>Ga0181601_10001034_pt1 | contig 23706 bp, 17 predicted proteins | sample 041ome_8_FD_133020 | JGI IMG/M metagenome (GOLD analysis project Ga0181601, IMG submission 133020) | Coastal salt marsh microbial communities from the Groves Creek Marsh, Skidaway Island, Georgia - 041407BS metaG (megahit assembly) | ecosystem: Environmental > Aquatic > Marine > Intertidal zone... | reverse complement strand
ATAAAAACCAGGAAGTTTTAATTTTTCAGATTCAATTTCAGTTTTAAGGTATTTAATTCCTCTTAGAACATATCTAAAGATAAAGATGATGACTGCAATGGTAATTAGGTTGGGTAAGTAGTCAACCACAGCCAAAAAAATTCGTTTTAGTGGGCTCAAAACATAACCAAAAAGGGTGTTTCCTAAATCTTTTGTCCATGGAAAAACACCAAAGAGTAATGGAATGCTAATGTATATGATAAATAATAATACAAGCCACTTTAAGATGCTATTGAGGTTGATTAGCGCGTTTACTTGACGTGTGGCATCAAATAGGGTATAATTTCTGATTTTTATTCCTTTGATTCGCTTGTTCTTTTGTTCGTATATTTTTATTGAAATCAATCTAAATAATTTCAATATATATTTAATTAAAAAATAAGTAACACTAATGATAAGTAATGCAATTCCTATGTTTTTTAGCAGTGCACTTAGACTGGTTTCTTGTTTATAGCTTCTAAATTGTTCAGCGATAAGTTGCATATAGCTTTGCGCTAATTCTTGTCGTTGGGATTGTAGTAATTCGGCATCCTTATTAGATACCGCTAAAAGTATTTTATCTCCAAAAAGTATTTGGGTATTATTAAGGTCTGATTTTAACGTAAATGCACTGCTATCATTCACTACTTCTTTAAGTTTTTGTATTCGTTGATTGATGGCTGATGCGCGTTCTTGAGCCGAAAAACCTCCAATATCGTTGTATACCTTAAAAAGGGTATCGTTAAAAAATCCCATAATGGCATACCCCTTCGAGGTAGAAGAACTAGCTGTTTTTTGCTTTACAGTAATGCTGTCGTTTCTGTGTTGAATTGAATCCAATTCTTGAGCATTCAACTGAAAACTACAAATAATAAATAGCGTGATTAGGTTTTTCATGGAGCAATAATTCGTTAGTTAAATATAAGTAAAATTGAATGATAAAATCAAAAAGGGAATAAGCACTTGAATTCAAAAATTTATATATTGCAGGTAACAAACAAATTATGCAAATGCAAATAAAAGAATCCTCAAAAGTCTATGATGTTATTATAGTAGGCTCCGGAGCTGGCGGTGGTATGTCAACCAAGGTATTGTCAGAAGCTGGTTTAAAAGTAGCTGTAGTTGAAGCAGGCCCTTTTTATGACCCTGCAGACCCTAATCAAAGCACCCAATTAAAATGGCCCTATGAATCTCCTCGTCGAGGAGCAAATACACGAAGAGCCTTTGGTGATTTTGATGCCCTTTATGGAGGTTGGGATATTGATGGAGAACCCTATACCGTTGCTGAAGGCTCTGAATTTAGTTGGTTTAGAGCTCGAATGTTAGGAGGAAGAACCAATCACTGGGGAAGAATTTCACTTCGATTTTCCGAGCGTGATTTTAAACATAAGGATGTAGATGGTCTTGGCGACAACTGGCCAATAGGTTATGAAGATGTAAAGCCTTATTACGATAAAGTAGATAAGCTGATCGGATTATTTGGTTCTAAGGAAAATTTAGAAAATGAACCTGATGGATTTTTCTTGCCTCCACCAAAACCACGGTTACACGAATTATTTTATATCAAAGGAGCGCGAAAATCTAATATTCCAGTCATCCCATCACGGATGTCGATGGTCACTAAGAAAATAGCTGAAGATCGAGGGGTTTGTTTTTATTGTGGACAATGTAATCGTTCCTGTCAAGTATATGCCGATTTTTCTTCAGGTTCGTGTTTGATTTTTCCAGCTCAGAAAAATGGAGGACAAATTGATTTGTATGTCAATTCAATGGTTCGAGAAGTCTTGACTGATAAGGAAGGTAGAGCAACAGGAGTTTCTTATATCAATAAGGAGGATCGTAAAGAGTATACGCTTAAAGGAAAAGTAGTAGTTTTAGCAGCTTCAGCTTGTTCATCCGCTAGAATTTTATTAAACTCTAAATCAAAGCAACATCCAAATGGACTTGGAAATAGTTCTGATGTAGTAGGAAGATACCTACACGATTCTACTGGAGCATCTCGATCTGCTTTTGTGCCTGATCTAATGAATAGAGATGTATCTTATAATGAAGATGGTGTAGGAGGGATGCATGTTTATACGCCTTGGTGGGGTGATCACTCTAAATTAGATTTCGCTAGAGGGTATCACATTGAAGTTTGGGGAGGAATGGGAATGCCGGGATATGGTTTTGGATTTAACCCTAACGATCTCAATCGTTTCTTTGGAGGAGCTATTGGTGGTTATGGTGAATCATTGAGATCTGATGTGAAGAAGTATTATGGGGCTGTAATGGGCATGTCTGGACGTGGTGAAGCTATTGCACGTCGAGATAATTATTGTGAGATAGATCCTTCAGTGGTAGATGAGTGGGGAATTCCAGTGCTACGGTTTACTTATAACTGGTCTGATCAAGAAATCAAGCAAACCAAACATATGCAAGATACTTTTGAAGAAATCATTCATAATATGGGAGGTATTGCACTTGGAGATAAGCCTGGAGCAGATTCCAACTATGGACTGACTAAGCCAGGACAAATTATTCATGAAGTAGGAACAACTCGTATGGGAAATGACCCAAAAACTTCTGTGGTCAATAAATTTCAGCAATTACACGACGCTAACAACGTGTTTATTGTAGATGCTGGTCCATTTGTATCACAAGCTGATAAAAATCCAACCTGGACCATATTAGCCCTCTCTTGGAGGACTTCAGACTATATTATTCAACAGCTCAAAGCTCAAAATATTTAATCATGGATAGAAGAGAGAGTTTAAAATCAATTGTTTTAGGATCGCTTGCAGGAAGTTTTGCGATGTCCTGTAAGAATGAACTAGAAGTAGAAGAACAAGAAGCCATTTCAACTGGAGCTACTGTATATGGTAGAACTGATAAAGAGAAAGCGATAGATGAAGAATTATATGCTCAACAATTCTTTAATACACATGAAATGGATTCATTACGTGTCTTATGTGCATTGATCTTACCTGCCAATGATTCCTTTGGATCAGCTACTGATGCTGGTTCTCCAGACTTTATTGAATTTATGGCAAAAGATTATCCTGGATTTCAACATCGATTAAGAGGTGGATTAATGTGGTTAGATCATGAGTCCAATACTAGATTTAATAAGGAATTCAAGACCTTAGAAGCAGCACAGCAAACGCAAATTTTAGATGAAATAGCCTACTATGATTATGAGACCCCGTATTCAGAACGTCCATTCGAGGTTAATTTTTTCTCCCTATTGAGAAACTTAACCTTGACCGGGTATTTTACCTCAGAAATGGGAATAAAAGATTTAGGATATAAGGGAAATACGCCTAATGTTTGGGATGGAGTTCCTCAGGATGTATTAGCAAAGCATGGAGTTTCTTATGAAAAAGAGTGGTTGGATAAATGCATTGACCAATCTACAAGAGCTGATTTAGCTCGCTGGGATGATCAGGGGAATTTATTGAATTAGTTCCTTTAAATTTTTTCAGTTTGAACCACAACCGCTTCATTCTTGGAATTGGTTGTAAAAAACAGATAATGAGCACCGCCATCTTTGATGCGGTGCTTTTTTCGTATAAGAGCTACACTTGACTTAAAGTTTCTACAGCTAATATTAGCCTTTGTGTTTTCAAGTGATTTGAGATTTTTTTTGTTGTAATGCATCTCTCTTAAAACCTTAAATCTTCTTCCAGGAAACTCCTTGAGTTCATTGGAGGTATATAGATGGGTGTTGGGGTGTAATTTATGGAGTTGATAATCCTGTGCTATGCTTTTGAACATTCCTGACTTTAGTAACGCTACATTGGGCTCATACAGGTAGTCTTCAATAGGTCCAATGGATGCTATTGCTGATTCTTCACGATCTAGAGGACAGTGATACTCTTGTTGTTCAGTGGCTAGATTTACAGCCTTTAAGATCGGGATACCCGTGTAATTCTTATCTAGTATCCATAAAAGCTCTTTAAGCTCATTTTTGACTCCTAAGGCGATAATCTGCTTGACATTGCTGAGTTCTTTCATGCCCTGACTTATATCCAGTAGAGGAGAGGTCTTGATGAAGAGCTGCTGGGTGTGTTTAAAGAGTGATTCAAGATGCTTTGGGACATCTGGGCTACAGTCACTGAGTAGGAATACTCTCTTTTTATGTTGATCCCTTCGATCAGGATCAATATAGATCATATCATAACTCTTAGAGTGACTTAATACGTATGCCACTCCATCCTCATTATAGGTGTTGATATTGGTGGCGTGTAACACTTTAAAATTATGAGTAGCAATTTCAGCTAATTCTTTATGTAGTTCGAAGTGATCAATATGTATTGCATGCTTAGCGAAATAATAGGTGTCCACACCTAAACCACCACTGAGGTCAGCAATTTCTTTAGCAACGATTAAACTCGATTTATATGCAGCAGTTAGTTCGGAAGATGTTTGTGCTATATGAAGTTTTTTAGGGAAGTAAATTCTCGGAGTATTAAACCAGGTAGGAAGCTTGTCTTTTGCTTTTTTTGCCGATTCAATTTGTTGTACGAGTTCGTGGTTGCTTACCTGATCAAAAAGAGGCTTTTTTAACAAAACTGACAGTGTGTCAGTATTTAAATTATTTTTTATAAATGATTGAATTCCAGTATTTAAAATAGCTTTATTCAAAGTAACACTATAAGTTTTTTGTCCAACCTTTAACTAGGTTAGAATCTTTGTAAAATACCTTTAATATCACTTTTAATGCTGTGTAAAAAGGAATGGCTAGCACCATACCTATAGCCCCTCCTATTAGCCCTCCTATAATAATGATCAAGAAGATTTCTAGAGGGTGTGATTTAACGCTATTTGAAAAGATAAAAGGTTGTGTAAAGAGGTTATCTACTAATTGTCCTACTCCAAATCCGATCAAAACATAGATGGTTTTTGGAAGTATAAAATTGGCAAAATCAGCTCCTAAAAAACTACTCATAGTCAAACTTGCCATTAAAATTGCGCCAAAAATTGGTCCTATATAGGGGATCAAGTTTAATAAGGCGCACAAAAATGCAATAATCATAGCGTTAGGGACTCCAAAAATACTCAATGTAATACTATACATTACAAATAGAATTAGAATTTGTAGTAAAAGCCCAAGAAAGTATCTGGAGAGTAAGCTTTTGATGTTGGTAAAAGCTTCTTTACTCTTTTGGTGTTTTGTTTCTGGAATGAAAAGTAAAATGCTGTTTTCAAGCATATTACTGTCTTTCAAAAAGAAAAAGGAGATAAAAAGCGTTGCAAATAATCCAGCACTAAAACTTCCTAATACACCCAATAAGCCATTAATGACTTCAGGAATAAAATTCAAATCAACACCTTTTAGATTAGAAAGTTGACTTGAGCCTAAATTAAAAGTAGAGGGATCTAAGTTAAAATGTAGTAACAGCGCCTCATAAGAACGTTCAAGACTTAACTTTAAGTCAGTTATATCTAATAGACTTAAGTTCTCGCCTTGCTGAACTAATAGGGGTATTACAAGAAAAAAGAGCCCTACAAAAACCCCAAGAATCAGTAGCATACTAAGTAGTGCAGCGATCGATTGATTAAATTTAAGTTTGTTTTTTAAGAACAGAACAACAGGTCTTCCGATGAGTGATAACACACTGGCTAATAGGATATAAACTACAACAAGTTTAATACTGATCAATAATTTTAGTAACAGATATATACCAGCAATAATTGCCACTGCTCGCACAATTCCATCAGCAATAGTTTTTGAATTCATCGTTAACTGTTTATCGAGTTAAACAAGACTGTAGCGTATACTGCTGCAGTTTCTGTTCTTAGTCGTTTATGTCCTAAAGATACAGCTTTAAAACCAGCTTTGAGTGCCAAGGAGATTTCATCAGTTGAAAAATCACCTTCAGGACCGATAAGAATGGTACAGTCCTTATCTTTTTCGAGTATCTTATTGAGGTATACTCTAGGTTGGTCCTCTTCACAGTGGGCAATAAAGCACATTCCTGAGGGCTGTTCGCTGAGTACTTCTCGTAGTGTTTTTAACGGTAATAATTCTGGTTTAAAGACCTCAAGAGATTGTTTTAATGCGGATTGTAAGATGCGTTCAAATCGCTCTGGTTTAATGGTTTTGCGCTCAGATTGATCACAAATCACCGGTTGAATGCGTTGAATACCAATTTCAGTAGCTTTTTCTAAAAACCACTCATAACGATCATTGTTTTTTGTAGGAGCAACAATCATCGTTAGTTGAGCCTTTGGAGCTTTTTTTTGAAGGAACTCTGTTAGTTCGATCTCAATAGATTTATTGCCAATCATTTGTATACTGCCCTTAGCTAGTAATCCTTTCCCATTGGTGAAATGGATCGAATCTCCGATTGATTTTCTAAGGACTTTAACCAAGTGGTTACGCTCCTCTTTTTCAAGAGAGCAATGCTTTTGGCCTTCTTTTAGGGTGTCGTTGTAAAATAATTGCATCTTAAATATGATATCGTGCTTTGGCAGTGATTTGTTGATGAGCAAAATCTTGTTCAAGATATTTTAAATATCCTACGATTCCAATCATGGCAGCATTATCGGTGCAGTAGTCAAATTTTGGAAGATGAACCTTCCATCCTAAATCCTTTTGGGCTTGTTCTAGGGCGGCTCTTATACCTTTGTTAGCAGAGACCCCACCACCGATACCGATCTCTTTAATTCCGGTTTGTATAGCAGCTTTCTTAAGCTTCTCCATCAATATAGAAACAATGCTATGTTGTATCGATGCACAGATATCCTCCTTGTTTTCTTCAATAAAATTTTCATTCTCTTCAAGTTGAGCTCTTAAAAAATATAAAATGCTAGTTTTTAAACCACTAAAGCTAAAATTAAGTCCAGCTACTTTAGGTTTTGGAAAAGAAAATGCCTCAGGGTTTCCTTTTTGTGCATAAGCGTCGATTAATGGACCTCCTGGATAAGGAAATCCTAAAAGTTTTGCTGATTTATCAAAGGCTTCCCCAACAGCATCATCGATGGTTTCTCCAAGTACTTCCATTGAAAAATAATCAGTAACCTTGATGATTTGCGTATGCCCCCCTGATATGGTCATCGCTAAAAAAGGAAAGTTAGGAGTCTGTTTTTCGGTTTCATCTTTTATAAAATGAGCTAACACATGACCTTGAAGGTGATTAACTTCAATTAAAGGGATGTTTAAACCGAGTGCTAATGACTTTGAAAATGACGTTCCTACCAATAAAGATCCCATGAGTCCAGGTCCACGAGTAAAAGCTATGGCGGATACGTCTTTTTTGTCGATATTTGCTTTAGCTAAGGCTTGGTGAACAACCGGAAGAATATGTTGTTGATGTGCTCTGGAAGCTAATTCAGGAACCACACCACCATAGTCTCGGTGAATTTTTTGTGAAGCTACAACATTACTTAAAAGTACATTATCCTTAAATACTGCAGCTGCAGTATCATCACAAGAGGATTCAATCGCTAATATATAGATGGCTTGTTTCACAATTTAAATTTAGGTTACAAAGGTAAAACATAAAGAACTATCAAAAAACTAAGATCAATAGGAATTAAATCGTTGCGATTAATCGTAAGTATGCTTCTTGTCATAACAGTACTCCTTTCTTTTAGTTCTGTTCAAACCAAATTAGCAACTTGGATAATGAATTCAATCAATAATCGTTACGGAGTTGCTATTCAAATAGCTACCGTTAAAGCTTCAATACTCAATTTTAATTTGAATTTAGAAGAGGTATTGATTCAGGACGAATTTAATGATACGATTGTTTATGCTTCAAGAGTTCAGTCAAAACTATACCATTTACCATCATTTTTAGAGGGATCTTTACAGTTAGGAAATTTGGAAGTTCACGATTTGAAATTAGAAGTCAACACACCTAAAGATAGTACTGAAAATCAATTGAATCGGTTTGTTCAAAAGTTAGGGCAAAGAACTACTCAACAACAGACAGCTCCATTGATAATCAACGAACTGGAGGTTCATAAAGGATCAGTAAAAATTCATAATTTAAATCAAAAAGACTCTTCACTCCATTTTGATCAAATAGAGATTAATGTGACTGATTTTAAATTAGAAGATAAAATAATTACCGCTGAGATTAATCAACTAAGCTTCTTGTGGAACGGATTTAAATTATCTAAAGCAGCTTCTGAATTCTATTACAGTCCAGAGCAAATGCGTTTTGAAGACTTGGCACTTTTCACCGAGAACTCTCATATAAAAGGAACACTGAATTTAGATTATACGGCAGGTGGGTTCAAGGATTTTTACAACAGTGTCAATTTTCACTTATCCAGTGATGAGGTGCATTTGAATTTAGATGAATTCAATCAATTTAAACCCTTATTTGGTGATGGATTAGAAGCAGACTTATCATTAAATTTAGATGGAATTCCAAATGATTTTACAGCCGCTGTTCAATACTTAAATATTTCTAATACGGGTATTCGAGGAGTCTTTAATATAAAGCACCTTTTTGAATCTAACCATAAATATCAACTTGAAGCTTCGATAAAAAATTTAGAATCTAATCCAAAGGATTTAAAAAGAATTGTACCCGCATATCTTGATAAAGTTTTGCCCACGGCCATTGATCGTTTAGGTAAAATTCAAATTACAGGAACCACTAAGTTTACGAGCGATCATTTAATCTCTAATAACAATATTAAAACCGATTTGGGTACGATTTATTCTGATATTCAAATAGATCAAATTAAAGATTTAGAACGAGCAACGTACCGTGGTTTTATCTCCTTGATCGATTTTAATTTAGGGAGCTATCTTTTTGATAATGATTCGTTTTCTAATACTTCCATGGATGCTAATATTTCTGGTGTTGGCTTTTTAAGATCAGCTATTAATACTAAGGCAGAGGGATTGGTGTATAAAACGACTTACAAAGGTTATTCTTATCAGAATATAGAATTATCCGGACTGTTTAAAAATGAACTATTTGATGGAACCGTAGTTGTAGCTGATCCTAATTGTCAATTAGAATTTAAAGGATTGGCTGATGTAGGCAATAATCCTAATGAATTTAATTTTAAGGCTGAAATCCAACAAGCGGATTTACATCAACTTAATTTTGTCACAGACAGTATCGCTTTATTTAAAGGTACTATTATTTCCAATTTAATAGGAACTACTATTGATGATGCAGTTGGTTCAATTGATTTTAAAAACACGTACTATAGTAATACTGAGACTAATTTTAATTTTGAAGATTTTTCAATTAAATCGGAACAAGTAACTCCAGATCAACGAAGAATAAGTATCAATTCAAAGGATATTGTTACTGGAGCTATTAATGGAAACTTTAAATTGTTAGAAATCGCACAACTCTTTGAAAATTCTATGGGATCAGTTTATTCTAACTATATCCCTCATCAATTGACAAAAAATCAAAAGTTTAATTTTAATTTTAAGGTTTATAATAAACTTATTGAAGTCTTTTTACCTCAATTGCAATTTGCGCCTAAAACAACGATGAGAGGAGAAGTTATTGCGGATCAAAATAATTTAAAAATAGATTTTAAGTCTCCATCTGTTCGCTACAACCAAACAATTTTAGATAGTGTAACACTCAAGATCGATACCAAAAACCCTTTATTTAAATCCTATGCCTCAATTGGTACAATTAATCATAACTATTATCAAATAAAAGATTTTGAAGTGATTAATAATAATATAAAAGACACCTTGTTCTTTAGAACAGAGTTTACTGGTTTAGATGCTAAAAAAGACACTTATGCATTAAATTTTTATCACACTTTTAACGAGAATAAGGAGTCTGTGATTGGTTTAAAGCGATCTACTATAAAGCTTAAAGGCTATGATTGGTTAGTAAATTCCTCTAATGATACAGCCAATAAGGTGGTCTTTACTAGTACCAGAGATAGTATTCAGATTGATCGAATAATAATGAATTCTAAGATTGGAGAACAAATTGAAATCCAAGGTCATATAAAAGATTCCACTCAAAAGAATATAAAGGTTAGTTTAAACAAGGTTGCATTTAAAAAAATCACTCCTTCAATTGATAGTTTAGCTTTGGATGGTAACCTCACAGGTGTGATTCGATATCAGCAAACAGATTCTTTATTTTATCCATCATCAAAAGTGACTATTTCAAAATTTTCAGTCAATGATTTTGTTTTGGGAACCTTGGAGGTTGATGTATTGGGAGCTAATGATTTAAACACCTTTATAGTTAATGGTAACATTAGTACAGAGGACGAAGAACGTCTCAGAATAATAGGAGCTATTAAAAGGGGTCATGACGGAATATTTCAGTCTGATATGTTAGCCAGTTTTAATGGCTTTAGATTAGAGCCGTTTAGTCCACTAGGAAAAGAGGTGATTCATAGAATACGAGGTAGTCTCTTTGGTAATGCGAAGATCTTGGGATCATTAACAAATCCAACTATGAAAGGTGAACTCACCTTAAGTCAAGGAGGGATAATGTTTCCTTATCTAAATATGGATTATGATTTTGGGCCAACAGAAACAATTGTGTTAAACGACCAAAGTTTTGAATTTAAATCGATAAAACTGAACGACACTTTTGATCATACAACAGCCTCCTTAAACGGAACCATTTCTCATCAGTACTTTAAGAATTGGGCCTTAGATTTAAGTATTAACTCTATTAATGATACCTCATTTAAACTTTTAAATACCTCCTACGAGCCAAATAAATTGTATTACGGTCAAGGATATTTTTCTGGTAGTGCAACCATTAAAGGACCTACCAGGAGTTTAGATATCTCTATAGATGGAAAAACAGCTGCAGGTACACGTATAAAAATTCCAATAGAAGATGCTCAAAGTGTTGGTGATTATGAATTCATTAATTTTATAGAACGTTCCAATCCTAAAAATGAAATTCAAGAAGTGTTTGTACCCAATTATTCTGGACTTGACTTGTCTTTTAATTTAGAGGTAACTCCTGAGGCTGAGGTTGAAATTGTGATTGATCCAAGTACCGGTAGCTCCATCAGAGGTACTGGTAGCGGTAATATATTTATGGATATCAACACGTTAGGTAAATTTAATATGTTTGGTGAGTTTGTAGTTGAAACGGGTACTTATGCCTATAAATTTGGTGGCTTTATCGATAAAAAATTCAAGGTAAATAGTGGAGGTAGAATTAGTTGGGAAGGAGATCCATTAATGGCTCAATTGAATTTAGAAGCGGCTTATAGTCTCTATGCTAATCCTGCTCCTCTATTAGAAGATCCGGGATATACTCAACGTATTCCAACGGATGTTATTGTTCGTTTGAATGGAGCGCTAGAAAATCCTAATATTGATTTTGATATTGAATTTCCGGGGACAAATTCTGTCATCAAATCGGAATTGTTGTATGCATTACAAGATCCAACCGTACAAGACCGAAATGCATTTTTTTTATTAGCTCAAGGTAGTTTTGTTAATGATGCTACTGGCTTAAATCAACAAGCCGTAACAGGTAATTTATTACAATCGGCTTCTGGATTTTTAAATTCTACATTGGATAGCAACAATGATAAAGTTACCTTTGGAGTTTCTTATGAACAGGGATTTTTAGACCGTCAATCTAATCTTCAAACCGACAATGAAATTGGATTTTCTCTTTCTACGCAACTCAGTGATCGTGTGTTGTTTAATGGAAGGCTAGGGGTGCCAATTGGAGGAGGAATTACTGAAAATGTTGTAGGTGGTGATGCTGAGTTACAATTATTGCTCAATGAAGATGGTACATTAAGTGCAAAAGTTTTTAACAGAGAAAATCAGTACCATCAATTACTCTTAGATTATCAAGGATATACTCAAGGAATAGGGCTTACATATCGAGTTGATTTTAATTCTATGTCTGAACTCATTAGGAAGTTTTGGGGCAAGGATTTAAAATCAATTCCAATTGATAACTAGTAGCTCTATATGTTATTAATTTACTTTATAGTTTAATAATCCTTATATTTTTGACAATCTAAAGATAAATTGTTTAAAGAATAAAATATTGCAATAGTTAGTTAGGTTATTGCGCTAAAGTTTGATATTTTTACGACCTTAAATTATGAAAACAAGCATAAAAAATATAGGAGTATTTACTTCAGGAGGAGATGCTCCAGGAATGAACGCTGCCATTCGCTCAGTGGTTAGAACCTGTGCGTATCACAATATCAAATGTACAGGTATTTATAGAGGATACGAGGGAATGATCAAAGCGGATTTTATTGAACTAGGACCACGTTCAGTTAATAATATCATCAATAAAGGAGGGACTTTTTTGCAGTCTGCCCGTTGTTTGGAATTTAAAACTCCCGATGGAAGAAAGAAAGCCTATGACAATATTAAAAAAGTTGGAATAGATGCGCTTGTTGTTATTGGTGGTGATGGATCTTTTACAGGGGCTGAAATTTTTCATAAAGAATATGACATCCCTTGCATGGGTATTCCTGGCACCATTGATAATGATATTTATGGCACAACAAATACGTTAGGCTATGATACAGCTCTTAACACTGTTGTTGAAGCAATTGATAAAATTCGTGATACCGCTAGTTCTCATAATAGATTATTTTTTGTTGAAGTAATGGGAAGAGATGTAGGGCATATAGCTCTCAACGCAGGTATAGGAGCAGGTGCTGAAGAAATATTAATCCCAGAAGAGAATATAGGAAAAGAACATCTTTTAGAATCATTAGAGCGCTCTAGTAGTTCTGGAAAGCATTCTAGTATTATAATTGTCGCTGAAGGAGATAAAACTGGAAAGAATATCTTTGAGCTTAAAGATTATGTAGAAGAAAATCATCCAGAATATGATATAAGAGTTTCCGTGCTAGGTCATATGCAGCGCGGTGGAGCTCCTTCTTGTTTTGACCGTGTTCTTGCTTCGAGATCTGGAGTTAAAGCTGTAGAAAGCCTCTTGGAGGGTAAATCTGGTTTTATGGTGGGGATTAATGATAATAAATTAACCCTTACTCCTCTAGAACAAGCAATTAAAGGAAGTACAGAAATAGATAAAGAACTCTTAAGAGTCAATAATATAATGTCAATATAATTTAAATTAATAGAAAATGTCTGAATTAAAAATTGGAATTAACGGATTTGGTAGAATCGGAAGAATGGTGTTTAGAGCTGCTGCTAAAAGATCTGATGTAACAATTGTTGCGATCAATGATTTATTAGATGTAGAGCATTTAGCCTACTTACTAAAGTACGATTCTGTTCATGGAAACTTTGATGGTACCGTTGAAATTGAAAACGGCAACTTAGTCGTAAATGGAGCTGTTGTTCGTATTACAGCTGAAAGAGATCCTAAAGTGTTACAATGGGATGCGGTTGGAGCTGATATTGTAGCTGAATGTACGGGAATCTTTACTACTTTAGATATGGCTCAAGCTCATATTGATGGAGGTGCTAAAAAAGTAGTTATTTCTGCACCATCCGCTGATGCTCCAATGTTTGTAATGGGAGTAAATCATACAGAGGCTAAAGCTTCAGATAACATTGTTTCTAATGCCTCATGTACAACTAACTGTTTGGCTCCTCTTGCTAAAGTATTAAATGATAATTTCGGTATTGAAGAAGCATTAATGACTACAGTTCATGCAACTACAGCAACTCAAATGACGGTTGATGGTCCTTCTAGAAAAGACTGGAGAGGTGGACGTTCAGCGTTATTAAATATCATTCCAGCTTCAACTGGAGCTGCTAAGGCTGTAACTAAAGTAATTCCTTCACTTGTTGGGAAACTTACAGGAATGGCATTTCGTGTTCCAACAGCAGATGTTTCTGTGGTGGATTTAACAGTGAAATTAGCTAAAGAAACCTCTATGGAGGAAGTGAAAGCTGCCTTTAAATCAGCATCAGAGAATGAATTAGCTGGTGTATTAGGATATACAGAAGAAGCAGTTGTTTCACAAGATTTCATTGGAGATGCTAGAACAAGTATTTTTGATGCTGAAGCAGGAATAGAGTTAAATTCTACTTTCTTTAAATTAGTTTCTTGGTATGATAATGAAGCTGGTTATTCTAATAAATTAATTGACCTCGCTAAGCACGTATCAAGCTTATCATAATTTTCCTACCCCCTAGGTTACTACTTGGGGGGTATTACTTTTATAAACTACTTCTTAAATGATATTAATCGCTGATAGTGGAGCAACCAAATCGGATTGGATTGCTTTGGATGAAAATGGGAATCAATTATTCTTTACGCAAACTTTAGGCTTATCTCCTGAGGTTCTTACCCGAGATGTAATTGAAGATCGTTTAGCTAATAATTTTGAGCTATCCAAAAATGCAGAAAAAGTTACTCAAGTATACTTTTATGGAGCAGGATGTGGAACAGATCGAATGAAAGTATTCTTATCGGATATTTTTAAAGAATTTTTCCCAAATGCAAAATCTGAAATTAGAGAAGATACCTATGCGGCTGTTTTTGCTACCACAAAATTAGGGGAACCTGGAATTGTGTGTATTTTAGGAACAGGTTCTAATTGTAGCTATTACGATGGGCATCAATTAATTCAAAAAGTGATTTCTTTAGGTTACATTCTAATGGATGACGGAAGTGGAAATTTCTTTGGAAGGAAATTAATCAGAGATTATTATTTTCATAAAGTACCACAAGATTTAGCACATAAATTTAATAAGCAATTTGATTTAGAGGCAGATGTTATTAAAGAACACCTTTATAAGCAGCCTAATCCAAATACCTATTTAGCTAAATTTGCACGTTTCATAGTCGAAAACAAAGAACATCCCTATTGCGCTGGGGTCATTAAAAAAGGATTACAGCAGTTTGTGAATAATTATATCATGCAATTTGAATTGGCAACCAAGGTTCCAGTTAATTTTGTGGGTTCTATTGCCTACTATTTACAAGATGAACTTAAAGACATTTTAAATAGAAATGACTTGATTATTGGTAATATTAAACAACGACCTATAGATGGTCTAGTCGAATTCCATAAAGAAAATTTATAGATAATGATACTAAAAGCCACTGAAAAGTGGTTTTTTTTTAGCTATTTTTGAGCTATTAATGATATTTCAATGTCGACATCTTTTGGTAATCGACTAACTTCAACTGTTTCTCGTGCCGGAGCTGTAGCATCTTCAAAATATTGACCATACACGTCATTTATTAAAGCAAACTGATCCATATTCTTTAGGAATATACTCACTTTTACGACCTGGTTAAAATTCATATCAGCAGCCTTTAATACCGCAGATAAATTTTCCATAACTTGTTTGGTTTGAGTACTAATATCTCCTTGAATGAGCATTCCATTCTTAGGGTCAATAGGAATTTGCCCAGATACATATAAGGTGTCATTAGTTAAAACAGCTTGATTATAGGGTCCTATTGGTTTGGGTGCTAGATCGGTATAGATTATTTTCTTGCTCATATAATTTTTTTTAAAATCTTCTACTTCGTTTATCCCATTTAAGATCGCTGAGTAAGGCACTTTTGATACCAATAAAAAAATACCATCGTTCATATACTCCAAAAGGGGTCCAATCAAAATTAAGCCTAAAATCCTTAAGCTCTCGATCAATTCTAAATTGAGTGAGTGTAAATCCTTTATTTTTAATGTCATATCCCGAGGAAACACCTACACTCCATTTGGGCGTTAGATCAATGTCTCCTGAAAACATCAGTGTGTTGTTGCTAAAGGAGGGATCTCTATATAAGTTCCTATATGATAGGGCATAGGAGAAATTCATTCTCCATCCAATTTTATTGGTATAGGCAGATTGTAATTTCCTGTTTTCTGAACTAGTTCTTACTTGATTTAAGGGATCTTGTCCTGGTCTTCCAAATAGATTATCAGATCGACCACCAGATACAGTATTCATGAAATAATCTGACTCTTGTTCTTGATCTGTTGTGTTTTCTTCCTCTTCGTTAGATTTTTTTTTGAAGCTATTGTTATCTAAACTAAAATTAATATTAGCACTTGCTTGTGTTAAACGTACTAATCCGCCTCCATTTTGAATAACAAAGGTATTAATGCGATTATTGCTAATAGGATCAATTTCATAGGGATCTAACGTTCCATTAAAATTTAATGAAATCAAATCTTTGAGTAATTTAGTATTTCCAGAAAAACGTATTGGATTAATTTTAAGAGAATCGGCATCCAAATTATAGGAAGTTGAAAAACTCAAATTTGGAATTAGTTTAACTTTTTTTAATTCAGTAACAATGGTATCCTTATTATCGATGCGTTTTTTTACCCGTTTATTGATTTTTGCTTCAAATGAGTTTTGAATTGAAATGCCCATTGATTTTTGAGCTATCCTACTTGGAGGAGAATAATAGGAGCCTGTAAATCTTGAGTATTCTACTATATTTCCATCACCATCTAAAAGTTGATCGTAATATTGATCAAAACCTGGAGTATATCCTATATTTACTGATGGTCGAAGAGTGTGACGAATCGCTTGTATTTTTTTCCCTTCTTTAAAGTTAAAGGTACCATATACCGTGGTTCCCATATTGATATTAAAGTTATACTTAGAGAAACGATCAAAACCTCTAACGGTGTCTTTTACTACGTTACCTTCAACCAGACTTCTTCCATAGGTTTGGGTAACCCAATTGTCAGTAAAAGAACCTCCAACAGAAACACTAAGGTACTTGGCTAATTTAAAGTTGGTGTTAAAAGGTATGCTATGTTGAACTCCAAGTTTTGCAGTATTAAACATCTCTGGTTTGAAAAAAAGAGAATCAGTCGTAGTTATTCTGTTTTCTGAACGAACGGAATACTGCATATTGAAATTTTGAAGCAGCCCTTTTTTAATACCTTCTCTCTTAGCGAAAGGATAAATACGCTCCATACTTGCTTGAAGTGTAGGCAGTGTTAAATTTATTTCTTGGGTGTTGGTATTTTGATTATGAGAAGCGGTTAAGCTTAAATCAACCCTAGGATATTCAGGAAATGTTTTCGAATAGTTAATGGATGATGATAGGTTATTATTCTGTGTATTTGGTAAATTCATCCGGTTTAATGAATTTCTAAAGTAGGAACTTGACCCTAAATTCACAGAAGCAGAAAACCTTGAAGTTGGATTTGCTTTTGACGCCTGAGAATGAGAAAATTGAATATTATAAATTGAGGTTTTACTGTAATCATCAAATCCTTTTTGACTGGTTACTAAATTTTCAAATCTTAAATTAAAACTTCCATTAAACTTATAGCGTTTGTTATATACGGACTGTGACCTAAACCCCCAACTACCGTTTGCATATAAATCAGCGGTAAGATAGAGATCTGCATACTGATTTATAGGAAGGTAATAACCTGCATTTTGAAGAAAATAACCCCTATTTGGATCTGAACCAAAACTAGGCATGATCATTCCAGCAGCTCTTCCCTGGGTCATCGGGAAATAGGCAAATGGAAGTGCAATTGGAGTTGGGATATCCATTAAATATAAGTTGGAAAACCCAGCAATCATTTTCTTTTTAGGAACAAACTTTGCCTTTTTGATACGTATATAATAATCAGGATCCTCTGGTGTCTGTGAGGAAGTCAATCGGATATCTTTTAAAAAGAATACCGAATCATTTTCTTTTTTGGTGTAATCAGCAAGAAGGTTCATGTTCTCCCCACCAAGACCTCCTTGGTCTGATCTTGAATTCCAAATCAGTGCCTTTTGTGTGTTGAAATTAAAACGAATGGAATCGGGTAAAATGATGTTTTCTCCTTGTTTAAATTCAGGTAATTGCTCTAACTCACCTTTAATGTTACGTATTCTACCAGCATAAACTTCACCAGCTTTGTAGTCTAAAATTATGATTCCAGCCTTGAGCTCCGTGTCTTGATAATACAGTTCTGCTTTGTTGTAAAGAACTAATTTATGTTGTTTTTTAATGAGTTTTATGGTGTCGATAGCCGTGTATCTTACCCGATCAAGAAGTAGGGGTTGTTTCACAACTGTCGAGTCAACGATGATGGAGTCATTGATTTTAGCAATTGGGGATACGCTATCCTGCTTGATTTGAGACCATAGATTAAAATGGTTCAAAACAAGAACGAGTGTTAGCAGTAAAAAAGGTTTATTTGAGAACACTACTTAATCTCCTAATTTTGTATAGTTTCCATACAGCAATTTGAGCTCAAACTTACGGATTTTTTTAGTTTGAATCTTTGTATTTATAATATATTTAACCCCTATATTAGTGGTGAAATACATCATTATCGTCTACTAATGAATTCAAAAAATATAGTATCAATTAAAATCATCATTCTTTTTATCTGGATGTTATATCCATCTAATATTGTTGCTCAAACAAGTGATGATCCATTTGTTGTTGTTTTAGATGCAGGTCACGGAGGTAAAGATCCTGGAAATGTTCAAAACGGATATTTTGAGAAAGATATCGCTTTACAAATTGTCCTAAAGATAGGAGCGGAGTTAGAGCAGCAGGATCATATCAAGGTTATCTACACCAGAACATCTGATAAGTTTATTAATTTATTTGTCAGAGGTAAAATTGCAAATCAAGCAAAAGCAGATTTATTTGTGTCAATACATTGCGATTCCTTTTCAGAAAACACTTCTGGTGCACATACGTTCGTTTTAGGTCTTCACAGAAATCAAACGAACTTTAATGTCGCAAAAAAGGAAAACTCAGCCATCTATTTAGAAGAGGATTATAAAGATAATTATGCAGCTTATGATATTAACTCTCCGGAGTCTACCATCGGATTAACTATTATGCAAGAAGAGTTTCTAGATCAAAGCGTCCACTTAGCTCAATTGATTCAACACGGCATTAAATCAAAATTAAACCGAAGAGATCGCGGTGTAAAACAAGCAGGTTTTATTGTGCTACATCAAACATTTATGCCGTCAGTGTTGGTGGAAACAGGATTTTTATCAAATAAAAAAGAAGGTGCTTATTTAAATTCAAAGAAGGGGCAAAGTGAGTTTGGTAAAACGATTGCAACTGCCATTTTAGAGTATAAATCACAATTAAATTCAAGCATAGCTTCTATTGCAACAACTCCATTTATAGAGGCCCCTGTACCCTCAAAATCAGCTAATACATCGACTAGCTCCATTGATTCAACTATTCATTTTAGAATTCAAATTGCGGCTTCATCAAAAAGTATAGCACTAAAATCCTATAATTTTAAGGGACTTCAACTTCTTCATAAAATAAAGGACGGTGCTCTATATCGTTATTTTTTCGGAAAAACTTCCCAGTATAGTACTGCTAAAGAATTACTTCAAAAGGCTAAAAACAAAGGCTATACCTCTGCCTTTATTTCTGCATTTAAAGATGGAGAACTTTATCCACTCTCTAAAGCATTGGAATCTATTGGTCAACAATAGGTCATTGAATTAATTATTCCTAAATTTGTTATACACTCAAAAGCTAAAAAAAATTGAAATTAAGTAGAGAAATTAAGACTGCAATTGTTGGTTTAGGAGGCATACTCTTATTCATATTAGGGTTTACTTACTTAAAATCTAGTCCAATATTTGATAATAACATTCAAGTTTTTGCAGTTTATGATAACGTAGGAGGGTTGCAAACAGGAAATGCTATTTCTATAAATGGCTATAAAGTCGGTCAGGTTAGCAGTATCAAATTTTTAGATCGTTCAGGAAAATTAGTAGTGACTATGTCCATCGATGATACTTTTAAATTTTCCAAAAAATCTGTAGCAGAATTATTTGATACCGGTATTATTGGTGGTAAGGGTATACAAATTGTTCCCAATTTAGATCCAGGTAGCCCAGTAGTGGTTAATGGAGATACCTTAATTTCTTCTACAAAGCCTGGAATTACTGAGCTCTTACAACAACAAATCAACCCTTTACAACTTAAGGTAGAAAACATTATTTCAAATGCAGATTCCTTATTAGTGGGGATCAATAAATTATTAGACCCATCTACTAGAAAAAATCTCCAAGAAGGAATCAATGGTATTAATGATTTAGTATTGGGGTTATCTGAATCCACTCGTTTAATTAACGAGCTATTGACTTCTAATCAATCTAATATAGATAGTAGTTTGAATTCTGTGAAACAAACGATGAATAACCTATCTAAAATTACGGATTCTATTGCTCGAATGGGTATGGGGGATTCGCTATTAAATTTGTCTAATTCCTTAACTAATATTAATGCTGTTTTAACTAAAATTGAAGAAGGAGATGGTAATTTAGGAAAATTAGTGCAGGAAGATGAACTGTATACTAATTTAGAACAATCAACAAAAGAACTTAGTTTATTACTTCAGGATTTAAGATTAAATCCAAAACGCTATATCAATGTTTCTGTTTTTGGAAAAAAACAAAAAACTTATGAAGTACCTCTAAATGATCCAGCGGTAAACCAAAAAGAATGATGCTTACTGGATCAAATATCGTTTTTGGAATTGCCCTAATTATTGGGGTAGGATTTTTTGTTAGATCAATAAAGCGTTTGCGAGCCTCTATATTTCAAGGAAGGAAGGTTGAAGTTAATAATCAAAAACTGCAGCGTTTTAAACAGATGGCACTAATTGCCATTGGACAATCTAAAATGGTTAAAAAGCCTATTTCGGGTGCGTTACATATCATTGTTTATCTTGGATTTATAATTATTAATATAGAGGTACTTGAAATTATCATTGATGGTCTTTTTGGAACGCATCGTTTCTTTTCATTTTTAGGTTCTTTTTATTCTGTTCTTATTGGAAGTTTTGAAGTCTTAGCATTTTTAGTTATCGGTGCAGTAACTGTTTTTTGGATTCGAAGAAATATTATACGTATTAAACGTTTTATTATGCCAGAGATGAGAGGGTGGCCTAAATTCGATGCCAATTTGATTCTTTATATCGAAGTTGTATTGATGAGTTTGTTTCTCTTGATGAATGCAGCGGATCAAAATCTTCAGGAACTTGGTGTCGCACCTTATCAGGTTGCTGGTTCTTTTCCTATATCTTCAATGATTGCACCTTTGTTAGCTTCTTTTTCTATCGAACAGCTCATTTGGATAGAGCGTTCCACTTGGTGGTTACACATCTTAGGAATATTAGGGTTTCTAAACTACCTCTATTATTCAAAACACTTACATATTTTATTAGCTTTTCCTAATACCTATTATGGAAAACTTACTCCAAAAGGTCAATTGTCTAATGATCAACAAGTAAAAAAAGAGGTAGCTCAAATGTTGGATCCAAATTTTGATCCCTACGCACCTGTAACTGAAACTGAGCAATTACCCGAAGCATTTGGTGCTTGTGATGTTACTGATTTGAGTTGGGTTCAACTCATGAACTCCTATAGTTGTACAGAATGTGGTCGTTGTACCGCTTCTTGCCCTGCACATCTTACAGGAAAGAAACTTTCTCCACGACAAATAATGATGAAGGTTAGAGATCGTGCAGAAGAAAAAAGTTCCTTAACCATAAAAGGGGCTACTGATGATAAAAAATTATTAGGAGATTATATAAGTAGTGAAGAATTATGGGCATGTACGAGTTGTAATGCTTGTGTAGAAGCCTGTCCAATTAGTATAGACCCCTTATCTATCATTATTGATATGAGACGATATTTGGTAATGGAACAATCAGCTGCACCAGCTGAATTAAATGCGATGATGACTAATATTGAAACTAACGGGGCCCCATGGCCCTTTAACCAATTAGATAGAGCAAACTGGAGTAATGAGTAGTCAACAATTAAATATACCTACTATGGCTGCTTTGGCTGCTGATAGAAAAGACATTGAAGTTCTTTTCTGGGTTGGATGTGCCGGTAGTTTTGATGATCGAGCCAAAAAAATCACTAAGGCTTTTGCTAAATTATTAATTGAAGCTAAAGTTTCTTTTGCTATTTTAGGACAGGAGGAAAGTTGTAGTGGAGATCCTGCAAAACGAGCTGGAAATGAATTCTTATTTCAAATGCAGGCTTCCTCTAATATATCAGTTCTTAATTCTTATGGAATTAATAAGATTGTAACCGCTTGCCCCCATTGTTTTAATACCCTTAAAAATGAATACCCTGAATTAGGTGGTAATTATGAGGTAGTGCATCATACTCAATTTTTGAATGAGTTACTTGAAAGCGGTCGATTACATATTGAAGGGGGTGCATTTAAAGGAAAGAAGATTACCTATCATGATGCCTGTTATTTAGGGAGAGCAAATCAAGTTTACCAGGCTCCAAGAAGCTTAATAAAAGCGTTAGATGCTGAACTTATAGAGATGAAACGCTGTAAACAAAATGGGCTTTGTTGTGGAGCAGGAGGGGCTCAAATGTTTAAAGAATCTGAACCAGGAGATTCAGAAATCAATATAGAACGTTCAAAAGAAGCTATAGCAACAACTGCTTCTACTATTGCATCAGCATGTCCATTTTGTAATACCATGTTAACTGATGGAGTAAAATCTCAAGAAAAAGAAGCTACTGTGACTGTCATGGATATTGCTGAATTAATTGCTAACGCTAAAGACCTTTAATTATGTACGTACCATTTGATGAACTTGCAGATGATGCTAGAATATGGATCTATCAAGCAAATAGATCACTTAGTGATAGTGAAGAACAAGAAATCATTACAGCTATAAAAAACTTTTTAGAGCAATGGACCTCCCATGGTAACGATTTAAAAGCGGGTTTTGAACTTAAATATAAACGGTTCATTGTAATAGGTTTAGATGCTCAAACTCAAGCTTCAGGTTGTTCTATTGATGCTTCTGTTCATTTTATTCAAGAATTAGAACAACGCTATCAAATCAGTTTATTAGATCGAATGAACGTGAGTTTTAAACAAGGTGCTTATGTAGCGTATAAATCACTTAAGGATTTTAAAGCTATGGCTAAAAGTAAATCAGTATCTAAAAACACAATTGTTTTCAATAATTTAGTAGCCAACAAGGCGGAATACCTAGATCATTGGGAAGTACCTGCTGCTGAAAGTTGGCATTCAAACTTTATCAAATAATGAGATATCTTTCTTTTTTTATCTTAATTTTTTTTACGGTTATAATTACTTCATGTGAAGAAGATCCTAAAATTGTTTATCAACGACAGCGATCTCAGTGGGTTGATAGTATATACACGTCTCTATCCACAGATCAAAAAATAGGACAACTTTTTATGTTAGGGCTCACCTCAAGTGATCCAGACTCTATTGTAACTAAGGTTATAAATCAGGTTCATACCTATGAAGTTGGTGGACTTTGTTTTTTAGTAGGTTCTCCGGAGCGTCAAGTTGCTATAACCAACGAGATTCAGTCAAAAGCAACTATACCTTTACTGATTGCCTTAGATGCAGAGTGGGGAGCAGCGATGCGTTTTAAATCTGAAGAGGGGTTTCCATGGCCAATGGCAATGGGAGCATTAACAAGTGATACTTTGGTGACTAGAGCTGCTTACAAAATTGGAACAGAATTAAAAATGACTGGAGTTCACATGAATTTTGCTCCAGTAGCTGATATTAATATTAACCCTAATAATCCTATCATTGGTAACCGCTCCTTTGGCTCACATTTAGATAATGTAAGTCAAAAAGCTATCGCATACGCTAAAGGGTTAAGAGCAGCTTCAGTTTTATCCTGTGCTAAGCACTTTCCTGGACATGGAGATACTGATATGGATTCTCACAAGACCCTTCCACAACTAACTTTTGATCGTCAGCGTTTAGATGCTATAGAACTCTATCCCTATAAAACCGATTTGATGAATCAAGTAGATGCGGTTATGGTTGCTCATTT
>Ga0181601_10001031_pt1 | contig 23711 bp, 23 predicted proteins | sample 041ome_8_FD_133020 | JGI IMG/M metagenome (GOLD analysis project Ga0181601, IMG submission 133020) | Coastal salt marsh microbial communities from the Groves Creek Marsh, Skidaway Island, Georgia - 041407BS metaG (megahit assembly) | ecosystem: Environmental > Aquatic > Marine > Intertidal zone... | reverse complement strand
TGATGACGTCACTTTCCTGGTAGATCAGGACCGGCGCTTTGCTCTCTTCATTGGCCTTCGAGATTGAGTCCCACAACTGTAAGAGGTAGTCGAGGTCCCACTGAAGCTCTTCTGTGCTTCTTCCCACGCCAGCCGTGCGAATGATGACGCCCATGCCGTCTGGGAGGTTCAGTTGTGCTAGAGAGTCCTTTAGGTCACTGCGATCCTCCCCCTCAATGCGTCGGGATATCCCTCCCGCCTTTGGGTTGTTGGGCATCAGCACCATATAGCGGCCAGCGAGGCTGATGAAAGTCGTCAGTGCAGCGCCTTTGGTGCCTCGCTCCTCTTTATCTACCTGAACGATGACCTCGGTGCCTTCTTTAAGCACATCTCTAATACGCACCTTGCCTTCATTCTCCGGTGCCCGGCTGCGGTAGTACTCAGGGGAAATTTCCTTGAGGGGTAAAAATCCATGGCGGTCGGCGCCAAAGTCGACGAAAGCGGCCTCAAGGCTGGGCTCTACGCGGGTGACTTTCGCTTTGTAAACGTTGGCCTTGGTTTGAATGCGCTGCCGGTTCTCGATGTCGAGGTCATAAAGCTTTTGACCATCGACCATCGCTACCCGAATCTCTTCAGGCTGGGTCGCATTAATCAGTATCTTTTTCATGCTGTGTTGTCCAGTTGACGACGCAACCGGGCGGTGCGGAGGAAACCCTCCTGTTATCGCGCTTTCACCATACGGTGAGTGATCAAGCGGCGGGGATGTTTAACGCACTACCCCCGCCATTAGCTGAGCACCCAGCTATGAAGCGATTGCTGCAGAGCCGGTTTCGCAAATTGCACCGCGCCATCGTGTGTCGCGGGTTTCAAACTGTTTACCGTAAGCCGCTCTTACGGCATTGGGGCCGGAGGGCTGTGCGCGGTAAACTCTCTAAATCCTTTGTCGGGTTAGCAGGAGCGGGGTAGGCTCGACTCGGTCTGGCTTTACAGGCAGATGAGCGCACTCTGAAAAGGTCAAAGCGCCACCTTAGGGCATTTGAGCGACCTCTTATCGGAGTGCAACTGGCCCGACGCGCGAAACTTAGCACCAAGAGATGCGGGATACAACGAATAACCACTGTGAAGAAATCGTAATTCTATGACCGATAACCCATCGAAACAGGTGCGTTTTCTCGACGTTGCGGAGGAGGAGGCGGGGCAGAGGCTGGACAACTACCTGTTACGCCATACCGAGGGTGTGCCGAAAACCCGCGTTTACAGAGCGATTCGCAAAGGTGAGGTCAGGGTTAATAAAGGTCGGTCCAAACCTGAATACCGGATGCAGGTGGGCGACATGGTCAGGGTGCCGCCCTGGGCTGAATTGGACACCCCGCCAACAGCAACACCTTCCAAACTATGGGAGAAGCGTATCCGCGCCGCTGTGTTGTTGGATCATCCTGACTTTTTGGCCATTAACAAACCGACTGGATTGGCCGTGCATGGGGGTAGTGGCGTCAGGTTGGGGCTTATCGAATCATTACGGACGCTGTTTTCTGAATGCCGATATTTGGAGCTGGTTCATCGGCTGGATCGGGATACGTCAGGTGTGGTGCTAGTGGCGAAGAATGCGGTCACGCTGCGAGCACTTCACGACCAACTGCGGAACGATCAGGTCGACAAGCGATACGCTGCGCTGGTGGCGGGCAAGTGGCCAGCCTATCAAAAAAGCGTTTCTGCGCCGCTTGCCAAGCGACATACTCCTTCCGGCGAGCGGATCGTCACGGTGGCTGCTGACGGCAAGGCCTCAAAGACCGATGTAAATGTGCTTGAGCGCCTGCCTGGCGCCACCTTGATTGAAGCCAAGCCCATCACTGGCCGGACCCATCAAATCCGCGTGCACGCGATGCATACGGGGTATCCGATTCTTGGTGATAGCAAATACGAGACGGATCTCTCGCGACAACTCGCGAGTGAGGTCGACTTAAAAAGGCTTTTTTTGCACGCCAGAGCCATTTCTTTCAAGCTGGATGGAGAGCGTTACCAGCTGTCGTGCCCATTAGATGCTGAGCTCGAGTCAGTGCTGGAGCGGCTGCGCGGCAAGCGGTAAGTCGACCCCAGCCTCGCGGAGTAACTCGCAAAGTGCTATCAGGGGCAAGCCCTCCAAGCTCGTCGGGTCTTGGGTCTCCAATTTCTGAAACAGGGAAATGCCCAAAGATTCCCATTTAAACGAGCCGGCACAAGCGAGCGGATCGTCAATTTCAACGTAGTGGGCGGCTTCCGTTTCGGACAGCGCGCGAAAAGTAACCGCACAGGGGATAACCCGCTGCTGGTAGCCGTGTGGCCAAATGACCGAGACGGCGGTCCAGAATTGCACTGTCGCGCCAGAGCATTTCAATAATTGATCTATGGCTCGCTCCGGCGTCCCTGGCTTTCTTAAAATAGTGTCTCTTAGGCTCGCCACTTGGTCGGAGCCAATAATCACGGTGCTTTCGCTTGCGGTATTGGCAGCGACTGATTCTGCTTTCAGGCGAGCGAGACGGCAGGCTCTGTCCCGGGCCGCCTCGCCGTTAAGCAGAGACTCATCGGTATCAGGGGCTACCGCCTCAAAAGGTAGCCTCAGGCGGGACATGAGTTTTCGACGGTAGGGGGATGTCGATGCGAGAATAATTCTCATAGCCATTTCGCTCGTTCTGGTGAAAATTCACGCAACCCTGCCTGCGCTGGTTCTCGCGCGATGAGGGCTTTGACAGCCTATATCGCCACCCGTATCATCCGCGCCCATGAAAGCCGGGGCTCTGCCAAAACAGGTTGACTTACGCGGCCTGGCAGCCCGCGGGTCGACGGTTATAGGCACTTTATCATCGGGCGCTGCAAAGCGATTGTCCGGGGCCGGTGTTGCGCTGGCACAGCCCGCCGAAGCAGTGTTTGAATGTTACCGGGATGACGCATCGCGCTACGTCGTCGATCTTACGGTCACGGCGGCGGTCATCATGCAGTGCCAGCGGTGCCTGAATGATATGACTTTGGCTTTAGAGGCCTCTGCTCACATGGCGTGCGTATGGACCGATGAGGAAGCCACGGGGCTCGCAGCCAGTTACGAGCCCTTATTGGTGACTGAGGAGGCAGATTTAAACAATATCGCTGAGGAGGAAATTCTCCTTGCGCTACCTGCCTGCCCGGTTCACGAGAAGGATTGTAAGTCGGACGAACAGTTGGCGGCGCTGTCCTCACGGCAGCTGGATGTGGCGCCGGCGATAACGGATAAGCCGGAGGGGGAAAAAGAGAACCCCTTCCAGATTTTGGAGCAGTTAAAGAACTGAGTGGGTCGAGCGGCGTACATAATAACCAGTAGCGGTGTTCATACCGGTTTTTAGCAGACGCTAATACGGTCTCGTGCTGATAGCCCGGGGCGACGATGAAAGGAGGCCAACATGGCTGTACAACAGAACAGAAAGACCCGCTCCAAGCGGGGCATGCGCAGAGCGCATGATGCGATTGATGGGCCCACTCTGACGGTCGATGAGACATCAGGCGAGACACGGCGTCGTCATCATGTGAGTGCAGACGGTTTTTATCGCGGCAAGAAGGTCGTAGAGACGGGCGACGACGAGTAATCGTTTTTGTCGGGTTACGCTTTCATTTTTCCCGGCCAAGGTTCTCAATCAGTCGGTATGTTGGCTCAAGCGGCCGAGGCCTTTCCTCTGGTGCTAGACACTTTTAAGGAGGCCAGCGACGCATTGGGTTATGACTTGTGGTCTATGGTCAGTCAGGGGCCCGATGAGCAACTGATGCTCACCGAGTTTACCCAGCCCGCCATTTTGACCGCCAGTGTGGCGCTCCATCGGTGCTGGTCGTGCGGTGGAGGCGGCATCCCTGATTTTGTTGCGGGCCACAGTCTAGGCGAGTACTCAGCATTAGTGGCGGCGGGGTCTGTGTCGTTGACCGACGCGGCCAAGTTGGTGCAGACGCGAGGCCGGGCAATGCAAAGCGCAGTGCCCGCGGGTGAAGGTGCCATGGCCGCCGTGCTCGGGCTCAGTGACGCCGTGATTGACGAAATCTGCGTCACCCATTGTGCGGACGATGCCTACGTGGGTGCTGTGAACTACAACTCGCCAGGACAGGTCGTCATCGCGGGCCATTCGGGTGCGGTGGAGGCAGCGGCAGCTTTTATGAAAGAAGCGGGCGCGAAGCGGGTGCTACCGTTACCGGTTAGCGCACCTTTCCATACGCCGTTGATGCAGCCGGCGGCTTTGGTCATGGCGGAGGCCCTCCAGAGCGTCACATTGCAGGACGCTGACATTCCGGTGATCAGCAACGTAGATGCGCAGCCGCATCGAAAAGCCGAAGAAATCCGAAGATTGTTGATTCGGCAAGTATCTGAGCCCGTCATGTGGACGCAGTGCATGGTGACCTTATTGCAGTCCGGTTGCCGGCAGTTTATGGAGTGCGGTCCTGGCAAAGTGTTAACCGGCTTGGTGAAACGGATTGACCGATCAGTAACCTGTACTCCCTTGGAGGACCCTGAAAATCTGAGCCTCGCCCTGACGGAGACTGCAGCGTGACTGAATCACCTTCCAAAGTAGCCATTGTCACTGGTGCCAGCCGGGGTATTGGCGCCGCCATTGCGGACAGTCTTGCTCAAGCGGGTTTGATTGTCGTTGGAACTGCCACCAGCGAGGCGGGTGCTTCGGGTATCGCAAAAGCGCTGTCTTCCCATGGTGGCCACGGCCGAGTGCTCAACGTGACCGATACGGGCAGCATCGAGGCGTTCATGGATGATGTCAAAGCCACGATGGGTGACCCTCTGGTGTTGGTGAATAACGCCGGCATCACGCAAGACAACATCCTGATGAGGATGAAAGAAAATGAATGGCAGCAGGTCATAGATACCAATCTGACTGCGCTATACCGACTGAGTAAAGCCTGTTTGCGGGGCATGACCAAGGCGAGATGGGGTCGGATCGTTAATGTCACTTCAGTCGTAGGCTCTATGGGTAACGCGGGTCAGAGCAATTACGCCGCGACCAAGGCCGGTGCAGAGGGGATGGCGCGATCACTCGCCAGAGAGCTGGGATCTCGATCGATTACCGTAAACTGCGTCGCGCCGGGATTCATCGACACCGATATGACCCGCGCTCTCGAGGAGGCGCAGCGTGACACCTTGCAAGCACAGATTCCCCTGGGCCGGTTGGGCTCGCCAGAGGACGTCGCGGGCGCGGTCGCTTTTTTGGTCAGCGACGCCGGCCAATATATTACCGGCGAAACGTTGCATGTAAATGGCGGGCTTTACATGGGCTAGCCCGCGGTATCAAGGGCTTAATTGGGGTCAAAAAGGGTTTTACTTGAAGCAAAAGCTTGTAAAATCCGACGCGTTTGGTTGATCTGGCCGACACACACTGGGAGCGAAGAGCACGTCATGAGCAATATCGAAGATCGAGTTAGGAAAATCGTTGCCGAGCAGTTGGGCGTCAAAGAAGAGGAAGTCAAGGCTGAGGCGTCGTTCGTAGACGATCTGGGTGCCGACTCTCTCGACACAGTGGAGTTGGTCATGGCTTTGGAAGAAGAGTTCGAGACAGAGATCCCGGATGAAGAAGCCGAAAAGATCACAACCGTCCAGCTGGCTATCGACTACATCAACAACAATCTGTCCTGAGCCGGTGCGACTTTAAGAATTACGGGGCCGCTCTGCTGACGCAGTGCGGCCTTTTTCATTTTAAAGTGTTGACGGGCCGCGGCATCGCATCGCCGACGTGACTGTGTACGATTCATTCGTAGCGTCGCGGTACCAGACCACGGCGAGAGCGAAGCAAACCCATCGGGGCAGGGGGGCGCATCATGAAGGGTAGTAGAGTTGTTGTGACCGGGATGGGCGCTGTAACGCCGCTCGGTTTAGATGTCGCGTCAAGCTGGCAGGGGATTTGTGAGGGGCGCAGCGGCGTTGCGTTGATCGAGCAGTTCGACGCCGAGGCATTCAGCACCCGCTTCAGTGCCAGCGTTAAAGGGTTCAGTGTCGACGGGTATCTGGAGTCGCGAGATGCACGCCGCATGGACCCCTTTATTCAGTACGGGATGGTAGCGGGAATTCAAGCCTTCACGGACTCAGGTCTAGAGATAACCGAACACAACGCACATCGCGTTGGGTGTGCCATCGGTTCGGGCATCGGCGGTATTGGCTCGATAGAGGACACCGCGATGCTGGTGGAGCAAAAAGGTCCGAAGCGCATCTCTCCTTTTTTTGTCCCGGGCGCCATCATTAACATGATCGCTGGGAATTTATCCATACTTTACAACCTGCAGGGACCCAACCTGGCGGTAGTGACGGCTTGCACCACGGGTACCCACAATATTGGTTTGGGGGCCCGCATGATTGCCTCTGGCGACGTCGACGCGATGCTTGTCGGCGGTGCCGAAATGGCAACCACACCGGTGGGCATAGGCGGCTTTGCTGCGGCCAGGGCGCTGTCGACGCGCAATGACGACCCTCAACGCGCGTCGAGACCCTGGGACGCTGATCGTGATGGTTTTGTACTCGGTGATGGCGCAGGCATTCTTATGTTGGAGTCACTCGAGAGCGCGCAAGCCCGAGGGGCGAGGATCTATTGCGAACTGACAGGCTTTGGGATGAGCGGCGATGCCTACCATATGACTTCCCCTCCTGAAGATGGGCGAGGCGCAGCGGCCGCCATGCAGCAGGCTTTGACCGATGCTGGCTTGAACGCCAGTGACATTGGTTACATCAATGCACACGGCACCTCGACCGAAGCTGGCGATCTGGCCGAATCGCTGGCCATTCAAAGCGTGTTCGGAGCCTCTGCGTCAGAACTGGCTGTGAGCTCCACCAAGTCAATGATTGGCCATTTACTGGGTGCAGCTGGATCAGTAGAGGCGATTCTGACTGTATTGGCGCTGCGCGATAATGTTGCTCCGCCCACCATTAATCTTGATAACCCCAGTCCGGGCTGTGATCTGAATTATGTGCCGCATCAGGCACAGGAACGACCGATCCGGCACGCCCTGTCCAATTCCTTTGGCTTTGGCGGGACCAACGGGTCATTGATCTTTAGCTCGCTTGGCTAGCACGACGTATGGGTAGGCCGCATACGTGGGTGGATGGCGCGGTCACCGACATGGTTCCGGCTGATGATCGTGGGCTTAATTATGCCGACGGAGCCTTTGAGACCCTAGCTTGTGAAGGGGGGGCGATTCAGTGCTTGTCGTTGCACCATGGGCGATTGGCAGCTGCATTTGAGATGCTATCTTTCTGTGATCCTGTCACGCTAGCCACCGACACCTTTGAGCAGACAAAGGAATTGCTGTCTGAGGTGGATCACACGGGGATAGCGCGTTTAACCGTGACGCGTGGTTCGGGTCCCCGTGGCTATGCCCCATCTGTTGCAGCTAAGCCGCGTTCCATTCTTGTGGCACATGAGGTTTCTGCTCAAAAATCGACCCCACTGCGGTGCGGTATTGCGCGGACAAGGTGGGCCACGCAGCCGCAGTTGGCCGGTTTAAAGCTGCTGGCTAGAACCGAGCAGGTGCTCGCTGCCGGTGAGGTGTCGGCGAGCGGTTGGCATGACGCCATCATGCTCGATGCCAATGATTGCGTCATTTCAAGTTCCCGCGGCAATATCTTCCTCCTGAAAGACGGGTTGGCAGTGACGCCGTGCCTTGACCGCTGTGGCATAGCAGGCACACGCCGGCAAATACTGCTCGAGCACATACTGCCCGCTAGCGGTTTTGAGACGGCGATTCGCGAGATCGATCTGGCGGAAGTTTGCCAAGCTGACGCCGTCTTCATGACCAATACCGTGGTGGGCCTGCGACCCGTTGGCAGTATTGCTGATACGTCATTTGCCAACGCCTCTGCCGTGCAGGCGGTTGAGTATCTGCAGAGGGCGTTAGCGGAGCACCTCACTCAATGTTACGAGGCTTAGTCTTTGTTGCAGTGCTAGCCCTACTCGGCTTGGTGGGCGGTGCACTTCAGCTGCGAGAGATCTGGCTGCAACCCATGACCTTGCCGCAGAGTGGGGCGACCATCACCATCTCTCGGGGCGAATCCCTTCAACACGTGTTGCGTCGCGCACAGAATCAGCAATGGGTCAGTCACGCCAAGTGGATAGGCTGGATCGCGCGCTGGCACGGTATGGACGAGCAGGTCAAAGCAGGAGAGTACCAACTCGATACCCCTCTCTCAGCGAGCGAATTAATCCAGATGCTGGCGATCGGTGCGGTGAAGCAGTACACCGTCACCTTGCCTGAAGGAATTACCCTAACAGCGGCGATTGCTTTGCTGCAGGCCCATCCTAAGATCACCTCTACCCCTGTGGTCCAGCTTGAGGCTGACTTGCTTGAGCTGGTAGGCCGAGACGATTCAGCAGAGGGGCTTTTTTTACCAGAAACATGGGCGTTCAATCATGGTGACAGTGAGTTCGATGTACTCAGGCGTGCTCATCGGGCACTGAATGAATTATTAACGGAACTGTGGGAGCGACGCCCCAGTGATTCTCCGCTCGACTCGCCCTATGCTGCGCTGACATTAGCCTCGATTGTGGAAAAGGAAACAGGCGTGGCGAGTGAGCGTCCTCAAATCGCAGGGGTTTTTTTGAGACGACTGACGAGGGGAATGCGACTCCAGACCGATCCAACCGTGATTTATGGTCTGGGCGAAGACTATGAGGGCGATCTGAAAAGGCGACACCTCAGGGATACCGGCAATCGCTATAACACCTATGCCATTGCCGGGTTGCCCCCAACCCCCATAGCCTTAGCGGGCGAGGCAGCGTTGCGCGCAGTTTTTGCACCCGATGACTCAGAATCATTGTATTTTGTGGCAAAAGGGAACGGGTCTCACGCGTTCAGTGCGAGTCTTACTGAGCATGAGGAGAACGTGCGGCGCTACCAACTGACGCGACGCGAGGACTACCGCTCCAGCCCGCTCCAGCCCGACGCAAGCAGTAAATAACATGACAGGTCGTTTTATCACTATTGAGGGAGGCGAGGGCGCTGGTAAGTCAACGGCTCAAGCGTATCTTGCTGAGCGTTTGGCAGAGCGAGGCATTTCTGTAGTGCAAACCCGCGAACCAGGTGGAACGCCTCTTGCTGAGGCCATTCGGCGGACTTTGCTCAGCACTGACGGCGAGCACCCGGTGGACATGGCTGAATTACTGCTTGTCTTTGCAGCCCGCGCCCAGCACTTGGCAAAAGTGATTGAGCCGGCGCTCGCAGCAGGTCGATGGGTGATTTGTGATCGGTTTACCGACGCGACCTATGCCTATCAAGGGGCGGCCCGCGGGTTATCCACCGACTTAATTGCACAGCTCGAAGGGCTTGTTCAAGGAGAGCGTCGCCCAGATGCTGTCTTGCTTATGGATCTGTCACCAGAGGTTGGCATGACGCGAGCCAGGCAGCGTGGCGAGCTTGATCGCTTCGAGCGGGAGACGCCCGCTTTTTACTCGCAGGTAAGAAGCGCCTATCTCGCTCGTGCGCAGGCAGACCCTGATCGCTATCAGGTGATCGATGCCGAACAGAGCCTTGAGTCCGTCCAGCGGTCCCTCAGCAAACTGGTTGAGGGTTGGCTGTGAGTCGGGACGCCGAGATCCCTGCATCAATCCGCGTTCGCCACACCCCTCCGTGGCTGGAAGTCGCGCTACAGTGCTGGTCGGCGGATAGTCCCGGACAGCCCCGCGGGCACGCTTTTTTGTTGCTCAGCGACGACCACATGGAAGCTGCTTTGTTGGGAGAGTTGCTGTCAGAAACCCAGTTGTGTCAGGCACCTCAGGGGGCCGCCGCATGTGGCGAATGTCGCAGCTGCAGAGCAATAGCGCAGGGGGCTCACGGGGATCTTATGGTCGTCTCGCGGCCAGAGGGGAAAAACGCGATTGGGATCGATCAGATCAGAAGTGCTGCGCAGTTTCTTCAGCAGACCGCGATGTACGGGTCTCTCAAAATACTGCTGATCAAAGATGCGGATGCGATGACGCTGGCAGCAGCGAACAGCCTGCTCAAGACGCTGGAGGAGCCGGCCGGCAATACCCTAATTCTATTGACGACGGCGGAGGCCTGGCGGCTTGCACCGACAATTCGCTCTCGCTGCCAGCGCTTCCCATTGCCCCCCTGCAGGCCAGAACAAGCAGCTACGTGGCTCATCAGCGAACTCGATTGCAGTCAGGCCGAGGCGGAGCGCCTCGTCGAGATGACCCAATGCCAGCCCGTTGCTGCATGGGCCATGCAGCAGGCGGGTGAGGTGCCAGTTCGGGATTCGCTGTGGCGGAGTTTTGAGCAACTTGGCGCGGGAGCGCACGGAGTGCCTGCCGATTGGAATGGGGTTAATGCCAGTCGGCTGGTGTCTGAGTCCCTCGTGTGGGTGGAGTATCACACTCGAGAATCCATGATGAGCAGGGACCGGCAGCAGGGTGAGCGCTGGCTGGTTTTGCATCGCTGCCTGACGGAGGTTGCGGCGAGATTAAAGCAAGGGGCGACACCTGCGCACGACATACTCACCGCTGAGTTGAATCGTCTTTTTCGAAGCAGATCTCATGATGCCTTTCCTGAGGTCGCTACGCGCTTTCTCGAGGGCCTTGGCAGGTTAGGGGTAGCCGGTTAAGGTTGCCGCATGAGCGAACCAGATTCTCAGGAAGTGTTGACGGTCACCATTCAGGACAAGTCTGTGCTGCATGGCGCGTACATGTCATTTCTTCACAACGGTGGATTGTTCGTGCCTACCGACCGCTCTTATCGCTTGGGCGACGAGATTTTCATGCTGCTGACACTGATGGATGAGCCTGAAAAGCTGGCGGTGGCTGGAAAAGTGGTATGGCTAACACCTCAAGGCGCTCAGGGTAACCGTGAAGCCGGGATCGGTGTTGAGTTCTCAGATCAAGATACGGGTATTACCGCGCGCATAGAGGCGTATCTTGGTGGGTCTCTATCATCCGATCGGACAACCCATACCCTCTAAAGGCGCGGCCCATAACTTCCGTTTCCCCAGCCAGTGCTCGGCGGTGGATTGGCCGGGGCGAGTGTTGAGAGCCTCGGCACCCGTCCACCCTCCGCAAAATCTCGCTCAAAAAAAGCGGGCCCCGAAGGGCCCGTAGTCATTGACTTTTAGGAGTGGTGTTTCCGCGGGCACATCTGCGGAAACACTATCCGGGTACTTGGGATACCCGGCGTCGACAGGCTTCTTGAGGGGCACTGCGACCATTACATTATGACTTATGCGAGAAATTATTCCAGCGGGTCTGAAGTTTTTCTTAGACCATTGCGTCATATTACCTAGTTCACTTGATAAATCATAATAAAATAAATTATATTTTGCTTTTAACATACTGATATATTGATACTTTAAAATATTAAAACTTTTAATGTTGTTTCTAGGGCGTTGGGGCTGCCAATATTGAGATGGTGACACGCTATTGGGCGTCTAAAGGCCCTATTTCGTTGAAACACCGGATCTTTTGTGCCAACATCCCGCGCCTTCTCGCGTCAGGGGAGGCGCAAATCGCGTCGCTCGGAGCGGAAGTGGCGGAATTGGTAGACGCGCTGGATTTAGGTTCCAGTGTCTTATGACGTGAGAGTTCAAGTCTCTCCTTCCGCACCAAATCAAGCCGGCTTGTCCGAGCGCGCCTGTTGCTCGAGTGCAGAGGCGTGATCCGGTGCAGCCCCTGACACGAGCAGACATGACTGGGCGGGACGATGTCGCCACAATTTGATTCAGGAGCATTCTCATGCGCGTTTCCGTAGAGACAACCTCTGGCTTGGAGCGTCGACTGACGGTTGGAGTCCCAGCTGATCGAGTGGATTCCGCTGTTAACAAGCGACTTCAGGACGCGGCACGGAGTGTCCGTCTTCCGGGTTTTCGCCCCGGAAAGGTGCCGATGACAGTCATGAAGCAGCGATTTGGGTCCGGCGTTCGCCAAGAAGTTCTGAGTGAAGTGATTAGTCAGTCATTCCAGGAGGCCGTCATCTCCGAAAACCTCCGACCTGCAGGGCGACCCAGTATAGAGGCGCGCAAAATGGACGCGGGCCAAGACGTGGAATACACCGCTACGTTCGAGGTTTTTCCGACTGTAGAAGTCAATGCGATTGATGACTTATCCATTGAGCAGCCTATTGCCGATGTGACTGACGCCGATATTGACGAGATTGTTGAAGTATTCCGAAAGCAGCAGGGTAAATTGATGGCTGCAGAGAAAGCGGCCGAAGAAGGCGACACGGTTGTGATTGATTTCCAAGGCTACCGCGGCGGTGAAGCCTTTGAGGGCGGCACCGGCGAGGGTACCTCGCTGGAATTGGGGTCAGGTCGGATGATTCCAGGGTTCGAGGACGGGCTGATAGGCAGTAGCGCTGGTGAAGAGCGAACCCTAAGACTCACATTCCCGACGGACTATCACTCCGAAGATCTCGCTGGTGCAGAGGTTGAATTTAAGGTCCAGATCTCGGAAGTGCAGACCCTTGAGCTGGCACCGGTAGACGAGGCGCTTTTCGCGCAGTACGGCTTGGAGGATGGAACCGAGGAGTCGTTTCGAGCTGAGGTCAAGCAAAATATGGAGAGGGAGCTGCGGAATGCTGTAGAGGCCTCTGTGAAAAATCAGGTTATGGACGCAGTTGTTGCTGCTCACGATGAGTTGGAGCTTCCCGACTCCCTAATCTCGCAAGAGGTCGCGGCGATGCGTCAGCAGATGTTTCAGCAATTTGGCGGCGCAGCGCCTCAAAACATGGATTTGACTTCGATTCTCCCGGACGAAATGTTTTTGGAGCAGGCAGAGCGCCGGGTGAAGCTTGGATTGATTATGGCTGAAATGATATCCACATTTGAGCTGAGCGCGGATCCCGCAAAGGTCCGTGAGGCTATTGAGGACATTGCTTCAACCTACCAAGATCCGCAAGAAGTCATTAACTGGTACTACTCGGAAAACGAGCAACTGGCGGGCATTGAGTCGCGGGTCCTTGAGGACGCTGTGGTCGAGAAGCTTCTCGCAGACGCGGCTATTGCCGAGGTGGAATGTACTTATCAGGATGCTCTCGCCAAAGCACGGCCGGCAGCGCCAGGCCAATAACCGCCCACAGGGAAGAAATAGGTATGAGTCAAAACAGCTTCGACGCAGATCCTCAGGCTTTGGGCCTGGTGCCGATGGTGATCGAGCAAACCTCTCGAGGCGAGCGCTCTTTCGACATCTATTCCAGACTCCTGAAAGAGCGCGTCATTTTTATAGTAGGGCCAATCGAAGATCAGATGGCTAATCTCGTCGTGGCGCAGCTTCTGTTTCTGGAGTCTGAAAATCCGGATAAGGATGTACATTTGTACATCAACTCCCCGGGGGGCTCGGTGACGGCGGGGCTGTCTATCTACGACACTATGCGTTTCATTAAGCCCGATGTCAGCACAATGTGCATCGGTCAGGCGGCTTCTATGGGTGCATTCTTGCTGAGTGGCGGTACCAAAGGTAAGCGCTACATTCTGCCTAACGCGCGAACCATGATCCATCAGCCAAGCGGAGGCGCACAGGGTCAGGCGACGGATATCGAGATTCAGGCAAAGGAAATCCTGTTCCTGAGAGAGCGGCTCAACAGTCTGCTGGCACAGCATACCGGCCAATCAATGGAAGTCATTGAGCGCGACACAGAGCGGGATCGCTTCATGAGCGCCGAGCAGAGCGTTGAGTATGGTCTGGTGGACGAGGTCATCGCAAGTCGTTAGAGCGACCCGGTACGGCCAGGCACCTGACTTGCAAATACCCATGAAACGTATCAAGGTTGGCGGAGCTCAGTTACAACGGCGCGGGATGACCTCATGACAGACGAAAACACCTCTGGCGATAACGGCAAATTGCTGTATTGCTCGTTCTGCGGCAAGAGCCAGAACGAAGTACGCAAGCTGATTGCTGGCCCGTCTGTGTTTATCTGTGATGAATGCGTCGATCTTTGCAATGACATTATCCGCGAGGAAATTCAGGAAACGAATAACGAGGGCGAAGACGCCAAGCTCCCGATCCCTGCGGAAATCAACGAGATACTGAACCAGTACGTCATCGGGCAGCAGAAGGCCAAGCGGGTTTTGGCGGTTGCTGTGTATAACCACTATAAGCGGTTGCGTAATGCGGCACCGACCGCGCGCGGGTCCGAAGATGTTGAACTAAGCAAGTCCAATATTCTTCTGGTTGGGCCTACCGGTTCCGGTAAAACTTTGCTGGCAGAGACGTTGGCCCGACTGCTGGACGTGCCGTTCACCATTGCAGATGCAACCACGCTCACAGAAGCTGGCTATGTTGGTGAAGACGTAGAAAACATCATTCAAAAACTGCTCCAGAAATGCGACTACGATGTAGACAAGGCGCAAATGGGTATCGTTTATATCGATGAGATTGACAAGATATCGCGTAAGTCTGACAACCCGTCAATCACCCGCGACGTGTCCGGCGAGGGCGTTCAGCAGGCGCTGCTCAAGTTGATTGAGGGCACGGTTGCCTCAGTGCCGCCTCAGGGTGGACGCAAGCATCCTCAACAGGAATTCCTTCAGGTCGACACCAGCAACATCTTGTTTATCTGCGGTGGCGCGTTCGCCGGGCTCGACAAGGTTATTCGCAACCGTTCCGAGAAGGGCGGCATTGGCTTTGGTGCCGAGGTAAAGAGCAAGGATGAGACGCGGAACTTTGGTGAGGCCCTGTCAGATTTACAGCCAGAAGACTTGGTGCAGTACGGCTTGATTCCCGAGTTCGTGGGCCGCTTGCCCATTATCGCGACGCTAGAGGAACTGGACGCCGAGGCTTTGATCAGAATCTTGACCGAACCTCGCAATGCGCTGACCAAGCAGTACGCGAAAATGTTCGAAATGGAAGGCGTCGAGATCGATTTCCGGGAAGACGGCCTACAAGCGGTTGCCGAGCGCGCCATGGAGCGAAAAACCGGAGCTCGCGGGCTGCGATCGATACTCGAGGGCATTCTGCTCGAGTCCATGTACAGCATCCCGTCGACGCCCGATGTGGCGAAAATCGTCGTTGATGAGTCTGTCGTCATGGGCGATTCAGAGCCGCTTTTGGTCTACGAATCACCCAGTCCAGCGGCTGCAGGCGCTGAAGACTAGACGATCTGTCAGCGGCCAACTGGCTGCAGTGCCAAGGGATCCGTTTTATCCCGCTTTCAGTAGCAATATTGGCTCGGTATTTTAAAAAGCGTATTGCCCTTTAAAACGCCTCGACGAGCCCCCATAGTAGTTGTCAGTCAGGGAGTTCATGATGACGGATCAAGACCACCAGTTGCCATTACTGCCGCTCCGCGACGTGGTCGTGTACCCACATATGGTGCTGCCACTCTTTGTTGGCAGAGAGCGTTCAATCGAGGCTCTTGAACACGCTATGCTGGACAACAAGCAGGTTTTGCTTGTCGCCCAGCGTAATGCCTCAGACGATCAGCCCGGTGTGGACGACCTCTATCAGGTCGGCACCGTATCGAACATTCTCCAGTTACTTAAGCTCCCCGATGGCACGATTAAGGTGCTAGTTGAGGGCAGCTACCGCGCTGCGGTAATTGCTATTGATGATGACGAGCAATTTGCCGTCGCATCTGTGAGGCAGATCGAAGCCGACTCGCTGGCCGAAAACGAGGCGGCGCCTTTGGTGAAGACGACCGTCGATCAATTCGAGAAATATGTCGGGCTGAGCAAGAAAGTACCTGCGGAGGTCCTGACGTCACTCTCTGGAATTGATGAGCCAGGGCGGCTGGCGGATACGATTGCCGCGCATATGGGCGTTGACCTTGAAGAGAAGCAAAAAATCCTCGAAATAGCCGACGTGCAAGGCCGGCTGGAGCATTTGCAGTCGCTAATGGATGCTGAGATTGACCTTTTTCAGGTGGAAAAGCGCATCCGCGGACGTGTCAAAAAGCAAATGGAGAAAAGCCAGCGCGAGTATTACCTGAATGAGCAGATGAAGGCGATTCAGAAAGAGTTGGGGGAAATGGAGGACGCACCCAACGAGATTGATGAGCTTCAGAACAAGATCAAAGAAGCACGTATGTCGGAGGAAGCCTTTGAAAAGGCTAACGCCGAACTGAGCAAACTGAAGATGATGTCGCCGATGTCGGCCGAGGCGTCGGTCGTCCGTGGTTATCTGGATTGGATGGTCAGCATCCCATGGGCCAAGCGCAGTAAAGTGCGACATGACCTGAAGCGCGCACAAGCGGTGCTCGATGAGGATCATTTCGGCCTGGAAGAGGTTAAGGAGCGGATCCTTGAATACCTCGCGGTGCAAAAGCGCGTGCGTAAACTCAAGGGCCCTGTGTTATGCCTAGTAGGACCGCCCGGCGTGGGCAAGACCTCGCTCGGAGAATCTATAGCCCGCTCGACCAATCGCAAATTCATTCGCATGGCCTTGGGTGGGGTTCGGGATGAGGCAGAGATCCGCGGCCATCGTCGAACGTACATTGGCTCTATGCCTGGCAAGCTATTGCAGAAAATGGCCAAGGCGGGCGTGCGCAATCCACTCTTTTTGCTCGACGAAATCGATAAGATGGGGATGGATCACAGAGGCGATCCCGCCTCAGCAATGCTGGAGGTTCTCGATCCCGAACAAAACCACGCTTTCAACGATCACTACCTCGAGGTGGACTATGACCTTTCCGACGTGATGTTTGTGTGCACCTCAAACACGATGAACATCCCGGGACCGCTGCTTGACCGCTTGGAGGTGATACGGATACCGGGTTATACCGAGGACGAAAAACTCAACATCGCACAGCGCTACCTGATCCCCAAGCAGACCAAATTGAACGGTTTGAAAGCCGGGGAAATCGAGATCTCCGAGGAAGCGTGTCTCGATATCATTCGCCACTACACCCGAGAGGCGGGCGTGCGTGCGCTTGAGCGTCAGGTTGCCAAAGTTTGCCGAAAAATGGTGAAGGCGTTTGCGCTCGGCGAGCGAGAAGCGGGTCAAAGCGTGACGCCGGATATGCTGTCGGACGTCCTGGGCGTGCGCAAGTACAGTTTTGGTACCGCAGAAAAGGAAAACAAAATCGGTCAGGTCACAGGACTGGCGTGGACTTCGGTTGGAGGTGAGTTGCTGACCGTAGAGGTCGCGGCAACGCGAGGTAAAGGGCGAGTCGTGAAAACGGGTTCACTTGGCGATGTCATGCAGGAATCCATACAGGCGGCCAATACGGTGGTCCGAGCCAGATCGCAATTGCTGGGTATTCCGGCTCGAACCTACGATGCTCAGGATATCCACATTCATGTGCCCGAGGGTGCAACACCCAAAGATGGCCCCAGCGCTGGCATCGCCATGTGTACCGCACTCGTCAGTAGCCTCACCGAGATACCGGTGCGAGCTGATGTTGCAATGACAGGTGAGATTACGTTGCGTGGTGAGGTCTTGCCGATTGGGGGGCTCAAGGAAAAGTTATTGGCGGCACGAAGAGGTGGGATCGGCACGGTCATCATTCCGCACGAAAACGAGAGAGACCTGCAGGAAGTGCCTGACAATATTAAAGAAAATTTGGAAATTCGACCGGTGAAGTGGATCGACGAGGTGTTGGCGGTCGCACTCGAGCGGCCGCCCGAGCCGCTGTCCGACGAAGCTTATCTCGATGGATTTGTTGGTGTCGGTCAAAGTGACGATCCTGATGCGATTTCCAAGGGCGAAAATCGGCCCAGATCCCACTGATTTCGCGGCTTTCGCGCGTTGACCGACGTCAGCGTCAGGAGTACGCTAGCAACAGGTACTGATATATGTGCCGCAGCCAATTCAGCTCAAACCACTCGAGGGGTAACAACGTGAACAAAAATGACTTGATTGATGCCATCGCCGCTGACGCGGATCTTTCCAAAGCCTCTGCCGGTCGCGCATTGGATGCCGCGATCAGTGCAATTACCGGTGCGCTTGCCAAAGGCGGCAGTGTTTCTTTGGTTGGCTTTGGGACTTTCTCCGTGAAAGCGCGAGCGGCGCGTCAGGGACGTAATCCGCGTACTGGTGAGACGATCCAGATCGCGGCCTCGAACACGCCTGGATTCAAAGCAGGTAAGGCGCTCAAGGATGCCGTTAATAAGTAACTGAATCCAAATGCCGTCTTGGGGCGGCTCTAAGGAAGGCGCCATTGTGCGCCTTCTTTACGTCTGACGGCCGGTGTTTTTAGCTCCATCGATGCGAATCGTCATTGAGCTAGGCGAGAACCGGTTTCATCCAAGCATTTACTAACAGAGTAACCAAGAACATGCTTCAATCCATGCGCCAGGGGACACAGAGCACAGCAGCCAAAATCATTATTGGCCTGATCGTGTTGTCATTTGCGGCATTCGGCCTTGAAACTTTATTACCTGGCGGGTCAGGCTCTTCTGTCGCGGACGTGAATGGTGAAGAGATTAGTCCATTCGCCCTTCAGGAGGCCGTTACTCAGCAGAAGCGCCAGTTGGTCAGCATATTGGGCGATAACATCGATCCTGCGATGTTGGACGATGATCGACTGCGGCCCCGCGCATTGGAATCGCTCATTCAGCGTACCCTGCTGCTGCAGAAATCGACGGCATTAAATCTGGTTGCGTCAGAGGCGCAGGTAGGCAAATCGATCACATCAATGGAAGCATTCCAGCTTAATGGCGCTTTCTCACCCGATGCGTATCGCAGCGTGCTAGCCAATGCCGGCTATACCCCCGAGCGATTTCGACGGGCGCAGACCGAGGATATTGTGCTGACCCAGCTGCAAACTGCGATCAGCGAGACCGAATTCACAACTGCCAATGAGCTCTCCGCAGCAGCCAATATCATTGCAGAGGAGCGAGACGTCCGTTATCTCGTCGTATCGGACGCGGACCTTGTCCCGGCCGACGCGCTATCTGGTAACGCATTGCAGCAATACTACGCGGACAATCAAGAGGCCTTCTTCAACCCTGAGCAGTTGATTGCTGACTATATCCTGCTCGAAGGATCAAGCTTCGCAGTCACTGTGGACGATTCTGTCGTGAGAGAGCAGTACGAGGCTGTGAAGGACGAATACAGCGTTGCAGAGCAGGCCCGGGTATCGCACATCTTGCTGATACAGGGCGATGATGAGACTGATGCTGACTATTCGCAGCGCATCACGGCCGTGTCCGAGCGGCTGGCAGTGGACGAGCCATTTGCTGGTCTCGCGGCGGAGCTCTCGGATGATTTGGGCTCAGCCAGCATCGGTGGCGAGTTGGGCTTTACAGATGGCACGGCTTTTCCAGATGAAATGGAAGAGGCCATTGCTTTGCTCGGAAGCCCGGGCGAGATCTCGCCGCCGGTAGAGACCGATGCCGGCACCCACTTTATTCGCTTGGAAGAGCGCATCAGTGGGGATTCCGTCGACTACGAATCAGTGCGCGGAGACCTCAAGGCTTCAATTGAGGCGGCAGAGGCAGAGCGGGCGTTGCTGATAGCGGTAGAGGAGCTCCGGGACTTGGTGTTCAATGCGGCGGATCTCAGTGAGCCTGCGCAAGCCATCGGTGCAGCCGTGTCTCGCTCAAAGCCGTTTTCTCGCGCTGAGGGCGAAGGCCTTTTTGCAGAGGAGCGTCTGCGCGACGTTGCATTCTCGGCCGACGTTAAGGATTCGGGTAATAACAGCGAGGTCATTGAGCTATCAGGTCAGCGTTTTGCTGTCGTGAGGGTGAGTGAAGTGCGTGAGCCGCAGGTCGCGCCGTTTAGCGAGGTCGAATCTGAGGTCCGCGCCGCGTTGGTGTCCGAGCTGGAGGCCACCGCTTTGATGCAGATTAGAAGCGACGCGGAGTCGATGCTCGGTGCTGGAGAATCGCTCGAAGCCGTAGCACAGACGCTGGGGCTTGAATGGCGTGTCGAGCTGGCCGCCACGAGGTTATCCAGCCAACTCCCTCGTCCCGTGCTTGAGGCGGCTTTTTCAATGCCCGATGGGCAAGCCAGCACGCTGGAGGCCGTGCCTGTGCCGGGTGAGGGGTATGCGATGGTGCAGTTGGCAAGGGTTTCCCCGGGAGACGCTCAATCATTGAGTAGTGCCGAAACCGAGCGACTGACGAATCTGCGCAGTGGTGAACAGCGTCAGCTGAGCTTTGATGAATTTCTCCTGCATCAACGCGACGTCGCAGACATCGTTATCCGCTAGCCCACGCAGGGCTGATTCAGCACACTGTATGTCTGAAGATACCGGTAACGAAACTCTGCACTCCCTGCTGGGGCAGGTGCCTGACAGACACCATGTGCACACCCGCAGTGCGGGAGCGCCGTCCATTAACGGCCGGCATCCGGCGCCTTTGGAGCTATGGCAGCCCGATTACTGTGGAGACATCGACATGGCCATTGCCGCTGATGGCACTTGGTACCATGAGGGTATTCCTATCAGGCGGGCCGAACTCTGGCAGCTTTTTTCAGGGATTCTCCGCAGGGAGGCGGATGGCGAATACTATTTGGTGACCCCAGTAGAGAAGTGCCGTGTCACCGTGGCGCTTCACCCACTGATCATCACCGATGTCGAGAGAGTCACGGAGGAGGATAGGCCGACGCTCACTGCCACGCTCAACGCAGGTGGCCAATTCCCCATATGCGCAGATTATCCGCTTAGACTTGAGAGCAGAGCCAGTGGCGCCGCTTACCTCGAGCTCCCGCACGGGCTCTCCGCGCTGTGCTCCCGTCCAGCGTGGTATCGGCTTGTCGATCTCGCTGATGAGGACTACGGCATCAGCAGTGCAGGCATGAGGTTCTTCCTCGCCTGATCAAGCCTACATGTTGGGGTAGTTAGGACCGCCGAAGCCCTCAGGCGTCACCCAAGTGATATTTTGCGACGGGTCCTTGATATCGCAGGTCTTACAGTGCACGCAGTTCTGCGCATTGATCTGGAAACGTGGCCCCTCTGTCTCTTCGACGATTTCGTACACCCCTGCAGGGCAGTATCGTTGCGCCGGTTCGGCGTATTTCGGCAAGTTCACGGTAATAGGAATCGCATTGTCTTTTAGCGTCAAGTGACAAGGCTGATTCTCCTCGTGGTTAGTGTTGGACAGAAAGACTGATGAGAGTCGATCAAAGGTGATTTGGTTATCCGGTTTTGGATAAGTGATCGGCTTGGCAGTTGCCGCGTCTTCGAGGCACGCGTAGTCGGGCTGCGTATCGTGTAGCGTGAAGGGCATGCGGCCGGCGAACAGGTTTTGATCGACCCAGACCATCGCCGCGCCCAGCAGCGTGCCGAATTTGTGCATGAAACCCGAGAAGTTGCGCGAGCTGTGCAACTCCTTGCCTAGCCACGACTGTTTGAGCCGATCCGAAAAGTCTGCCAGTAGGGCTGGAGGTGCCTCTGTCTGCAGTGCGCCCATGATGCTCTCAGCAGCCAACATGCCGCTCTTCATGGCGGTATGATTGCCTTTGATCTTAACGCTGTTGAGAGTTCCGGCATCGCAGCCCACAAGCACTCCCCCGGGGAATGCCATTTCCGGCAGTGAATTCTGCCCGCCCTTTGCCAGAGCGCGGGCGCCGTAGGCGATGCGTTCGCCACCCTCAAGAACCTCACGGGTCTTGGCGTGGGTTTTCCAGCGCTGAAATTCTTCAAATGGGCTGAGGTGAGGGTTGCTGTAATTAAGATCAGCAATCAGACCCAGGTAAACTTCGTGGTTCTCGGCGTGATATAAAAAGGCACCGCCGCTGGATTTGGACTCGGATAGCGGCCAGCCAATACCGTGCACTACCAAGCCTTCCTGATGTTTCTCGGGATCAATCTTCCAGACTTCTTTAATGCCAATGCCGTAGTGCTGCGGGTCTTTATCCTCATCCAGCGAAAAATGTGAGATTAACTGTTTGCCCAGATGCCCCCGGCAGCCTTCAGCGAAGACGGTGTAGCGGGCATGGAGTTCCATACTGGGGACGTAGCTGTCTTTTTGAGCGCCATCTGCACCAACGCCCATTTCACCCGTAGCAATGCCCTTGACCGCCCCCGTATCGTCAAACAACACCTCCGCGGCCGTGAAACCGGGGTAGATTTCCACGCCTAACCCCTCGGCCTGTTCGGCCAGCCACCGGCACACATTGCCCATTGAGACGATGTAGTTGCCGTCGTTATGTGTGGGTCGCGGAATCGCGAAGCCCGGCAACTTGATGGCGCTATCCTGACCCGTATAGAAGTAGAACGTGTCGCCTTTCACTGGCGTGTTCAGCGGTGCGTTGCGGTCTTGCCAGTCGGGGAACAATTCCTCCAAGGCACGTGGCTCCAACACAGCCCCGGACAAAATGTGCGCGCCCACCTCAGAGCCCTTTTCGACCACGCAGACAGTCGTCTCGCGTCCCTCGGATTCTGCCAATTGCATCAATCGGATCGCCGCGGACAGGCCCGCCGGTCCGGCGCCTACAACGACCACGTCAAATTCCATCGACTCTCTTTCCACGACACACCTCGCAACTTTCGGCGGCTATCTTCTGGTTATCTCCAACATCACTGAAATCCATTAGAATCGCAGTGGGTTGGGTGCTTTCATTTCGGGCGGCATGATACACTAACCGCGGCTTGGCGGCAGGTTAAAACGGCTGTCTGAAGGGGCGATGAAGCGCGGATTTGAGATGACTTCACGCCTGTTGAAAGTGACTGTAATGAGCGCCAGGGCTTTGCGGTAGCAAGACAATTCGATATCTGCATTCAGTTCCAAACTTCATCTGGAGACACCATGAAAGCATTGGTCGCGGTAAAACGCGTGGTTGATTACAACGTGAAAGTGCGCGCAAAGGCGGACGGCACTGACGTCGATTTAAATAACGTGAAGATGGCGATAAATCCCTTCTGTGAGATTGCCATTGAAGAGGCCGTTCGACTGAAGGAGGCCGGCACGGTTACCGAAATTGTCGCTGTTTCAGTTGGTGAAAGTAGCTGTCAGGAGCAGATCCGCACAGCTTTGGCTTTGGGTGCTGATCGAGGCGTCCACGTTGAGGTCGAGGGAAAGCTCGAGCCCTTGGCGATTGCCAAGCTCCTCAAAGGTGTTGTCGAACAAGAGAATCCCGATATTGTGATCATGGGCAAGCAGTCGATTGACGGTGACAACAACCAAACGGGCCAGATGCTGGGTGCTTTGACGGGTATGGGGCAGGGCACTTTTGCCTCAGAGATCAAAATTGGCGATGGCGCAGTTGAGGTTGTTAGAGAGGTGGACGGCGGTCTTCAGACGCTGTCTCTGAAGCTCCCGGCGATTATCACGACTGATCTTCGATTGAACGAGCCGCGTTACGCATCACTGCCAAACATAATGAAAGCCAAGAAAAAGCAGTTGGATACGCTGACCCCGGAGCAGCTCTCCGTGTCGGTACAGTCCACGGTATCTCAAATTGGTGTCACGCCACCCCCAGAGCGCGCGGCTGGCATCAAAGTAGAAGACGTCGCCCAACTGGTCGACAAACTGAAGAACGAAGCGAAGGTGATCTGATGAAGACCTTAGTCATTGCTGAACACGATAATGCGACACTGAAAACTGCCACGTTAAATGCGGTTGCCGCGGCGGGCGCGCTGGGTGGGGATGTCGATATTTTGGTGGCCGGAGCAGGGTGCGCCGGGGCGGCCGACGCGGCCGCACAGGTGCCAGGGGTTGCCAAGGTCATCTGCGCTGACAACGCAGCCTATGAGCACCAGCTTGCAGAAAATGTCAGCTTGTTAGTCGCCGAACTCGGTGCTAATTACGATCACTTGCTGGCCCCGTCGACGGCAAACGGCAAAAACATTATGCCCCGCGTCGCGGCCTTGTTAGATGTCGGTCAGATCTCTGACATCTTGTCCGTTGAAAGCGCGGATACCTTCAAGCGGCCGATCTATGCCGG
>Ga0181601_10001008_pt1 | contig 23905 bp, 21 predicted proteins | sample 041ome_8_FD_133020 | JGI IMG/M metagenome (GOLD analysis project Ga0181601, IMG submission 133020) | Coastal salt marsh microbial communities from the Groves Creek Marsh, Skidaway Island, Georgia - 041407BS metaG (megahit assembly) | ecosystem: Environmental > Aquatic > Marine > Intertidal zone... | reverse complement strand
CGACCTGATCGTGTCCCCCCAACACCGCATGTACATCCGATCAAATGTCGCTGAAAAAATGTATAAATCAGCCGAAGTTTTGATCCCAGCAAAAGATCTGGTTGGAAACAATGGTATTCACAGGATCGACGATGATGCGCCCGTAACGTATTTCTACATCATGTTTGATGACCATCAAATCATTATGGCCAATGGATGCCTAAGCGAAAGCTTTTACACAGGGCCCGAAGCATTACGCGCACTTTCGAACGCTACCCGCCAAGAATTGTATGCAATCTTTCCTGAGCTGATAACCATGACTGGGATATGTCACACACCCGCGCGCCCTTTTGTCAAAGGCAAACGCGCGCGCAATATGATGGACCGTCATTATGCAAGCGGGCAATCTGCCTTGACCTAAGCCGGTTCAATATCACCCAAGGCGCGATTTTCATGGAATTGTTTTTCAAAATCATCAAACGTGCCTGTTGAAATAGCGTCGCGCATGTCTTGCATCAAATCTTGGTAATACCGCAGATTGTGCCATGTGAGTAACATCGAACTGATGATTTCTTGGCTTTTGAACACATGGTGCAAATAGGCGCGGCTATAGTTTTGGCACGCGGGGCAACCGCAGGCTTCGTCCAAGGGACGCGGATCATCTTGATGGCGAGCGTTTTTGATATTCAACACGCCACGACGGGTAAAGATTTGTCCTGTGCGCCCAGACCGTGACGGCAGCACACAATCCATCATATCAACACCGCGTTTCACCGCACCAACGATATCATCGGGTTTGCCAACCCCCATCAAATAACGCGGTTTATCAACGGGCAACATGTCGGGTGCAAAATCAAGACAGCCAAACATTGCCTCTTGCCCTTCACCAACAGCCAAACCACCGATGGCATAACCGTCAAAGCCGATGTCAATTAACGCCTTGGCGCTTTCTTCACGGAAATCTTGTTCCAATCCACCTTGTTGGATACCGAACAACGCATGTCCGGGACGATCACCGAACGCATCGCGCGACCGCGCGGCCCACCGCATCGACATCCGCATGCTGTCTGCGATGCGGTCCCGATCTGCGGGCAGCGCGGGGCATTCGTCAAAACACATCACGATGTCACTGCCCAGCAAACGTTGAATTTCCATGGATCGTTCTGGTGTCAGGTTATGTTTGGACCCATCAACGTGGGATTTGAATGTCACGCCCTCTTCGGTCAGTTTGCGCAAGCCAGACAGTGACATTACCTGAAACCCACCACTATCGGTTAGGATGGGTCGATCCCAGTTCATAAATTTGTGCAATCCACCAAGCGCATCAATACGTTCCGCCGTTGGTCGCAGCATCAAATGATAGGTATTGCCCAGCAAAATATCGGCGCCCGTGGAACGAACGCTGTCTGGCATCATCGCCTTGACGGTTGCGGCAGTGCCGACGGGCATAAATGCTGGCGTTCGAATGTCACCACGCGGCGTGGAAATCACGCCTGTGCGTGCCTTGCCATCCGTGGCATTAAGGGAAAAGGAAATACGCTGTGTCATAGCCCCCATGTGGAACAAGTTTATCAAAAAGCCAAGGGAAAATTTCCATCCTTGCCGCGGTTCTCATTCTCATATAGCGGAGGCTTCTGTTTTTTTAAAATTCGGAATCACGCCATGCCGCACAAAATGACCTTTGGTTGGGAAGAATGGGTCAGCCTGCCCAGTCTAGGATTGCCTGCGATCAAAGCGAAAATCGACACCGGCGCACGGACTTCGGCGCTGCATGCGTTTGATATCGAACCTTTTGGGACAGCCGACAATCCACATGTGCGCTTTATGGTTCAACCGGTGCCCGAACGTCCTGCTTTGGTGCTCGCCTGTTCAGCGCCAGGCATTGATCGGAGCGAAGTGACATCGTCGAACGGCGAAAGTGAAATGCGTTGTGTCATCGAAACATCGTTCGAAGTCGGTGGCAAAAGCTGGCCCATCGAAATAACCCTAACCAATCGTGCAGGAATGCAGTCACATATGTTGGTCGGGCGTCAGGCATTGCTGGACGGGATTACCGTGTCTGCAACGGATCGCTTTTGCCAGCCAGAACTTAGCTATGATGCCTATCTGTCGGGTGAGGTGATGCGCAAAATCGCCCCACCGCGCGCATTGCGCATTGCCGTGCTCAGCCGCGAGGATAACTATTCTACAAGGCGCCTCATTGACGAGGGCACAAAACGCGGACACGTTGTTGAAGTAATCGACACAACCCGTTGTTATATGGAAATAAATGCCTTGTCACCTGAGGTATATTACGATGGAAAGCGCCTGCCCCGTTACGATGCTGTCATTCCGCGCATTGGGACATCTGTTACCCAATATGCCACTGCTGTAATCCGCCAATTTGAAACGATTGGCACCTATTGCGTGAACGGGTCAAATGGGATTGCCGCCAGCCGTGATAAATTGCAGGCACATCAGTTGATGGCGCTGCATAAAATTGGCATGCCGCATACCGCCTTTGCCGCATCGCCCAAGGACACGGACAGTTTGATTAGCCGTGTTGGATCAGCCCCAATTATCATAAAACTGATGGAAAGCACCCAAGGCAAAGGCGTCGTCTTAGCCGAAACCAAAAAAGCCGCGCAATCGGTGATTTCTGCCTTTCGCGGCCTAAAGGCAAATTTCTTGGTGCAAGATTTCGTCAAAGAGGCCAATGGAGAATATATCCGTTGCTTGGTTATCGATAACAGAGTCGTCGCATCCATCAAACGCACCGCGGCTGCGGGTGATTTCCGGTCAAATCTACACCAAGGCGGCACAGCGAAATCGGTTCGCATTACCAAAGCCGAACGCGACACTGCCCTGCGTGCCGCCAAAGCATTTGGATTGAAATTGGCTGGTGTTGATTTGTTGCGATCGAAAGATGGCCCTAAGGTGCTTGAGGTCAATTCATCCCCCGGTTTTGAGGGAATCGAAGCCGCGACGCGAAAAAACATCGTCGCAATGCTGTTCGATCATATCGAAACGAAACTACGCCCCGCCCCAATGCGCAAACGCAGTAAGGGCCGGTAAATGTACATCATGTAAGCACGTTTGATTTATTGCCCGCAGCGTTCTAAGCTATCGGCATCTACAGATTAAAACTGCTTTGAAAAATGTATAATTTATTTTGCTTGCTTTTCGCGCTTTTCAACGTGCTTTTTGCTGTTCCTGCTGTGGCTTCAGATCAAAAACCAAAAAGCGCCTTTGATGTAATTTCAGGTTTTTCTAAGGCCATTTATGTTATTGGTGAATTGAATGGCGGCAATGAAAAAGACTGGGCTGAGAAAGAAGCGACTGCGGCCCCAAATATGATACGTGCATTGCACAGTTATGATACGGTTCAGCACGTTAAAGATAAAAATGGGCGCACACCGCTGCATTATGCGTCAGGGCGTGGCTTTCATTTCTTGGTCGAAATCATTTTAAATCATGAAATTGGCGTAGGATGGATAAATACGCAGGATTGCTATGGGCTCACCCCATATGCGTTGTCACAACTGGCGATCGCTGACACACTTCTGTTTTGCCACCCTGAAATAAAGAATCCGTTTGTCCTTGTTCCCTATCTGGTCACCCGTCCGTATTACGAAAATCGTGATCCTTATCCCAAGATTCACAAACTACTTTTGGCCCACAACGCCAATCCAGTGACGGATGATGCCAAAGCTTATTGGCTAAATAACTGCAGTCAAAAGGATGATGACCTGCGCAATAAGGTCACAACAACCTCAGATCTGTATACCACCCTGCGCGTCGGATCTTCCAAGGTTGAACGTCTGTTAGGACAGCGACACTAGCTTTTGTAGAAATACACAGGCTGTCTAGTACACATTAAAAAACCGCCGCCCAAGGGCAGCGGTTTTGAAACGTTTAGATCCCGGGTGATCTTATTCGTCGTCCATTGCGTCGATTGCTTTTTGCAGATCGTCTTTGGACACTTCTTTGTCTGATACTTTCGCTTGCTCAAAAACCCAATCGACTGTTTTGTCTTCGAACAACGGCGCGCGCAGCTGCTGTTGCATTTGCTGGTTTTGCTGAACGAATTCAAAGAATTGACGCTCTTGACCTGGGTATTCACGTGCTTGCTGCATGATGGCTTGGGTCATTTCCGCATCTGTCACTTGGATTTCAGCTTTTTGACCTAGCTCTGCCAACAATAAACCCAAACGCACGCGACGCTCTGCCAATTTGTTGTGCTCATCGCTCGGCGTGATTTCCTCGTGATCATGACCATGGACGTCTGGGTTTTCTTCGTGCCATAGCTGATGCGCGATTTGTTTTGCTTCTGCGTCAACCAATGACGGTGGCAAATCAAACGCTACCATTTTGTCCAACGCGTCCAACAGTTCACGTTTCATCACAGCGCGTGCTGCGCCTGCATATTCCGCTTCTAGACGCTCAGCGATTTGACCGTTCAGGCCTTCTAGGTTTTCCGCACCAAAACGTGTTGCCAGCTCATCGTCGATTTCAGCTGCGACAGGCTCTTTTACGTCTTTGATTGTGCAAGTAAAGACCGCATCTTTGCCCGCCAAATTCGCCGCGCCGTATTCCGCAGGGAATGTAACGTTGACATCTTTGACATCGTCGACTTTCACGCCAACCAACTGATCTTCAAAGCCAGGGATAAAGCTGTTTGATCCCAATACCAGCGGGTAATCTTCTGCAGAACCACCTTCGAATGCTTCGCCGTCAACTTTACCTACAAAGTCCATGACCACTTGCTCGCCATCGCGGGCTTTGGAACCTTTGCGGCGCGATTTGAAACTTTGCGCGGTTGACGCAAGGTTTTCCAAGGCTTCTTGGACCGCTGCGTCATCTGCTTTTACAACCAGTTTGCTCAATTTAACTTTTGAAAGATCAACCTCTGGGATTTCAGGCAGCGCTTCGTAGGAAAACTCGATGTGAACATCGTCGCCTTCTTTCCAGTCTTGGTTGGTCATTTGCACGTTTGGTTGCATCGCTGGGCGCGCACCTGATTCCGTGAAATGGCCGTTGATTGCGCCATCAATGGTTTCCTGCATGACTTCGCCCATCAGGTTTTTGCCGAATTGTTTTTTCAGCATCGCCATTGGTACTTTGCCTTTACGGAACCCTTTGAGCGAGATCTCAGGCTGCGCTTCTTTCAGTTTCTCGTCGACTTTGGCGTTCAATTCATCTGCGGTGATGACCATCGCATAGCCGCGCTTTAGGCCTTCGTTCAGCGTTTCTGTTACTTGCATTGACTTCCTCTTAAAGACAGAAAGGCCACGAAACCGCAGCCTACACAGGTTTGCGCCTGTGTAATGGGGACATTTGTCAGGATCAACCCTTAATCGGGTGGCAAATGATGAAAAGAAAGCAATTTTATGCATAAGCGGCATGTTTTTGGCGAATTATAGCCAAACAAGGCCCAAGATCAGTCTAAAATCACAATGCCTACTTTTACCAAAACTCATAATTTGATCAAAATATGATCATCGATATATGATCAATATTTTTGCGTATTTTTATGGACATATTACCATTACTGATATATTTGATCAAAAATAACATCAAAATAGGTCTATCTTGGGACAAACGACATATCTTGGCGGCGTCTCGCATGATTTATGCGATGCGTTGTATAATCGCGAAGCGCGGCGCTACGCAGATGCACACCCAAACAGCAAAGCCGCACAGGCCATTGGTGCCACGCATTTTTATGATGGCGTACCGTTTCATTGGATGAAAGATTGGTCAATGCCATTTCCATTGATCATTCAGCGTGCCTATGATGCCAGCATGCAAACGGCCGATCAAATCATTCTGAATGATTTTTGCTTGGGCGATACGGGATCATTTTTCGGGCACTCGCCCGCCCCTGTCGCGCAGGCAATTGCAGAACAATCCAAGCGCGGGCTTACCTATATGTTGCCAACTCGGGATGCACTAGAGGCGGCTAAAACATTGACCGATGTTTTTGGCGCATTCCAATGGCAAATCTGCACAACGGCAACCGATGCCAACCGCAATGCCATCCGAGTGGCCCGCGCCATAACAAAACGCCCAAAGATATTGGTATTCAATGGCTGTTACCATGGCACGGTCGAGGACGTGATGGTTGAACGCGTCGATGGTAAAACGCAGGCGCGGTCAGGATTGGTGGGGCAACTGCATGACCTAACAAAGTCCGCAATTGCGGTTGAATTCAACGAGCTAAACGCCGTGGAAAACGCATTGAAAACTGGCGAGATCGCGGCAATCCTAACAGAACCTGTAATGACCAACAGTTGCATGGTTTTACCGCACGACGGTTTTCATCAAGGTCTTCGCGATTTAGCAACACGTTATGGCGCGATCTTGATCATTGATGAAACCCACACAATCAGCAGCGGCTATGGCGGTTACACCCGAACGCATGGGTTGGACCCGGATATCTTTGTCGTCGGAAAAGCCATCGCCAGTGGAATGCCAACGGCGGTATGGGGATTGCGTCAGCCGATTGCCGATCGCTTTGCCGCCTATGACGCTGAACGTCCCGCGGGTCATTCGGGCATGGGGACGACGCTTTCTGCAAACCCTATGCAATTTGCCTGTCTCAAGGCAACACTCAACCATGTGATGACAGCCGATGCCTATGCGCACATGGAGCGTGGAGCGAATATTTTGGCGAAAAACCTGTCTGAAAGCATCGAAAAACACGGTGCCCCGTGGCACGTGGTGCGCGTGGGCGCACGCGTCGAATTTATCTGTGCACCCGGCCCATTAAATAACGGCGCAGAAGCTGCTACGGCGCATATACCAAAGCTTGAAAAGACCATTCACCTGTCTTTGGTGAACCGAGGTTGCTTGATCGCGCCTTTTCACAATATGATGCTGGTCAGCCCAGTCACAACAGACGAACAAATCGGGGCCCTTGTGTCGGCCTTTGATGAAATAACTGCGGAGCTTTTTGCAAAATGACAAACACCCAAAACCAAAACCCAACGGGCGCAACCGTTGCCGAAGCAGAGGCGTTTTTGCAAAAACACCCAGAAATCGAAGCATTTGACATAGTCTTGCACGATGCAAATGGTGTCGGCCGCGGCAAAATCATCAGGCGAAATGAACTTATCCCTTTTTATACATCAGGCCGTCATATGCCTGTGTCCGTCATGGGATTGGACATTTGCGGCGAGGATGTCGACGAAACAGGGTTGGTTTGGGATCAAGGTGACAATGATCTAAAGGCATGGCCGATTGCAGGTTCAATCATTCCGTTGCACAACACCACACCACCACGCGGCGAAATTTTGATGTCGATGTATGATCTAGATGGCAAACAGATGGGGTCCGACCCCCGCCACGCATTACAGCGCCAAATTGACAAGCTGGCCGGCATGGGTCTGCACCCTGCTGGAGCGTTCGAATTGGAATTTTTCCTTTTGGATAATGAACGTGACGACGCAGGTAATTTCCGCCCTGCCGCCGCCGTTTTGGATGGGCGCCGGTCGCGGAGAACCGAAGTGTACTCGGTTGATCATTTGCATGGCATGATGCCGCTGTTTAGTGACATTTATAAGGCGGCCGAATTAGCACAGATTGACGCTGAAACCGTGATTTCGGAATATGCACCAGGTCAATATGAATTAACCCTGAATTATCGCAAAGATGTCATGCAAGCAGCCGATGATTTGATCCGCATGAAACGGATCGTTCGGGCGCAGGCACGGCATCACGGGGTTACCGCATGCTTCATGGCAAAGCCATTTGCAAATTACGCGGGATCGGGCATGCATTTCCATTGCTCAATGCTGGATGATGACGGCAAAAATATCTTTGCCGAACAGGTAGAAGGCGAATGGAAACCTGAATTGCTACATGCTTTGGCCGGACTGCAAAAGGTTATGCCGGAAACGATGCTGACCTTTGCGCCTCATCTCAATTCATGGCGCCGTTTCGCACAAAAAAGCTATGCGCCGATTTCGACAACATGGGGGGTGAACAATCGCTCTGTCGCCCTGCGCGTACCCGCAGGCGAAATCAAAGCCCGCCGCATTGAACATCGTCTTTCAGGAGTTGACGCAAATCCATATCTGGTGGCCACTTCAATTCTGGCTGGTATGATACACGGTTTAAAATCCATAGAAATGCCAAGTGCTGAAGTGCGGGGAAATGGATATGAAATAGAACCAGATCCCCGTATGCCTGTCGATTGGCATCATGCCATCGAAATGGCGCGCAATTCTGAATTCTTGAAAAATGCTTTGGGTGAGCAACTGCATAACACGTTCGTATCTGTAAAAGAGGCGGAATATTTCCGCGTGCAATCAACCATATCCGAAATCGATTTTGACCTGTATCTGCACAATGTTTGATAATTGCCGCGCATCACCGGACCAACGGTAAACTATGCGCGGCATTTTCAACTCTTTGTCCAGCAAGGACAGAAAAACCGATTGCTTTGTCAATCTATCTACGTTAGGGGACGGCTCTGTTTAACGCTGTCCAACGTTGTTGGGTCCTTTTCCTTGGGGGATACTGACCATGATTGAAACTCCCTATTACTTGATCGACAAAGCCTTGTTGCTGCGCAACATGGAGAAAATCGCGTGGCTGCGCGAACATTCTGGGGCCAAGGCATTATTGGCGTTGAAATGTTTCGCCACGTGGTCCGTGTTTGACATGATGTCCGAATATATGGACGGCACGACATCGTCGTCCCTGTTCGAGGTCAAGTTGGGCCGCGAAAAGTTTTCGGGCGAAACGCATGCCTATTCTGTGGCGTGGGACCCCAAGGAAATGGACGAGGTTCTGGCCAATTCCGACAAGGTGATTTTTAACACCATCGGCCAGCTACAACGCTTTGACGCACAGTCAAAAAACCACGTTCGGGGCCTGCGGGTGAATCCGGGCGTATCGACCTCAAGCTTTGATCTGGCCGACCCTGCGCGCCCCTATTCACGTTTGGGCGAACATGACGCAGCGGTGATTGAACCATTTGTTAAACAGATCAGCGGGTTCATGTTCCATAACAACTGCGAAAACGGCGACTTTGATCGGTTTTCGGCGATGCTTGATTTGATTGAACAACGGTTCGGCCATTTGATCGACCGCATGGATTGGATCAGCTTGGGCGGCGGCATTCATTTCACCGGCGACGACTATCCGCTGGACAAATTGGCCGACCGCCTGAAACGCTTTGCAGACCGCTATGGCGTTCAGGTTTACCTTGAACCGGGCGAAGCGGCGATCACAAAATCAACAACGCTTGAGCTGACCGTGTTGGACACGATGAACAACGGCAAAGATCTGGCCATTGTCGACAGTTCAATCGAGGCGCATATGCTGGACCTGCTGATTTACCGAGAACCCGCGCGGATGACGGTGACGGGCGATCATCCATGGATGATCTGCGGCAAATCCTGTCTGGCGGGCGATATTTTCGGCGAATTCAATTTCCCTGAACCAATCAAAGTGGGGCAACGCATTTCCATTCAGGATGCGGCAGGCTATACTATGGTCAAGAAAAACTGGTTTAACGGCGTGCAAATGCCGTCAATCGCCATCCGCGAATTGGATGGCACCGAGCGGTTGGTGCGGTCATTTGCCTATGACGATTTCGCATCAGCTTTATCCTAAATCCACCAAAACTATCACCAAAGGGGGTTTCGTGGTTTAATGAAACGTAATGTTCTTATCATCGGCGCTGGCGGCGTTGCTCAGGTCACGGCACATAAATGTGCGCAAAATAATGACGTGCTTGGCGATATTCATATCGCAAGTCGTACTGCTTCGAAATGCGAAGCGATTATCCAGAGTATACACGAAAAAAAGTCCCTTAAAACCGAGGGCCTTTTAAAGGCACATGCCGTTGATGGTATGGACACGGCCGCTGTGGCCGCATTGATCCGCGAAACAGGTGTGCAAATTGTTATTAACGTCGGATCCGCGTTTTTGAACATGTCCGTGCTAGAGGCGTGCATCGAAACGGGCGTCGCCTATATGGACACCGCAATCCACGAAGATCCGACCAAGATCTGTGAAACACCACCATGGTATGGCAATTACGAATGGAAACGTCGCGACCGCTGTGCTGCGGCAGGTGTTACCGCGATTTTAGGTATCGGCTTTGACCCGGGCGTTGTGAACGCCTATGCACGCTTGGCGATTGATGAATACATGGATCAAGTCACATCGATCGACATCGTGGATATCAACGCGGGCAGTCATGGCAAATGGTTTGCGACGAACTTTGACCCTGAAATCAATTTCCGCGAATTCACTGGTACAGTCTATTCTTGGCAAAATGGTGCATGGCAGTCGAACACAATGTTCGAAGTGGGCAAGGTTTGGGACCTGCCCGTTGTGGGTGAACAAAAGGCCTATATGACGGGCCACGACGAGGTGCATTCGCTATCGGCCAATTACCCCCAAGCGGATGTTCGGTTCTGGATGGGCTTTGGCGATCATTACATCAATGTCTTTACGGTCTTGAAAAACCTTGGGCTTTTGTCCGAACAACCCCTTCTGACCGCCGAGGGCCAAGAGGTCGTGCCGTTGAAAGTGGTCAAGGCTGTTCTGCCCGACCCCGCCAGCCTTGCGCCCGATTACACAGGCAAGACCTGTATCGGCGATTTGGTGAAGGGTACAAAAGACGGGAAAGAGGTCGAAGTGTTCGTCTATAACGTCGCCGATCACAAAGACGCCTATAACGAAGTGGGCAGCCAAGGCATTTCTTATACCGCCGGCGTCCCCCCTGTTGCCGCTGCGATGTTGATCGCAATTGGCACGTGGGACACAGGCACCATGGTCAATGTCGAAGAATTGGATCCAAAACCGTTTTTGGAAATTCTGGACACGATCGGATTGCCGACACGGGTCAAAATTGGCGATACCGACAAAGCGTGGAACGCATAAAATCAAACGGCTCCTTCGGGGGCCGTTTTTTGTTTTGGATCAACGCCCGACCGACGGGGGTTTAACAGCGTGCGCAGCACGCCACCCCGATTGGGTCGGGAGGGCGTTGATCATGCCCAATGTGGTCGAACTGCGTTCGACGCGGGCATGATCTGGTATTTTAACTGTCTGGCAGTCTCTCTCGGCCCTCTCAACCTTGATTCCGCGCAATTGGTAAATAAAAATTCTCCAACCCCCGATTTTCTTTTCATTTATTTCAATTTTATACCCAATATACGCAATAAAAAGATTTGCAAATGCAGAAAAAATGAAAAAACCTGCATTTTGGCGGTTGACCTTCCCAAACCCCGACCATAAAGTCGCCCTCGCATTTAAAGGAGTTAGGGTCATGAAAACCCTCGTCGTCGTGGTAGGTTTCAAGCGCATGGGTCGATAAGCGTCACCATATCTGAACCCCATGCGCCCCCGAAACTAGGGGGCTTTTTTATATGCAATTGATGTTAGGCGTAGAACGGAGTTGAACAAATGACACGTCAAATGATCGGAGCTAAAATGATTGTCCAAGCCTTGAAAGATCAAGGTGTGGATACTGTCTTTGGGTATCCTGGCGGTGCTGTCCTCCCGATTTATGACGAGATTTTTCAACAAAACGATATTCGCCACATCTTGGTGCGCCACGAACAAGGCGCGGTTCACGCGGCCGAAGGATATGCGCGATCCACCGGTAAACCGGGTGTCGTTTTGGTGACCTCTGGTCCCGGTGCGACAAACGCGGTAACGGGCCTGACCGACGCGTTGTTGGACAGCATTCCGTTGGTTGTTTTAACGGGCCAGGTTCCAACATTCATGATTGGATCAGACGCCTTCCAAGAGGCCGACACAGTGGGCATCACGCGCCCTTGTACGAAACACAATTGGTTGGTCAAAGACACCACCGATCTGGCGGCAACCATTCACGAGGCATTCCATGTGGCCACCTCTGGTCGCCCTGGCCCCGTATTGGTTGACATCCCCAAGGACGTTCAATTCGCGTCAGCAAAATACACAGAGAAAAAGCAGGTCAACACAAGCCATTATCAGCCTGTGGTCAAAGGTGACATGGACCAGATCACAAAATTGGTCGAAGCCATCGAAAAGGCGGAACGCCCTGTTTTCTATACAGGTGGCGGTGTCATCAACTCTGGCCCTGCGGCCAGCCAGTTGTTGCGCGAATTGGTCGACGCCACTGGGTTCCCGATCACATCGACACTGATGGGCTTAGGCTGTTATCCGGCGTCTGGCAAATCTTGGCTGGGTATGTTGGGCATGCATGGTCTTTATGAGGCCAACTGGGCCATGCATGATTGTGACCTGATGATCAACATTGGCGCGCGCTTTGATGACCGTATTACAGGTCGTCTGGACGCGTTCAGCCCAAAATCGAAAAAAGCGCATATCGACATTGATCCATCCTCGATCAACAAAGTGATCCGCGCGGATATCCCAATCATTGGTGATGTTGGTCACGTCATGGAAGACATCCTAAAAGTGTGGAAAGCCCGCGGTCGCAAAACCAATACCGAAGGTTTGGCAAAATGGTGGGCCCGGATCGAAGACTGGAAAAAGGTCAACTGTTTGTCCTACACACAGCAAGGCAACACGATCAAACCGCAATACGCGTTGGAACGGCTTGAGGCATTGACCAAGCGCCGCAAAGATCGGTTTATTTGTACCGAGGTGGGACAACACCAGATGTGGGCCGCGCAATATCTGGGATTTGAGGATCCGAACCATTGGATGACATCGGGTGGTCTGGGCACCATGGGATACGGCATGCCCGCGTCCGTTGGGGTGCAAATTGCGCATCCTGAGGCGTTGGTGATCAACGTGGCTGGCGAAGCGTCATGGTTGATGAATATGCAAGAAATGGGCACGGCCGTTCAATACCGTCTGCCCGTAAAACAGTTCATCCTGAACAACGAACGTTTGGGCATGGTCCGTCAATGGCAAGAATTGCTGCACGGCGAACGTTATTCCCATTCGTGGTCAGACGCCCTGCCCGATTTTGTGAAACTGGCCGAAGCCTTTGGTGCCAAAGGCATCTTGTGCAAGGATCCCGCCGATCTGGACGATGCGATCATGGAGATGTTGAATTATGACGGCCCTGTGATTTTTGATTGTTTGGTTGAAAAGCACGAAAATTGTTTCCCGATGATCCCATCGGGCAAGGCGCATAACGAAATGCTTTTGGGCGATGCATCGACCCAAGACGTGATTGGCGCATCTGGTGCGGTTCTGGTGTAAGGGGAAAAGCGATGTCACTAAAAATCAAAAAAGGATCAACAGCGCATTCCGCTTATAACCTACGTGCAAATTACGGCGACGAGGTTGAAACCCATACATTGGCCGTTTTGGTCGATAACGAAGCGGGTGTTCTGGCGCGTGTGATCGGCCTGTTTTCAGGGCGTGGGTACAATATCGAAAGCCTGACCGTGGCCGAGGTCGATCACCAGGGACACCTAAGCCGTATCACCATCGTGACCCGCGGTACGCCACAGGTTATTGAACAGATCAAGGCGCAATTAGGTCGCATCGTACCGGTGCATGAGGTCCATGATCTGACCGTCGAAGGTGCCGTCGTTGAACGTGAGCTGGCGTTGATCAAAGTAAGTGGGACCGGCGACAAACGCGTAGAAGCCTTACGGCTTGCCGATATATTTCGTGCGCATGTCGTCGACAGCACTTTGGACAGCTTTGTGTTTCAGATCACTGGCACACCTGAGAAGGTTGATGCTTTTGCCGATTTAATGCGCCCACTTGGGTTGAACGAGATCGCCCGCACGGGTGTTGCGGCACTCGCTCGCGGTTAGCGCCATTAAAACCAAAATGATTAAATAATTACGCCAAAGCCAAGCTTTGGCGTTCTTCCTTTCGACGAAAAACAATAACGCGGCCCGTGTCGGTTGCAGGCCCATCTGCATGGGCAACCAAACGCGGTTTTGGTTGTGCGCTGCGTCCCAATTGATCTGCTAATGCTGGGTATTCTTGGCTCGCCATAAGCTTCATGTCATGGGCATAGCGCAGGCCATTCCTTTGTTTTTGTTTGAAAATAACCAAATCACCCACATCAAAAGCGAATGGAATTACGCTTGGGTTATGGTCGTTATAATAAGCAAGTTGGCCATGATCTTCGCACCAAATCACCGCCTTACCCCTATCTGGATCACACCACAGTATCACGCCTTGCATCGCCCATATCCCCGCACATTACTCGTACCCTTATCTTGGCCTATACGTTAACGATCTGACACAAAGTTTACAGGCACAAGCTATTGCATTTTGTGACGAACCTGATCAACCTATGTACAGTAGTGAGTCAGTGTGAGACAAAAGCGCGTCACTTTTATCGTAAAACGCGAACAGTTCTTACCGAGGGTGCGTAAAACTTGCAACAAGAACATAGCGCCGGTGAAAATGAAGCAGATAAACGATTCTTTGGGAGCGGCGAGCCCTGCCGAAATACGAGCAATTTTTGGGGAGAACCTCAGAAAGCTCTGTATTCGGACCGGCTCAATCGCTGCGTTGTGTCGCTAACTCAAGATTAATAGGACCCAATTCATCAGATATCTTTCTGGTGAAAGCTTTCCTAGACCAGATGTCTTGGCAAAAATATGTCTACATTTCAATATAGATGCGCGGATTCTTCTCCAACCGGTTGAAACGCTGGAAAATCACGAAATGTCCGATTTGCTGGCGCTCGAGCTGGGACCTTTCTTCGACCGGAAAAGCGCACGCGTTGGCACAGACGATCTGCCATCGGGCTTTTATAGATTCTCAAGAAAAAGCTTTTTGGAAAGTGATCGGTTCATTCAAGGCTTGATTTTAATCTACCGTAAGGGGAATTTAACATTTGGCCGCGGCATGGAAGCGAAAGAAGCGATGCGCCAACAAGGTTTGCCTGTTGATCGTCATGCGCGCGAATTCATAGGGTTATTTGTTCAATAAGAGGGCGGAATAACGGCCGTAATGTCACGACGCGGTTCGCTAACTGTGTCTTTCAATTATCTCTCAAAAGTGCCCTCTTTCGAAAATAACTATTGGGTTGGGTACGCAACACGAACAGTGCAAGAGGCCATCAATGCAACCGGAGCAACCAGAATGGTCTATGAATACATCGGACCTTTTGGCAAAGACGTGTTAGATGCGGCGCGTTTGGCAGGATTTTGCGATGTCACAAAGCTGCGACCCTATCATCAAACCTTGCTACAGATGAGCAAACCCTTTCAATAGTGTGGGCGTTGAACGACACCAAGCGTCGCAAAATGACGCGCAGACGATGGTTGTTATTATAACTGTTTAGCCAACGACCACTTAGGGGACGCACCATGACCGACACGCTTGCATCCGTTCGCCAACCCGTAAACACTGCGAACGGGTTACCAAATGAACATTACATTGATCCCAAAACCTATGACGAAGAACGCCGCGCCGTTCTGTTCGCGACATGGGCGGGCTTGGCTGTCGCGGCCGATGTGCCGGAAAACGGGGACGCGGTGCCAATTGATTTTGCTGGCATGCCTATTTTGTTGCTGCGCGATCGCGATGGACAGGTCCGTGTTTTCCAAAACACATGTCGCCACCGTGGTATGATTTTGGTCGAGGAGCCGCGCAAAATCGAAGGTGCGATCCGCTGCCCCTATCACAGCTGGTGTTATTCCACCAAAGGCGATTTGGTATCAACCCCACATGTTGGCGGCCCTGGTCAAAATACGCACCCTAATATCAAACGCTCCGAACTAGGTTTGACCGAAATCCGCAGCTATGTTTGGCGTGATGTGGTCTGGGTCAATATCGATGGTACTGCGCCAGAGTTTGTTGATGCAATGGCCGGACCGATCGAACGGTGGGCAGAATTTGAAAAACCGCTTTATCATGGTGGCGCCGATAGCAAATTTACCCTTTCGGTGAAATCAAACTGGAAATTGGCTGTTGAAAACTATTGCGAAAGCTATCACCTGCCATGGGTGCACCCCGGATTGAATAGCTATTCGCGCCTTGAAGATCATTACAACATCGAAGAATATGGACAATATTCCGGCCAAGGGACCTTGGTTTATCGCCAACTCAAATCTGAAACCGGTGCCACCTTTCCCGATTTTGATGGCCTTAGTTCCAAATGGCACACGGCTGCGGAATATCTTGCAGTTTACCCAAATGTCTTGTTGGGTGCGCATCGCGATCATGCCTTTGCCATCATCCTAATGCCCCAAGGGCCAGAAGAAACACACGAACATATCCACCTATATTATCCAAGCCCTGACACAGACGACGCATTGCGTGCCAAAAATGCAGAGCTTTGGAAAGTTGTCTTTGAAGAAGATATTTTTGTGGTCGAGGGCATGCAACGCGGCCGCCATGGGGTAAATTTTGATGGCGGACGTTTTTCACCCGCGATGGATGGGCCGACCCATTGTTTCCATGATTGGGTCGCAGCGCGCGTTCAAGATTACCGCGGCCCCGCAAAAGCAGCCGAATAATGTCGTTGGACGATGACTTGATCGCCGCGCATCTGCGCGGCGACAAACAAGCTTTGGTGGATTTGTACGAACGGGCTGCGCATCTCACGCAGGACGTTGACAGTGCATGCTTTTTTGCGACACAAGCTTATATTTTTGCGCTTGACTGCGCCCACCCAAAAACAATGGGACTGCATCAATTCTTGTGTTTACACGGGCGCGAAGAATAAGATTTGACAAGTCCGTCAAACCCACGCATTCCAGAACGCGCAGCAATCGTGGTTTGAAATGTACACTGCTCTATTAATTGTATTTGGGTTTATCACTGGCACGCTTGCGGCCCATTATACAGTTTTGCCTTTGCCATATATGCTCGCCCCCCTCATCACAGCGGCATTCATCGCATTGGGTTTTCCAAAGGTTTTGCGACAGGCATATGTTTTCCCAATGCGATTTAGACTGATTTTTATCGCAATTATCGGCTTGATGATAGGCGCACGCGTGACACCGGAATTGGTTGCATCATTGCCCAGCTATTGGCCAAGCGTCGTCGCCATCATCTTGTTTGTCATAGTTGCACACAGCGGCAATACTTATTTGTTTCACAAACTTGGTAAATATGACAAAAACACAGCCTTTTATGCGGCAGCGCCTGGCGGATTGATGGAATCAATAGCAATGGGCGAAGCGGCGGGATGTAATATTCAATTGCTAATGTTACAGCAATTTTTGCGCATAATCCTAACCATTGTCTTGGTTCCAGTCGGTATTTCCCTCTGGACCGGTGCGCCGGTCGGATCGGCGTCCGGGGTGAGCCTTGCGATCGCACCACATGTTCCAAGCCTTAGCGAATTGGCAACGGCTGTGGCGGTTGGCGCCATTGGTTTGCTGGTGGGATTGAAATTAAAAATACCAGCCGGTCAGTTAATGGGCCCAATGCTTGCGGCCGCCTGTGTGAGTGTATCGGGCTTGACCAGCATTGACCTACCCAATGGCGTCATTAATTTCGCACAGGTGGTTATAGGCGTAAGCCTTGGCATTCGGTTCAAGGGCATAGCAGCAACCATGATCCGCAAGGCACTATGGCTCAGCCTGACATCGGTTCTTTTTATGTTGGGGTTGGGTGGAGGACTAACCCTGATATTGATAAAGGTAACAGAGCTGCCGCCGCTGGTATTGCTTATTTCCTTTGCGCCCGGCGGCGTGACCGAAATGTCGTTGATCGCACTAAGCCTGGCTGCCAACCCCGCTTTGGTCAGTTTGCATCATTTGGTGCGGATTTTATTGACAGTTATTTCGCTTTGGTTTTTTGGACCACGCGGTATGCGTGAATGATATTACGAATTGCGTCCCGCAATCCGATCTACTGGGGGCGCTGCCCCCAGACCCCCGGAGTATTTTGGCAAACGTGAAGTATGGAGTGTCGGCAAAATTTCAATGACCTGAAACTTTGCGCATAAGCTCAATGGCGCAGGTTGTCGCATAGCCAAGTGTTCGTTTGATTCCCGGCAATAGCGCCGCGCCGTTCATGGCATAGGCCAATTCGATTAGCCCCGCGTCACCAAAGCGATTGCTCAGATGTTCGCGGGAGTCAGGATGATCAATGCGTTCGGCGGTAACCTGGTGCGCCAGCGTGACAATGGCGGCCAGATCGTCATCAAGCAGGTCCGTAGCGCGGAACAGAATGTGGTCAAGTCTTTGCGGGTCCATGCCCGCCGCGCGGGCCAAGTTCAGTTCGGCCCGTACGCACGTGCCGCAATCTGCCGACACGGCTCCGATTATGCGCGCAGCGTGATAAAGCGCAGGCGGAACGTGACGGTTGGGATCCAAAAACCCAAAAAGGCGGTTATAGCGCATGACAAGGGAAAAATTCGTTTTCGCGATATGGCGCGTGTAATCGAGCGTGATCCCAAGCCGTTTTTCGGCGCGCGATATTAAATATATACTTATTTTTAGAAGCATATTGGCCGCCTTTCGTTATAAAATAGGTATTGTGACAATTTTGGTTTTTTCCGTTGCTGTCATTGACTGTCACGGGGTTTTCGATGGCGTCCATAATGGATTGATCCGCGCGATACAGGATTTTAATGATTTCAAAATATCTAGCGGTTATTGGCATGACTTAGGGTTTTGTTTTTATTAGTTTTATCAAATAATGCTAACACATAGTTGGCAAGAAGCCTTTTGTATCTCTGCACCGATGCGAACCAAACTAGAGAGCAAAGCAAATGCAGTACACACACAAAGGCGTGATTTTGATCATCTGGTCGCAGGTCTAAAAATATGTACCAGCAGGGGAAACCGCGATGGTGTCAAATATCGACATGTCGCCGGACCCACTTTTGGAAAATGCGCGGTTTTGGGCAGTTAATCAGGTATCAAATACAAAGCAAGAAACGATTCATCTAGCAATAAAACTGTGAAAGTGGTGTGAGGGTTCAAAACCCCCACTATTTTTCATCACCCATTTTATCTGCGCTGCGACAACACATAATCGACCAATGCGCGGGTTGATCCGTCTTTGGCATCCGCGCTTTCGCGACCTTCAACAATGGGGCCAAGGGCGGTGGCCAATTCTTTGCCCAGCTCAACCCCCCATTGGTCAAAGCTGTTGATGCCCAAAATTACCCCTTCGACGAACACACGATGTTCATAGAGCGCCACGATTTGACCCAGCGTTTCGGGGGTCAGTTGCGGATACACCAGTGTGGTGGATGGGCGATTGCCTTTGAATACGCGGTGGCGCGCTTGGCGGTCCAATTCGTCGCCGGTCAACCCTTTGGCGGCCATGATGGCGCGGGCCTCGTCCAGGGAGCGGCCTTTCATCAATGCCTCGGATTGGGCCAAGCAATTGGCGACCAAGAGGTGGTGATGTTGGGTCAAATCCGCCTCGTGCGCACGGGCAGCAACAATGAATTCACACGGGATCACGCGGGTGCCTTGGTGGATCAGTTGGTAAAACGCGTGTTGCCCGTTGGTACCGGGTTCGCCCCAGACAACTGGACCAGAATGATAGGGCAAATCCGCCCCATCCATTGACACGCCCTTGCCATTGCTTTCCATCTCAAGCTGTTGAAAATACGCAGGTAATCGGGACAAGCGTTGATCATAGGGCAACACCGCACGGGTGGCGTAATCACAGACCTGGTTATGCCAAATCCCGACCAAGGCCAACAAAACGGGCAGGTTTTGATCAAACTCGGCCGTGCAGAAATGGCGATCCATGGATTGGGCGCCGCGCAAGAACCCATCGAAATTGTCCGATCCAATCGCGATCATCAGCGACAGGCCGATCGGCCCCCACATGGAATAACGACCACCGACCCAATCGGCAAAGCCAAAGACGCGGGATGCATCGATTCCGAAGGCGGCGGTTTTTTCGGCCGAGGTGGACAGAGCCGCGAATTGGGTTGCGGGGGTGGTCACATGCCCCGCCATCCATGCGCGTGCCGTTTCCGCATTGGTCATAGTTTCGATTGTGGTAAATGTTTTAGATGCAACAATCACAAGCGTGGTTTCTGGGTTCAAATCGCGCAGCGTATCGGCGATATGTGCGCCATCGACATTTGATACGAAATGACACCGCGGCCCATCGTGAAACGGCGCAAGTGCCAATGTCGCCATCGCCGGACCAAGGTCGGAACCACCAATACCGATATTGACCACATCGGTGATCTGACCGCCCTGCCCCCGATATGCGCCCGAGCGCACATCATTGGCGAACTCGCGCATGCGGGCCAAGGTTGAAAGCACCTCATCCATCACGTTTTCGCCGTCGACGGTGATCGCATCACCATCCAAATTGCGCAATACGGTGTGCAATACGGCACGGCCTTCGGTATCGTTAATTTTCGCACCACCGAACATGGCCTCGCGTTTTTGCGCAACTGCGCGTGAGACGGCCAGCTCTAAAAGTGCGGATTTGGCATCTTGGTCGATATTGGTCTTTGAATAATCGAATAGCATATCACCAAAGCGTGCTGAAAATGTGGCTGCACGCTGTGGGTCAGCATCGAACATAGACATAATTGATCGCGTCGAGACCGAGCTTTGAAGTGATTTTAGGTGATTAAACATTTTGTCCTCGTGATCTTAATCAAGATTGCGAATTAACCAAGCGGGTGAAAGCCAGCCATCAAATTGGCATGCAACATTTTTCTAAATTGGCAACGCATAGGTTAGCCGTGGTCGCGTCCGTAAATCATGGCGCCCAATGCACCGTTGCACCGCTTAAAACCGCTTTAATGGGGGCTTCGTAGGGATCCAACATCAGCGCCTTTTCTAGCGCGGCACGTTTTTCGTCGCCAAAGATAACCACATGTTTATTCAACGCCCCAGCCAAAGCATGCGCAGCCAAAGTGATGCGCGGCTCCGGTGCACCGGGGGCACGCATCGCCACCAACAAAGGCGCATCATCAGACAGGGCCAATTCCAAATTGTCCGCACCGGGAAAGATTGACGCGGTGTGCATATCGGCACCCATACCCAAAACCACAACGGTCAAAGGACACCGTGTTTCGTATTGGCCGATCAAGGATGGCAGCCCCTCTTCCGGTGTGTCAAACGGGGCGTACATGGATAAATATCCCGCAGCCGACGCACGATCGATCAGCAAGCGTTCTTTGATCAATTTGGTATTAGAACGATCAGATGTTTCAGGCACCCAGCGTTCATCTGACAACGACACATCCACGCGCGACCAATCGACATCCGCAGCGCACAGGTCATCGAAAATCGGACCTGGTGTGGTTCCGCCAGGCACAACAAGCGTTGCACGGTCGTCATGATGCAGGGCGTTGTTCAACTCATCGGCCAATTGGCTGGCCAAATCCATGGCCAACAGATCGCGATCGGGATATTCGACGAAATTTATCAACGCACATCCCTCCATTTACGACCATCACGATGCATCAAGGCAAGCGCATCATCAGGTCCCATGGATCCGCTTTCATAGGTCTTGGGCACGTCATGGCGGGCCTCCCAGCCTTGAATGATCGGGTCAGTCCATGCCCATGCTGCTTCGACTTCGTCGCCGCGCATGAACAAGGTTTGGTTGCCACGGATCACATCCATGATCAAACGCTCATAGGCATCTGGCACATCCACTGCGTCTGGCCCTAATGCCTCTGCGAAAGACATGTCGAGCGGCACATCAATCAAACGCATACCGCCCGGTCCAGGTTCTTTGATTGTCACATCCATTGTGATGCCTTCGTCAGGTTGCAAACGGATGATCAACGCATTTCGATGGCTTCCTGCTTCGGGGCCAAAGATTGAATGCGGCGTTTCCTTGAAGACAACTGCGATTTCGGAACTGCGCGACAGCATCCGTTTGCCTGTGCGCAAGTAGAACGGAGTGCCCGCCCAACGCCAATTTGCAATATGTGTTTTTAGGGCAATAAAGCTTTCGGTACGGGACCGCGGGTTTTCGACCGCCGTGCGATAATCTGGCTGATCGCCAACCGCTTCGTATTGGCCCCGCACGATATGATGATGAAGAACAGGCTCTAACGCTCTGATAACCTTTAACTTTTCATCACGAACAGCATCAGGTTCAAATTTAGCAGGCGGTTCCATTGCAATCAAGCACAACAACTGCATCAAATGGTTTTGCACCATGTCCCGCATCGCACCCGATGTGTCGTAATATCCGCCGCGCCCGCCAACGCCAACCGTTTCAGCCACGGTAATTTGAATATGATCAATGTATTGCGCGTTCCAAAGCGGTTCAAACAACATATTGCCAAAGCGCACCGCCATAAGATTTTGCACTGTCTCTTTGCCCAAATAATGGTCGATACGATAAATCTGATCTTCGCGGAAATGTTCTGCCAAAGTCTGGTTTAGCGCGCGCGCTGTCACCAAATCTTTGCCAAATGGTTTTTCAACAACGATGCGGCTATCAGATTGCGCAATGTCATAGGAATGCAGACGCTGAGCCAGATCACCGAACAGCGCGGGCGCGACCGAAAAATAAAAGGCTTGGACCATACCGTCGCGCATCCGCGATTTCAATTCCGCCCAGCCACCGTCGCCCTTGGCGTCGATTGCAACATAGCCAAGGCGCGATAAAAATGCCTCAACCTCTTTGGGGTCGGGGTTCTTGGGGCCAAATTCAGTGATGGCGTCAGCCACAATTTTACGGAAACCGTCGTCGTCCATCTCTGCCCGCGCGGCACCAATAATTTGCGCATCAGCGGTCATTTGTCCCTGACTAAAACGGCGAAACAACCCCGGCAGGATTTTGCGCCGCGCCAAATCACCTGTGCCACCAAAGATAACCAAATCAAAGGGATCAACAGGAATTACACGTGATGCCATAGTTATGTTCCTTTTGCGGTTTGGTGCCTTTGCACCATAACGATATTTTACTAAACGCCAAACCTTGTTTCTGTGTTAGCGCTAACTTTCGGCTTCTTTAATCACATTTTTTTTATCTGTCTACCGTTAGATTTCATCACAATCATGTCAGACGTAAAGATGTGGCATTGCGACTAAATGACAAATGCTTTCTATTACGCCTAAGACCAGAGCCAAGGGACAGATATGAAAGATCACACAACGCACGCGAACGTTGGAAAATTTTCCGACCCGTTTATTACAACAAAAGGCGAAACCCGCGCGTCGGTTGCGTTGACAAACCCCAAAACACTTTGGGTTAACACCGGCACGTTATGTAATATCGAATGCGTAAATTGTTATATTGAAAGCTCACCGACCAATGACGCATTGGTCTATTTTCCGCGCGCTGATTTGGTGAACTATTTGGATCAAGTCGCTGAACGTGGTTGGCCCATCGAAGAAATCGGTTTCACCGGGGGCGAACCATTTATGAACGCTGACATGATTGACATGGCCCGCGATAGTTTAGAGCGTGGCTATCGCGTGTTGATCCTAACCAACGCGATGTTGCCCATGATGCGGCGCGCCGTGAAACAAGGATTGATGGAACTTAAGGCTGACTTTGGCGATCGCCTGACACTGCGCATATCCTTGGATCATTGGTCAGAAAAGCTGCATGACAAGGAACGCGGCGCTGGCAGTTTTGAAAAATCACTGATCGGTATGCGTTGGTTGCGTGACCAAGGCATTACTATGGCGGTTGCAGGGCGTACCGTTTGGGGCGAAACTGACTCAGACGCACGCACCGGATATGCAGCTTTGTTTGAACGCGAAGGGTTTGGCATCGACGCTTTTAACCCCGCGACGACGGTTTTGTTTCCAGAAATGGATGAAACAGTCGAGGTGCCCGAAATTACCACAGCCTGCTGGGGAATTTTGAACAAATCGCCTGATGCGATGATGTGTGCATCCTCGCGCATGCTTGTGCGCCGCAAAGGTGCGGGCAAGCCTAGCGTTTTGGCCTGCACCCTGTTGGCCTATGATCCCCAATTCGAATTGGGCGAAACATTGGAAGAGGCGGAAAAACCCGTGCAATTAAACCACCCCCATTGCGCAAAATTCTGCGTTTTGGGCGGCGCAAGCTGTAGTGCCTGAAATAATCGACGCCCGACCGACGGGGGGTTAACAGCGGACGCAGTACGCCCCCT
>Ga0181601_10001004_pt1 | contig 23967 bp, 21 predicted proteins | sample 041ome_8_FD_133020 | JGI IMG/M metagenome (GOLD analysis project Ga0181601, IMG submission 133020) | Coastal salt marsh microbial communities from the Groves Creek Marsh, Skidaway Island, Georgia - 041407BS metaG (megahit assembly) | ecosystem: Environmental > Aquatic > Marine > Intertidal zone... | reverse complement strand
CGTAATCTCCCAGATCTCTGGGACGCCATCCGAGACGCCATCGACGACCTCACGCCAAACGACTGCAGGAGCTACTTCACAGCTGCAGGCTATGAACCAGAATGATGGGAATCTGCTCTAAATGGTGGTCGCGTTCCTAATCCTCCCGCCTGATCAATTTCCCCCATGACACCATCATGTTCTATGGCTGGCTTTCTCGGCTGGCGTTTCGATTCTGGGCGCCAATCATTCGGCTAAATGTAGATGCCGCCGCTTGCTTTGGGAGAGCGTGGGGGCCGTGTATAAACTGGACGTGCGCCGAGGCCGCCTGCTTGGTCAACTTCACCCATTACGCCATTATGCTCAATCGCAGGCTTGTGCCGCGCCGCCTTTGGCGTTGGCCTCCAATCATTGGACTCGATATAGACACGGCCTTGATCTGCAGGCTTTTGCGGCGGACGGCTATAGGGCGGACGCACCCCTAATCCTCCTGCCTGGTCAACTTCGCCGACGACACCGCTCACTCGATGCAGCAATCCATTCCCATACATCGGCGGTTTCGACGCCTTGAGGCCATTGTCGAGGCACAGGATGGGCAAGGCTGGCTTCAACGCTTTTGATGCGATGCCCTGGTTCAGCACTTCATTCAGCTTCATTTCTGTCTCGCCGCCAGGGCGGGCGTAGGCGGTCTGCTTTTAATCCATGATCTTTCTGGAAGGCTTCGAGGCCGTTGAACATGCGTGTGTCCGGGATGTCCAGGATGTCCAGGATATGCGGTTCTTTGGGGTCATAGTAATCGAGGCGTTGAGGCCTTGTTTGATATCGGCAACGTCGTTCTGGTCAGCGTCGCGGTCACCTGTGAGCGTCTTGTTCAGTGCGATGAGCATCGGATCGTTCTCCATTACATGGCATGAACGAAACATATATAGAACATTTTGTTTATCTCAAGGCTACATTGCCAAAATAAGAACAAATTGTGTTTATCTTAGGTGACACGCCACCGTATGGCCGCCGCCAAGGTCTTTCAGCACGGGTTCCTCGATGCGGCATTGATCTGTCGCATAGGGGCAGCGGGTATGAAAATGGCAGCCTTTTGGCGGGTTGATCGGGCTTGGCACGTCGCCCTGAAGGATCACCTTATCCCTGCGAACGGTAGGGTCCGGGATGGGCGCGGCGGAGAGCAACGCCTCTGTATAAGGATGCTGCGGGTTGGTGAAGAGGGTTTTCTTATCCGCGAACTCAACAATGCGGCCAAGATACATAACGGCCACGTCGTCTGAGATATGTTCGACTACCGCCAGATCATGGGCGATGAACAGATATGCAACATTCATCTCCTCCTGCAGGTCCATCATCAGGTTGATGACCTGGGCTTGGATCGACACGTCGAGCGCTGAGACGGGCTCGTCGCCGACGATCAGCTTCGGGTTCAGGGAGAGCGCCCGGGCGATGCCGATGCGCTGACGCTGGCCACCGGAAAACTGATGCGGATAATTATTCATCTGCGCCTGGCGGAGACCAACGCGGTCGAACAGCGCCTTAGTCATCTCCTGGCGGGATTTATTGTCGCCGATATCATGAATATAGAGCGGCTCTTTCACGATTTCGCCAGCCGTCATACGGGGGTTCAAGCTAGAGAATGGGTCCTGGAAGATAATCTGCATCTGCCGCCGATAAGGCCGAAGCTCCTTCTTGCTCAGATGCGTAACATCCACGCCAGAGAGCTTGATCGATCCATCCGTCGGCTCCAGCAGGCGCATCGCTGTGCGGCCAACTGTTGACTTGCCGCAGCCAGATTCACCAACCAGCCCAAGCGTACGCCCTTCCCCAATCGAGAAGCTGACACCGTCGACAGCATAGACATGCCCTGTCGTGCGCTTCAGCACGCCGGATTGGATGGGGAAGTGCTTTTTGAGGTTCTCGACCTCAAGCACCGGCTCATCGCTTGACGCGTTCGGGGCGCCTTTTGATGCGACTTCAGCCATCATTCGCTCCATATAACTCGTCTGAACGCCAGCATGCGGCCCAGTGGCCAGGGCGCTTCTCTTCGTATTCAGGCCTAGCCTGCCGACATTTATCTATCGCTTGGGGACAGCGGGGTGCGAACGCACAGCCTTCCGGCAGTGAATGCAGGGGCGGGACGATACCGGGGATTTCTTCCAGCCGTTCCGCCGCCGCTTCCTCGCCAACCACAATTGCAAGGCTTGGCACGGATGCCAGCAACCCCCGTGTATAGGGATGACGCGGATTGGCGAAGAGCGTCATCACGTCCGTCTCTTCAACCTTCCGTCCTGCATACATCACAATGACGCGGTTGGCGGTCTCTGCGACGACGCCAAGATCGTGGGTGATCAAGATAACACCTGCACCCAGATCATCCTTCAGGTTCACGATCAGATCGAGAATCTGCGCCTGAATGGTCACGTCCAGCGCTGTCGTCGGCTCGTCCGCGATCAACACTTTTGGCTTACAGGCCAGCGCCATGGCGATCATTACGCGTTGGCGCATACCGCCAGAAAGCTGATGCGGGAATTCCTTAACGCGCCGCTCTGGTTCCGGGATGCGGACCAATTTCAGCATCTCGACAGACCGTTCCATTGCCTGCGATTTGGACATGTTTTGGTGCAGGATCAGCGCTTCGCTGATCTGCTTGCCAATCCGCATGACCGGGTTGAGGCTGGTCATTGGCTCCTGGAAGATCATGGAGATGTCATTGCCGCGAATGTCACGCATTTCGGCTTCTGACAGGTCCATCAAGTCCTGGCCATCCAGCTTGATCTCACCACCAACAATACGGCCCGGTGGGTCTGGAATAAGGCGCATGATTGAAAGCGCGGTCATGCTTTTGCCGCAGCCGGACTCGCCAACAATGGCCAGTGTCTCCCCCCTCGCGACAGAGAACGATACGTCCTCCACCGCGCGGACGACGCCTTCACGGGTGAAAAAGTAGGTTTTGAGGCCGTTGACCTCTAAAGCCGCCTGGTTGGCCGTTGATTTGACCGGGGAGCCAGTGGGGGCATTCATTTGCGCAGCGTCCGCCATGATGTGATGTGCTCCTTAGCTGCGCTGACGAGGGTCGAGGATATCGCGGACGGCATCGCCCAACAGGTTCGCGCCAAACACAGCCAAGCTAATGGCGATGCCGGGGAAGATCACGAGCCATGGTGCGGTCCGCACATATTCAGCCGCGCTTTCCGAAAGCATCCGCCCCCATGAGGCGTGAGGCTCTGGAATGCCGAGCCCAAGGAAGGACAGTGAGGCTTCCGTTAGAATCGCGGAGCCAAGCTGCGCCGTCGCCAGCACAATCAGCGGCGCTAAGGTGTTGGGCAGAACGTGCTTCACAGCGATCCGCGTTTCACTCATGCCGATGGCCTTGGCGGCCTCCACAAACGGCATCTCTCGTAGACTGAGCGTGTTCGATCTGATCACGCGGGCCACATGCGGCACCAGCGGGATCGATATGGCGATCACGGTGTTCTCTAGGCTTGGGCCCAGGGACGCAGCCATCACCAGCGCCATAACCAGCAACGGCAAGGCTTGCATGATGTCAATGATGCGCTGGGTGATCAGGTCAAACCAACCCAGAAGATAGCCTGAGGCCAGCCCAACGATGACGCCAAGCGAACAGCCGAGGATTGTTGACCCAAGCCCAACTGCTAATGAAATTCGGGCCCCGTGGATGATCCGGGAGAGAAGGTCCCGGCCCATCATGTCTGCACCCAACATATGCTGGCCGCCTGGTCCCTGAAGGGAGGTTTCAGCGTTGGTCTTGACCGGGTCCATTGGTGCAAGCACATCGGCGAAGATGCCGGTGAACAGGAGCCCCAGGAACAGGATCAGCCCAACAGCGCCGAGCGGATAGCTCTTGGCCAGGAACCATGCTTTGCCCAGGCGGCTTTCGACGCCAGCGCCAGCTTTAGAAAGTTCGGCCGCGTGATCGATAGGTTTGATCGCCATCAGATCCGCTCCCTATTCATACTTAATGCGTGGGTCGAGCGAGACATAGAGCAAGTCGACCAGGAAATTCGTGAGCACCACGATGACGCCGATAAACATCACCAAGTTCTGCACAATCGGATAATCCCGCCACTGGATCGCCTCCACAAGGAAGCGCGCAACGCCAGGAATATTGAAGACGGTCTCAGTCACGATCAGCCCGCCGATCAGGAACGCGGCTTCAATGCCGATGATCGTCACAACCGGCAGCACGGCGTTCGCTAAAGCGTGGCCATAGTTAACAGACCGATCGCTGGCACCCTTCGCCTTAGCGGTGCGGATATAATCTTGCCGCATCACCTCCAGCATGGAGGACCGCGTCAGACGCATGATTAATGCAGATGATCGGAAACCAACCGCCGCTGCGGGGATGCTGTAAAGCAGCAATTCATCCCACAAATTATCCGGCGGGTCAGTATAGATTGGGATAGTGCCGAACCACGTGACGAACGCCATCAGGATCAACAGTGCCAGCCAGAAAGACGGCAGAGACAGGCCAGATAAGCTGACGACGCGCAGGAAATAATCCAGCCATGTGTTCTGCTTCACGGCGCTGATAACGCCAAGCGGCAAGCCAAAAAGAACAGAGAAAAACAGCGCTAATGCGGCGAGCTTCGCGGTAATGGGAATGCGCGGCGCGATTTCATCAATCGCCGGTAATTCTGAAACGTATGAAAATCCTAAATCGCCTTGGGCGAGGCCGACAATCCAGTTCCAATATTGCACTGGAATAGAGTCTGAGAGCCCAAGCTCTTCTTCCAATGCCGCTTTTTCAGCGGGGTCAACGAACCCAGCAGAATCAAACAAGATGTCCGCAATGTTGCCCGGTACAAGCCGCAACAGCGCGAAGATAATGATCGACATGCCGATGAGCGTAACAGCCATCAACAATGTTCGGCGGACGATATATGCGACCACGGCGAAACGCCTCTCTGGAAGGGAACTGCTAGAGGTACGAGAGGAAGAGGCGCTGCCGAAACAGCGCCTCTCCGCTCAGGTGTCGTCTATCAGGACAGTGGCTTACTTCTTGAGCCAGATGTCCTCAAAGCGCCAGCCGTTGTAAGAGCTATTCACCATGACGGTGAGGCCCTGAACGCGTGGCTGAGCGCAAGTTGCACCAACCCGATGGTCGATCATCGGACGGGCAACGTCACCTTGCAGGCGGGAATCAATTTCCCAGACCAATTTGCGGCGAGCATCTTGGTCGGTCATGGAAGACTGCTTTTTGAACAGCTCCATCATTTCCTGGCTGCAGTAGCCCGTATAGTTCCGCTGTGAGCCACAGGCGTAGTTTTCGAAGAACACCACGTCCGGATCATCAACGCCGACGCCGGTCAGGTTCAAGCCAACCTGATAATCCTTACGCGCCACCGTAGCGTGCCAGTTTGATGACTCGATGACTTCCAGTTCGGCATCAATGTAGATCGCTTTCAGCTGATCCAAAAGAATAACCGCCGGGTCGCGATAGATTGCGATGTTCCGGGTGGAAACCTTTACGGCCAAGCGATTATCAGGGCCATAGCCAGCCGCCTTCATCATCGCCTGTGCTTTTGCGACATCCTCATCAGGCTCACCGTAGCCTGGCGCTTTGGCCAGCACTTCAGCAGGCATGCCCCAACCACCAGATGGCGGCGGCAGCATGGCACCGCCAAGCTGGTTTTCGCCATTGCTCAAGATCTTGATGAATGCGCTACGATCCATCGCAATCGCCATAGCCTTACGAACCTGTTCATTGTCGAAAGGTGGCGCGTCGCGATTAACAATCAGGTTGGTCGATACGTTGATCGTGACCTTGTGGCAAACGGCGTTTGGCGCTTGCTCTTTCACGTCCTTCAGCAGCGGAACGGACACATCCGCCGTGAATGTCAGGTCGAATTCATCCGCGACGAATGCCAAGATACGGGTCGACCGGCTTTTGATAATCGTCCAGTCGATGGCGTCCAAATAGGGACGGCCTTCTTTCCAGTAATCTTCGTTCTTCACGAACTTGATGGATTCGTTCTGCTTTAGAGCAACGAATTTGAACGGCCCGGTGCCGATCGGATTCGTACGCATTTTCTTTGGCGATACGTGGCAGGGGTAAACCGGTGAATAGCCGGACGCCAACAGCGCCAAAAGTGCTGGCTGCGGCTGCTTCATATGGAAGGTAGCCTGCGTATCGCTGTCAGCCGTGACCTTATCCAGGTTCCAATACCAGGACTTGCGCGGATTCTTCCGCATACGGGCCTTGGTTTTGCCTTGGAGCATGTCCCAGGTGCACTGAACATCTTTAGCAGTGAACGGTTTGCCGTCATGCCATTTAACGCCAGAGCGCAGCTTGAAGGTCAGCTTGGTTTTGCTTTCATCCCAGGACCAATCGGTCGCGAGGTCGGGCACAATGCTGTCCAGGCTGTTTTTAGCGACAGCCTGATCATACATAACCAAGTTATTGAAAACGCTCATATACGGCATGACCGTAGAGGATGTTGCTTCCTCATGGATCGAGCCGGATGGCGGCGTGCCTCGGTGATAAACGCGCATCGTGCCACCAGCCTGTTCGGCATAGGCCTGAAGCGGGATGGCGAATGCGGCTGCAATTGCAGCGCCTGCCAGCAAGGTTTTCACTTGCATACTTTTCCTCCCTGTTATCGGGCAGCCGCTTGTGCGCCGCCTTCTGCTCTAAAGGCTAGCAGTCTCCCCGAAAGGCACAACCCCTCTAGACGCAGGTAACTGATATCGCCCATGCTTTCGACATGACTGACCTCACGCCAACAGCCCTCGAAACACAGGCGCTCATTCGCCGTGTCGCCAAAGACCGCGTTGCAAGCCGGGCAGATGAAATTGATAAGTCCGCTGAATACCCGCAGGACATGTTTGACCTCTTACGGGAACTCGGCATCTTCACCCTGCCGTTTCCAGCTGAATATGGCGGCCAGGATAGCCTGCTCGCCGGATGTGTCGCGGTCGAGGAACTAGGCCGTGTTTGCTACAATACCGGCTACCTGCTGGTCGTGCAGTGGACACCCTTTGGCGCGATCATGGCAGCGGGAACAGCGGCGCAGCGTCAGCGCTTTCTGCCGGGCTTGGCGAGCGGCGAACTCCGTGCTGCATTTTCAATCACGGAACCGCAATCCGGGTCAGACGTCGCTGGCATAAAAACCCGCGCCGTCAAAGCGGATGGCGGGTACCGCCTCAACGGCGCAAAGATTTGGTGCACGAACGCTGCCGTATCCGATTTTATCGTGCTGGCCGCGAAGACAGGCGAAGGCGATTCGCGCGGCCAAATTAATTTCTTCATCGTGCCAACAGAGTCGCCTGGCCTCACCATCGGCCCTAAGGAAGACAAGCTCGGCGCGCGCGGTGTCCCCTCCTCGCCACTGTTCTTGGAGGATGTATTCCTACCGGCAGAAAATATGCTTGGGCCAGAAGGCGGTGGGTTCAAGCAGGTCATGCAGGCGCTCGCACTTTCGCGGCCAATTATTGCTGCAAGGGCGGTGGGCCTCGCCCAGGGTGCGCTCGATCATAGCCTGCGCTTTATGCATGAACGCCAGGCTTTCAATCAGCCCCTGACTGACTTTCAGGGCCTCCGCTGGATGCTTGCTGATATGGCGATGGGCGTAGAAGCAGCCCGCGGGCTGACCTATAAGGCCGCCGCCATGACGGATGCAGGCGTGCGCGGTAAAGACCTCGCCCAGGCCGCTGCCATCGCGAAAGCCTTTAGTAGCGATACAGCGATGAAGGTCGCAACGGATGCTGTGCAGATTTTCGGCGCCTCTGGCATTTCTAATGACTTCCCGATCAACCGCTATTTCCGGGATGCGAAGGTTGTGCAGATCGTTGAGGGCTCAAACCAGATACAGCGTAATATCATCGCCAAGAACCTGATTGATGGATTTGAAGCATGACAGACGATTATACCAAGCCCGCAACCGGCCCGCTGCAGGGCGTTACGGTGATTGATCTGACCATCAATGTGCTGGGGCCTGTCTGCACCCAAATCCTGGGCGACATGGGTGCGAATGTCATTAAGGTCGAGCCACCAGGTGGGGACCCCATGCGGAAGCTCGGCCCAGGGCATGAACAGTCCATGGCCGCGCACTTCATGGCGATGAACCGCAATAAGCGCTCGCTCGAATTGAACCTGAAACGTCCGGAAGCCCTGGCTGCATTGAAGGCAGTGATCGCTAAAGCCGATGTGCTGGTGCATTCCATGCGTGCGGCTGCTGTTGAGCGACTTGGTCTCAGCTTTGAAACGCTCAGTGAACTGAATCCACGCCTGATCTACGCCGCCGCCGGCGGTTATGCGAAGTCCGGCCCCTGGAAAGACCGCCCGGCCTATGATGACGTGATCCAGGGCCAGAGCGGCCTTGCTGGCATGATCCAGCAGGCGAACGGTGAAGCACGCTATGCACCTATGGCCATCGCCGACAAATATTGCGGAACACAGCTTGCGTCCCACATCGGCATGGCGCTTTTTGCCCGCTCCAACACCGGCAAAGGCCAAATGGTGCACCTACCAATGCTGGAAACCATGACGGCCTTCAATATCGTCGACCATCTATGGCTGGCGAACTTTGATCGGGCGAGCGAAGGCGTTGGCTTCCCGCGCATGTTCACACCACACCGCCGCCCCTATCCCACCAAGGACGGACACATATCCCTGCTCGCAATTACGGATGCGGAGTGGCGCAGGCTATTTGGCGCGCTCGGAAAGCCAGAATTGGCGGATGATGACCGGTTCGCCAAGCTTGAAGGCCGAACCGTCAATATCGATACATTATACAGCATCCTAGGCGAACGGATTGCGGAAGAGACAACGGACCACTGGCAGACAGAATTCGATGCGGCAGATATCGCGAATGCCCCGATGGCCACGCTGCAAGACCTATTTGAGGATACGTATTTGAGAGAGTCTGGCTTCTTCCAACCAATGGCCCATCCGGACGTTGGCCCAACCCTACAGATGCGCCCGACTGCAGATTTCTCGGACACCCCGCCCAATATTCATAAGCCGCAACCTAAGCTTGGCGCAGATGGGCAGGATGTACTGAAGGAAGCGGGCCTGGATAAAGCCGCGATTGCAGCGGCTTTCGGCCCATGAAGAACCAGCTCCGCGAGAAATTGGCGAGCAATCTGACCGGCCTTGATCTGGATATCGTGCAGGAAGATGCTTTGACGCCAGCCGCCGTTGCCATCGCCGTCACGGAAGATGAAACAGGCGCACCCGCATTCATCCTGACGCGGCGCTCTGGCCGCCTCCGCCGGCATGCGCGGCAATGGGCGTTGCCGGGCGGTCGCCAGGACCCGGGCGAAACACTGCTGGAAGCCGCGCTTCGGGAAATGGATGAAGAAGTTGGCCTGATGCTGGGGCCCGACACGCTACTTGGCCGCTTGGACGACTACCCGACCCGGTCCGGCTATTGCATTTCGCCCTTTGTCTTCTGGGCAGGCCCAGCGCCAAACCTGACGCCCAATCCTGATGAAGTGCATGCGCTTTACCGGATTCCGCTGGAAGAACTGAACCGGCCGGAATCACCGGACATGATCAGCATCCCGGAAAGTGACCAGCCGGTCATCCGAATGGCCATCATGGATGACATGGTACATGCACCGACCGCCGCAATCCTTTACCAATTCCGCGAAGTCGCAATGCACGGACGCATGGTCCGGGTCGATCATTATGAGCAACCCGTGTTTGCATGGGGGTGACAGCGGGTGCAGCTGCAATCTAAATGTCACAGAACTGTCCTAACCTCGGCCCTAAGCTAGCCAATGAGTAGAAAACACTATGACTGACCAACCCGCCCCCGCAGGCATCGGATTCTTCGAAAAGTGGCTGAGCCTTTGGGTGGCGTTGTGCATCGCTGCTGGGATCGGACTTGGTGTTGCAGTGCCCGGCTTGTTTGAAGCCGCGGCGGCGCTGGAATTCGCTTCCGTTAATCTTGTGGTCGCGGTTCTGATCTGGGCCATGGTTTACCCGATGATGGTGAATGTTGATTTCGCCAGCCTCCGCCAGATTGGCGAACGGCCCAAAGGGTTGATCATCACGGTTGTTGTGAATTGGCTGATCAAGCCGTTCACCATGGCTGCACTTGGCGTTCTATTCTTCGAGGTCCTGTTTGCAGACATGATTCCGCCCGGCGACGCACAACAATATATCGCCGGATTGATCCTGTTGGGCGCTGCCCCCTGCACCGCAATGGTGTTCGTGTGGAGCCAGCTCACACGCGGCGACCCGGCCTATACGCTGGTGCAGGTCTCTGTAAACGACGTCATCATGATCTTCGCCTTCGCTCCTATTGTGGCTTTGTTGTTGGGCGTTACGGATATCGTCGTACCCTGGGATACGTTGCTTCTGTCCGTAGCGCTCTATGTCGTTATCCCGCTAGCGGCGGGCGCTCTTACACGACGCATATTGACCGCCAATAATTCAGATGGTGAGGCCGCGATTGCCCGATTTACGGCTAAGGTAAAGCCGTTTTCGGTCATCGGGCTGCTTGCAACTGTTGTCCTGCTCTTTGGCTTCCAAGGCTCAGTCATTCTGGCTGATCCATTGTTGATCCTGCTAATCGCTATCCCGTTGATCCTGCAATCCTACGGGATCTTCTTCGTTGCCTATTTCGCAGCGTGGGCTTGGCGCACGCCGTACAATGTGGCTGCGCCCTGCGCGCTCATCGGCACGTCCAATTTCTTCGAACTGGCAGTTGCAGTGGCGATTTCATTGTTCGGGCTGAATTCTGGTGCAGCGCTGGCGACTGTCGTTGGCGTCCTGGTCGAGGTCCCGGTCATGCTGTCCCTGGTCGCGTTCGCGAACCGCACGCAACATTGGTTCCCCAATCGATAAAAAATATATTTCCGGGCACCAAATACAGACTGAATATATAGATGACATCAAGTAGATTAATTTCTTACTCACTGATTAATTTGCAAAAATGGAGTAACACCAAAACAACACTAGAGTGTATTTTCCGAATAATACACACTGCTCAATGCCCCTTAAGACACAGCGATACTCAGAAATTTCCCCGCAAGCCTCCAGGAATTTGCGCTTTGGTGTGCAGTTCAATAAGGTGTGACGTTCATCACATCACTCTGATTTCCGAGCTGGGAGGCATTATGACGGATAAGAACAACGAACAATTGATCGCTAAGCTCATTAGCGACAGTAAGAGCGGTAAAGTCAGCCGCCGTCGATTCATGGAAGGCACTGTCGCAGCGGGCGTCACTGTCGCTGGCGCATCGTCCATGTGGAGTTCAAAAGTCCAAGCAGCTTCGCCAAAGCGCGGCGGCACGATGCGCGTCGGCATGCACGACGGCAACACCTCCGACAGCCTGGATCCGGGTACGACTGAATCCGTTTATATGATTCAGCTGAACCACGCGTCCCGCAGCTATTTGACAGAAATCACCGAGACGAACGGCCTTGGCCCTGATATGGCCGACTCCTGGAGCGCCTCTACGGACGCTAAGGTTTGGCGCTTTGAGCTGGCCAAAGGTGTCACGTTCCACAACGGGAAAACCTTTACATCCGCAGATGCTGTTGCATCCCTCAACTACCACCGTGGCGAAACCAAATCCGCTGCGAAAGCGCTTCTGACAGACGTTGAGAGCATTAAAACGGACGGCGATAACGCCATCATCATCACGATGAAGTCCGGCAATGCTGATCTGCCGTTCTTGCTGGGTGACTATCACCTACCCATGCTGCCGGCCAAAGGCGATGGCATTGATTGGGAAAGCGGCACAGGCGCTGGCCCGTATAAGATTGTCAGCCATAACGCCGGCGTATCGACCGAACTCGTGCGTCATGATGGCTACCATCGTGACGGCCTAGCACATTTCGACGGCGTGAACCTGACGGTTCTGAATGACCCGAACTCTCGCCAGTCCGCGCTGATTACGGGCGAAGTTGACGTTATTTCTGACGTTGACCTGAAAACTGTTGGCCTGCTTGGCCGCGCTCCCGGCATTGAAATCGACAATGTCGCCTCAGGCGCACACGTCACTCTGCCTATGTTCTGCGATACAGAGCCATTTAAGAGCAACCATGTCCGCATGGCGCTGAAGCTTTCCATCGACCGTCAGGCGATCCTGGATAAGATCCTCTACGGCTATGGCAGCATCGGCAATGATCACCCGATTGGCGCATCTGTGCCGTATTACGCAGACCTGCCTCAGAGGGGCTATGATCCGGACAAAGCTAAGTGGCATTTGAAGGAAGCGGGCCAAGAGAACCTGTCGGTATCACTTTCAGCCACAGACAGTGTCATGAGCGGTGCTGTTGATATGTGCACGCTCTATAAAGAGCAGGCTTCCGAAGCTGGTATCAATATCAACGTTGTGCGTGAGCCATCTGATGGCTATTGGTCAAACGTCTGGCTGAAAAAGCCATTCGTGTTCGTGCAATGGGGTGCCCGCCCAACGCCAGACGTGATGTTCTCCCTGGCATACAAAGATGACGCCGCGTGGAACGAAAGCCACTGGCAGAACGCACGGTTCAATGAACTGCTCCGCGCCGCCAAGTCTGAGCTCGATCAGGCTAAGCGCACGGAAATGTATAAAGAAATGCAGATGCTGTGCAGCGACGATGGCGGCACGATCGTGCCGTTCTTCCGGAACCGCGTCTCCGCACGCCGCTCGAACCTGAAGCATGGCCCGAACATTGCTGGCAACTGGGAAATGGACGGCGCACGTTCATACCAGCGCTGGTGGTTCGATAGCTAAGCCGACCGTTCAGCCTTGTGCTGACATTAAGCGCCGCGTTGTCCTTGGGACAGCGCGGCGTTTTTCGTTTTAGGCGGGAAGGCGTATAGAAAGCGCTATGCTCGATACGCCAACATCCCCATCGGTTATCCCGCCCTACCCGGCCAGGCCCAAGAAAGCACTGAACCCGCTGGTGGCATTGCTCAAGCTTCGCCAAAATCTGCTCGGCATCTGGCATGAGCGGGCATTTGAGCAGTTCATGATCCCGGTCAAACTGCCGAACCGGCGCGTTTACGTGGTGAATGGCGTTGATGCGATCAAGCGCGTGTTCCTGGACAATCACGACAATTACGATCCCAAAAGCCCGCAAATGCGGAAAGCCCTCACACCGCTTCTGGGCGACGGCCTGTTTGTGAGTGATGGGGATGTGTGGCGTCGCCGCCGGGCAATGGTCGCCCCTGCAATCGCAGCCGCGCAACTCCCGAACTACGCCCCGATGATGGTTGCCTGCGCAGAGGAAACCGCCACAAATTGGCGCGCACTGCCCGCCGGTGCCACGATTGATGTGCTGTCTGAAATGGCGGTGCTGACGGCCCGCATCATTGGCCGCACGGTATTCGGTGATGGCATCAGCGAAGCCGAAGCCACCCGCGTGGTGCGCGGGTTTTCAGACTATCAGGCCGTCATTGAGCAGATGGACATCCTCTCCATGCTCGGCGCGCCCGGCTGGCTGCAACGGGACCGCAATGGCAAGGCGGATGCAGCGGCGGGCGAAGTTCAGGCGATGGTCGACACGATCCTTGCAAGAGCGGGGGCGGATAAAGACGCCATGCGTCTCGCTGCCTCTCTCCTGAACGCAGCAGAAGGGCAGGAAGACAATCCCGCTGCCGCAGTTCGCAATGAAGCAATCGTGCTCTTCATGGCGGGCCATGAGACGACCGCCAACGCACTTGCGTGGACCTGGGCATTGATCGCCATGCGCCCCGATGTGGAAGCCAAATTGCATGCAGAGGCCGATGCGGTTCTGGAAAACGGTCGATCCGCCACTCTGGAGGACTTCCAACGCCTGCCCTATGCGCGCGCCGTATTCGAAGAAACGCTGCGCCTGTATCCGCCCGTGCCGCTGCTCAGCCGTGAGGCGCGCGGCGACGATATTTTGCGGGGGTTCCCAGTCTCGAAAGGCGACATCATCGTCATCGCACCCTGGCTCGTGCAACGCCATAAGGCCTACTGGAAAGAGCCGGATGCCTTCCGCCCAGAACGCTTCCTTCCAGGCTCCGCTGAACCCCCGCCCAAATTCGCCTACCTCCCCTTCTCCGCCGGTGCTCGCGTCTGCCTCGGCGCGCGTTTTGGCTTGGTAGAGGCAGTGCTTTGCCTAGCAACCCTAGCCCGCGACTTCCGCCTGAAACCAGTTCCAGAACACAAGCTGGAAATTGAATGCAGGTTGACGCTCAGACCAAAGTGTGGACTACCAATGACGTTGGAGCGGCGATAGCCCAACGTTAGAAATGCCTTGCAGGATCTTGGCGATTTCCAAGCACGCGAATGATAAATATGCCGCCGTCGGCTATCTCATAGTAGATTGAGAGGGCACCATATTCGTAGCGCTTGAGCTCCGGCGCGATGTGCGCGTAAGCGTTGCCCCAATGAGGCTGCTCATTCAAAACTGACAATCGGTCATGCAATCGATCAATATACGTGTTTGCTTTGGTCAACCCGAAATTCAGGATCGAATATTGGTAAATTCTTTCGACATCCGCAACAGCGGTATTGCTTAATCTATAGCCTGCCATCTGCCCGCAAACGCGCCTGAATCCGCTGCTTTATCTCTGGAATTTTATCGTCGCTTTCGCCGCTCTCTCGGCCTTCATCAACGAGGCTACGCAATTGGTGCTCAGCGAGACGACGGTCTTGGTCGCGGCGAATCAGGTCACGAAAATACTCGCTGTCATTGCCGTAGCGGCCACCATCAACCTGTGCTTTTACCCAAGCATCCATCGGTTCAGGGATTGTGATGGTTTTTCTTGTCATAACCATTTTCTATGCCTCCCCATGCTTAACGCACCTAGAGCGCCGTGCGTCGCTTGGCCACGCAGCCCGGCGCTCTATCACATTGATTGCGGGCAATTTATCCCGACCAATCTGATTCAGATTGGTCGGGAATTGCCCTAAAGTATGACAATAATCATACTCTAGGTATAGCAATAGCGCAAAGCCGCCAGTCTTAAACGTCCGCCGCCTCACCAATGTTATCCGCACCTCGTTCCTCTAGCAGGTTGGTTAGCCAATCCGGGTCCATTTCGGGGACGGAGGATAGGAGCAAGTCGGTGTAGGGATGGTGTGGGGGTTTGAACATAACGTCCTTTGGGCCAGCCTCAACCACTTTACCTTGGCGCATAACCACCACTTCATCCGCAATAGAACGCACAGTCGCCAGATCGTGGGTGATGAACATGTAGGCCAGGTTCAGTTCTTCCTGCAGACGGTCCAGCAGCTTCAGAATGCCCTCAGCTACAAGCTGGTCGAGCGCGCTGGTCACCTCATCGCAAATGATGAACTTCGGTTCTGCCGCCAACGCGCGGGCGATGCCGATGCGCTGCTTTTGGCCGCCGGAAAGCTCGGACGGATAGCGGTGGTAATATTGCGATGGCTCAAGCTCAATTTGATCCAAAAGCTGGTCCACACGCTGCTTTAGCGCGGCACCTTTGAGGCCAAGATAGAACTGAACCGGGCGGCTAATGATCTCACCAATGCGCTTCTTTGGGTTCAGCGCCGTATCAGCCATCTGGTAGATCATCTGCGCCTGCCGCAATTGCTCGCGGTTACGGTTGCGGAAGTCTGCCGGGAGAACTTCCCCATCAAACATGACCTCACCCGATGAAGGCGGCAGAAGGCCGGTGATGCAGCGCGCAGCAGTGGACTTACCCGAACCGGATTCCCCCACCACAGCGACCGTACGGCCTGCGTGGATATCAAAGCTCACGTCAAACAACACAGGCGTTTCGCCATAAGCCGCCGAGATATTCTTTACCGAGACGACAGGCACGGCATCCGCAGGTGCAGGCGGTTTCTGCGGACGTTCAAATGAGCGCACTGCCCAAAGGGACTTGGTGTAATCCTGCTTCGGTGATTCTAGCATTTCGCGGGTTTCGGCCTCTTCGACCTCATCCCCTTTCAGCAGCACTTTAATCCGGTCCGCCATCTGTGCCACGACAGCCAAATCGTGGGTGATGTACAGGGCCGCTGTATCAAACTGATCAACGATATCGCGGATCGAGGCAAGCACTTCAATCTGTGTGGTCACGTCAAGCGCTGTCGTCGGTTCATCAAAAATGATGAGGTCCGGGCGGCAGCTCATCGCCATCGCCGTCATCGCCCGCTGCAACTGCCCGCCGGAAACTTGGTGCGGATAGCGGAAGCCAATTTCATCCGGATTAGGCAAGCGGAGGCGTCGATAAAGCTCAATCGCGTCTTTCTCGCTCTCCTCCCGGCTGGAGATGCCGTGCAGCATCGGGCCTTCCGTATGCTGGTCAATCAGCCGATGGGATGGATTGAATGAAGCCGCCGCTGACTGCGCCACATAGGCAATGCGAGAACCACGGAGCGCGCGCAGATCGTCCTGCGGGGTGGTCGTCAGGTCCATCCCGTCAAATTCAATCTTGCCGCCAGATATCCGGCAGCCGTCGCGTGCGTAGCCCATTGCGGCCAGACCGATTGTGGACTTGCCCGCGCCAGACTCGCCGATCAAGCCCATCACTTCACCGCGCCGCAGCGTCAGATCAACGCCATGAACGATCTCGGTCCAGTCCTCGCCAGACCGGCCTTCAATGCGAAGGTCGCGAATGTTCAGCAGAACACCGTGCTTGCTGTTTTGCATAAGCCTATTCCTTCAGACCGGATGCGCGATGCAGCATCCAGTCGACGACGAAATTGATGGAAACGGTGAGCAGTGCAATCGCCGCCGCCGGGATCAGCGGTGTGATGACGCCGAATGAAATCAGTGTCGCATTTTCTCGCACCATGGACCCCCAATCGGCTGTCGGCGGCTGAATGCCAAGGCCAAGGAATGAGAGTGCGGCAATCGTCAGGAAGACGAAGCAGAAGCGCAAACCAAATTCCGCCACCAGGGGTGCGGCTGCATTCGGCAAGATTTCTCGTGTGATCAGATACCACGTGCTTTCGCCGCGCAACTTGGCCGCTTCAATGTAATCCATCACCACGATATTACCGGCGACAGCCCGCGCGAGGCGGAACACCAACGGCGTGTATAGGAACCCGATCACCAGGATCAGCGTCGTCATATTGGCACCGAAAATGGTTAGCAGCAGCAATGCGAACACAAGCTGCGGGATGGCCATGATCGTATCGACGATACGGCTCATAATCTGATCCACCCATCCCCCTACAGTCGCAGCAACGAGGCCGAGTAAAGTGCCGGAAACGAATGCGATCAGGGTCGTCAGGAAGGCAATGCCCACTGTGTTCCGCGCGCCATAAATCAGGCGGCTGAACAGGTCGCGGCCAAGCTGATCCCCACCAAGGATCATTTTGTCATCAGGCGGCGCATAGGCCCCGCCGATAACTTCCGCTTCGCCAAAGGGCGCAATCACCGGCGCGAATACGGCAGCGACCACATACACCAGCACGACCAACAGGCCGAAGCTTGCAGTTAATGGTGCGGAGCGGATGGCGTAGGACGCATCCGGATTCAGCACCATGCCAAGGAACTCACGGAACGAATATGCGAGGCCCGCAGCAGCGGCCAGCAGTGCCGCACAGACCGTGATGCCCCAAAGCCAATCTTCACCGCCTAGCAGGCCGAAGAAGGCCGAAGCGATTGTCAGCGAGAACAGCATCATGAAGGGGCTGCGCATTTTGTAATGCGCGGTGACGCAGGAGGCAGCGATCAGAAGGCCGTAATAAACCAGGACGAAATAGCTCATTGATCTGTCCCCCCTTAGCGCGGATGGCGGAGACGGGGGTTCGACAAAATCGATCCCACATCAGCCAAGAGATTGAGCAGAACATATGTAGCAGCGAAGATCAGGCAGCAGGCCTGCACCACCGGCAGATCGCGTTTCGACACACTATCCACCAGAAGCTGACCAACACCCGGATACACAAACACCACCTCGACCAGCACAACACCTGTGATCAGGTAGGCCAGGTTTAGGGCCACAACATTGATGATTGGTGCCAGCGCATTCACCAGCGCATGGCGGACAATCACCCGCCAGCGGGGCACCCCTTTCAGCCGCGCCATTTCGATATATGGCGAGGCCAGGAGGTTGATGATGGCCGCCCGCGTCATCCGCATCATGTGCGCCGTCACGACCAAGGTCAGCGTGATGGCTGGCAACATGGTTCGGTACAGCTGCTCCATGAAATCAGCGTTGGGGCTGATATTCGAGATGGACGGGAAGATGGGGTTTTTCACCGCAAGGAAAAGAATCAGCACATAGCCCAAGAAGAATTCCGGCGAGGAAATTGACGTTAACGTCGAAACATTCGCCACCCGATCGAAGATGCTATTGCGGTAAAGCGCAGCCAGCACACCGAGTGTCAGTGCTAAGGGCACAGAAATCGCCGCTGCGAGCGCCGCCAGGAACAATGTATTTGCAAAACGCGGAGCCAATTGATCAGCTACCGAACGCTTGTTTGCTAAAGAAACACCAAAATCGCCCTGTAGAGCGCCGCCTAGCCAATCAAAATATCGGATATGCGGTGCCTTATCGAGCCCAAGTTCTTTGCGGAACTGCGCCACTGTTTCAGGCGTAGCGCTTTGCCCCAGCACTTGTTCTGCCAAATCACCAGGCATTAACTCGAGAGCAGCAAAAATAATAACAGAAACTGCAAATAGTGTTATAAGCCCAAGACCAATTCGCTTAGCCATAAGCATTGCTAAGCCATTCATTGACCATGCCTCCAGTTACTGGATTTAAAACAAGCGTGAATTGCGGTATTATTTACCGCGTTCGTTTCGCGCATAGCGCGCATCCCCCTGCCTGATTCCTGCTTTGGGTGCGCGAATTATGCCGCACTAACCTTTGTTTTTTGGGATCATCTTATACTCATCCCCTAAAGTCAAAATTGTAGGAAGGCGGCAATGTTTGGAACACCGAACATTTGTGCATTCATCGCAAGGATTGATTCACCTTTCCACGTCACACTTACGTCAAATACAAGGCGAACAGGGACGATCAGGATGGCAAAATCGATATTTCGGGCCAGCAGGATTATTGCTGGTGTTTGCGGCCTCGCTTTCGGGCTTACACTCGGCGCGGTGGGCAGTATGGCGATAGCAGCAGCGTTTGGCGGCTAATGCACTAGGGTCAGGACCCAGGTTTGTTCAGCGCTGCATCAATAACTTTCATGCGCTGCCGGGCCCAGCCCCATCCAATTAGGCATATCAACGTGCCTACAATCACAGGCATCTGCAGGCCATAAAATTCCGACGCCGTGCCCATTATCAGCGCACCAACTGCCGGCCCAACCCTAAATGACAGCCCATAAAGCGACAGAACGCGGGACAGCTTATCCGGGTCCGTCGCTTGTTGAATGAGGCTCTGCATAGCTACGCCAGAGATCACCATCGCCCCGCCTGAAAGTGCAGCACCAAATAGCCCGACCCACAAAGACTCTGTCGCGGCGAAAACCAATACCGCCACAGCCATCAGCAACACCCCATCAATGGCGATGCGGGTAAGCCCGGCGAACCCTTCGCGCCCGCCAACCCAAATACCGGCAATGATCGCACCGATACCAATGGCCGCCGTTAGTGCGACGAACCCGTCAACGCCAGCACCGAAAACTGCGTCTGCAAACCCTGGTAACAACTCAACATAAGGACGGACTGTGACGGCGTTCATGATCAACAGCAGCAATACCGGGCCTAACCCTGGGTGCCGGGACACGTAGGCGACACCCTCTTTCATATCCGCCAACAAGCTGGTTTTCGCCCGCGTATTGATCGGCCTTGGCGGTAGATTGAGGCTGAAGAGCGCGAATATGAAGGCGGAATAAGAGACCGCATTCAGCAGAAAAGCCCAGGCCACGCCATATTGAGCGATTATGAAGCCCGCTAAGGCCGGGCCAACGAACCGCGCCATATTCCACATGATCGAATTCGTCGCGACGGCTGAGGGCAGGCTATCAACAGGCACCAATGCACGGACCATGGACAGCCTGGCCGGTTGCCCGAACGAGACCACGATGCCCGCCAGCGCGTTTAAGATCAGCAGCAACCAAGGCGTCATCTGGCCGCCCAGCGTCAGTAGCCCCATGGCCAGTGCTACGACGGCCAAAAGGCCCTGTGTGGAGCGAATAAGCGTCAAACGGCTCATCCGGTCTGCAACCGCGCCGCCGATTGGCCCGAAAATGATAGAGGGTGCCAGTTCCGCCGCAGCAATTGCTCCCAGCCAGAACGGTGAGTGCGTCATTTCCCATGCGAGCCACCCAACGCCAACACGCTGGACCCACGTTCCGACCAGCGAAAAGATGTTGCCGGACTGATAGACCCGGTAGTTTCTATGGGAGAATGCGCGGCGAACGCCGGCGAGCATATCAGTCCGTCCGAATTCCGCGTGCACGCACGAACCGACCAAGCCTCTCGCGCTCTGTCGTCGAGACTTGACGGGCTTTATCTTCCGACCAGCCATAGAAATCAGCGATGCCGTAGGTATCCGTCATCTTCTGACTGCTTTCGGGCATGGAGAACCGTTCGTCCCGACGCTTATCATAACCGGCAAGCTCTTCGTTCAGGTCCCAATCGTCATAACGGTCTGTATGGACGGTGACCTTGGGCGGCAGGCGCATGGAGATGAAACCTTCTTGCGATGGCCAACCCACGCACAAGCCCGCAACTGGATATGTGTAAAGCGGCAGCTCCAGGATATCCGCGACAGCCTCAACATGGTTCCGGACAACGCTGATCGGGCAACTACCAAGGCCCTTCTTCTCCGCCGCCAGAATGAATGTTTGCATCGCAAGGGCAGCATCGACGCCAGCATTCAGGAACGCATCCAGATGGTCGTTGCCGAACGGCTTGCCGCGCAACTCACAAATGCGCCGGATACGGCGACTATCCCCAATCCAGACCATGAAGACAGGTGCTGCAGTGATCCAAGGCATGCGCGGGATCAGCTTGCCAATAGCTTCCCGCTTCTCCTTGTTTTTGACCACAACAACGCTCGCCTGCTGCAAATCAGACTTGGCACTGGCAGAGAATGCCGTTGCAAACAGCACATCCAGCAAATCATCAGCAATTGGCTCATCTGAATAGCGGCGATGGGTGCGGCGCAGCAGAACTTCCGCCAAGGGGTCATCTGCCGGCATATCGGCACCAGACTTGCCGTTGCCGACCGTCCCCTCGCCGTAGCGGTGCGCGATGACGTCTGCGAGTGTGTTAAAGGGCGGTTTGGACATTTCTACATAGCTCCAGGCGGTCGGTAACCCTAGCGTAAACCGATTGATGGCGAGCGGAAACCGGGGCCAGGCTGCCAACTGAAACCATGTGCTTCGCTAGGCGCCGAGCTTATTCCGCCGCTGCCTTCGCCGCCGTAATCTTCCGGTGGCGAAGTGCGCCCGCTGTCGCTGGCTCATAGCGCGCCGGATTGCCTGCCGACGCGCAGCCTGGCAAGCAGGCGATCTCAAGCGCGTCATCAGGATTACAGAAGTAAGCCAGCGAAATGCGGCTAACGCCCGGCCAGGCTTCCGGCGGGGGATTGGCGACGCGATGTTCGCTCGAGCGCCAACGGTCATTCGACCATGTCTGCATCAAATCCCCAATATTCACTACAAAATCATGGGCGTTTGTTTTCGCTGGCAGCCAATCGCCTTCGGGCGTCAGCACCTCCAAGCCGCCAGGCGTATTTTCGCCGAGCAGAATTGTGAGTGCACCATAATCGGTGTGAGCGCCCGCGCGGAGTTGGCCGGGTTCCGGCTTCTTTGCCAACGGTGGATAATGGGCGATGCGGAACGTGCTGTTGTGATCTTGGAACCGATCGCGGAAGTAGCCGGGCTCGAGGTCCAAAGCTGCTGCAAATACCTCCATTAACACATCGGTTAACTGCTCCATCTCTTGATAGAACGCCAACACGCTCGGCTTGAATGCTGCTGGTGCCGCTGGCCACTGGTTGGGCTGGTATGTTGGGCCAACGCCAGCAACCGCAGACCGATCTGCCGTAACCGAAGGTGGCCCCATGCCGAAACTTTCCTTCAAATCAGGCGGCGTTTTGTTGCCAAGTGTGTGCGCAAGGGCTTCAACGCCTGTCGCAATATAGCCACGATGAGAACCGAACGCGCTGCTGCGGATCGCATCTTTCACGTCCATCGGCTGATCGAAAAACCCGCGTGACGCCGCCATGATCGCGTCAATGGAAGCTGCTGGAACACCGTGGTCTGTAATGATGAAGAACCCAAGTCGCCGCAAAGACGCATCGACAGCGGCGGCAATTTCCGCCATCGCCGCCCGGTCGCCGCTGAGAGCGGGCGCTAACGAAATGGTTGGCAGTTGATCCTGCATCACCCCTACTAATTCAGTCCGACAGCCGCCCCTAAACTTGGGCCAATTTCGGCATTCAGGACCAGATCAGCATACTGATCGAGCTCAGTCGGCTCCCGGTTGAGAATACAGAGCTTAGATCCATTCTGCTTTGCCATTACCGGAAATCCAGCAGCAGGATACACCACAAGTGATGAGCCGATGGCGATGAATAAGTCCGCCGCCATGGTCTCTACCTGGGCACGACGCATTGGCCCTTCCGGCATCTGTTGGCCAAAGCTGATGGTTGCGGTTTTCACATATTCGCTGCCGCACGCCTTACAATTCGGCAAGGTTTCATCCTGCTTAAACGGCGCAATGACTTCTTCCAACGTGTGTCGCTCACCACAATCCAGGCAGGTGCAGTATGTGGAATTGCCATGCAGCTCGATCACTTTGTCATCTGGCACGCCAGATACCTGATGCAGCCCATCAATATTCTGCGTGATGATCGCACTGGCCTTGCCCCGTGCCACCAATGACGCGATGGCCTGATGGCCGCGATTGGGCGAAGCTTTCCGCATCGTCTTGTCGGTCTCGATCTTCCGTCGCCAGGTCTCGCGCCTAGATTCTCGGCTGGACATGAAGTCATCGAAATAGATCGGCTTGAACCGGTCCCACACTCCGCCCGGTGAGCGGAAATCAGGTATGCCAGATTCAGTCGAGACACCGGCACCAGTGAAGAACACGACCCTTTCGGCATCTGAAATCATATCCCGCAATGTATCGACATCACCGGCCATAGCGGCCTCCTTGAAGCATATCCAAGCGAGAAGTCTACATTCGCGCCTTTGCTGGCTGCAATCCGCCCCGCCGTTCCCTGATCGCGATATACAAAGTAGACGCGACAATGACTGCGGCCCCGAGCAGGGTCGTCCAAGCGGGCAGCTCGGCGAATATAAAGAAGCCGAGCAGCATCGCGTACAAAATGCGCGTATATCCAAATGGCGCCACGGCGACCGCTTCACCCGCGCGGAGCGACATCACCATGCAGGTTTGGCCCGCCGTCGCAAAACATGCCATGAGCCCGACGACCGCTGCGTCCATCCATGTGAGAGGTTGCCACGTATACAGCGCTGGCCCCAGCGCCAGCAGCATGATCGTGACGTAGGAATAAAATAGGATCGTTGTCGGTCGCTCAGTCCGCGTCAGGCTTTTGACGGACGTGCTGACGCCAGCGGCAAATACGGCTGACAGTAGCATCACCAACGTCCATTCATTGAAGCCTTCCGGCCCCGGCCGCATGCAGATAACGACGCCAATAAACCCCGCAGCGGTTGCAATTGTCCGGTCCCGCACGATTTTCTCACCGAGGAATATGGCCGCGAAAAGCACCACAAACAGCGTATTGGTAAAGCCAAGGGTCGCCACGACACCCAATTCCAAGTGCTTCAGCGCTAGGATCAACGTTGATATCCCGCCAAAGCCAAGCAGCGCGCGCAGAAGGTGAATTTTAGGGCGCGAGGTTCTAAGGGTGTGAAATCCCTGCCGCTGAACTGCTGGCAGAATAAAGCAAAGCGCAATCAATGACCGCAGGACCAAAATTTCCCACACCGGCAAATTCTGCCCGGCTTGCTTGATTGAAACTTGCATCCCGCTGAACATCAGCGCGGCAACTAACGCCCAGATAGCACCCCGGAAATTCCCCGGCAGCGTTTTCCATTTACCAAGACCAACTTCGAAAACGCTCATAAGCAATTTATCCGCAGCTCCAGAATCAGCCGAAAACTCTCATTTGTTTAAGGAATTCTATCATGAGAACGGTGCGT
>Ga0181601_10001000_pt1 | contig 24023 bp, 27 predicted proteins | sample 041ome_8_FD_133020 | JGI IMG/M metagenome (GOLD analysis project Ga0181601, IMG submission 133020) | Coastal salt marsh microbial communities from the Groves Creek Marsh, Skidaway Island, Georgia - 041407BS metaG (megahit assembly) | ecosystem: Environmental > Aquatic > Marine > Intertidal zone... | reverse complement strand
TCCAGACCACCCCGCCAGGTTCTGCCAAATCCAAGACTGCAAAACGCTCTTCGGTGCCCAGCGCCTCGCGGAGGTTTTCCAAAACATAGCGCTTGCTTAATTTGCTTGTATTTGCATGCGCCCAGCCTCCGTCCACGACAATCATTGTCTGACCGCGCTTTTGGGTCGCACCAGGACTATTTTTCAACATGGGCCCGGCAAGCGCAATGATAATCAAGCCAACCACAAAACAGCGCAAAAGTATAAGCCACCATGGTGTTTTCGCGGCACTGTTTTCGCGATCTTTCAGACCCTGCAGCAATGTAACCGCCGAAAAGAGAATTCTTTTTGGCTGCGGTGGCAAAGCACGCAAAATCACCCAAAGTAAAGGCAATAGGATCAATGCACCTAGGATAAGTGGCGATGAGAACGCTAAGCTGCTCATGCATTTCCTCGACGCGTTAGACATCGGTACAACGCGAGCATGGCCTCAAGCGGGGGGTGATCTAGTTGGTGTAAATAGATGTCCCACCCAGCAGCGGCAGCCAACCTTTCGAGCCTGCGGCGCTGATCCGCAAGACGGGTCAGATAATCCTGTCTAAGCGCTGCGGCCTGATTGGTGTGAAAGGTAATTTGACCCAAGGCGCTGGAAAAAAGCGCAGCGCCATCAAATCGGAAAGTCATTTCTTGCGGGGTTAGAATCTGCACCAAAACCCCCCTAACAGAAGACGCCTTAGCAAGAGCAAGAAAATGTTCGACAACACTGAGATCGCCCAAGAAATCTGAAAACAAGAGTGCTTTGGATTTCCTCTCAAACACCACATTCATGGTATCGGCATATTCGGACGGTGTTTGTTTCAAAAAAGCGTCATGGATCCTTTGCAAGTGTTGTGAACCAAACCCAGATTGAACGGGTTGTCCAATCTCGGATATTTTTTCCCCTGCTTGTTCGGCACAGATACCCAGCGCGAGCGCTAAGACCATCGCGCGGTGGGCTTTTGTTGGCGGGCCCGAAAGGCGCATCGTTTCAGATGGATCAACCCAGAGAGACAGCGCTTGTGGGACTCTCCATTCCGTTTGACGTACAAACGTTTGATCCGATTTGGCAGAGCGTCTCCAATCAATATCAACCAGAAGATCAACCCCATTAACAAACGGCTTAAATTGCCAAAATTCGTCACCCCATCCATATCGACGTCGGCCATGCTGCCCATTCATAAAAGAAGCCGCAAGTTCACGCGCCTCAAGCATCAGCGGTGGAACACTGACCGCAAGTTCAACGGCGTCATGATGTGCCGATTCGCCCTGTTTCATGCCGCACGCCCAGCGCCTTTACCCGCAGCTTTGATATCTTGCAAAATGGCATTGATAACATCGACAACCTGAACGCCCGATGCTTGGGATGCAAACCGCAATGACACGCGATGCATCAACACAGAAGGCGCAAGCGCCACAACATCCGCCCAAGTCGGCGCAAACCGTCCTTGTAGGGCTGCATGCGCACGTATTCCAGATGCAAATGCTTGCGCGGCGCGTGGGCCGGGCCCCCATGAAAAATGTTCATTGGCCAAAGAATGCGATTCGGCTGAATTGGGACGACAGGCGCGAACAAGACGCAAAATATCGTCCATCAAATCCTGGCCTATTGGCATCTGCCTGATCAATTCTTGCGCCGCGATTAACGATTCTGCATCAAAAATAGAATGTACATCTGCATCTGTCGTTCCTGTTGTTGACAAAATAATATCGCGCTCGGTTTCAAAATCAGGATAGCCAACCACGACCTGCAACAAGAACCGATCTAACTGGGCTTCGGGCAGAGGATAGGTTCCTTCTTGTTCAATCGGGTTTTGTGTCGCCAAGACGTGGAAAGGTTTTGCCAGATTATGGGTTGCGCCAGCAATTGAAACCTGTCGTTCTTGCATCGCCTGCAAAAGTGCAGATTGGGTGCGTGGGCTAGCGCGGTTGACTTCATCAGCCATAAACAATTCACAAAAAATCGGACCTTTCACATACCGAAAGTGTCGTTTGCCTGCATTGTCTTGGTCCAATAATTCAGATCCCAAAATGTCGCTTGGCATCAGATCTGGCGTAAATTGCACACGTGACATTTTCAATCCACACACTGTGGCCAGCGTATCCACCAATCGTGTTTTCCCTAAACCAGGTACCCCAACCAACAAGCAATGCCCACCTGCCAATACTGCGCTCAGTGATTGAAAAACGACATTCTTTTGGCCAATAAACCGCGCACCAATCTGTGCCTGCGCAGCGTCAAGCTGTTGCGACAATGCGTTCAGCGCAGTGGCCAGTTTTGCTGGGTCTGACATATGGTGCTCCTGTTGAAATAGGTTATAGTGACGAATGTAACCTATTCATTAAAAATGGCAAAGCAATGGATCGTGATACAATTTCAAAACCGACCGCCGACGGATTGGCACATGCGGCGCGTCAAGTTCAAAAATCAAAAGGTCCACCCCCAGTGCACCTTTGGAATCCGCCATTTTGTGGTGATCTTGACATTCGCATCGCGCGTGATGGCACCTGGTTTTATCTGGGCACGCCGATTGGACGTTTTGAGTTGGTAAAATTATTTTCATCAATTCTACGCAAAGATGGTGAAAAATACTTTCTTGTGACACCCGTCGAAAAGGTTGGCATCAAAGTTGATGACGCCCCCTTTGTGGCGACCGATTTCACACTCAAAAAAATAGATGGTGTACAAAGCATCGTTTTTGAAACCCACGTCGGAGATTTTTCGCCAGCGGGCCCAGACAACCCTATTCGAGTCGTACGTGATCCTGTCACCGATGCACCAACCCCATATGTGCATATCCGTCGCGGCATGGAAGCACTGATTGATCGCAAGAGTTTTTATCGTCTGGTCGAAATCGGTGAGCATGAACACCATGATGGTGCGCAATGGTTTGGCATCAATTCCGGGGGTACATTTTTTCCAATCATTCCATCTAGCGAGCTAGAATAATTAAACAAAAAATGACCGCGCGGAAGATTTGGTTGATTTACATTCAATTTACAGAATATTAAAAGGTTCTAGAAGGAGCCCGATATGATACACCCTAAATATGCGCAAATTGTTTTTGGCCTGATTGTTTCCGGCATTATGTCATTGATGGTCTCTGGAATCGCTACATTTCGTGCACAAGGCCTTATCGATAACTTTTTACGAGTTGGATGGCGGCATGGGGTCTAAGCTGGGCAATCGCTTTCCCAACAATTGTGACAATTTCACCAATCGTACGCCGGCTTGTATCCCGTCTGACAAAGACAGTTTGAGAAAATAGTGTTTTGGGGCTCTGCCCCAAACCCCGGGATATTTTTAGACAAAAAATGATCGTTTTCGCGATCAATGTGCCTCGGACCAATTGGCACCTTTGCCTGCGTCTACGATGAGAGGCACGTCCAAATGAACGACCGGAGCAGCCGCATTTTCCATAACCGCGCGTGCCGTTTCTATCAAATCGTCAACGGCTGCATCCTCGACCTCAAACAATAATTCATCATGCACCTGTAAGAGCATTTTTGCAGGCAGATGTGCAATTGCTGCAGGCATACGGATCATTGCGCGACGGATAATGTCGGCGGCTGTCCCTTGGATCGGAGCGTTAATCGCAGCGCGTTTTGCAAACCCGGCTGTTGGCCCTTTAGCATTGATCTCGGGCGTGTGGATTACACGACCAAATAGAGTTTTCACGCAATTATTTTCACGCGCGAACTGCACTGTTTGATCCATATATTCTTTGATACCAGGAAAACGTTCAAAATAACGATCAATGAAACCCTGCGCTTCTGCGCGCGGAATGCGTAGGTTCCGCGCAAGACCAAAGCCAGAAATGCCATAGATTACGCCAAAATTAATTGCTTTTGCCTGACGCCGAATATCGGACGTCATTTGATCAAGCGGGACGTCAAACATTTCAGAGGCCGTCATCGCATGGATGTCCAGACCGTCGCGAAACGCCTGTCTGAGTGCATCAATTCCAGCAACATGCGCCAGAATGCGCAATTCGATTTGGCTATAGTCCAAACTGACCAAAGTTTTTCCATGGGGCGCAACAAAGGCTTCGCGAATGCGTCGGCCATCTTCGGAGCGGACAGGAATGTTTTGTAAATTAGGATCAGTTGACGCCAGGCGTCCAGTGTTTGCGCCGGCGATTGAATAGGATGTATGAACCCGCCCGGTTTCGGTGTTTATGTGATCTTGAAGAGCGTCAGTATATGTTGACTTTAGTTTTGAAAGCTGACGCCAATCTAAGACACGCCGCGGAAGTTCGTGAACCGTTGCAAGATCTTCGAGGATATCTGCGCCTGTCGCATAAGCACCGTTCTTGCCTTTTTTACCGCCTTCATATCCAAGCTTATCAAACATAATTTCGCCCAATTGCTTGGGTGAACCGACATTGAATGTTTCACCGGCAAGAGCGTGGATTTCCGCCTCTAAACTCGCCATTTTTTGTGCAAACGCGTTGGACATGCGTGACAGAGTTTCGCGGTCAACCTGAATGCCCGTCCGTTCCATCTGGGCCAACACAGGGATCAAGGGACGCTCTAACCCTTCGTAGACTTGGGTGACTTTGCTTTGGTGCAATTGCGGTTTGAACATGTCCCACAAACGTAAGGTAATATCTGCGTCCTCAGCCGCGTATTTCGTTGCCTCTTCAATTGGAACACGGTCAAAGGTTATTGCCGCTTTTCCAGCACCCAACAAAGATTTTATCGAAATTGGTTCGTGGTTAAGGTACCTTTGGGAAAGGGCATCCATACCATGTCCATGCAACCCACCGTGCATCGCATAAGACATCAACATCGTGTCATCAATCGGCGCAATGGTGATGCCATAATTTGCAAAAATTTTTGCGTCATATTTCATATTCTGGCCGATTTTAAGTACTGATGGATCCTCAAGCATAGGCTTGATCAGAGCGAGCGCTGCGTTGAGGTCACATTGACCGTCTGCAAGTTTCGAGGACCCAAACAGATCATCTGACGCGCCATCCTTATGCGTCAGCGGGATGTAACAAGCTTTGCCCGCATTGATGCAGAGCGATATCCCAACCAGTTCGGCCTGCATTTCATCAAGTGACGTGGTTTCTGTATCGACAGCAACATAGCCGGTGCTGTAAGCATGCTCGATCCAGCGGTTCAAGGCGTCAAGGTCCGTCACGCAGTCATAGCTTGAAGTATCAAATGCGACGGCCTCAGGGGCGGTGATGACACTGACTGAGGGTACCAGCGTGTCATTGATTGCTGGCATGTCCAATTTGAACTTGTCAGCAATTTTTTTAGTGATCGTTCGGAACTCCATGTCTGCCAAAAAGGAAAGCAACGTTTCTGGATCAGGGTCGCGCACCTCAAGATCGTCAAGGGTGAAATCTAGTGGCGTTTCCTTGTCAAGTTGAACGAGCTTTTTTGATAAACGGATTTGATCGGCATGATTGATCAAAGTTTCGCGGCGTTTGTTCTGCTTAATCTCTTCGGCGCGCGCTAAAAGTGTTTCCAGATCACCAAATTCATTGATCAATAAAGCAGCCGTTTTTATGCCAATTCCAGGTGCGCCTGGTACATTATCGACGCTATCTCCGGCAAGGGCTTGCACATCCACAACGCCCTCCGGGAAAACGCCAAATTTCTCGAAAACGCCGTCGCGATCAATGCGGCGGTTTTTCATGGCGTCAAACATTTCAACGCCATCACCAACCAATTGCATCAGGTCTTTGTCAGAACTTACAATCGTAACCCGTCCGCCCGCATCGCGCGCACGACATGCAAGTGTTGCGATGATGTCATCAGCCTCGTAGCCGGCGATTTCATGGCACGCAATGCCAAAGGCGCGTGTTGCTTCGCGCGTCAAAGGCATCTGAGGACGCAGATCGGCAGGCATTTCATCACGGTTGGCTTTGTACTGATCATATAAATCATTACGAAACGTATGGCTGCCTTTATCAAAAATAACAGCTAGGTGAGTTGCCGCATCCGCGCCTGTATTTTTCTCGACATACCTCAGCAACATATTACAAAAACCACTAACCGCGCCAATGGGCAAACCATCGGATTTACGCGTCAACGGAGGCAAAGCGTGGAAGGCACGAAAAATAAATGCAGATCCATCAATTAAATGCAGGTGATGCCCTTTGCCAAACGCCATATTAAAAGCCCCATGTATTCCGTTTCAACTGGTTTACATGAGGCAGCGTAGGTTGGCCAGTGGCTTAGCGATTGATTGTTAAATCACACCATGAAGTAGTCACATATGACGTCATTTGATAGGTTCATCGGATTTTCGATGTTGATTTCCTGATTAAAGATGCAATTCACCCAAACGGTGGCGTGCAAATTTGCTGTGGCGACTAACTTGCTGATATCATTTTTGCCACGTGTTATTACCTGACTGACCCTCCAGTCACCTGTACTTGGATCGCGGGAGGCCACAATCGCAAAACCATTTGCTTGATCATCGACTACAAAATAATTGTAAGTTGGGACCGAAATTGCGATGGCCGCCGCGGTCAAGACCACCCAATCCACGGTAATTGCACCACTTTGATCGTCCCAAAAACCTGTCAAAGCAGTCCTAATCTGCCCATTTATTGCTGACAACTTCCTAAAAAACATGATTATGCCCTCTTAAACCTAGTCTGTTTACCCAATTACATATCTGCATGCGGCACCGTCGTTCAGATCTCCGTCTGCCTCAATCGCCGTGTTTGGATTAAATATGCACTTTACAAACATCGCTGCATGCCATTGCGCAGTGGCAACAATTTTTGACATTCCATTAGATTGGCCAGTAAAAAAGACATTTTGCACTTCACCGCCAGCAATTAATACAGCCATTTGAGCGTCATTTTGGCCCACGATAAAAAATTTGTATGTTGGAACAGAAATTGAAATTGCGATTGCTGTAAGGACAACCCAGTCTACGGTTATCGCCCCGCATTCATCGCTAAAAAATTTATAAAAACGTGAGAATGGCACGCTTAGCCCTCCTAATTAACTAAGGCTAAGCGTCCGGTTCAAGTTTGGTAAAAATGTGGCGAATTTCGTTCGTTTTCTAGAAACTGCCGCACATCATGCCTGATGGTCTTTGTGAACCAATTTTGCGTCACAATACGGGCATTCTACATATCCTTGATCCGTAGGGATCTGCAACCAAACGCGCGGATGGCCAAGGGCGCCTTCACCGCCATCACAAGAAACACGATACGATGAAACAACTTTCGTTTCAGGGGCTTGGGTTGACATACTGTTTTCCTTTTGCAGGCAATTTTTGCATGTTATGCGTCATCTTAAACATAGGGGCAAGATCGGATTATTCGCTTTGCCGCGACACCATACGACCGAGTACACGACCGCCAAGAATATGGGTATGAAGGTGCGGAACTTCTTGAACGCCGGCCTCACCGGTGTTGGCAATAGATCGAAACCCCATACCACCTTGGGATGGTTGCACGCCGGTTAATTCACAAACTTTTCCAATCGCACGCGTGTAGTCGATGATTTCGGCATCGCTGGCCTCTTGCGCAAAATGATCCATCGATACATAGGGGCCTTTTGGAATTACCAATACATGGACTGGCGCTTGTGGCGCGATATCATGGAATGCAAGTGAATGTTCCGTTTCCAAAACCGTCTTATTGGGAATTTCGCCACGCAATATTTTGGCAAAAATATTATTATGATCGTAGGTATAGCCCATCATCGCCTCAGTCGTTAAAAATCCATTGCTTGGATACAATGTTCTGCGCTTGTTGTGTAGTGATATTAGCAAATTTTGCCAGAGCTTCTGTATTGCGAACTGTATTTCCGCCGTCCACGATTCTAAAATAGTTTTCGAATTCACAATCACGGATTGTCTCAAGCTCTTGGCGCAAGTCATTCTTGATGCTTGGCAAGAGTCCCACCAACGTGCCCATCGGGGAAATTGACCTTGACGAAGTCCACGCGAAACTTGGGGACTAAGGCCGCGCCTTTGGCACGACCCTGCAAACCCTTATACCAGATGTGCAGCTTGGAATAATTCCATAACCGAACGTTCGGGGCGTGGCCCAATGTGACGAATGACCTCGCCTGCTGCGACGCAGCCCATTTGGCACGATGTTGTTAAATCACGCCCAGTAACTATTCCAAAAATAAAGCCAGCGGCAAATTGATCGCCAGCCCCGGTTGTATCAACTGGGGTAATTTTATCGACGTTTACATCGACGCGTTTCCCGTTTTGTATTGCGCTGACCCCTTTACTTGAACGTGTGCAAACAACCAAATCAGTGATCTGCGCGATCGCATTCATCGCCGCATCAAAATCATCATTTTGCATCAAAGAGGTAATTTCATCTTGGTTGCCGATTACAAAATCTAGTTCGTGTTCGATCAATGTCAAAAAATCATCGCGGTGACGATCGACACAAAATGGGTCAGAAATTGAAATGCCTGCTTTACCACCTGCAGCACGACATTCACGCGCAAGCTTTTTGAACGCTTCTTTGCCTTTATCTTTATCGAACAAATATCCCTCAAGGAAAACAACTTCGCTGTCGCGCGCCACCTCAACAGAAACATCCTCTGGCCCTAGTTCGGCCGAAACACCCAAATAGGTATTCATCGATCGCTCGCCATCAGGCGAAACAAAAATCATCGAGCGTGATGTTGGCAATTCAGCATGTGCTGCAGGCGGATTGACAAAGGCGGTGCCTTCTTTTTGCATTGATTGCGCATAAAATGTGCCCAGCGCATCATCGGCAACACGCCCGATAAATCCCGTCCGCAGCCCTAGTTCTCCAAGGCCGGCCAATGTGTTCGCAACCGATCCACCGGGTGTCTGGACGCGATTGGTCATTGCATCATACAGCGCTTCGCCACGGTCTTTTTCCACCAATTGCATGATGCCTTTTTCGATTGAATTACTGTGCAAAAAAGCATCGTTGCTTTCAGAAATAACATCTACAATTGCATTTCCAATGCCGACGACTTGGTATTTTTTCATAACTCTTTTTCCTCAAATTCGCATAGATCACGAATGATACAGGTTCCACACATAGGTTTGCGCGCTTTGCAATGATACCGGCCATGCAAGATCAACCAATGATGTGCATGTAACTGAAAATCTGCCGGAATATTGTCTTCGATCGCGCGCTCCACTGTGTCGACATCCTTACCGGGCGCAATACCCGACCGATTTCCAACACGGAAAATATGTGTATCTACAGCCTGCGCAGGTTGGCGCCACCACATGTTCAACACAACGTTCGCGGTCTTACGCCCAACTCCAGGCAAGGATTGCAGCGCAGCACGTGAATTTGGAACCTCTCCGCCATACTGGTCGACCAAGATTTGGCTAAGCTTGATAACATTCTTGGCTTTGTTACGGTAAAGTCCGATCGTTTTGATGTGTTCTATCACGCCCTGTTCGCCCAGCGCTAACATTTTCTCTGGAGTGTCGGCGATCTTAAAAAGCTCTTTGGTCGCTTTGTTTACGCCTGCGTCTGTCGCCTGCGCACTTAATGCGACGGCTACGACAAGCGTATACGCATTAACGTGATCCAGCTCCCCTTTCGGTTCCGCCTCAGCCTCTTGAAAGCGCGTAAAGATCGTGCGCAGTGTATGATAATCTAGTTGTTTTGCCATGTTTTGCGTCATGCCCTGATTTTTTCACAATAACAAGAAAAATGCGCAAGTTTCGGGTCGTCATAGAGGCGCGCACATCATAATATCGAAAAAACGAGATGCAATTAGACAAATGACCGAAGAAACACCCTATAGCTTTAACGTTATTAAACGCGCACTCGCGATCATTGACGCGGCCGATGTGCCATTGTCGCTTGGGCAGCTTGCGCAAGATCTTTCCATGAGCCCCGCGCATTTCCAGCGTCTCTTTAGCGCATGGGTTGGCGTATCGCCCAAGGCATATCAACAATACCTTAGTCTAAACCTTTCGCGCGAATTGTTGCGTGACAGATTTACAACATTGGAAACGGCAACAACATCCGGCCTTTCAGGCACGGGCCGCTTGCATGATTTATTCATAAAATGGGAAGCCATGAGCCCTGGAACCTATGCCAACCGAGGCGCAGGATTAACAATCTATTACGATTGGTACCCTAGCCCGTTTGGTGATGCTTTGGTAATGGCCACAGACATAGGGGTGTGCGGCATTGCATTTGCAGACGAAATTGGGCGGGAACACACCTATCTTGACATGACATCGCGATGGGAAAACGCCGAATTCAGGCAAGGAAATCAGAAACTTGATGACTGGTCCAATGCGATATTCACGCAAACGGGCAATACAACGTTGGCCTTGATTGGCGCACCATTTCAAATAAAAGTTTGGGAAGCGCTGCTTCAAATTCCATCAGGCTATGTCACAACCTATTCTGAAATTGCACGCACAATCGGTTCTCCGCGCGCCGTGCGGGCAGTCGGTACCGCTGTTGGGCGTAATCCAATCAGCTGGCTTATCCCATGTCATCGTGCCTTGCGAAAAGATGGTGCTTTGGGTGGGTATCACTGGGGGCTCACAGTCAAACGATCCCTTTTAGCCTATGAAACAGCCAAACGTGATGTGATCGGCTGATCCAACATCTCGGCGGCATTTCGCCAACAAAATTCCCCTGACTTGGCAGGACAGGTCAAGCTATGGATACTGGGTGTAAAAATAACAATGAGGCACCCAAAATGGCTTTTATTAAATCTATTACCCCTGTTATGCTGGCCACAGCTTTGACATTATCGGCCTGCGGTGGCGGTCGTACAATTTACGACAACAATGTCGAAGACAAATCCAAAACCAAGCAAGGCGCAATTGTTGGTGGTGTAATTGGAGCAGTTGGCGGACTATTATCAAATGGCAGCGCTGTGGACAAACGCCAAAACGCGTTGAAGGGCGCTATTGTCGGGGCTGGTATCGGCGCCGTCATGGGCAATCAGCTTGACCAACAAGAAGCCGCGCTGCGTCGTGATATGCAAAATGACGATGTGGTTATCACGAATACGGGCGATCGGTTGATCGTGACCCTACCCCAAGATATCTTGTTTGATGTTGACAGTGCCTATGTCGCGCCCGGATTGCGCTCGGACTTAGCAGCGCTTGCGCATAATCTTAACGAATACCCAAATTCAACTATTCGGATTGTTGGCCACACGGACAACTCGGGCGACGCATTGTATAACCAAAACCTGTCTGAGCGCCGCGCCGAGGCTGTCGCCTCTGTGCTGCGCTCAAACGGCGTTACTGATGGCCGTATCAGAACCTATGGCGCCGGCGAGGATCAGCCCATCGCATCGAACTTGAATGCAGCAGGACGCGCGCAAAACCGCCGCGTCGAAGTTGTGATATTGCCGACCCAAAACGGCTAATATCCTCTCCCCCACTCAGCCCCGCTTTTGCGGGGCTTTTCTTTTGGACAAAACGCACCGCGTTGCATGGTTTGGTTGTCGACAGGCTCAAACAAAAACGCGGTCAAACGCACCGCGCATTTGTCGGATTGCGATGCAATTCGCAGCCCGTCGGCAGAACTGGTTTAGATTGCCGACTTGATGCTTTCGTCCAGATAAATTTCGCGCAGGCGTGTCGCCATTGGACCAACAGATCCGGTTCCAACAGCTTTTCCATCAATCTCGACCACAGGCATCACAAAAGTTGACGCTGATGTGATGAATGCTTCGTCCGCATCTTGGGCCTCTGAAATTGTGAAATTCCGTTCTTCAACATCCATTTGCGCTTCACGTGCGAAGCGCAAAACCGCAGCGCGTGTTATCCCATGCAAGATATCATTCGACAGAGCACGCGTAATGATTTTATTGCCTTTGATAATGTATGCGTTGTTTGATGTCCCTTCGGTCACAAACCCGTCTTCTACCATCCAGGCATCATCACAGCCTGCTTTTTTGGCCATCATTTTGCCCATCGATGGGTATAAAAGCTGAACTGTTTTAATATCACGACGTCCCCAACGGACGTCTTCGATGCTGATGACCTTCATGCCCTTTTGCGCCATTGGGCTGCGAGCTAGGCCTGGTTTATTTTGCGTGAATAAAACGATTGTCGGTTTTGTCACCTCTGGATCAGGAAACACGAAATCACGATCATTCGGCGCGCCGCGGCTGATTTGCAGGTATATCATGCCTTCCTCAATCCCGTTGAGACGCACCAATTCACGATGAACCTCTAACAGATCATCCTTGCTGATAGGGTGTGGCATATCCAATTCATTCAAAGACCGATCTAACCGAACCGCATGACCGTCAAAATCAATTAACTTGCCACCTAAAACGGAGGTTACTTCGTAGACCGCATCGGCCATCAAAAACCCGCGGTCGAAAATTGAAACCTTTGCTTCGGTCTCGGGCAAATATTCACCATTCACATAAACAGTGCGGGTCATCGAATGTCCTTTCTTATATCAACCCCATAATTCGGGGCGCGGGGGGTGCACGCCCGCCGCATCAAACTGTAACGCGCTGTCACGGTCTTCCGATAATAAAAGCGGGCCGTCAAGATCTGTTACCATTACGCCTTGGGCAACCAATGTAGCGGGCGCCATAGCCAAAGAACTTCCAACCATGCACCCAACCATAACTTTGTACCCCTGAGAGACGGCAGCCTGTTTTAACTCTAGCGCTTCGGTCAAACCGCCTGTCTTATCCAGTTTGATGTTCACCACATCATATTTGCCAGTTAAATTCGCCAAGGAATGCCGGTCGTGACAACTTTCGTCCGCACAGACAGGTACGGGACGATCCATCCCGATTAACGCATGATCATCAGCAGCGGGTAAGGGTTGTTCCACCAGCGCAACGCCCATGCGTACCAGATGCGGGGCCAAATCACGATAAACCTCGGCACTCCAGCCTTCGTTGGCATCAACGATGATGGTGGATTTGGGCGCACCCCGACGAACCGCCTCTAGCCGCGGCATGTCATCCGGTGTGCCAAGTTTTATTTTCAAAAGCGGGCGATGCGCATTTTTTGCCGCTTGCTTTTGCATCGCCTCGGCTGTGTCCAAAGATAATGTATAGGCAGTGATCTCAGGACCCGGCGCAGACAATCCCGCCAGTTCCCAAACACGTTTTCCTACTTTCTTTGCTTCAAGATCCCACAAAGCACAGTCGACAGCATTACGCGCTGCCCCAGCTGGCAACAAATCATATAATGCCGCGCGATCAAAATTCTCAGGCAGCTCTAATATTTGCTGCGCTACGCTGTCTAACGTTTCATCATAGCGGGCATAAGGAACGCATTCCCCCCAGCCTGTTTTGTCACCATCGCAAATGCAGACCGACAAGACCTCTGCTTGGGTCCGTGATCCGCGCGATATTGTGAACACCTGGGCAAGTTTGAACACATCGCGCGAAACGGAAACCTGCATTTTATACCTCTGCTAAGGCGTCAACCAGTTTGTCTGCACCGTAACGGAATGGGTCGGTCGCCGGCAACCCCATTTCGGATTCGACTTTGGCCAAATAGGCACGCGCATCTTGGTCAGACAAATGTTGGGTGTTGATCGATATAGCGATGACCTTGCAATCCGGGTTTGCAACTTGGGCCAGTCGCAAAGCCAGATCACGCAAATCGTCCAAAGACGGCAATGTGTACGTCGGCAATCCGCGCATCGTAGCCCGCGTTGGTTCATGGCACAGTACCAATGCATCTGGGTGACCACCATGGATCAACGCCATCGTTACGCCCGAGTATGAGACATGGAAAAGGCTACCCTGCCCTTCGATCAAATCCCAATGATCGGGATCATTATCAGGTGTCAAATATTCAACCGAACCGGCCATAAAATCGGCAATCACTGCGTCCAATGGCACACCATCGCCGGTGATCAAAATGCCCGTTTGACCAGTTGCGCGAAAAGTTGATTTCATGCCGCGTTCCCGCATCAGTTTATCCATCGAAAGGGCCGTGTACATCTTACCGACAGAACAATCCGTACCGACGGCCAAACAACGCTTGCCAGTGCGTTTGACACCATTTGCGATTGGATATTGCACTGTTGGAATGCGAACATCGAAAAGTTGCGTGCCATGCTTTTGCGCCGCAGCAACCAAATCTTTTTCGTCACGCAACAAATTATGCAAACCTGACGCCAGATCAAAACCAGCCTCGATCGCTTCGATCAATACCGCTTTCCATGCTTCAGAAATGACACCTCCACGGTTCGCAACACCAATAACAAGTGTTTGCACACCCGCAGCGCGTGCTTCGGCCAAAGTCATATCAGGGATCCCCATATCAGCGTTGCAGCCTGCCATGCGGAATTGCGCGATTGCATTGTCTGGACGCCAGTCCTTGATACCTTGCGCAACTTTTGCGGCCAATTGATCAGCGGCATCGCCAAGAAATAAAAGGTAAGGGGTTTTAAGCATATCGTGACCTCGGTATGAAACTATGTTTGCAATGATTGTTTTACACAAGCCGTAGAACAAGTATTGTGTTAAGTCCGGCAATCAAATTGACATTTTGCAATATTTTTACTAAATTCTATAAATTATTCGAATAATCTTCGAATTCTTGATGCATTATCCTAATATTCTATTCAACCTTAACGCTCAAATTGCTGCAACGCAGAGTTTTTTCTGCATTCGCGAAAATCACTTGCGCACCGGCGCGCAATTTAATAACCATTGCAATGATAAAAACGTAATTTCCTTGCGCACAGAAAAGGACACAGCCATGTCATTCAAAATCCAGCCCACGCCCGTCGCCCGCCCGAACCGTTGCCAGCTTTTCGGCCCTGGATCACGGCCGGCAATTTTTGAAAAAATGGCTACAAGTGCAGCAGATGTTATTAACCTTGATCTTGAAGATTCTGTTGCGCCCAGCGACAAAGACAGCGCGCGCCGAAATATTATTCAAGCGATTGACAATATAGATTGGGGAAACAAAACTTTGTCCGTTCGCATCAATGGATTAGACACTCCGTTTTGGTATCGAGATGTGGTTGATTTGCTGGAAAATGCCTCTGATCGTCTAGATCAAATCATGATCCCCAAGGTCGGTTGTGCTGCAGATATTTACGCCGTTGATGCCCTGGTGACCGCCATAGAGCGCGCAAAAGGACGAACCAAACAAATCTCGTTTGAGGTTATCATTGAATCCGCAGCGGGCATCACCCACGTCGAAGAAATCGCGGCCGCCAGCCCGCGCTTACAGGCGATGTCATTGGGCGCGGCAGATTTTGCGGCATCGATGGGAATGGCGACAACCGGCATCGGTGGAACACAAGAAAATTATTACATTTATCGCGATGGCGTAAAGCATTGGTCCGATCCTTGGCATTGGGCACAAGCTGCAATCGTTGCCGCCTGTCGCACGCATGGTGTTTTGCCAGTTGATGGTCCATATGGAGATTTTTCCGATGACGAAGGTTTCCGCGCCCAAGCGCGGCGTTCCGCAACATTAGGTATGGTCGGCAAATGGGCGATTCATCCCAAACAGATCGCACTTGCAAACGAAGTATTCACACCCTCGAATGAGGCTGTCGCCGAGGCGCGCGAAATTTTGCAGGCGATGGAAACAGCAAAAGCCAATGGCGAAGGGGCAACCGTTTACAAAGGGCGATTGGTTGATATCGCGTCAATCAAACAAGCAGAAGTCATTGTAAAACAAGCCGAGATGATCGCAAACGCCTAATGACACAGCGCTAAGGCGGCGCTCATTTTTAGAATGCCGCCTTGGTACAGGTCCAACAGAAAAGGCCAAACAACTGAGATCAAATTATATTTCGTCGGGATGAGCCACAGTTCCCAATCTGATCAATAGATTTGCACCAAATTTACGCGCTGCAAATTTGGCATTAATGCGCGCCTATACAATTTAGTGGCAATTTGACCGCCACGCGACGAAAACATGTGAAATTACGGCTAAAAATCCCCCCGCTAAAGTTACTGAAACGGTTGCAAATTCTGCGTATGCGTCGCATATAACAAAGAATTAAACGCGGAGCAGACCATGACCCATTACCTCGACTTTGAAAAACCCTTGGCTGAAATCGAAGGCAAGGCCGAGGAATTGCGCGCAATGGCGCGTCAAAATCAGGAAATGGATATCGAAGAAGAAGCCGTCGCGCTAGACAAAAAAGCCAGACAGCTTTTGCAAGATCTTTATAAAAATCTGACCCCGTGGCGCAAATGCCAAATCGCGCGTCACCCCGATCGGCCACATTGTATTGATTATATTCATGCGCTGTTTACAGAGTTTACACCGTTGGCAGGGGATCGTAACTTTGCCGATGACCATGCCGTCATTGGCGGATTAGCGCGGTTTAATGACATGCCAGTTGTCGTCATCGGACACGAAAAAGGCAATGACACAAAATCACGCATTGAACGTAACTTTGGCATGGCGCGCCCAGAAGGGTACCGCAAAGCGATCCGGTTGATGGACATGGCAGACAAGTTCAACCTACCAGTCATAACGCTTGTTGACACGCCAGGCGCCTATCCCGGCAAAGGCGCCGAAGAGCGCGGCCAATCCGAAGCGATCGCGCGCTCGACCGAGAAATGTTTGCAAATCGGCGTTCCATTGATTTCGATTATCATTGGCGAAGGTGGTTCTGGTGGGGCTGTGGCATTTGCGACCGCCAACCGAGTCGCAATGTTAGAACATTCGGTTTATTCGGTCATTAGCCCCGAAGGCTGCGCATCAATCCTTTGGAAAGATTCAGAAAAAATGCGCGAAGCCGCCGAGGCGTTGCGCCTAACCGCGCAAGATCTAAACAAGCTGGCGGTCTGCGACCAAATCATCAAGGAACCTGTAGGCGGTGCGCATCGTGATCGCGATACAACCCTTGAGGCTGTTCGCAGCACAATAGCAGAGTTGCTAACAGAGTTGTCCGGCAAATCCCGCACCGACTTGATCAAAGATCGTCGCAAGAAATTCTTGGATATGGGCAGCAAAGGCTTGGCTGCCTAATTACCCAACATCTTTAGCCCTTGGGTCACGTCAGATCGCACAGCAAGTCGCAAGCTTGGTTCATCTCCTGACTTCAGCGCTGCCAGGATTAGTTTGTGATTCAAGGGCGGCTCTTTGCGCTGCATTCTGCCATAAAGCTTGCGCATCGTCGGCCCCAATTGCAGCCAAACTGTTTCAGCCATCGCCAACATTGCGGGCGCTTGTGCGCGCAAGTACAAAGTGCGGTGGAATTCAAGGTTTGTACGAATGTAGGTCACAGCATCGTGGTCATCTATCGCCGCTGCAATCAGCGCGTTTATCCGCTGCAGACGTTCAATCAAAGCCATGTGCGCGCGCGGCAAAGCCCTTGAGGCAAGCTCAACTTCGATCAACGCACGCAGCGCTGCAAGCTCTTCTATCCGCTCGTTAGACAACTCAGGCGTTGCTACCCGACCTGATTGAGACATCGATAGCGCACCCTCTGCCACCAATCGACGAACAGCCTCGCGCGCGGGTGTCATGGACACCCCGTATTCATCCCCTAAACCCCGCAAGGTCATCGGGTGGCCGGGCGTAATTTCACCATGCATGATGCGCGCCCTAAGCCCGCGATAAACGCGGTCATGTGCAGCAATATTTGTATCGGTGGTGTTCTTTTGTGATGCCATTCAATTTTTGTGATCACAATCGATAGGACTGTCAAGTGTCAAAGTCATAACGGTGCAGCATCGGTCCATGACTGCGCAACCATTCGCGCGCCTTTTCATAGTCCGGATAGAGGCGCGCAACCACATTCCAAAACGCGCGCGAATGATTCATTTCAATCAAGTGGGCAACCTCGTGTGCTGCGACATAGTCCAATATGTATGGAGGCGCCATAATCAAACGCCATGAATACATTAACTGCCCCTGCGAGCTGCACGACCCCCATCGAGACCGCGTATCACGCAAGACGAGGGCACTGTAACCGACACCCAACTGCGCTGCATAGCGATCTGATGCATGCGCCAATGCATCGCGGGCTTGGGATTTCAAAAACCCCTTTATCGATGCGCCAATCGACCGACTCGTACGCGCCACATAAATCGCGCCCCCCGCAATCCGAACACCACGCTGCGATGCCATCGCAACCGTGACAGGAGATCCCCGATAAACAAGAACTGCGCCGGCAGCCACAAGGGTTTTCTCGGGCATGACTGCAAGGTTTTTGATGATCCAATCCTCTTTATCACGAATGAACGCCATATAATCACTTTCACGCACATATGGCGGCCCGCTGAGTGTAACTTTTCCATCCAAAGAAGAGATTCTTAGCGACAGGCGGCGTGCCCGCGCAGAATGGCGAATCTGGACCGAAATTTCGGGATTGTTTGGTAAAAAAATCTGCTTCATCGCGGGTCCAAACAGGTTAATTGATGACTTTGCGAAAAAATTGTTATCAAAGCCTTTGACATGTTGGTTCTGTTATGGCAGTTGGCGCAGACCGTCGACAAGACCAAAAGATTCAAAGGGGACAGCTATGCCCAAAGAGGAATGGGGTGTAAAGCGTGTATGTCCAACAACTGGCAAACGCTTTTACGACCTAAACAAAGACCCAATCGTAAGCCCGTATACGGGTGAAGTCGTTGAATTGGACAGCACAAAAACCCGCATGATTGCGGCTGATGCAGAAGACATGTCCAACCGCGGCAACAAAACATCTGATCTGGATGATGATGTTGTGTTGGATGATGATGACGTTGATGTAGATCTAGACGATGATCTCTTGGACGAAGATGATGACGACAACGTATCGTTGGACGACATCGCGGATATGTCATCAGACGACGACGACGTCTAAAATACGAACGTAGGTGGCATTTTCCTCTTGATCATGCCATCTGCTTTACATAATTAGCGTTTATCTAAAACGCATTTGGGGCCTTAGCTCAGCTGGGAGAGCGCTACAATGGCATTGTAGAGGTCAGGGGTTCGATCCCCCTAGGCTCCACCAAATCCCCTACGTGAAACCTAATTCAGCTTTCCTATCTTTCCAGTGAGTTTCTCGCATATTGGCGATTTATCTCAAGCTTGTCTTTCTTACAGGGCCCTGATCATTAACCCTTGGGTCATTGCAGGTGTCACACCGGTGATCACCGTGTCGCGACAGGGAAATCGAGTCACCTTTTGCCGAGATTTATTTCACAAACCCAATCAGGTTCACGTGGTAGCATTGTTTAGACTGAACAACTTGCCCGCGATATCGTCACAATTCCTTACTTGGCGGCGTCTTAATCATCGTCGTTTTTGTCATCGCCCCGGCCAGTCATCGAATTCTAGCAACTTATTGCTAAACAGCCTCACACGTTTTTATTTTAATTATATACAATTACAAAAGCAGGACATTTAGGCACCAACCACGAACATCAAAACTGCAAATTGGTCCAACAAACACCCATATCCAGAAATAAGATAACCCTTGTTGATCTGGTTACAAAACACTTGCCCATGGCTTATGAAATCAGAAATAACATGAGCATATCAATCACAGGAATGAGAAATCAAAAATGAGCACATTTGACGAAGATCTTTTCAAAAAAGGTCTAGAACAACGCAAAGCCACGCTTGGCGCAGAATACGTTGAAAAAAACCTTGCCGCCGCAGATGATTTCACGCGGCCTTTTCAAGAGGCCATGACAGCCTGGTGTTGGGGCTTTGGCTGGGGCGATGACGTGATCCCGGCTAAAACGCGCAGCATGATGAACCTGTCCATGATCGGCGCGCTGGGCAAAATGCATGAATGGGAAATTCATTGCAAAGGTGCGATTAATAATGGTGTAACACCCGAAGAAATCCGCGCGATTATCCACGTTGTCGGGATCTATTGTGGCGTACCCCAAGCGCTTGAATGTTTTCGTGTCGCAAAAAAGGTTCTGGCAGAGACCGCAGAATAGTTTTCCGTTTACATGCGGCCAGATTTGATGTTTTTTAAAGGTAATCCCATAAGCTTTCAAAAATATCAGAAAAATGTCCTACATCGAAAACGTTAAAACCTTTGTACGTGTCTACGAGCTGGGCAACATGTCGGCGGCGGCGCGGGATCAACGGATTTCGCCGGCGGTGGCGTCGGCGCGAATTTCGCAGCTTGAGGATCACTTGGGCGTGCGCCTTTTCCAACGCACCACGCGCAACCTGACCCCCACTGAACAGGGGCGGCTGTTTTACACCGGCGCCCAGCGCGTGCTTGAGGCGATTGACGAAGCCGAGGCCAACGTCCAGGACATCACGCAAAGCCCGCGCGGATCGCTCTATATCGCGGCGCCCTTGGGGATCGGGCGACGCCTGGTTGCACCCGCCGTGCCGCAGTTCAAGGAAAAATACCCCTTGATCGACGTGCGCCTGCGCCTGTCGGATCGGCGCGTTGACCTGACCGCCGAAGGTCTGGACATCGCGTTTTTCCTAGGCAACCCCGAGGATTCAGCCTTGAAAATGCGCAAGTTTTCCGATTGTCACCGCCTGCTATGTGCATCACCTAAGTATCTGGAAAAACGAGGAATTCCGACGACACCAGAACAATTGACGGACGGCACACATGATTGTTTGAACCTGCGCTTTCCAGGTGCGCAGGAATTTCAATGGGCATTGGAAACCGATGCGGGTGTCAAACGATACGCGGTCACAGGGCCGTTTGAATCCGACGATGGCGACGTGCTGACCCAATGGGCGCTGGACGGGTACGGCATTATTTTGAAACCGTTCTTTGAGGTCGCCGACCACCTTGCAGCGGGACGCCTGACCCCCGTCCTGCCCACCCTACGGCCCACGTCGGTCCAGCTGGGATGCCTCTACCCCCACCGCCGAAAACAAGACCCCAAGTCGCGCATTTTCATCGACTATATGGCCAATATCATCGGCACCCAAATGGCGTTATTGCCCAAGCATTAAGGCCGATTTTGGGGATCGGTATCACGTCGGTGGAATGTCGGTATTTAGCTTCAAAAATGACTGTTATTTCAAGATAATTTTAGGTTGTTTTTCTAGGGCTTTTGATTACTTTTGGGTGTAACGGTATCGTTTGGATAATAATCATTTAGTCGATCAAATTGGCCCAAAGGAAATCTATTTTGAAACTAATAGAGAAAATCGAAATACATTATCTTAGGTCGCTATATTCAGCCACATTTTCGGATGTCGGCGACTTAAATATTGTATTTGGTAGAAACGATAGCGGCAAATCAAATTGCTTGCGTGCTTTAAGCCTATTTTTCGATGATGAGCCAGATTCTGATCGAAAATTTAATTTTGATTTAGATATGTCAGATAAACGCATTGCTGAACCGCGATCGTCAATAGCAAGACAATTTATTTGGATAAAGGTAACATTTAACGTTCCAGAAAATTATAAAAAATCTCTTGGCACTCAAATATATGTCAAGAAGCAATGGAACCGTGACGGTATAGTCAACATGACATTTTCACCATCCATAAAAAGTACAATCCAAAAGCATCTCACACGATTTCTTAAAAGCATTGATTTCACATATGTGCCGGCGATCAAAGATCTCAAAGTCTATGCTGAACTGATCGAGAGGATGTATAGCTCTGCAGCCGAAACAGATACAATGAAGAGCGCAATCGAGCAATTTATTGGAGCGATCGCTAGTCAAACAAATGATCTTGCTACCGAGTTAACAAATTTATTCTCTTCGCAAACTGTGATTGCACCTCCAACAGAAATGGCCCGGATCTTTAGAAATTTGGATTTTGCGCATGGTGATGATGGTCACTCAATGTTGAGGCAAAAGGGAGATGGAATTAAAGCACGCCACTTGCCCGAATTTATACGATTCATAAACAAGAAAGAGGTTAGAAAAAAATTTTCATTTGGGGATTTGAAGAGCCTGAAAACTCTCTCGATTTAAATGCAGCAAAGGAAGAAGCGCAGAGGTTTGCGAGGTTTTCTGAAAGCGTCGATACACAGATTTTTATAACCAGCCATTCGCCAGCGTTTTATTTGGCCAATAATGAAACGGTCAAAGCAAACCTGCGTAAATATTTTATTTCCAAACAAGAACCCGATGAAAACGGAACAATGGAACCTTCGGACGCTGTTTCAAAGATTGACAGGGTTGAAGATGCTGAAAAGGCTATGGATACTGCGGGGCTTTTGCAATTACCTTTTTTTATTATACAGTTAAGCGAACTTGAAACCATATCACGAGAAAAGGAAAAAGAAAATTCCGAGCTCGAGAGCAAAATCAACGATTTACAAAGTGAAATTGCAACCGCAAATAAGCCAGTACTTTTCGTTGAAGGGGACAATGATGCCAAACTTTTCAATGCATCCCTCGCTAGGTTAGGTGTGAAGGATGATATTGTCATTAAAATTCTTGGAACAGCTCCGTCTAAAAAAGAAGACCTGCTGAAAAGAATTATGGATCAAGGTGGGCTATCCACAAACCAAAAATCTATGTTTTTATTTGATAATGATCAGGCGGGCAGGAAAGCCGCTAGGACTTTATGCGATAACATTGATACAATATCGCAAGCGAATTTTCCAAATGGCTTTGTTGGCCTGCTTCCTCACACAGAATAATTTAAAGCATTTATTGAAAGACATCAAATTAATGCAGACCAAGCTTTTTTTACCGCTGAATTTCTTTTCCCGGCCGAAGATAGCGCGAGATTATGTCATGAACTCATTAAAAATTATAGTGGTTCAAATGACCTTTCTAGTTGGGATAAGACATTAAATGGGCAGTATTGGAATAATAAAGTGAATATGATTACATACCACGACCTTCTGAATACAGTTGCTGGTCAGCCAGACTGGTTCTATGCACGTGGCGTTCCTGAGTGTCTAAAAAGTTCATTTAATCGTGACATAGTGAATAAAGATTGCGCCACGGAGTTCTTAGATAACTACATGACGCAAGTGATCAAACATCTAAAATAGCCAACTCTCTTGATAGCTTGAAGTGGACCACGCCCGTGGGCGGTTAACAGGGCTTTGGGACAAAGCCCCCGCCCGTTTTTACGCAGGCAAACCTATGGTTTAACGGTACGGGCGCGGGCTGGATCATGCGCCATGCAGTCTGCGCTATCGTTACGACCGCGCATGATCCTTGGGTGCTAGCTACCCCGATACGTCGAATACCCGAAGGGAGATAGCAAGAGGGGGACGTGGTAGTGGGCTGCTTCGCTCATCCCAAAACGTATGGGGACGATGTTTAAGAAACGTGGGACCTCGGGGGGCGTGCCTGTGGCGTCCAAGTATGCGCCTGCGTGGAACACCAGTTCGTATTCGCCCACCTCGAATTCGGCGGCGGGCAGGATGTGGCTGTCGGTGCGGCCGTCGTCATTGGTGATCAGACTGCGGATATGGGTGCGTGTGTCGCCCGACACCCGATACAGATCAATCTGTAACCCAGCGGCGGGGCAACCACGGGCGGTATCCAACACATGGGTGGTAAGGTATCCAGACATTTGCACACTCCGATAAAATTTTGCGCTATGATGCCCCAGAATAAGGCGAATGAGAACCTGCTGCAGAATTTATAAATGTTTCAAATTATTTTTGAAAGCCGTAGGGATTTATTTGTTTTACAAGCAAACGAACAGATGAGGGTTGAGATGACACGCTATCAACGGGACATGTTGGGATATGGGGCCACGCCCCCCGATGCGAAATGGCCGAATGGGGCCAAGATCGCGGTTCAGTTCGTTGTGAATTACGAAGAGGGCGGGGAAAACTGTGTCCTGCACGGCGATGCCGCGTCCGAGGCGTTTTTGTCCGAAATCGTTGGCGCCGCGCAGTGGCCCGGTCAGCGGCATTGGAACATGGAGTCGATCTATGAATACGGGTCCCGCGCGGGGTTTTGGCGGCTGCACCGGTTGTTTACCGAACTGAACATTCCGGCGACGGTCTATGGCGTGGCGTCGGCGCTGGCCCGCAGTCCTGAGCAGGTGCGTGCGATGCAGGATGCCGGTTGGGAGATTGCCAGCCACGGGTTGAAATGGGTCGAACACAAGGACATGCCTGCGGATGAAGAACGCGCATCCATTGCCGAGGCGATCCGCCTGCATACCGAGGTGACGGGGGAACGCCCACTGGGGTGGTATACGGGGCGGTGTTCAGTGAATACGGTCG
>Ga0181601_10000997_pt1 | contig 24075 bp, 23 predicted proteins | sample 041ome_8_FD_133020 | JGI IMG/M metagenome (GOLD analysis project Ga0181601, IMG submission 133020) | Coastal salt marsh microbial communities from the Groves Creek Marsh, Skidaway Island, Georgia - 041407BS metaG (megahit assembly) | ecosystem: Environmental > Aquatic > Marine > Intertidal zone... | reverse complement strand
GTCTTTTAATGGTATTTATCATGATTGCTTATTGTATTGAGGTACAATTGATTTAATATCAAACTCATTAAATTGATCAATCTGAGAATTTTCAAAAATTGAAATTAGTTGTTCTAATGATTTCCGTTGATTTATAGAAAGATCTATTTTCTTACCCATTAATATTTTTGAGTTTTCTAAAGATTTACCTATTATTTCAGAATCCAAAAATAATTCCTCATACAGTTTTTCGCCTTTTCTAAGACCTGTCTCAACAATAGGAACATCAATCTCATTTAAACCTGAGAGCAATAACATTTTCTTAGCCAAATCATAAATTTTAACTGGAGCTCCCATGTCAAACACATAGATTTGAGAATCAGTTCCAATTCTTGCCGCCTCAAGGACTAATTTTGAAGCCTCGGGAATGGTCATGAAATATCTCTCAATCTTTAGATCTGTAATTGTTATTGGGCCGCCTTTAGCTATTTGAGACTTAAACGTCGGCACTACAGACCCACTTGAATCAAGCACGTTTCCAAATCTTGTGGACAGAAAAATTGTATCACAATTTATTGATTTTGCATTGGCTACTATAGCTTCACAGATTCGCTTTGATACTCCCATCAGATTTGTTGGGTTCACTGCTTTATCAGAAGAAACTAAAATAAATTTATCGATTTTTTTCTCTAATGCCTTTTGCACTAAATTATTACATCCCAGCACATTATTTTTAAATCCTGAATAGGGATTATCCTCAAAAATTGGCACATGCTTAAAGGCTGCAGCATTAAAAATAATGTCAATTTTATGTTTATCAAAAAATTGATCTAATAAATTTTTATCTGTAATGTCCGTTAAATAAAACTGAACATTGGGATAATTTTTAAACTTATTAATTGCATTAAATAAATTGATTTCAGAATTATCTATCCCAATGATATTTATATTCTTAAAATCCTTAAGTTGATTTATAATTTCAGAACCTATAGAGCCCGCACCTCCTGTAACTAAAATAGTCTTGTCTTTAATAAAAGTATCAAATTTTTTAAAATCAATAGATATTTCATCTCTTGACAATAGCTCGTCTACTGAGAATTCAATCACTTTTGATCGATCTTTTTGATTGATTATTTCATCTTTATTAGGAAGCCTGTAAACAATAAAGCCTATCTCTGTAAGAGTCCTTAAAATATAACTTCTTCTCTTAGTTGTAAAATTATCTGTAGATATTACTACATGACTATAATTATTATCAAAAAGTTTTTTTAGCTTTTTAATATTTAAGTCCATAATTGGAACCCCATCTATGATTTTACCAACTTTGGAATTATCATCATCGATAAATCCACTTATCTGAAATCCTAAATTATTTTGATACGCCCTTTTAAAATAAATTCCATTTTCCCCAGCCCCATATATGAGTGCCTTTGTCTTTTGGCTGTCAATTTTTGAAGCAAAAAGAAGTTTTAATAATAGTCTAGGGATAATAATAACTATAACTGAAGAAAAAAGAAAATTTACAATTAAACTCTCCCCGAACTCTGGTTGAGTGGATACGATGGAAATAATAAAAGATACAAGTGTTATAAAAAAGATTTTTAATAAATCTGAAATATTAAAATAACGATAAGTTGATTTGTAAATTTTAAATAAGAGGTTTACGAATATTAAAAAGAAAAGGTAAACACCCAAAGTTTTATATCCATTAATATTGAAATAATTAAAAAGAAAAAACCATAGTGACATGGTTATTAAGATATCAAATCCTATTTTAAAATAAATTGGAGGGTCTTTTAGGATGATCGTTTTAAAAATATTTTGAATCATTAATGAGAAATATTAGATTTTTTGAAAACTTTATAAAAAGTTAGAAATATGATTTTTATATCTAAAAGATATGATTTGTTTTGAAGATAATAATAATATTCTAGTTCAACTTTTTTGTCAATACTAATTTCATCTCTGCCATTGATTTGAGCCCAAACATCAAAAGGCGAAAGAGATTATAGGTTTGTATGCGTAACTCTTTAAAATAATTGATCAGAAACTCTTTACGCTTAGAACTCATCTTGGTGGTAGTGAAAATAACGTGTCTTATCTCTTTCCTCTCTATTAAAGCCTGTAACTTGTCGCCTAAACTTGAACATACCCCCTGTCATTTTTACGCCCTGAAATTTGAGAATCATCATCAACAAAACCTACAATCTTAAAGTGAGGTGAGTTAATTAAAGAGCGTTTTAAAAATACCTCCCGTTCACCTGCTCCATACAAAAGTGATGCCTTTAATTGCTCTTGAGACTTGAGTGAATACAAATACTTTATGATAAAACGATAAGGTATCGTAGCCAGCACCATCGAAAAAAATAACACAAAGAGACGTTCTAATCGATAATCTTTTAAAATCACCGGAAGGGTCAGGGATGCACCGAACAACAAAGCTACACAGCCCACCAACTCATGAAAGTTAAAATCCGGATAAACGAATCATAAAACCAATGGCCCTACCTAAAATTACCATGAATGCTGAAACCCCTAGCAAAGGCCATATACTCAATAAAAACTAGTCATCCTCTACAAATAGATGATAAACTGAATATACAAATATCACTCCAAGTAAATCCAATAGCACCGGAATATACCTAGGGAATTTCACCAAAAAAACATATTAAGGTTGTTCATCATTTATAGATTGAATAATTTAACATTACAAATTAAATGGCCACTGTAGCTTCAGGAGACTCAAAACTCAAGTTTAACTTATAAAGTTAAATTAGCCTTACAGTTATTCTCAACTCAAAATAATTTTATCACCATGAATCATTAACTACTCAAACACTCCTTCAATGACCTTAGCAATTCTAGCGCGATCAGTATCTTTGAGACTGGAGCCAGAAGGTAAACACAACCCATTCTCAAATATCTCTTCTGCTATAGAGCTCCCGTAATAGGGATAGTTGGAAAATATGGGTTGCATATGCATGGGTTTCCACAACGGACGTGATTCTATGTTTTCTGCTTCAAGTGCTATTCTTAAGTTTTCTCGCGTGACCCCATTTGTTTTCGATGGATCTATGATGATGGCGCTTAACCAATAATTGGGTTTATAATCTTTATTTGGAGCAGAAAATACCCTTACTCCCTGGGTATTTTTAAAAAGCTCAACATAAAAGGCATGCATCTGTATTCTTAATGCCACATGTTGATCTAATACTTCCATTTGTCCTCTACCAATACCTGCACATATGTTGCTCATACGGTAGTTATACCCGATTTCAGTGTGTTGGTAATGCGGGGCAGCATCTCTTGCTTGGGTTGCATAAAAAATAGCTTTGTCCTTTAAGATTGCTGTTGGGGTTACAATAGCGCCTCCTCCAGAGGTGGTAATCATTTTGTTTCCATTGAATGATAAAATACCAATATCTCCAAAAGTACCACATTGTTGCCCTTTATAGGTGCTCCCCAAAGCCTCAGCACTATCTTCTAAAATGGGAATATTGTAGGTGTCTGCTACGGCTCTAATGGCTTCCACTTGATAGGGAATACCATACAAATGCACGGCAATGAGGGCTTTAGGTTTCTTACCTTTGCTAATACGGTCTTGAATGGCTTGCTCTAAGGCAACTGGGCATATGTTCCAGGTTTGTGCTTCGCTATCTACAAAAACGGGGGTTGCCCCTTGGTAAAGTATGGGATTCGCAGAGGCGGAAAAAGTCATGCTTTGACAAATTACCTCATCACCTGCTTGCACACCCAATAGAATTAGTCCTAAATGTATGGCTGCGGTACCAGAACTTAAAGCACCTACGTGGACTTGATTACCCAGATAACTTTCTAAGTCTTGTTCAAAACCATTTACGTTAGGACCTAGTGGTGCTATCCAATTTGTATCAAAGGCTTCTCGTATATAATGTAGCTCGGTACCTGCCATGTGTGGAGAGGAGAGCAATATTTTTGTATTATTCATTAAAGTAGTTTAATTTTTTAATCTATATAAGGGGAAAAAGTTATCAGAAGTATCTTTATCAACTCCAGCTGAAAGAAGTTCATACTTCTCTTCATCAACTAGCATCTGCCATACTTTAAAATCGAATTTGTTTTTAGAAAATCCTGATTTAAAAAAAAACAATGAATCTTTATCACTTCCTCCTACACCTCCGCCAAGATGTAAATAATTCAGATTTCTTTGAGTCCCCATTAATCTTGCTTCGTCTAGAATTAATTTCATTGGAGCATCTCTAATAAACTTATTAGACGTGCCTGCTAAATGATATTGCATAATGCCATTTATTTCTGTAAATATTGCCCCTGCTGCTATCTCCATATCTTTAACTGCTAGAAGTATATCTGACTTAAAGCAAGAGTTTTCAATAAAATAGGTAAAATACTCTCTATCGAAAAAATAACTTTCTTTAGATTCTACTCTTTTCATTGTTTCTATATATATAGAAACAAAGCGTTCAATTTCATTTTTAGTAGAAGCTTTTACAACATTATAATTGGTGCTTCGAAGTTTATTAATATCGTATAAAAGTGTCTTCCTATATTTTCTCCTTTGAGTATCTAGATCTTTAGTTAAATCAATTGTGATTGTTTGATTTACATTTCTTACTGTTCCAAAATCTTCAAAAATTCTAGTTGTATCTATCAGCGGGTGCAATCTAGAGAATACAGTTACTACTTTATTGCTTTTAAAATACCTCGTAGTTTGATTTTGAAAATATTTGATTAATTCTAATGGAATATTTTCAAATAATTGATTTGTAATCGGACCACAATAACCATATACAGAGGTAGCATCAAACAAATCAGTATTGGGAATTTCTCTAAATATTAATGGTATTGCTATATGATCAGTCCCATCTGTAGCAAATAATAATTCAGCTTTACCGGCCTTTGATTCTATTACATGATAACAAGAAGTATGGTAAAAATCATAGTAATTTGAATTTAAAATTACATTATCCCATTTTTCTCGATTATCTAAACTTATAGATTCGAATTTATACATTGATAAAATATTTATTCATAATCTTTACTACTTCTATTATTTCTTTTTTATTATATCTGTAATCAATATGAACAAATAATAATCGACTTTCAACTTCTTTATCAAAATCACTTATTTGATTTGGCCACAAAACAGCTGGGTAAACATTATTCGCGATTAAATATTTTTTAAAATTCTCTCTTTTAGTGTTAGAATTGAATTCCAAGACCAACCCGAATGCATTATCAGATGTCTGATTAAGATTTATTCTTAACAAACGCTTATCAATTTTTAAATTTACTAATGCTAATTTTAAATTATCCTGCTTTTTTTCTAATATTCTATTTATGGGTAGTCTTTTTAATATATAAAAAGCTATTTCTGGTAATGCTGACGCCTTATTTACCATTGGAAATTTCTCTTCAATTCTTTCACTTATTTCACGAAATTGATTTTTTTCTACCATACTTGAACCGCTTAAATATTGTTCCTTTAGCCTCATAGCTAGTATTTTGTCCAATGCGAAAATTTCATTTTCTTGATATTGAGTACCTATCGGTAATTCTAAATTTTTATTCGAGAAAAGAATACCTCCCACAGGTACAGGTAATTCCTTTCTTAATGAAGCAAAACAATAATGGGCATTGCTTTTCAAAGCGAATTGTAAATTATGAGTAATATCATCTATTTTGATTAAATTTTTTAAAGGTGTTAAATCCGCACTATTAAGTCCAAAAAAATTTACATTCACAATAACGCATTGATCACTATCTTCTATATTATTAAAATCAATATTATTAGAATCAAAAGGATTAAAATTGTAGTATGTAAGCACTACACCTAGGTCATTAATAAAATTATCTACTTCATGACAATAAAAAGAAGGAAGATATACTTTTTTCCAGCCTTTACTTTTTATGCCAAATTCTAAAAGTGAGTAAAGAGCACATCTACCTGAGTAATATAAAGATTGATTATCGGGGAAGTATTCAAGCTTTAGGAGGTCTTCGGAATTAATACTTTTTAAGAGTGTGCTTGGGTAATGGAAGTCAGAACCGTATTCTTTAATTTGCATCTATATTATTTTCATCTACATTAAAATAGTGTGAACTCAATCCTTTGGTAATCCCAATATCATCAATTTCAGACATTTTACGTCCCATACTTATTTCACTTGTTTTAAAAACTTTCTTAAATGTTTTTGCTATGATTTTAACATCAAGAAAGAAGCTTAAATTATCGACATAGCTAACATCTAGATCAAATCTTTCGCTAAATTTTAAGTAGTTTCTACCTTTTACTTGTGCTAATCCTGTGATACCTGGCAAAACTTCATGCCTTCTTATGTGATAATCATTAAAATATGGCAAGTATTCGGTTAACAATGGTCTCGGCCCAACTAGACTCATATCTCCTTTAATTATGTTAAACAACTGTGGCATTTCATCTAAAGAACTTTTTCTGATAAAAGTACCTAATAATGTTAGTCTATATTTGTCTTTAAGTAAATTCCCGTCCTTATCCTTTTTATCATTCATTGTCTTAAACTTGACGACCTTAAATATTTTATTATTCTTTCCAACTCTATTTTGAATGAAAAAAGGCTTGAAATTATTTTGTAGAGACAACAATACTATTAAAACAATTATTAAGGGTGACAATATTGATACCCCTATTAGTGAAACTAATATATCAATCACCCTTTTAAAAGTCTTTCTATACATTTCCTATGGTCTAAAGATTGATTAACATTTTATTTGAAAAATCATCAAATACATCTGCAAGTTTGGACTTCATGTACTTCGAGTATTGTATTAAAGAATTTGAATTTTCACTTTCAAAATTTAATAAACTAAATACTGCATCAAATTGTGAAATATCACTAAACAAGGCATTTGTTCTAAATTGTAAACCATAGAGATCTTGAAATTTACTACCTTGCCATTTGTTAAAAACGCTCGCAGGTATCCCATCTGCAAGTGCAGTAATGGCAACATGAAGACTTGAAGTTATAGTCATTTTACTGTTTAGTATAATATCTAACATTTCAATAACTGTAAGATTATTGGGTAAGACTAAAAATTCATCATTTGAAAAATGATTTATTTGGTTTAAGTATTTCTCATCCTCCCATAAATGTATTACAGGCATTAATAATATTTCAAAGCCATATTCTTTCTTTATCCTTAATAATTTTTCCGATATATCTTTTCCCTCTTTTTCTGTTATGTTATGTACTTGAAACAAAAGATAATTTGTATTCTCTTTAATGTAATTACAGTAGAGTTTTCCTCTTAATCCTAAATTATCTATATAATTGGGAAATATCCAGCCTAAATCAGGTGTTAAATTAATTTTTGGATTAAATAACTCGAAATTCGATTCTTCTAGAATCTTTTTTGATAAAATTCCCCTGCATGAAATGTAATCTAGATTATTAATTGTGGTCTTTATTTTTTCTTCATCCCATTTATCGCCAAACGGCCTGACCCCAACTGATAACCAAGCTTTAAATGGAATATTTAAATCTGACCATCCCCAAACTATGTCAGATGCATTTGTGCTTAGAATTTTTTTGTTCTGTTTTTCATAGATTGGAATCCAAGTTCTTTCATCAAATAAATGAATAACTTCACCTCCAGCTAAAACAATTGCGTCATAATTCGTTTCAAGCCGTTCTTTCAAATAACCATTATAATTAATACCATCCAGTTCAATTTCAGTAGGAGTAAAGAAATCAATTTTTATATCCGGGAATCTTTTTCTCATTTCCAAATTAAAAATATGGGAGAACATTATATCCCCATAATTATTTATATCGGCAAAAGAGAGCATTGCTATTTTCATATCTCAAAATTTTATCTATTAATTAAACTTTCAACAAAATCTACATCAAAACAGGGAATATTAAGTTGATTATTCACCTCTTTTCTTTCCTTAAACCAGTTATCAATAAAAATTGAATCCTTTTCGATTATAAAATCTGATTTTTTCTCCTCAAGCTTTAAAGAAATAATCTCATCAAAGATATTTGGGTCTATAAAGTACTTTTTTAAAGACTTATTTAAATCGTATCTATGTTTGGTTATCAAAATAACTTTTACACCTCTATTTTTACATTGATAAATAAAAGCCATTATTATCTTGTTAACTTTCCCATTTATAATTATCGTATCATCATAATCGATATAAACATTTTTATACCTAAAACTATAATCATAATTGTTTCTGGTAGTACGGTAAAGGGTTACGTCAAAATCTAATTTATTTATTTTCACTTCCATATCTAAAGCATCATAAACGCTTAAAAGTGGTAAGTTCACGCCTTTATGCCTAAAATAACCCATGGTGCCAGCTGTTCTTGTTGAGATCTCTAGTAATTTAAGATTACCATTGTAGTCTTCTTTAAGTTGAAAAAACCAGAGTCCCCTAAATTTTAGTTTTTTGTTTATTATTTCAGCAATTGAAAGAATTTCTTTCGTTAATTTTTGCTCAAAGGATTTAAAGGAAATCCCCATTTTTACCTCTTCTCTTTCTCTTGGTCCTATAAAAAGTAATCTCCCTTCCTTTGAAGTAAAACAATCAATTGTGTACTCTTTACCAGGTAAATATTCTACAAATATTAAATTTCTTTCATTGATTAAAAGTTCATGCTGTTTTATATCACTTATTAACTTAACTCCTTGTGAACCTTGCCCAACATTTGGTTTTGAAAATATAGGGTAACTTTCTTCACTTAGAATATGCTTATAAATATTTGGACAGAAGTCCTCATCTTTGAACAATTCATAAGTCTTTTTTTTATAACGGCATATTAAGTTTGTGTTATAATCTGCCGAAATTATTTTAGCTCGAATTTTTTCAGAATTTTCACTAAGTATTAAAGCTGCTGTATCGTCAGTTGGGAAAATAAGTTTTATTTCCTCTTGTTCAATCAATTTGTTTAATTCTTGAATAAATTCAGGATGATTTAAAAATGGTAATTTTCTAACTTCATTTTCATACAATAGTCTACTATAATCATCTCTTCCAGAGCCTGGTATAACTTCAACATGTACCGAGTACTTTATTGATTCATTAATTTCCAATGCATTTTCTGCGCCTGATGGGAATATTAGAACTCTATTTCTCATTTAATTAATTTTGTTAGAAAAATTTTTAACAACAAAATTTACTATCCAAATTTTGAGTCATTATTACTTATTTAATTGGAAATACTTGATTTACAACCTCAACAAATTGTTTACATAAAATAGACTTGTCATATTTGTCGACAGCAAGAGAACGTGAGTTTTGACCCATTAGCTCTCTAAGCTTAGGATCATTTTTAAGTAAGACAATTCTTTCTTTCAATTCGGATGGTTTTAATGGATCAACGTAAAATCCACAGTTGTTATTTTCAACTAGTTCTTTAGTCCACCCAGCTGAATTTACAATTATAGGTTTTCCCGCAGACAATGAATCAAAAAGTTTATTTGGTGAGTTGGTATACAAAATTGGAATGTCTTTAAAACTTACTACACTTACATCACAAAAATTAACTATTTCAGAAACTTCTTCCATTGGAAATTTTCCTAAAAAATGAATGTTATCTAAATTATTCTCTTTGCAATACTCAATTAACTCATACTCCTTTGATCCTCCTCCAATAAACACGAATTCAACTTCGCTATCATTTTTAAAAAATTGTGCTCCTTTAATAATATTCATAGCCCCATTAGCCTCTCCTAAAGCGCCAAAATGGAGTATTTTAAAACTATCCTTATTAAGACAAAATTTAATCATTAGATCATAATTCTTATTGCGTGGCCAAAATTCTTTAATTTTGGCCATATTTGGTATTATAGTAACCTTTTCCCCACATTCGTATTTAAGAACACCATCTGCCATACCTGGCGAAAGTGCTACAATATGAATAGCATTTTTGTAAATAATTTTCTCAAACAGTTTCGCCAGATATATAAGATATTTATTATTGAGAGCACCCATTTGAATAGGAACTTGTGGCCATAAATCTCTAACTTCAAAGATGAATTTTTTACCCTTAAACAATTTCAAAATTAAAGCTGGAAAACCAACTGTTAAAGGCGTTGAAGTAGCTAAAACTAAATCTATACCCTTAATATTTAATGAAGCGGCTAGAGATTTTAACATAAACAAAAAGAAAGATTTAAGTCGTTTAAAAACTGACATCTTTTGGTCATATGGAACTTTTAAATAAATAACATTAATACCGTCAATAACCACCTTACTCTTAGGTACTTTAATTGTTGAACTAGCTGTTATTATAGTAACATCAAATCCTTTATCAATTAATGCCTTAGATATCCAGTAAGATCTTGTCCCTCCTGGTTCCTTAGGAGTCTTAAAATATTGATGTATATAAAGAATGTGTTTCTTTTTCTCTCTCATTACATTTTATAAATTGATCTTCTTAGCTTGAAAAATAATAAATAATATAATTTATAAAAAACGCTTGTTCTCCCATTTTTTATATTTGACAATTGATTCAGTTGATTCTTGCTTAATGTTTTTAACCCCTCTCCAACTATACCCTTCCTAAACAATTTAGAAGCTTTTTCACTATCTGACGAATATTGTATTAATTGACCTTGTTTAGCCTTATCCTTTAAATTACTTAAAGAAGTATTCTGTTGAATTAAAACAATTTCTTCTTGAGTTAAATTAAAACCTAAAAACGAAGCTACTTTAATAACTTCATTTGAAAAATCAGTCTTCAAACCCTCAAAGTACAAAGAGTGTGAACTTTGAGAAAGATATTTTTTTCTCATTAAAGAAAAACTTACAATTTCCTTTGCTTTAAATCTTCCAATTAAATTAAAATATTTATTGAAAGAGAAATTTTTATTAGTCTGAATGATTACATGGTGGTAATGAGAAACAATCGCATCTCCTAAATCTCTTTCAATAAAAAATATTTTTAACTCATCATTACAGTTTTCTTTAAGAGTAATATAAGTCTCTTCACTTAAGAAATGAGCTTTAGTCAAAAAGAAAGAATCATTTTTGTCTAAATAATGAGGTAATGCTTCTTTTATGTTTCCATCATTAAATAAAAAAGCTGAATTTTTAGAAGACTGCCATTCATTATGAAGAGTTTCATTATAATTATTTTTTTTTAATTTAAGAATCTCTTCAATAATCAAAAAGAGCCAAGTACTACCCGACTTAAAAGCACCGTTACAAATTATAACCATTTAATTTATTTTTTGTTAAACTATAAGACATTAGAAGTGGAAATAAAGCATATCTGAAATAAGAGAAATCTCCACTAAAGATCAAAGAAAATAGGGCGAAATAGCTCACATAAGCAAAAACACTTTTATTACTTAAGAAATATAAGTAAATCAATAAAATACCTAAACCAAATATACCAGTTTCACTGAGTATTTCAAGTACAATATTATGTGGATATCTAAAGTCTTCGGGTCCGTAGACCGTCCATTCACCAAATCCAATACCTATTAAAATATTTTCAACAAATAAATCCAGAGATAAAGTAATGAAATTTAATCTGGAACCTATGGATCCTGTGCCTCCAGTTTCAATATAGTTTTCAGGATTTTCAAAAAGTTTAAATAATGTCTCAACCGATCTAATTTCACTACCAAAAGATTGTATAAGATAGAATAACGCTATCAAAACTATAAATAGTAAAATATAATTTCTCAATTTATTTTTAATTATTTTTCTTATTAGAATAATAACTATTAGTAAAGAAGAAATCAAAGGTCCCTTAGAACCCGACCATAGTATTAGAATGAAAAATATAGCAATTAATAGCTTATCAAAAAAATTATTGTCTTTCTTTAAAAGTGAAGCAACAAAAGCCATACCATTAATCCAACCAAAAACTATAGGTCCAAATAAACCAAACTTAACACCTCTATCAAAAAAACCGAAATTTATTTTATATAGAACTCCAAAGATATCGATTATTAAAACAGATAGTATTAAATAATTTATTAATTCTTTTTCAGACCATGCTATTTTTGTCGAGTAAGACCAAAATGTTAAGGGAACTAATAAACCTAAAATTATTTTATAAATACCATATTCAGAATCAGTTGCAATCAAAGCACTAAACAGTAGAAAGACAATCAATATCAATGACAAAATAATTAGCTTCTGATAACCAACGAGTCTTATTAAAGACATTAAGGCAGTTACAAAAAATAACACCGAGCCTATTACAAAAAGATTCTCGTGTTGAAAATATTCTATAATTTCAGTTGAAGCTATAGTTCCGAAAAATAACACAACGAAAAGTGCTGCTTTTTTTATTTTAAAATATTTTGCCAAATTAATACATCTTTATATTAAGATACTTTCTACATAATCGAAAAGCTAATAAATTTTGCAAAACTAATCCAAATCCAGAAGAAATCGCAGCTCCCACAAATCCAAATTGAGGAATTAATGAGATGGATAAAGCTAAATTAATGGCCATTGTAATGATCATAACATTTCTCATCTTTTTTTGATAACCTGTCATATTTAATAGAAAATAAACTGGGCCAGTCATAACATTAACTAATTGACTTATAGATAATATTATCAACGCCGCCTTAGCTTGTTTAAATTCTGATCCAAAAACACCTAATATTTGATTAGGAAAGGTAATGATAATTAGTAATAGAGGAAAAGAAACTAACAACATATATAAAACTGATCGCTTAACTAAAGCTTGCAGCTCTTCAATTTTTTTATTGTTAAATAAATTTGCGAATACAGGAGCATATACAGAATGGAAAATCCATAAAACAAAACTAATTACGAAAGAGATTCTATTTGCTATTGAAAATAATCCAACTTCATTTGAACTATAGAAATATCCTAATATTAATACAGGACTAAATCTTAAGAAATATCCTATGATACTTGAAAGTGCATAATCTGGAAGTGTGGATAGAAAGACTTCTTCGTCAAGCACCTCGTCATCAAATGACTCTATTCTTGAGTTTAAAATTTTATTTAAAATAAAATACCCTAAAATCAAAATTATTGTGGCAGAGACCGTAAATATAAGAAAAGTGCTTTCTATGGTAAATTGAAAATTGAAAAACGTTAGAACAAAAAGTATAAATGCTGAAATAAAACCAAGTAATCCTATCTCAAACAAAGGAGCAAGCTCAGGCTTTTTGAAAGATTTTATAAAGGAAGATTGAATCAAGATATTTGCATGAAAAGGAAGGGCTATAGCCACCAAAAAAAGAAGGTTATACACATCTTTCCCATCGAAAAACAAATTTGAAAAAAAATTATGTGATAAAATTAAAATTGTTCCAAGCAATAAACTTAGTCCAGTACTAAGAAGAAAACTCAATCTACGGAGTTTAACAATTTTACTGATTTTATTATTTTCATAAAAAACACCAGAAAATCTAAGTATCCCAAAGGGGAGGCCAAATCGAGCTAAAAAACTAAAACCTATTAATAACGTGAAAGCCATCATAAAGTTACCAAAATCGTCAACTCCTAGTGATTTGGCTAAAATAAAATCAAATAAAAATGTGCCAATAGCTGCAACACCTCTTGAAATGATAGTCAAGAATATTTTGAAAAGGATTGCCTTATCTTTTATAAAAAACGATTGTACTTTTTTAAATACCTTCATTTTGCTATCTGAGTTGCTATAACATGATTAAATGTTAAATGAGCTAAAAATTGAATGCTACGACCTTTTTTATGATTCTCAAATTGTGTTTGAAGAGAATCATCATATCTTCCTAACTTTATAAAACCATCAGAGAACCAAGAAGATCCTTTTCCAGTTCCATCAATCAAAAGAGAACCTTTCTCTTCAGACCAAATAACATGATTCATAGTATTAACGAGAGCCTTTATATATCTATCATTTAAACCTAAATTATTTTCATAAATATCAATTGTTGTTGATACTACAGCATTTCCATGGGAAACGTCTTGAAAGCCTTTTGACTTTTGCTCCCAAGCTACATACCATTTAACAACTTCAACACCTTTTGAAGTTTTAGTATAAATCAAATGATTTGTAAAATCTTTTATGAAAGTATCCAAAAAAACTTTGTACTTGTTTTTTTTTGTAATAACATACAAAATCATAGCTATTTTAGCCCAATGTGATCTCATGTGTACATTACTTCTGTATAAATTTGCAATTCCTCGAGACTCCCATTTATCGTAAATATTTGTTTCAGTAAAAAGCAACAATTCGTGAAAATAATTCTGATAATTCAATAATTTATAATCGTATATTATCTTTAAAATATCTGTCACGTATCTCCAACAAAAACTCTCATACAAGGCGTACTCTTTACCATCATTTCCTTTAGAAGGGTTACTCTTATTCACCCATGAACAATAATCATCTTGGTACTGACTATTTTGTAAAAACTTCGAGTTTACGGAAGACTTTATAGCATTTTTGGCATAAAAAATTGAACGATCTAGATATTTTAAATTACCCGTTGCTTTGTACATAGTATTATTAGCATCAATAGCATATGACAAATTGTATAAATCCCAACTATCCGAAGAATTACTCCACTTGCTGTATTTCTCTAATTCTTTATTGTTTTTATTTAAATATTTATTCTCAAAACTTTTGTGTTTAATAAACTCACGCTGACTAGTAAAAGATTCTGCACCAGTTTTTTTTCCTGTTTGACCATATGTTAATAGAGGAAATAAAAAGTATAATAAGAAAAAACAATGTAAACACTTGTAATACATAGAATTACTTTTACAAAACAATAAACCAATTATTTAACAAATCTGAACGGTTATACAACATCTCTTTTTTAGTTTTATAATCGTAAACTGTTTTTTCTGCATACTTACAAATTGCTTGTCCTGCCGCAGTATCCCACTCCATAGTTGGAGCAAATCGAGGATAACAATCTGCGGTTCCTTCCGCCACCATGCACAATTTTAAAGAGCTCCCTTTAGAAATTAAATGTACAGTACCATGTTTTGCCTTCAGTTCAGCAACATAAGTTTCCGTCTCTGGAGACATATGAGATCTACTTGCAACCACTGTGTAGGTTTTGTCCTCTCTTTGCAAGGGAAGTTTATCTGCGGCTTTTAAAATATCTTCTAAATCATAGCTTTTGAGATCTACCTGTGCCTTGAAAGAACCTAGTTCTTTGCAAGAGAAATATAAAACCCCAGAAACAGGAACAAAAATAACCCCTAACTCCGTTTTTTGATTTTCTATTAAAGCGATATTTACTGTAAACTCACCGTTGCGTTTTATAAATTCTTTTGTTCCATCAATAGGGTCAACAATCCATAATTGTTTCCAATTTCTCCTTTCTTGATATGGTATTTCTTTGCCCTCCTCTGAAAGCACCGGAATTTCAGTTTTTTCTAAATAAGAAACAATCACGTTATGTGCTACTTTGTCTGCCCTTGTTAAAGGAGAATTGTCTCCTTTAATTTCTATATCAAAATCTCCCGAATGATAGATTTCTAGAATGGCCTTTCCGGCTTCTAGGGAAGAACGAATTGCAATTTTTAAATTTTCAGTCATCTCTTTATCAGTCTAATATGGATAAATTTACATACTATATATTTACTCTTTTATTTTTTAGTTCTAGATAATCATCCCAGCTCCAATGGTTTCATTGGTTTGTTCATCAATGATAATCACAGATCCTGTTTGACGATTTCTTCTGTATGCATCGTAAAAAAGGGGCTTAGAAGTGCGTATAGAAATACGTCCGATACCATTCATTTCTATTTTATCAATGTTTTCGATACGGTGCAACGTATTAATGTCTACTTTATACTTTAATTCTTTCACCATTGCCATGCATTCGTTGGTTGTGTGCTTTATAACTACCTTAGTACGAGCTAATAAAGGATTGCTATTCATCCAAGTTACTAAAACTTCTAAATCTTGACCTACTTCAGGAACGTTATTTTCTCGCACAATCATGTCGCCACGGCTGGTATCTATTTCATCTTCTAAGGTCATCGTAACCGACATAGGAGCATAAGCCTCTGCAATTTGTTCCCCATTCAATTCAATGGTTTTAATGGTTGAAACAAATCCTGAAGGTAAAGTTTTTACTCTGTCACCAGGCTTAAAAACTCCACCATCAATTCGACCTGCAAAACCCCTGAAATCTTGGTTCTCTAAAGTATGTGGACGAATCACCGATTGAATAGGAAAACGACAATCTATGTGGTTGTAATCACTAGAAATGTGAACTGTTTCGAGATGGTACATCAAAGTACTCCCTTTGTACCAGTCCATATTTTCAGATGTATTGACCACGTTATCTCCTGCAAGTGCTGAAATTGGAATAAATTGGATATCGCTAATATTCAATTTAGTAGCAAAAGCTTTAAAGTCTGCAACAATTTTGTTATAGACGTCTTCACTGTAATCCACTAAATCCATTTTATTAACACAAACAATGGCATGAGGTATGCGTAATAAAGACGCAATAAAAGAGTGACGGTGGGTTTGTTCAAGCATTCCCTTACGCGCATCAATTAGAATAATGGCTAGATTGGCAGTAGAAGCCCCTGTAACCATATTCCTAGTATATTGGATATGTCCTGGTGTATCTGCCACTATAAACTTTCGTTTTGGTGTAGCAAAATAACGGTAGGCTACATCAATAGTAATTCCTTGTTCACGCTCAGACTTCAAGCCATCTGTCAATAATGATAGATCCACATAATCAAAACCTTTGTTTTTACTAGACTCTTCTACGGCGTCTAATTGGTCTTGAAAAATAGATTTGCTATCATATAACAACCTTCCAATTAAGGTACTTTTTCCGTCATCTACACTCCCTGCAGTAGTAAAACGTAATAATTCTATATCTTGATATTCCATATGTTTTATTTTTTAAAAGTAACCTTGTTTTTTTCTATCTTCCATGGCAGTTTCGGCCCGTTTATCATCTGCTCGACCACCTCGTTCAGTGGTTCTAGTAGTAGCTATTTCCTCAATGATCTTCGTTAAATCATCTGCCTCAGATTCTACAGCACCTGTAATAGGCATATCACCACAGGTTCTATAACGAATGGTCATATTTACAACTTCTTCACCTGGTTTTAATTTGATAAATTCAGAATTTGCTAATATAACACCATCACGAACCACGCAATCACGTTTATGAGAAAAATAGAGTGAGGGTAAATCAATATTTTCTAGTTTAATATACTCCCATACATCCATTTCTGTCCAGTTAGAAATAGGAAATACTCGAAAGTGTTCTCCATAATTTTTTCGCCCATTGAAAAGGTTCCACAACTCTGGACGCTGGTTTTTGGGGTCCCATTGACCAAATTCGTCACGGTGTGAGAAAAAACGCTCTTTGGCACGTGCTTTTTCCTCATCCCGCCTAGCTCCTCCCATAGCAGCATCCACTTTGTGTTCTTCTAATGTATCTAACAAAGAAATAATCTGTAGTGCATTTCGTGATGCATCTGCACCTGTTTCTTCTTTGGCGCGTCCCTTGTCAATTGATTCTTGTACAGAGCCAACAATTAATTGAACCCCTAATTTATCAACTAAAGCATCACGAAAAGCAATGGTTTCAGGAAAATTATGACCTGTATCAACGTGAATTAAAGGGAATGGTATTTTTGCAGGGTAAAAGGCTTTTTTAGCCAAATGAGTTAGTAAAATGGAATCCTTTCCTCCAGAAAACAGCAATACAGGGTTCTCAAATTGAGCTGCTATTTCGCGGATTACAAATATGGCCTCAGATTCTAACTCACGTAAATGATTGATTACATAATTACTCATGTGTTTGATTTTAACTTTTTATTTATAAATTCTAAGATGATTTTTACAGTTTCTTCAATAGGTTGTCCATCAGTAACAACTTCTAAATTAGGTTTTATGGGAGCCTCATATGGGGCAGAAATTCCAGTCATATTTTTTATTTCTCCAGATCGTGCTTTTTTGTAAAGGCCTTTCACGTCTCTTCTTTCACATTCTTCTAGCGATGTATTTACAAAGATTTCAATAAAATTATCGGAACCCACAATTTGTTTAACTTCTTCGCGATCTTTAATATAAGGTGATACAAAAGCAGCTAAAGTGATTACACCAGCATCCAGTATCAAATTACTAATTTCAGCAATACGTCGTATATTTTCTGTTCTATCTTCTGGTTCGAAGCTTAAATCTTTATTAATACCTTGGCGAATATTATCTCCATCTAATATATAAGTAGATAAACCTTGCTTATGCAATGCAATCTCAACCAAATTGGCCAAAGTCGATTTCCCTGAACCAGACAGACCAGTAAACCACAGTAAATAGGCTTTGTGTCCATGCAATACCTCACGTTGGATTTTATTGGTCTTGTAGTTTTGTTTTACTGTATGTAAACTCATTAGTTTTTATTGTTTATTTTTCTTTTATTTTTTTTTAACCGTTTCGCTTTATTTCTCATGTCCAAACCATAATTAATACGGTACCATAACTTTTCATGACCAAAATAGAGAATCATTTTTGTGATACTTTCATAACCTCCAATTTTTAATCCTGTTAATGGATTTCCTGATACAATCCACCCAAAAAAGACGGTATCTATAGTACCTATTACGCGCCACGAAATTGTTTTGAACAAATGGCGTTTGTTGGATTCAAACACGAATGATTTGAACCATAATCGCTCATGTAAATAATACCAAATTAGCTTTGTGATTGTAGTTATTCCTGACAAATTGAGTCCCTCATTAAAATCACCTGTGATAATCCAACCAAAAACAAAAGTATCAATGGTTCCAATAAATCTCCAGGTAATACTTTTTGCGATATGTCGTTTACTTAGTATCAATTTTTTTATATTTATTTTCCAATTCTATAATACTCTAATCCCTTATGCTCTAAATCATAAGCAATGTACTGATTACGACCATCAAAAATAACAGGCGTTTTTAATTGTACTTTTATTTCCTCAAAATCAGGCGAACGAAACTCTTTCCATTCAGTAAGTAATACTAATGCGTTTGAACCTTTTAAAACATCATACTTCGAGGCCACATAGGTTATGTTTTGAACTCCTTTCAGGTAATACTCTTTTGCCTCATTTATCGCCTTTGGGTCGTATGCCTTTATTTTGGCACCTCTACTTACCAATTCCTTAATTACATAAATAGCTGGTGCTTCTCGCATATCATCGGTTCCTGGCTTAAAGGCCAGACCCCAAATACCAAAAGTAAAACCGGTTAAGTCTTCTCCAAAACGAGTCACAATTTTCTGAGCAATTACTAATTTCTGAGCATCATTTACCTCCTCAACTGAAGTTATTAATTTTGCATGATAATCGTGCTCTTTTGCAATTTTAGTTAGTGCCTTTACATCCTTTGGAAAACAAGAACCACCATAACCTGCTCCTGGGTAAATAAAACTATATCCGATACGTTTGTCTGAACCAATTCCAATTCGAACTTGATTGGCGTCTGCCCCTACCTTTTCACAAATATTGGCAATTTCGTTCATAAATGAAATTTTAGTCGCTAGCATTGCATTGGCTGCATACTTTGTCATTTCAGCAGAACGAATGTCCATCGTAATAAAACGGTCATGAGATCTAAAGAAAGGTGAATATAGTCCTTTCATTTTTTTAAAAGCAATCTCAGAATCTGCGCCAATAACCACTCGATAAGGCTTCATAAAATCTGCTATAGCAGCACCCTCTTTTAGAAACTCAGGATTCGAAACCACATCAAACTGTAAATCAGAATTTCTTAGATCTAACTCATTTTGAATCGTCGCCTTTACCTTATCTGCAGTTCCAATAGGAACGGTAGATTTATCGACCACAATCAATCTTTTTTGCATAAACTGGCCTATCGATTTCGCAACGGCCAATACATATTGTAAATCTGCAGAACCGTCATCACCCATAGGTGTACCAACGGCAATAAAAGCAATCTCTGAATTATGTAACGCCTCAGCTAATTCTGTGGTGAAAAATAGATTTTTATTCTTAACATTTTTTAACACCATGGTTTCTAAACCTTGTTCAAAAATGGGAATGATTCCTTTATTTAATTTTTCAATCTTTACTGTATCTATATCCACACAAGTCACCCTATTTCCCATCTCAGCAAAACAAGTCCCTGAGACTAACCAAAATATCCAGATCCTATAACGGTAATATTCATTTATTTTTTTTTTAAATTTCTTTTTCTCGACTACCACCGGAAGTCTTCCTTAAATTTAATTAGAAATCTGCTAGTTCTAAAAAAAAAACTTTATAGAATTCTAAAAGCGTTTTAATTAAAAAAATCCCGTTAGGGATATTTTTCTAGAATTAAACATTTCAATTAACCTATCTCTTTTCCCAAAAATTAATAGTATTTTCTTTCTCATTAATTATTTTTATTATAATTCAAGAACCAATTCATGAAGTTTTCAATTCCAGACTTAATATCTGTACTTGGCGAATAATTGTAATCTTTTATTAATTCTGTTATATCAGCAAATGTTCTAGGAACATCTCCTTGCTGCATTGGATACATTTCTTTAATTGCTTTTTTACCAATAGCTTCTTCAATAGTTTTAATAAAATCTTGTAAGCTTTCGGTTTTGTTATTGCCTATGTTATATATTTTATAATGTTTTCTTGAGTCAATATTTTTTTCAATGATTTTAGTAACACCATTCACAATATCATCTATGTAGGTAAAGTCACGCTCCATTTCACCATTATTAAACACCTTAATAGTTTTATCATTTGAAATTGCTTCTGCAAATAGATAATAAGCCATATCTGGTCTTCCCCAAGGGCCATAAACCGTAAAAAAACGTAATCCCGTAGTTTTAAAGCCATATAGATGACCATAGGTATGTGCCATTAATTCATTGCTCTTTTTTGTGGCAGCGTATAAACTAATTGGGTGATCTACATTGTCTGTGGTTTCAAAAGGTACTTTTTTATTCTCTCCATATACGCTAGAACTACTCGCATACACCAAATGTTTTACTTTATGATTTCGACATCCTTCAAGAATATTTAAAAACCCTGAGATGTTACTATCAATATATGCTTTTGGATTTTCTATGGAATATCTTACACCCGCTTGAGCTGCTAGGTTACAAACCACTTCAAATTGTTCTTGCTTAAATAAATTATCAATACTTTCATCATCAACTAGATCTATTCTAGAAAATCGTAAAGAATTGAATTTAGCACTTTGAACTTCATTTTTAAAGAGTTTTAATGCAGCTTCGTTAAACCCTAATTCGTTTAATCGATCAAACTTTAGTTTAGGATCATAATAATCGTTGATGTTATCAATGCCATAAACTTCATGACCTTGACTCACTAGTTTTAAACAAGTATGAAATCCAATAAATCCAGCTGCGCCAGTAACTAATATTTTCATTTACTTTTTTCCTATTTGATAATATTCAAATCCTTTCTCCACGAGATCAAATGTATTGTACTGATTACGACCATCAAAGATAACAGGTGTTTTCAATTGTGTTTTCATCTCTTCAAAATCAGGCGAACGAAACTCTTTCCATTCGGTAAGTAATACTAGTGCATCCGAATCTTTTAAAACATCATATTTCGACGTTACATACGATATATTTTGAACTCCTTTCAAGTAATGCTCTTTTGCTTCATCAATCGCCTTTGGATCATAGGCTTTTATTTTAGCACCCCTACTTACTAACTCTTTGATTACGTAAATAGCTGGTGCTTCGCGCATGTCATCAGTTCCTGGCTTAAAGGCCAAACCCCAAATACCAAAAGTAAAACCAGTTAAATCTTCTCCAAAACGGGTTATAATTTTCTGAGCGATTACTAATTTCTGGGCATCATTTACTTCTTCTACTGCGGTGATCAATTGTGCAGTATAGCCATTTTCTTTGGCTATTTTTGTGAGTGCCTTTACATCTTTTGGAAAACAAGAACCACCATAGCCTGCACCAGGATAAATAAAACTATATCCAATACGCTGATCTGAACCAATCCCGATTCGTACCTGATTGGCATCTGCCCCTACCTTTTCACAGATATTGGCAATTTCGTTCATAAATGATATTTTGGTAGCCAGCATTGCATTGGCTGCATACTTTGTCATTTCTGCAGAGCGAATGTCCATCGTTATAAAACGGTCATGAGATCTAAAAAAAGGAGAGTATAGTTCTTTCATTTTTCCAAAGGCAATTTCAGAATCAGCTCCAATTACCACTCGATCGGGTTTCATAAAATCATTGATCGCAGCTCCTTCTTTTAAAAACTCAGGATTTGAAACTACATCAAACTGTAAACCAGAATTCCGTACATCTAACTCTTTTTGTATCGTTGCTTTTACTTTATCAGCAGTCCCAATGGGCACGGTAGATTTATCGACTACGATCAATCTTTTTTGCATCGACTGTCCAATAGATTTGGCTACAGCTAATACATATTGTAAATCAGCAGAACCATCATCTCCCATAGGAGTTCCAACGGCTATAAATGCGATTTCAGAATTTTCTAAAGCTTCATTTAATTCCGTAGTAAAAAACAAGTTCTTATTCTTTACATTCTTTAAAACCATCGTCTCTAAACCAGGTTCAAAAATAGGAATGATTCCTTGATTTAATTTTTCAATCTTGACGGGGTCTATATCTACACAAGTAACCCTGTTTCCCATCTCTGCAAAACACGTTCCTGAGACGAGCCCAACATATCCGGATCCTATAACGGTAATATTCATTTATTATTTATCTTCAATTGATTTCACTTGTTTTCTAAGTCCACTCGAAGAGAATCTGTGATCTCTAGAGTTGTAATAAATCTCTATTCCTTTTTCTTCACAATACCCTCTTCCAGTAAAATTTTTATCCTGGTATTCATCTCCAATGATGCGAACATCAATTTTAAAAGATCGTAAAATGTCCTCTAAATCTTGTTCAGATACGTAAGGTACAATCTCATTCACATGCTTATTCCCTTGAAGCTGAATATAACGCTCGATAATAGACTGTGAAGGTCCATTTTTCTCAGGACGATCAATCGAAGGGTCTAACTGGAGACCTACGATTAAATAATCACACTGAAGTTTTGCTTCTTCCAGCATCTTTACATGCCCAGCATGCAACAAATCAAAGGTTGAAAAGGTGATTCCTACTTTCATAACTTCTTTTTTTTCTTGACTAGCACCGGAAGTCTTCCTTAAATTTAATTAGAAATCTGCTAGTTCTAAAAAAAAACTTTATAGAATTCTAAAAGCGTTTTAATTAAAAAAATCCCGTTAGGGATATTTTTCTACAATAAATTATTTCAATTAACATATCTCTTTTCCTAAAATAGCGACTTAATTAGAACAAATAGTTAAACGCAAAAGTCGGTTTATCTAGATTCCAAAAACCAAACATTAAATTAAACTTTGAAATAAGGTTTAGCTTAAGACCCATGTTTATTCCTTTTGAATTATGTTCAAATAAAATTGATAAATCATCATAAAAAGAAGAAGTAAATGAAACACCCCCAAATACTCCCTTATAGTCTTTAGCTTTTAATTCCTTAAAATCAAAAGCATATCCAATAGATAAATCAAAATTTCCAAACCCTGTTTTAATGTTTTTTGAGCCTACAAAATAAGTTGCTGAATAATTTGAGCAACTTAAACACGTCTCTCCAAAAATGGCTGAGGCATCTTGAAGGCCTAAAACTAAAGCAGGAAAATATTTCTTTTCTTTTAATAACCTGGCTCTAAAGCCAAACATTCGATCAGGAAAATATCTTGTTTCCATAGTCACAGGAACATTGAGCTCATGAGTATATCTAAACATAACTTCCATAAAAGGGAAAAGAGCATAAGTTACGTAGGTATTTAATCCAGGATTTAATCTAATATTCTCTCTACCTGGACCGTAGGTTCTTGTAAAATATGGTTTCGGAATAAAAGCTGCCCCAATCACTAACTGTCCATCTTCCAGCATCCTAGCCGATGGAATATGAATCAGCCCGGAAGTACCCGTTACAGACTGCCCTGAAACAACCCCACCAATCAATAACAAAACAATTAAAATTAACTTTTTCATATACTTAACTTTTGACCCCTACTGCTAGTCAAATCGATTCTATTTCTGTAGAAGGTAAATTTTCAAAACGCTTTTCTAT
>Ga0181601_10000994_pt1 | contig 24081 bp, 24 predicted proteins | sample 041ome_8_FD_133020 | JGI IMG/M metagenome (GOLD analysis project Ga0181601, IMG submission 133020) | Coastal salt marsh microbial communities from the Groves Creek Marsh, Skidaway Island, Georgia - 041407BS metaG (megahit assembly) | ecosystem: Environmental > Aquatic > Marine > Intertidal zone... | reverse complement strand
TACAGGTGAGATATGGTCTGAGTTGACTCTTCAGAACTATTCAGAAATATTTTTTGCAGATGGTCTTGATAGATCTTTTTACAACTCATTTGCTGTGACAATACCTTCTACCATAATCCCAATTACTATCGCTGCCTTTGCTGCTTATGCATTTGCTTTTATGGAATTTAAAGGAAAAAATGTTTTATTTTTATTTGTAGTAGCATCCATGATTATTCCTTTACAAATGTCTTTAGTTCCATTACTTCAGCTATTTAAAAGTGGAGCTGAGGTTTTTGGTGTAACAATAATTCCAGCTTTAGATCTTAATGGTACTTTTGTTGCTACGTGGTTTGCTCATACTGGATTTGGACTCCCTTTGGCAACATTTTTATTAAGAGATTTTATGATGGGATTACCTAAAAGTGTTATTGAGTCTGCAAAAATTGATGGTGCAAGTAACTTTACAACCTTCTTTAAATTAGTTCTTCCGTTATCTGTAGCTGGTATAGCTGCGTTTGGCACCTTCCAGTTTCTATGGGTGTACAATGACTTTTTAGTTGCAAATGTTTTCTTAGGAATTTATCGTCCTGAAAATTTAGTTGTTACATCACATGTATCACAACTAGCAGTAGGACAGTTCGGAGAGGCTTGGCACCTAAGAACTTCTGGTGCAATTATATCTATGATAGTTCCTTTAATAGTATTTTTTAGTTTGCAACGCTTCTTTATCAGAGGGTTAATTGGAGGAGCGGTTAAGGGTTGAGACCCTTATACATTTTCTTATTTCTTCTTGTAACTTCATGCTCAGGCATTGAAACTCAGTCTTATGAAATCCTCTCTAAAGATGATTCTGAATTAATTAACTCAAAATTATCAATTGATATAGATCATAAAAGTAGCGAAGAAGTGAATTTAACTGTTCAAATTTTTCCAAAATTTGAGTTAGAAATTAAAAATTATTTGTTAGTTTTTGATATGAAATTTCGTGAAGACTATAACGATGACTTTATGGGTGTGTGTATTGGGCCATCTTGGGAAAATTATGGTTCAGGAGAATTTACTATTAAATTGGAAGATAAGTTCAACTTCAAAAATACAATTACAGGTAAATACACACAAGACGAAGACGATTTATGTAGTAGTTATTTTTACTATTTAAGGTTTTTAGAAATAGAGACTAAAAATGGAGATCGCTACCTTATTGGGGTAGCAACTGATTATGCTCAAGAATATCCTGACGCTCCTTATTACTGGAAGGTAAATGAAAATAGGCAAATAGATGTACAGGGCACTACTAATATAGAAAAATATAGCTTAAATTTTGAATTAAAAAAATAATATGAAAATTGGAATTGACTGGGGTGGTACAAAGATAGAGGGTATCGTTCTTGACCCCTCTTCTGGTGAAGAAGTAGTTAGAAAACGAGTAGAAGCACCTAAAGAAAACTATGATTCCATCATTGAAACAGTTAGGAGTTTAATCTTTGATATTTCAAAGGATTTTGATAAATTCAGTGTTGGAATCGGAATGCCAGGTTCATTACACCCTAAAACCGGATTAGTCCAAGTATCCAATACTGAAGCATTAGAAGGTAAAAATGTAAAAGCTGATTTGGAAACATTATTAGGTTACAAAATAAAAATTGCAAATGATGCCGACTGTCTTGCAGTATCTGAATCAATTGATGGATCAGCAAAAAATTATGAATCAGTATTTGCAATTATTATGGGTACTGGTGTTGGAGCTGGATTTACTTATAAAAATCAATTAGTTGTTGGTCCTAACAAATTAACGGGTGAATGGGGACAAAATCCTATTCCGGGACCGATGGATGATTATGAAAAATCAGTACAGAGACACTGTGGAAGAGTAGGGGCTATAGAAGTATTTTTGTCAGGTCCTGGATTGGAAAATTATTATAAATTCGTTACTAATGAACATAAATCTTCAAAAGAAATTGTTGAGCTTTACAGAACAAATGAAGAACAAGCAGTTGAAATAATGAGTACATATTTTGAAAGAACTGCAAGAGCTTTTAGTACCATTGTAAATATCCTTGACCCAGATGTTATTGTTTGTGGGGGAGGAATGTCTGACATTGATGAGATGTATGATGAAATTCCAAAAAGAATAATTCCATACTTAGCTTCAGATTTCTTTCATACACCTGTTGTTAAAGCTCTGCATGGATCTTCCAGTGGTGTAAGGGGAGCTGCATTGCTTTGGGATAAATCTTGAATTCATATAAAAAATATTTCTTTCCCGTAATATTCTTTACAGTAACAATCTTATTTTCAATAATAGGCTTTAATCCCGCTGAGGTAGTAATCATTGGTCCAGAATTTCATGAGCAGGAGTATTTTATTGAAGAGCTGGATATTATATCTGAAAATTTGGATATCAAAATTAAATACAAAGCTGTTAATGACCCTGAAAATTATATTATTGAAAATAAAGAGCTAAATGCTTCTATTGCGTTAATACCTAATCCACAGGGGGTAACAAATTTAGCAGAAAGAGGACATCTTTATAATTTAAACTCACTGATAGTTGAAGATTCTCTACTTAATAAGATTTACCCAGAGCATCTCACCGATATAGTCACACTAAATAATGATATTTATGCTGGATGGACAAGACTTTTCCCTAATTCATTAATTTGGTATGATATTTCAAAATTTAAAGAATATGATGATTTGAATTTTCAAGATTTTGATAGTTTGATTTCTTCTACAAAAAAAATAGCAGATACAGGAGTAACTCCATGGTGTGCAAACTCTGAAAGTTCTGCTTCTACCGGATGGATACAAACGAATTGGTTAGAAGATATAATATTGTCTAAAAATGGTCCAGAAGTTTATGACAGGTGGTCTCAGCTTAGTATTCAAGCATCTAATATTAAAATTTTTTCTTCTATCAAAATTATTGATGATTTTATATTTTATCCAAATCATATACACAATGGGCCTGGCTCAATTATTAGTAAAGAGTTTAGAAACCTACCAAAAGTCTTACTTGATGAAAGCAACTCTTGCTTTCTTTCTTGGAGTGGACATTATTTTCGTTATTATATTCCAGACGAATATGCTTACGGCGAAGATTATGGTGTTATTAAACTTCCAAAGATTACTTTAGACAATACAGTTGTTGGAATAGGGGATGCGGTAGTTCTGATTGAAGATAACCAAATAGCAAGAAATGTGATATCAGAGATTTTGTCTTCTAACTTTGGTGAAAAATGGTCAAGCTACCCTGATACAGAGTTTATTTCAGCAAATAAATATTTTAACCGTGAAATTATTAATAATGAGTTAACTCAATATGAATTTGATATAGTTCATGCATCTCTTCAACAAGATTTATTTAGATATGATGCATCTGAGGTTATGGCTAGACCAATTGGTTCAAACCTATTATGGAAGTTTTTCGTGAACTTTATTAGAGAAGGTTCAGAATCTATAGTTCAGTTATTAAACGAATTAGATAGAGAAATTTAAGTTATAGCTAGCCCGGTTTCTGGGTCAAAGTAATGAAGTTTAGAAGGATCTATAGCGAGATTAATATTCTGCCCTTCTTCAATTGTTGCATTTGGATTAATCCTTGCAATAAATTTTGTTTCAGTGCCTAATGCTGATATATCTTCACCTTCATCAGCTAGGATTTCTTCAATCGCCTTAGTTTGTACAGGTGGAATATCTTTGTAAAAATGTATATAGGTATCAGAACCAAGTTGCTCTAGTAAAGAAACATTTATATTAATTTGTTCAGTAAATTCTTTATCATTTGCATAGACTGAATCTTCAAAAGCCTCCGGTCTAATTCCAAGTACAATTTCCTTACCATTAAAGTCAGATAAAGATTTTGGTGCATCAGAGCTAACTATGTTTGAATCGCCAAATGTTAATTTTGTTTCTTTTTCTGAAACATCAATAGTTGCATAAACAAAATTCATTGCCGGGCTTCCTATAAATCCTGCAACAAAAATATTTTTTGGATATAAATATATCTCTCTTGGTGTATCAATTTGTTGGAGAACACCTTTTCTGATTACTGCAACTCTATCACCCATTGTCATAGCTTCTACTTGATCGTGCGTGACATATAAAGTAGTAGTTTCTAATTGGGAGTGTAGTTCGCCCAATTCAGCTCTCATCTGCACCCTTAGCTTTGCATCTAGATTTGAAAGAGGCTCATCCATTAAAAATGCCTGAGGACTTCTAACAATTGCCCTACCCATTGCAACTCTTTGTCTTTGACCACCTGACAAAGCCTTTGGTTTTCTATCCAAAAGTTCGTCTATCTCTAATGTTTTTGCAGCTTCCTTTACTTTTGCATCAATCTCATCTTTTGGAAGCTTACGTAATTTTAAAGAAAATGCCATGTTGTCATAAACAGACATATGAGGATATAGTGCGTAGTTTTGAAATACCATAGCTATATCTCTATCTTTAGGAGCTACTTCGTTTACAACTTTGTCAGCAATCGAGATTTCGCCTTCTGTAATATCTTCTAATCCTGCAACCATTCTTAATAAAGTCGTTTTTCCACAACCAGAGGGACCAACAAGGACAACAAACTCACCATCATGTATTTCAATATTTACATTTTCAAGAGCTCTTGTTCCATTGGGATATATCTTCCCAACATCTGTAATATTTATCGCACCCATAATTTAATCTTTTCAATTGTAGCTATTTATTGTTAATTTTAAAACCTAAATGGAAGGTAATTCTTTTGATACTTTCTTAATGAATTTATAATATAAATTATGACTCAAGTACCCGTTTCTAGAGTAACTACTCTAAAAGACATAACACCCGACATAAGTTCGTCTTCATATGTTGTGTATTGGGTTATTGCTTTTAAGAGAACCAAGTATAATTTTGCTCTCCAACGAGCTGTTGAATGGGCCAATAAGCTTTCTCAGCCTCTAGTTATTTTAGAGCCACTCATTTTAGATTATCCAATGTCAAGTTTACGTTTTCATAAATTCATGCTTGATGGAATGAAAGAAATGAATGATGAAATATCTAAAACAAATGCTTACTACTATCCATATGTAGAGACTTCTCCCAATGAGTCAGAGGGGCTTCTTCAAGATATTGCTAAAAATGCATCTGTGGTTGTTACCGATGACTATCCTACATACTTTGTTCCACAGATGACCGCTAAAGCTTCTGGAGAAATATCTACAAGGTATGAATTAGTTGATTCAAATGGTCTAGTTCCTATTCGGCTCTCACCCAAAGAATATGTGCGAGCTCATGATTTTAGAAGGTACTTACATAAAAATTTAGAGGATTTCATTACCGAGATACCAGACGAGTTTCCTCTTTTAACATTAACTAAAAAATTTGATGAAAAATTAATTTCCTCTTCTATAAAAAAATGGAAGCCATTTGATTTCAAGAATTCAAATATAGACAAATTTTTAGACTCTTTAGATATTGATAAATCTGTTGGTATTAGTTCAATTGAGGGTGGCTATAAGAACGCATCAAATCGATTTGATAGTTTTCTAAGTGAAGGCTTTAGTAATTATGCACAATTTAGTAGTGATCCATCTAAAAATGCAAGTAGTCAGATGTCTCCGTACTTTCATTTTGGCCATATATCAACTCATGAAGTCTTCGAGAAGCTAGTAAAACATGAATCATGGTCTCCGGAACAGATTAAACCAAACTTAGTTGGAAGAAGAGAAGGCTGGTGGGGTGGAAGCCTTAATTTTGATAGTTTTCTTGATGAACTCATTACATGGAGGGAATTGGGATACCACACATGTGTAAGAAGAGCTAACTATAACCAGTATTCCTCATTACCAGAATGGGCAGTTAAAACACTTCAAGAGCATGCTAACGATGAAAGAGAGCATGTTTATTCACTAGATCAATTGACTTATTCTGAGACCCATGATGAGATATGGAATGCAGCTCAAAATCAATTAAGAGAACAAGGCATCATTCAAAATTATTTAAGAATGCTCTGGGGTAAAAAAATACTTGAATGGTCTCCTAACCCCCAAATAGCATTGTCATATATGATTACACTAAACGACAGATATGCACTTGATGGTAGAGACCCAAACTCATATTCTGGAGTTTTCTGGGTACTTGGAAGATATGATCGAGCTTGGGGACCAGAACGAGATATATATGGAAAAATAAGATATATGACATCTGATTCAGCTGCTAGAAAGTTTAATTTGAAGCCTTATTTAGAAGAATGGGGCAATTCTACTAGAGAATCAGTTACTACCTAATAAAAATAAAGTTACATAAATTAGAAAATATTTTTTAAATTTCTCATCACAAATGCACAAACCGAATAATATATGATTGTGATTTAATTCACAAAGTAATTAGAAACAAAGGAGTAGGCTAAAATGGCTGAACTTACTTACAGACTCTTTATGATTGCAACAGTGGGTATGCTCGCTGGTACAGTATTTTTACTTGCATCATCAAGAGAAGTAGATCCAAAACACAGAAGAGGAGTATATATCTCCGCTCTTGTGACAGGAATAGCTTGGTATCATTACAACAAAATGACTGGCTCATGGGCTGGTGGAGAGTTTGATACTGGCTTAAGATATGTCGATTGGATCTTAACAGTACCATTAATGTTCGTAGAGGTACTTGCCGTAACATCTTCAGGTAAAGAGTATAACGAGAAAGTTAGAAACTGGGGAGTAGCTGCTGTCGTGATGATTGGTGGCGGTTATTATGGTGAAGTGTCTGCTGCAGGCAGCGATGCATACTGGGTTGGATTTGTTGTAGCTATGGCTGCATACATCTACTTGATGAGAAATCTTCAAGCAGAAGGTATGGGTCTTAAAGGCGCAGAGGCAGATCAGTTTGAGAAAATCAAAAACCTTATACTTGTTGGTTGGATAATCTATCCATTAGGATATCTAGCTCCAGTAGCAGGTGATTTTGATGCTATTAGAGAAGTTCTTTACACAATTGCTGACATTATTAACAAAGTCGGTTTAGGTGTGTTAGTTCTTGGAATGGCAAGAATCAAATCTGGAGAAAAAGTCTAAGACTTTTCTATAACAAAATTTGATGATAGGCGGCATTGTCCGCCTATCATTGTTTTTAAGGTAAAATTTTATATGGACTTAATAATCTTTTTTAACACGCTTTTTGGTTTTTTTACTTTTGTCGCATGGGCAATTAGTGGCTTAATTTTATATTTCATAATTTCAAAAAAAAGATTTAAAAAAGTTATCAATGATCAGTTTTATAATTTTGCGACCAGTGTTGCTGTCTTCTGTTCTGTAGGAAGTATTGTTTATTCTGAGGTAGTCGGTTTTATACCATGTAAGTTTTGCTGGTATCAACGATATCTTATGTATCCAATTGCTTTATTTTTAATTATTGGTTTATTTAACAAATCAGTTCTAAAAGCAGGATATCTTAGCATTATCGGTGTTGGAATTGGCATCTATCACATATATTTGCAAAATGGTGGTGGTGGAGGTGGCTCTTGTGCTATTGATGTACCTTGTAATTTAAAATATGTTGATATATTTGGGTTTATAAGCATACCTGTTATGGCAACTACAGGATTTTTAACTATATTCTTATCATTGTTGTACTATGATATTTCGAGAAAGGAAACAGTTGAATAAAAACTTTATTATCGCGGGAGCAGTAGTTCTAGGAATAGGTTTGGCTGTTGCAATTGGTGTTACTTTAGTTGATGAACCCTTAGATGGAAATTTACCTGAAGGTGAGACCACGATTACAGGTCAAGGTCTACCAGAATATTCCGGAGAAAATGATGATAATGTTGCAAGAGGTCTTGATGCACCAATATTCTCAGGGCCAAATGAAAACTCTGAGATAATCACTTTAGAAAAAGATGGTAATGCAAAAGTTCTGCTGTTTTTAGCCCACTGGTGTGGATTTTGCCAAAAAGAAGTTCCAGTTATGCAAGAGTATATTGATGTTATTGGAGTTCCACAGGGTGTAGAAATTATTGCGGTAGCTACCTCAATCGATAGATCAAGAGACAATTACCCGCCACATGATTGGCTAGAGAGAGAAGGCTGGTCAGAAACCCAGGTTTACGACATAGACAGAGATATAGGTACAGCTTACGGTGTAAACTCTTTCCCATACTGGGTATTTTTAGATAAAGATTTAAAGGTTGTTGCTAGAAGAACAGGAAACTTGCCCCAAGATCAAGTAGGGCAATTACTTATAGCTTTAGCTAATCAATAACTTAAAGAGCTGTAAATACATTTACTTAGTAAAGACTGCCAAGTATACAAAATCAAATAGCCCCATTCTTTTAATTTTGAGATCTATAAAATTATCCTTCTTTAAATGATCTTCTGGCTGTGGGTAAAAATCTAAAGACTTATAAAGAAATCGGTATTCTTTTAAATTAAATGTAATTAGCCCAATCAAATGAAGTATTTTAAACGTTCCAATTTTATGTAAAACCCTTAAGAAGGAGTTTTTAGGTCTTGTCATATCAAGTAGCACAAACCTTCCACCAGGCTTCAAGACTCTATACACTTCATCAAGCGCTTTATTTGTATCTGATAAATTTCTCCATACAAAACTACAAAAAACATTGTCAAAGCTGTTGTCCTCAAAAGGTAAGTTTTCAGCATAACCAAGTACCTTATTTGCAAATGTATTCACTTCTAGCATTTTTTTATCTGGGTCTATAGCCGTAGTTTCATATTTTAAAAGTTGCTTATATGATGCACCAGTTCCGCTTCCTAAATCAAGGACTGAAGTACCTTTAAGATTGTTTATTGCCTTATCCCTCCATGATTTATCAAAACCAAGAGTTAAAACAGTATTAATTAAATCGTAGAACTTATATATGTTTGAAAAGTTAGCTTTTTCAGACAATTACAAAATGTAGGCTACAGCTATGAGAATTCCTGTTAGAAAATGAATTCCAATCGTAGAAACATTGACTAATAAAAGCTCATAAGGGACTTTTTGTCTGTCTGCTTCTGGGTTATTCCATTTAACCATCCACTCATCAGCCATTTTGAAAGCCTTCCAAACCAGAGCTAATGGAGCAAGTGCTATAAATGCATAGATTGTTCCAATATCGGTAAATAAACTTAAAACTCCTATAAAAGCTACTGCAATAAAAGCTTCTATCATAAACTGCTTGTATAATCTCATTGGTTTTTCTAGCTTCATCCAATCACCTTGTTCAGCTGTTCTAACTACCCAAGTATTTTTACCTACTGCTGCATCTGATGGAGCATCTTGAAATTGATTTATCCATACTATAAGCATTACTAATATTGCTATAGGGATTGAAGCAACTAGAGCTTCAGCCCAGTTCCAACTTGAAAGAATGTTATTGTGAATTGGTGCTGTTAGAACGTAGTGTGCTCCCATTACCATAACCGGACCAAAACCTAGGGCTATAGCTATTTCACCAAACCCCTTGTAACCAAGTCGTACAGGATCACCTGTATAACCAAGAGCAAGGAATGTTCCAAGGATTCCAGACCACAATATTGGAGTATTAGCAAAGTATCCACCACTTATTTGTTGATTTAAATAAAGACCAATTGCTACAGTTCCAGCAATGCTGACTAGTGCAGTAATTAATACTTGACCAGGTGTCATAAGACCTACCTGAATTACTCTACTTCCACCATTAAATGGGCTAGCTACTTTGTTTATTTCATCAGCATTTGACGTGTGGTCAAAGTAATCATTTGATGCATTCGTTGCAACTTGAGCTAATGATGCGCCAGCTAAAACAAGCCAAAACATTTTCCAGGACCAGGATGAATCAAAACCTGAATCTTTGAGATCGCTCCACGCTACAGCAGCACCAATAAAGATAGGGGCAAAAGTAGCTGTAAGAAAGGGAGCTCGGATAGTCCTCAACCATAGTCCAATTCTTTTCAATCCTAATTTTAAAGCCATCTTTACCGCAGATGTTTTATTAGATGGAATTGTTTTCCATTCAAATTTTTCTTCCTGATAGAAATTTACATATTTGATAGTTGTAGGTTTTACTCTGTAATATCCAACAACATCATTTTCAATAAGAAAGTCATCTTCCATAAATTCTTTGAATGCATCTGTAGTTTCTAAAACAAGGTTGTATGCCTTTTTCTTTTCTTCCTCATCTTTAATTTTGTAACATTCCCCATCAATTTGAAGGCCCTCAATTCCTTCCTGACCTTTTGGCCAGATTACAACATGAACACGTGGGTTTAACCTGATTTGTTCAGCTTTTCTTGTTGGGTGGAATGTAAAGAATACTAAGTCTTCACCATCTCTACTAAAAAATACGGATGCACCTGAGGAGTTACCACCAACGCTAGTCGCAATAAACATTCGATCAGCTGAATCTAATACATTTTCTATTTTTTTATCTAAAACATCATTCATAGCCATAACACTAATATGCTTGTGAAATAATGCACAAAGTCCTTTGTATTATTTTTTAAATATTTAAATCATTTATGATTGGAATACATGTTTAAAGTCTTTAAAACGCCGGAATTTAAAAAAGCTGTAAATTTTTATAAAGACGGCATAAAAGAAAATAGAAAAAGCTTTGTCATTTCAATGGGTTCAGCTGTTGTTTGGTGTTTTCTGATTGTTATCCAGCCTTACATAATCAAAAGAATAATTGATGATGCGATTGTTCTAGAGAATAGACAAATGTTAATTATATTAATTTCTTTCATGTTGATTGCAGGATATTTACGTGCTTCAACTATCGGTATTAGAAGATATTTTTCAATGCATGTTTCATACAATGTTGAAGCAGGGATAAGAAATAGAATCTTTACTCACATGCAGAAGTTGGCATATAATTTCCATGATAAGGTTCCAACTGGTGAACTAATGGCACGAGCTTCAAGTGACGCCTCTCAGGTAAGACTTGCCTTTGCAATTGCACCATTGGCTACAGCGAATATATTACTTCTAGTTATTTTAAGTATTACATTATTGAGCTTAAGTCTGCCGTTAGGAGCTTTAGTTCTTCTTTCTATTCCTGCCGTATTATGGCTTGCTTCAAATTTTTCATCAAAGGCATTAGGAATTTCATTAAGAGTCAAAGAAGCAGAGGCTCAAATGACTACAGAAGTTGAAGAGCAACTTGGAGGTATTAGGGTTGTTAAAGCTTTTGGAAATGAAGACCTTGCTGCATCTAAAGTAGAAACAGCAATTTCTAGTATTTATGACACATCGCTTGAGTACCTTGATCTAAGAACAAAATTTGTTCCTATGTTCGAACTAATACCAATGGTGATAACTTTACTTGTTTTACTTCTTGGAGGATATTTATCAATAAATGAGTTTATAACATTAGGAGATTTTATAGCTTTTACCCAGTATGTCTTCCTGTTGTTGTGGCCATTACGCATCACAGCGTGGTTTTTATCAGAAATACCATCAAGTGTAACTGCTGGAAATAGGATTTTAGATTTACTTAATGAGTCACCGAGTATTGTTGACGGAAGTTCAGATGAAACTTTTCCGGAGACAGGTAGTGGAAGTTTAAAATTTTCCAATGTTAATTTTCGTTACGGTGATGATAAGATCTTTGATAATTTATCTTTTGAAATAGAAGGAAAGAAAACAGTTGCAATTGTTGGTTCTACTGGTTCTGGTAAGTCAACTTTGGCTTATTTGCTTCCAAGACTTTATGATATTGAATCAGGAAAAATTGAAATTGATGGGGTCGATATTCATAACGTAAAACTTGATGAATTGAGATCACAGGTAAGCCTGGCTTTTGAAGAAAGCTTTCTGTTTTCAAACTCAGCTAGAGAAAATATTTCACTTGGATCAGATAAAGCTTCCCAAGAACAGGTCGAAAAAGCAGCACTTATTGCTAGAGCACATGAATTTATAGCTCAATTACCTGAGTCATATGAAACAAAAGTTGGTGAAAGGGGTTATGGACTTTCTGGAGGACAGAGACAGCGAATCGCTTTAGCACGAGCAATATTACGTAAACCAAGAATTTTAATACTTGACGATGCCCTATCTGCTGTTGATGCATCTACCGAAGAAGAAATTAGAAATGAACTTAAACAAGTTATGTCAAACATGACTACGTTAATAATTACAAATAGGGTTCCAACTATTGAGCTTTGTGATGAAGTTATTTTTCTCGAAAATGGCAAAGTTAGAGGACAGGGTAACCACAATAAATTGATTGAAGAAATTCAAAGCTACAAATCATTATTTCTAGAAAGTCAGACAAGTGGATCTAAAAATGACAGATAATGTTTTTTTACGTTCAATTAGGTTAGTTCCTGAAATAAGAAGACCTTTCCTTTGGAGTTCTTTGATTGCAATGGCTGGTTCAGCTTTGAGGATGGTTGGTCCACAACTAATTTCAAGAGGTATAGATGAAGGAGTTTTAAAGTCGAACTATACATATCTTTTAGAACAGAGCTTTTATTACTTCATCACATTGGTTTTACTTTACTTTGTTGCAAGTAAGGCACTTCTTGCAATTGGCTTAGTAGGTGAGTCTTATGTTAAAAGTGTAAGAGAAAAACTTTTTAGACACTTATCTTCATTAGATATTAACTTTTTTGAGAAAAATAAAACAGGTGTTTTAGTTGCTCGTATGACATCAGACATGCAAAGTTTAAATGAATTTGCACGTGAAGGTGCAAGTAGTGTTATTACAGCTTTACTAACTATTTTTGGAGCTACAATTGCTGTATTTCTAGTTGACGCTCAACTAGCACTACTTTCTTTTTTAATTTTGCCTTTACTAGGGGTAGCAACAAAGATATTTCGTAACCACGCTGATAAAGCTTATTGGTCAATACGAGAATGGATTGGTCAAGTCCTCTCATCTCTTCAGGAGGGAATTTCTGGAGTAAGAATAATACAGGCGTATTCGGATGAAAAAACACAGTTCGCTAGATTTAAGAATGTAAACGACCAACATTTCAAAGCTAATATGCAATCAGCAAAAAACATTGCTATATACTTCCCTTTTTTAGAAATCACCAGAGTGACCTCAATAGCTGTAGTCATTTGGTTTGCTTCGATAAGAATTAATGAAGGGTCTTTATCAGTTGGTGAATTAGTAGCATTGTTGTTTTATTTAAATTACTTTTTTGATCCATTGATACAACTTTCATTTAACTATGACCTCCTTCGCTCTGCAGGCTCTTCCATGAAGAAAGTATTTTCAATTTTGGATGAAGAACAAGTATTGAGCAAAACAGGTGATATCGAACCTCAAATGGAATCAAACAAAGTTATTGAATTTACAAATGTAGATTTTTCTTATGGTAGAGATACGGTTTTACATAATGTAAATATTTCAATTAATAAGGGCGAAAAGATTGCAATTGTTGGAGAAACTGGAGCAGGTAAAAGCACAATTGCAAAACTAATACTTAGATTTTATTTACCAACCAAGGGTGATGTAAAATTCTACGGTGAATCATCTAAAGATGTCACACAAAGATGGGCAAGGAAAAATATTGCATATGTTCCTCAAGAAAGCTTTCTATTTAGGGGGTCAATTAGAGATAATCTAATTTATTCAGATCCTGAAAATATAGAGCTAGAAAAAGAACTTGCCGAAATAGGCGTTTTACAGTGGTTTGATAGATATGAAAATGGTTTAAACCAAAATGTAGGAGAGAGAGGTTCAAATGTTTCTGCAGGCGAAAGACAATTCATAGCATTACTGAGAGCAGTTCTTGCTAGGAGGCAGATTATTGTCTTTGATGAAGCTACTGCAAATTTAGATATTGAATCTGAAAATTCAATTCTTGAAGCAACGGATAAGCTTTTAGATTATCAAACCTCAATTGTTATAGCTCACAGACTAGAAACTATATTAAATTCAGAAAAAATTATTGTTATGGATGAGGGCAAACTAGTTGGGTTTGATAACCATAAAAATTTATTAAATACAAATGATATATACAAAGAGCTTTTTTCAGCATGGGATTTAGTTAACTAGTTTCGTTCTTTAGTCTATTTTTAGCTATCTTTACATATTCTGGATTTAATTCATATCCAATGTAATCCCTATCAAGCAATTTTGCAGCAATTGCAGTTGATCCACTACCAATAAAGGGATCTAAAATTAGGTCATTTTTAAAGCTGTATAAATTTATAAACCTCTTTGGTAACTCAACAGGAAATGGAGCAGGGTGACCTATTTTCTTTGCCCTAGCGGGAGTAATATTCCAAATTGATAAAGTTGATTCCATAAACTCCTCTTTTTCAATTGTTGGCTCTCCTTTAGCTGAATTTTTCATTGAGTCTTTCGAGAAGACCAAGCAATATTCGTGAATATCACGAATTACTGGATTAGAAGGAGAAAGCCAACTACCCCATGCGAAATTGGCATTCGCACCTTTAGATTTCTGCCATATTATCTCACCCCTCATTAGAAACCCTATTTCCAGAATTATTTCTATAAAGTATTTCGAAAATGGAATGTATGGCTTTCTCCCAAGGTTTGCAACATTTACAACTAACCTACCTCCAGACTCAGTAACTCTGTATACTTCTTCAAATACTTTGGTTATCATTTTCCAGTATTCATCATCTGATAAATCTTCGTCACTATCTTTTCCAATATTGTAAGGAGGTGAAGTTACAGTCAAAGATATACAATTATCAATTAGTTCATTCATATTTTCCGAACTTTTAGTGATAATTTTATTTCTTAATTTAGATATCTGATTTTGATTAATAATTTCTTTCAACTCTTCATCTTGAAATTTAGAAACAAAACCTTTTCTTGAGCCAGATCCAATTTTAAAATATGAAGTTTTTTTCATAACTAAATTTTACATCTTTTAAACTAACAACATGTTAAAGAGATTAAGTTTCGTATTTATAGGATTCTTTATATTTGCTAGCATGAGTTATCAACCTCACTTAAATGCTAAACATTCAGAATTTTTAGAATCAATGGTTTTTCCAGTAAAAAATATAATGTCTCATTTTTATGATGACTGGGGAGAGATAAGAGGAAATGGAAAAAGAGTTCATGAGGGTATTGATATAAGAGCTCAAAAGGGATCTCCAATTGTTGCCATTGCAGATGGACGTATTAGTACTGTTTCATATTCAGAATCTTCTGGTTACTACATTGCAATAGATCACCAGAATGGGTGGCTTTCTTTGTATGTTCACTTAGATGATGATATAAACGGTAATGACAACCTTGGAGGTAGGGACACAGCATTTGCTGATGGTATTTACCTTGGTGGTGAAGTTATCGCTGGACAAACAATTGGCTATGTGGGTGATTCTGGAAACGCAGAGGGAACAGTTCCACATGTACATTTTGAGGTCAGATATATGGGAAAATCCTATGATGCATATGATTACATTAAATCTTCTTGGGAAAGGTTTGAAAAGTTTATAAAATTCCCAAAAAAACTGGGTATAAATTTATTTTAAGTAAATTATTGAATCTTTAATTTCTTCAACTTCTTCAAGCTCTAAAACTTTCTCTATATAATTCCCTTCATCAACGTAATTAATGTATGTAAGGTTTTCTATTGATAAAATTTCCTCCGAAGGCTCTTTCATTGATATCCAAATAATTCTTTGTAATGAAGAACTATGTATTGAATCTAGAAATACTTTTCGTAATTCACTGTCCATATCTTCATAATAAATTCCACAATAAGCCCCCTCTGAGGCAGTAAAAATATGACTATCATCTTCAATGTTTCCTATTGCTTTCTTTCCAGGGAGCTTTTCAATAAAATCCATTGGCAATTTATCAGATACAAAAATTCTCAAATCTTGATTTTGAACATCTAACTTTTGTAATAACTTTTCATGTTCTTTATTTATAGGATTTATAAAAATTGCTGGCATGATTTTAAGATTAACTTAAAAACAAAAATAAATTAAATCAATACTTTTCCGATTGATTCAGCACCTTATTAACATAAAGGTATGGCAAATGTTGAAATTGATTTAGGTAAATATTCATTAGGATGGTCTGATCCTGAAAAGAATGTATTTAAGCCTGAAAAGGGATTAAATGAAGACATAATACGTAAAATGTCTGAGATAAAAGAAGAACCTGAATGGATGCTTGATTTTAGACTAAAAGCATATAAGAGATTTTTGGATAAACCCATGCCCGAATGGGTTGCAAAAGAGAAATTAGATTCTCTAGATTTTGATGATATTTACTATTATATAAAGCCTACAGAAAATCAAGCTGACTCATGGGATATGGTTCCAGATGAAATTAAGGAAACATATGAAAAACTTGGAATTCCAGAAGCTGAAAGAAGTTACTTGGCTGGTGTTACAGCTCAATATGAGAGTGAAGTTGTCTACCACAGAAATAGAGAAGATCTTGAACAACTCGGAGTTATTTTCTGTGATATGGATACAGCAGTCAGAGAATATCCTGAATTAGTCAAAGAATATTTTGGGACCGTAATACCTCCTGGCGATAATAAATTTGCTGCACTTAATTCAGCAGTATGGTCGGGCGGATCGTTTATTTACGTTCCTAAAGGTGTTCATATTGAAGACCCTCTACAAGCTTATTTCAGAATTAATGCTGAAAACATGGGTCAGTTTGAAAGAACATTAATTATTGTAGATGAAGGTGCATCTGTGCATTATATAGAAGGATGTTCTGCACCCGTTTACACAACAGATGCTCTTCATTCTGCTGTTGTTGAAATAATAGTTAAACCTTCAGGTACATGCAGGTATACAACAATACAAAATTGGTCTAACGACGTTTTCAATCTCGTTACAAAAAGAGCTCAAGCTTTTGCTAATGCAACAATGGAGTGGATTGATGCAAATATTGGTTCTTCCCTAACTGTTAAATATCCATCAGTTTATTTAATGGAACCCGGCGCTCATGGTGAAGTGTTATCTGTTGCTTTTGCAAATGCAGGACAACACCAAGATACTGGAGCAAAAATGGTACACCTTGCACCAGATACAACCTCTTTAATTACATCTAAATCAATATCTAAAGGTGGAGGTAGAGGAGCATATAGAGGTTTAGTCAAAGTAGAGGATGGAGCTGAAACAGCAAAGAGTTTTGTTAGATGTGACGCGTTAATTCTTGATGACGATTCAAGATCTGATACTTACCCATATATGGAAATAGAAGAGGCATCAGCTGAGATCGGCCATGAAGCTACAGTATCAAAAGTAGGTGAAGATCAATTATTTTACCTAATGAGTAGAGGGCTTTCTGAATCTGAAGCAACATCTATGATTGTTGCTGGTTTTGTTGAAGAATTCACAAAAACTCTACCTATGGAATATGCTATGGAGTTTAACCAACTAATTGAATTAAATATGATTGAAGCCGGCGCAGTCGGTTAGTAATTAGGAAAAGCCTTGAACACCAATTTATTTGAAAAAAAATTAGAATCAATGTCGTATAGTGATTTTAATAAAATATCTGCAAAGGATGAAGATTGGAAATATTTAGGTAAGAAAATATTCGAACTTCATGACATTAAGATTGGTAGCAATAAAGAAATACAACAGTCTGATAACTCAGATATAGACTTTAACAGTTTCTCCTACATTGTTAATTCTGACCAGAAAGATGTAAAAATAACCAACATCAATGATATTAGTGAGCCGTTAATAGACAACTCCATAAAAAGACCATTTGATAGTTTCAATATTGAACAATTTGAAAAAGTCACTGGTGGATTCAGAATTGATTTTGAAGATGATATAGATGAATACTATAGAATTAATTTTCAGTCAGATCAGAATGCCATACCTTATGTTGGAGTAAGTGTAGATAAAAATAAAACCGCAAAATTATATTTGAACCTTAATAATTCAGTAAAAGGAAATGTGTATCCAATAATTGAGTTATCTTTAAAAGAAAATTCTAATTTAGAAATTATACTTTCTGTGACAAGTCTAGAAGATGTAAACATTGCGAACTCAATATATGCAAAAGTGCTTAAAGATGCAAATTTAAAGATACACACTATAAGTATGGGGGGTGAGCTTTCACGTTCTAGAATGGATATCGATTTGGTTGGAGATGGCTCAGGATTCTACTTGGATGGAGTATATTTTGGCGAAGACTCACAAATACATGACAGTAGGGTATTCGTTAACCACCTAGGAAAAAATACAAATTCAAATATGATTACAAAGGGTGTATTAGGAGATAGAAGTAGCTCAATTTTTACAGGAACAATTCATATTGCTGAAGGTGCAGTAAAAACTGAATCACATCAAGAGAATCGAAATATTTTGCTCAGTGAAGAAGCAACTGCACAATCAGTACCCAATTTAGAAATACTTTGTGATGATGTTATTTGTAGTCATGGCTCTTCTGTTGGACCGATTGAACAAGAAATATATCACTATGTAATGGCAAGAGGTATAAGTAAGGTTGATGCTGATAAAATGCTTATCAAGGGCTTTTTTAATGAAATCATTAATGATTCGAGCTGGAAAATAGTTCATGACAGTGTTGCAGATATAATTGATTCAAAATACATGAACATTTCAAGAGGTAAGTAAGTGGATAAAATTAAAACTTTGAAAACTTCAGAATTATCATTAAATAGTTCAAAAGTTGTAAATCTTGGTGATAAGCAAATTGCTCTATTTAACTATGAAGGTGAATATTACGCACTAGATGATATGTGTTCTCATGCTGAGGCAAGCCTTTCAGAAGGAGATGTCTATGATTGTAAAGTTGAATGCCCGCTTCATGGTGCTGAATTTGATTTGAAGACTGGTGATGCAGTTACACTACCTGCAACAAAACCAGTAGTTAAATATAAAGTGAATGTTGAAGATGACTATATTTTCTTAGAAATGACACAAGATGCTTAAATTAGAAAACCTAACTGCATCTATTGGAGATGTTCAAATCTTAAAAGGAATAGATTTGGAAATAAAACCTGGGGAGCTACACGCAATTATGGGTCCAAATGGTTCAGGAAAATCTACACTGTGCCATGTTGTAATGGGCAATGAAACCTATCAAGAACAGGGAAAAATTCTTGTTGAAAACAATGACTTATCTGGACAAAAACAACTTGAGAGGTCTAACGCTGGTGTTTTCCAATCATTTCAATATCCAGTTGGCCTGCCTGGTGTAACCCTAAGGGAATTTTCTCAAAATATAAATAAAGATTTAAATAATGAAGAAATAGAGAAGTTAGCTGAAAAATTTAGCGTAAAAGAATTTTTAGACAGAGAAGTTAATGTTGATTTATCTGGTGGAGAAAAAAAACGATGCGAGCTATTTCAAATTGCTTTAACCACTCCCAAAGTTGCTTTACTAGATGAAATAGATTCTGGTTTAGATATTGATGCAATTAAATCTGTTGCTGAATTAATTAATGCTAATAGAGATGAAAACACCGCCTATTTGATTGTTACTCATTACAGTAGAATCCTAAAATATCTTGATGTTAATATGGTTCACATCGTTGTTGATGGAAAAATTGTAAAATCAGGTTCTAAAGAACTTATTGATGAAGTTGATTCTGATGGATACACTCAATATCAGGGAAAGTAATGACAGAAAAATTCAGAACTGAATCAGATTCCATGGGGGAATTTCAAGTTCCTATAGATGCAAAATTTGGAGCTTCGACTGCAAGAGCTACTGATAATTTCCCAATTTCAAATTTACGTTTTTCAAGGGTATTTATTAGATCTCTTGGAGAGATTAAAAAAGCTTGTGCAGTTGTAAATGAAAAAAATAACTTAATTGATAGTAAATTGTCAAAAGCAATAGTTGACAGCGCACAAGAAGTAATAGATGGAAAGCACGATAAAGATTTTGTTGTTGATATTTTTCAAACAGGATCTGGAACATCAACAAATATGAATATAAATGAAGTAATTGCAAACTTAGCCTCAGAAAAAATTGATACAGAAGTTCATCCAAATGATCACGTAAATATGAGCCAATCATCAAATGATGTTATACCTACAGCTACAAACCTTGCATCTCTGCTCTCTATTAAAGAAGATGGTGGTTTGTTAACTTATTTAAATAATATGAATGAAACTTTTAACAGCAAAGCCAAAGATTGGGCTGAAGTTTATAAAAATGGTAGAACACATTTAATGGATGCCACTCCAGTTACCCTTGGACAAGAATTTGAGGGCTATGCAAATTTAATCGAGAGCAGGATAAGAGATATCGAGAATTCTCTTCAGGGCGTTAGTGAACTTCCTATTGGCGGGACTGCTGTTGGAAGTGGTATAAATGCACCTAATGGTTTTGGTTCTGATGTTGCTGGTGAATTACAGAAGGTATTAAATATCAATTTTCAAGAAGCTGACAATCATTTCTCAAGACAGGGTTCACGCGATGAAATAGTTCAACTTTCAGGAACTTTAAAGACATTGGCTTCATCATTATTTAAAATTTCTAATGATATTAGATGGATGGGAAGTGGGCCTATATCTGGATTAAATGAATTAAAAATTCCAGCACTACAACCAGGATCTTCAATAATGCCTGGCAAAGTTAATCCTGTAATTCCTGAAATGATGATGCAAGTTTGTGCTCAAGTCATTGGAAATGATGTAGCTGTTACATTTTCAGGGACTAATGGAAATTTTGAGTTAAATACTATGTTGCCTGTAATGGCACATAATGTGTTAGAAAGTATTGAATTGTTAACTAATGCCATAAAGGTATTTAACGAAAAATTATTAATAGGATTAGAACCTAATACAGAAAAAATGGAATCAAATACTCAGAAAAATCCAATTCTAGTTACTGCTTTAGTTCCAAAACTGGGATATGATACAGCAGCTGAAATCGCTAAAGAATCTATGTCTACTAATAAAACCATCAAAGAGGTTTTGTTAGAAAGAGAGCTACTATCTGAATCTGAAATAGATGATTTACTAAATTTAAAAAAATTAATTTGATGAAAAAAAATCTTGCAATCGCTTCTGATCATGCAGGTTACAAACTAAAGCAGTTTTTAGTTGAAAATCTTAAAGAGTTAAATTTAAAAGATTTTGGCACAAATGATGAAGAAAGTTGTGATTTTCCAGACTTTGCTTCAAAAGTTTGTGACTTTGTCTTACACGATACATCTTTTAGGGGCTTACTTATTTGTGGTAGTGGTGTTGGTATGTCAATTGCTGCAAATAAAATCAAAGGGATTAGAGCTTCAAATGTAACTAATGAAGATATGGCAATACAGAGTGTGGAACACAATAATGTAAATGTTTTATGTTTAGGGTCAAACAATGTAACTAAAGCCGACTCTTTAAAAATAGTATTAAGTTTTTTGAATTCAGAAATGTCAAACGAAGAGAAATATCAAAGAAGAATAAATAAATTAGAAGACTAAATTGATATCTGCCAAATAGCCTGTATCCAGTCGTCTTTAATCTTATTTCTGGCAAATACAACTATGCCAATAGCTCCCTCTTCATAGACTTCTCTCATAGAAGTTCCAGTAGTGTAAACATCATCAGCTATTAATAAAGGATCTTGTTCATTATTAGTACAGTAAGGCTTTAATGCTTTTTCAAATGGTATTCCACCTCTTGGAATTCCTTTAACATCTCTGAAGGTTAATCTCTCACTCACAATTTTTGCCAGAGCATCATAATCACCATCTGTTAGAGCATCGCACTCTACTTTCCAAGTTAAAGGAAGCCCCGCGTGAGAAATAAAATCTTCTTTTATAAATAAATTCATATCAACTTTCTTAATTTTAATGGATTAAAACAAACAGTTCCAAAACTAACATGATCTGCTCCAATATTTTTATAGTACTCTATATCTTCAATAGAATCTATGCCCCCACCTGCAATAATCTCTATTTTGGGAAAATTAGATTTTAAGTATTTTATAAATTTTGTTGTATAGGGTATTAATTCTTTTCCGCTTAGGCCACCCCTGTCAACAGGAAGGGTATTACATGCATGAATTTGTTTAAACTTAAATGTTTCAATGAAATTGTCTAATTCTTTAAAAGTTGTAATAGGTGAAATTTTACCTATAAACCATTCTCTTGTATCTGGAGCAAATTCTTCAATACCCTCTGTATAGTGTTCGTCTATATTAGGGCATGACATATTGATTTCAATATTAAAATTTTCTGGTATTTTTTTAGCAAATATTTTCCAATCGTCTTTTTCAATTCCTGCGATGGAAAATACTTCATCCTCTCTATATTTAGTAATCCCAAATTCAACTCCAGGATTTCTAAGTCCGATTTTGTTTACCCATCCCTTTTTTGTATAACGTAAAGTTTTAGCAATTTGAATGATTCGCCCAGTTCTTTTCTCGACAGTCCAGCTACCAGAAACAGAAATCGTATTCTTGGTTTTTATATAATTACCAAAAGGTGCAGCAATAAATTTTTTCATATGTTTAATTCATTTATTACATAGTCAAGATTATTTCTAATAGACCTACCCATAACAATATAAGAAGCTCCATCAGCTATTGCTTTTTCTGGTGTAGTTATATTTTTTTGGTCATTTGATAAATCATCTTTTAATCTAATACCTGGACTTACAACTAAATCAAAAATATTAATTGATTTAGTTATTTCTGATGGTGGGCAAATTACTCCATCTAGGTTCGATTCTTTTGCTAATTCAAATTCTAAATGTACCCTCTCACTTGTTTCTTTATCGATGGCTTTGCTAGTAAGAGCTGAGCTGACTCCTAGTAATTTAAGGCTTTCTTTTTTATTTACTGATGCTTCATACAGAGCCTCTTTAGTGGATGAAATGTGAATTGTTAAGTAATCAGCTCCTATATTTCCAGCACTTTTTGTTGCTTCCTTTACGGTATTAGGAATGTCGTGAAGTTTTAAATCTAGGAATACATTCCAACCCTCATCTTTAAGATGAGTTACAACTTTAGGACCTTCTGATATAAACATTTCAAGGCCTACTTTTACTCCATAAATTTTATTTTTTAATTTTTTTAATTCAAATTCAAATTCATTCAACGATTTGCCATCTAATGCAAAAAATATTGGCTTAACTGACATTTTGTATTGCCTCCATATCATCTAACGTATTTTCTTGTTCCGAAAATGCTTTCATAAAAGCTTGGGCTTCTCTAACTGACGAGACCACAGCAACTCCTGTCTCGTGAGATAGTCTTCTAATTTTCCAACCATCTGTATATTCATTTGCAAATGTTGGGGTATTGATTACTAATGAAACTAAATTTTCTTGAATAATTGTAAGAGAGGTTGGTGATTTATCATTTGCTCTACCAACAATTGTTGAAGATATATTATGTTTTCCTAGATAAGCTCCAGTCCCTTCAGTTGCAAAAATTTTAAAACCCAATTCAGAATAATTTTTAGCAATCTCAACAAAGTTTGGTTTTTCTTTGTCACTTAGTGATATAAAGACACCTTTTTGTTTTTTATTAATTAAAACTCCAGCTGCAGCATAAGCTTTATTAAGCGCAGTGCCAAAATTTGATCCAATTCCTAAAACCTCACCAGTCGCTTTCATTTCAGGACCTAGCATTGTATCTTCTGCAGGAAATCTTGACCATGGAAAAATTGCTTTTTTAATAGCTATTTTTTTTGTTGAACCATCCAAATAATCAGTTTCCTTTTTTACAAAATCCAAAGAATGGCCAAGCATTAATAAAGTACCAGCTTTAATTATTTGATTTCCAGTTACCTTTGCAACAAAAGGCATTGTTCTTGATGCTCTAGGGTTTGCTTCTAAGATATATAGAGTCCCTTCTTTCACTGCAAATTGAATATTCAAAAGCCCTTTAACATTTAAAGCTTTTGCTAGTTGTATACTTTTTTGTTCAATCTCATTAATAATTTTTTTGTTAATACTAAAAGGTGGGAGGACTGCTGTTGAATCTCCACTATGAACACCTGCTGGCTCTAGGTGTTCAAGGACTCCAGCTATGAATACTTCTTTACCATCAGATATTAAATCTACGTCCACCTCCACCGTATCTGTTAAGAATTGATCAACAAGTAATGGACCAGAATTAAAAGGATTACCATCGTCATCTGCGCTTGCTAGTATCGAAAGATAATTTTTTAGTTCAGTATCATTTTGTACTACCCTCATTGCTCTTCCACCTAATACATAGCTTGGTCTTAATAGGACTGGATATCCAATTCCATT
>Ga0181601_10000989_pt1 | contig 24116 bp, 20 predicted proteins | sample 041ome_8_FD_133020 | JGI IMG/M metagenome (GOLD analysis project Ga0181601, IMG submission 133020) | Coastal salt marsh microbial communities from the Groves Creek Marsh, Skidaway Island, Georgia - 041407BS metaG (megahit assembly) | ecosystem: Environmental > Aquatic > Marine > Intertidal zone... | reverse complement strand
GGATCTTTGAGTGCTGGTGCAATAGCAGCAGCAGTAGCAGCAGCAGCAGCAATTGCAGCCGCGGTTGATGACGATGATAATAATACTCCTGCACCGACTCCTGCACCGACTCCTGCACCGACTCCTGCACCGACTCCTGCACCGACTCCTGCACCAACATATATTGTTGAAACATCTGAGGAAGTAAAAGCAAATGTAAGTACTTCTACAAATACTTCAACAAGCACTCAAACTCAAACGACTGTTGCTACAAAGACAGATGTTCCAACTACTGTTAATACATCTACTAATACAACTACGAATACAAATACAACAACTGTAACTTTAACAATGGCTTCTCAAACTGGTCAGCCATATGATCAAAACCTCAACCCTACCAAGACTGAAAATGATGGTTTTGCAGAAGCAGGAGAATATTTCTATCAAGAACAAGTAGTAGAAGTTGATAACTTTGGTAACTTGATCGAAGTTGAGGTACCTATAGAAATCGAGGTATCTGAAGATGCTTTTGGAGCTGCGCTAGTGGAAGAAATTGATACTACCGTCGAAGAAACTATCGAGATTACCGTTGAAGTCCCAGTTGATATAACGGTCGAAGAAACAACGGTTGTTACAGGCACAAAAACCTCAGCGACTCCTTAATTTAATTTAATCGAATGTCCTAAAAAAGGAAGCATTAGCTTCCTTTTTTAGTTTTTAATACTTATAAAAATATTCAATTGTGAGTGGAGGGAGTTTAGGGTTTAAATGCTGAACTGATTTCACTGTGGTGCCATTTTCATCAACCCAATAATAATTTTTTAAGTCAAGATTAAGTTTTTCTACATGAACAGTTTCAATATATTTTAATGCATTTACTGACTTATACTGAATATCAATAATTTCTTGTTTAAATTTCTTAATTTTGTTTTGATATAAAAAAAAACCAGATGGGTTTCTGAGCTGAACATAATAGCTGCCACCAAGCTCTTCGTTGCTGAGCAGATTAAAACGTTTATTCAACGCTTCATAATCGTGATCAAGTCCCAGAGTTTTAATCACCTCCCCAGATCTTGTGAAAAAAATAACCCCATCTGAACCAACCCATTTCATTATTCCGTTATTAGATTCAGATAATACAAAGGAGGACATAGGCCCCTTCTCAAAATATGCAATAACAAATGAAAACTCTCTGTTAACAAAGTCATTTTCAGTAATTGGTACATTCGGATAACCGAATATTGCTGTTTTAATCAAAGGTATTGAATCTGAAAAGGAGATAAATGAGCAAGAGCTAAATGATAAACAGGCAATAAGTATTGTATATTTTGTCTTAATCATAGAAAGATTCCCAGGTTCTCATGAAATTAAATTGATTGGCTTGATCAGTAACAGCATATAAATTGTGCGAGTGCGTTAGGATAGCAGCGCCATCTCTAGTTAGCGGTCTTAAACCAAAGCCAGATATACCTTTAGTGTATCTGTCAAAAAAGAACTCAATTGGAATATGAAAATAGAATCCTTTATCAAAGCTACCTTCTCCAAATTCATATTTACTTATATCTGTAACAGCAAAGAAAGCGCCTATACTAAGTCCACTTTTAAATCTTCTACTAAAATCAAAGTTAATTCCTGAATCTTTTGCAAGAAAACGTCCACCCTTAATTTTAAATAATATATTAGTAATGGGCTCTTCATAATATAGGTTTATATGTCCAGTTGTTGTTCTATACTTTCTAAAATCAAATAACTGATCATAGTCTCTTTGTTTAACATTCCATGCTTCAGCTCCTACGGCCCAGGTTTTCCCAAAAGGTCTATACAAAATTTCACCGCCAATGCCTCCAAACATACTCTCCATAAGGCCTGCAGTAATTTTGGCATAAAAATCATTTGTTGGATTGAAAAATTTATTTAATTGAAAGCGTTTAATATGAAAGTCTCTGCTTTCCTTCAAGTAGGATACAATATCACTTCTTACATGAGGCAAAATACTATCTGATGCTAGTTTTAAACCATCAAATGTGTCATAAATTCCCAAGGCGGCAGAAGTTACTAGAGTAAGATTGTCTTGAAAAATTGTTTCAGAATGAAAAGCTAATGATAGGTCGCCAAAATAAAAACCATCAGGACCACCAATTTGAGATCTCACGCTAGGAGCAATTTTCCAAAAATTAGAAGGTCTTTTTATTAGTGGTTGAAATTCATATTTTTCTCTATCATATAATGCAGATTTAATAGTGATACTCTTTTCAAGTGGCTTAGCTAATTTATCATCTTTAAAGAGATTGAATTTATCTCTATCTATTGTTACCTGGTTTAAAAGCATGCCACCATTAACATTTGAAATAGTAATTGACTTGATGTCATTTGGAAGTATTGAATCAAGCACTGTATACACCCTTCCAGTTGCCCTTGGATAACTTATATATGTATTCTGGGCATAAACTACTTCAAAATTATCGCCTTTAAGATGGGCTTTTTGGACAGGCATTTTCCTTTCGTTAAGATATAACAGTGAGCTTTTATAGATATACTCCTTTCCTCCTCTTTTATTAACAAATTTAACAACCTCAGGATTATCAACTTCTACCAAATCATCTCTTTTTCTTAATGCAGGATTATTTCCCTTCATCCCAGCTTTCATTGATAACCCAATATTAAAAGTATTCCCTTTTGTATATCCAATTTTAAAATGAACATTATTAGTTATTGGGTAAACAAAGCCTAGATTTATCTTAGATTTTTGAGGTTTAACAGATTCAAAGGCTAATTTAAAACTTTCTGCACCAAATGGAAATCCTTCTTTAGTATAATCTGTGCCGTCATATTCAATTTTTAATCTAGAACCGTGGAAGTTAGGTAAAAATATTTCAATTCCACCAAACAATCCAGCTTGACCACTAAAGAATGAACCAATATTAAAATCTCCACCCATTGTATCAGTATTGGCACCTGTTCTTGAATCAAACTCGTCAGAAATATATGAAAATGGATTTTTTATACTATTACTAGATAAGGTGCCCCAGCCGATTCCGAAGGAAAAATCTATATTCTTATAAAACTTGCTGCCAACTATGTACTCAGACCCAAAAATTCCTGTACCTGCTAAGTCTCTAGCACCAACTGCTATTGATGGCAGATATTTTGTTTCCTGTAATAGTCTAAGTTTGATGTCAAAGCTTTTATCCTTGTAGGTTTGATTTCCACTAAATTCTTTAACATTACTGTAGTAGGCATTATTTATATCAGTATATTGATATGAGGCTTCAAACCAATTAAATGGATATGCGAGGATTGATCCCCTAGTATATGGTTCATTTGCAATCCAATTAAAAGCAATTGTTCCCTCTTCTTGCATTCTGGCCGATGGCATTTGAATTAAACCAACTGAACCATAATTAGAGTAACTTGGAGAATTAAATGGATAAATATAGTCGTAGTTAGAAGCTTTCAAAGAAGTATTAGGGATTATGATAATCAGAAGAAGCGCTAAAGCAAGACTTCTTCGGCCTAAAAAAGGAAGCACTTTTTAATCGCTGATGCTATTCAAAGAAGCTAACGATATAGCAAGACTACTAATTATCGGTGAAACTGCAGATGCATACATTACCCCAGATAAATCACCAACATTTCTTTGTGCGTAAATAATACTTCCAGGATATATGTCTATATTACTTCTAAGACTAAATAAAGATTCTTTAAATAGATGAGTTTTTCCATCCGGATCGATTATTAAAATATCTTTAGCAGCGGATTTTTTTAATCCTCCAGCCAATTTTATGTATTCGTCTACGCTCAACTCTGGATCAAAAGTAGCATTAATAGGATTACCAAAATCTCCAAGGATATAAACTACTTTTTGCATAGATGGTATATAAATTCTATCGCCCTCAAGAAGTGCTAAGTCATCTGATTTATTTGCACTTGATAAACTATTATATAAATCAATCATTACTCTTCCAGTAAACTGGTTAGAACGAATTTCCTCAGATAGAAAGTCTAAAACTGATGGGTTAATATTAATATTAGGCTTACCAAGACTAGAAATTATATGATTAATAGTATCTGAATACCTCAACTGGGAAAATAATTTTTCTTGCTCTAATGCATTTTTTCGGTAAAGCGCCGCTCCATATAAATAAGCATCCGGCAAATATCCACCAGCTCTTTCAACAAGAGACTTGATGGTATCTCCTTCTTCGATAAAATATTCTCCAGGACGAGCTACTCTTCCTTCAATTTTCACTTTTTTCAATTCATCTAAATCATTTTTGAAGGCAGGAACAGTTACACTATCTCTTGGAGACAAAATGAATTGATCTAATTGTGTCATGGGAACATTTAAAATTTTTGAGGACTTAAGATCAACTCTTCGAACATGTATAGAACCATACCCATAATAATCTTGAGAGAAATTCCCAGCAAATCTAATTAAATCCGATAGATTTTCTCCTGGAAGAACTTCGAAAATAGCTTCGTGATTCACCCCTCCTGTGACGGCAACTTCAAAATTAATAGGATTAATGAATATAGTATCTCCAGATCGTAATGTTATATTTGTTTTGAAGTCTCCTGAAACAAGAACATCATACAAGTCAAGATTATAAATAGATTCTCCATTACGCTTTAGTTCAATATTTCTAAAAGAACCATTTCTTGAGATGCCACCTGCAGCATCAATTGCGCCCAATACATTAGATCCTCCAGATAGAGTATAAATTCCAGGATTGTTAATACCTCCAACTAAAAGGACTTGCACATCTCTTACCTTATCAAGAGATAAAAAACTGTTAACTCCAACAGCAGAAGTTGAAATCATATTTGATACCATTTCTTCTGCTAATTTAAGAGATTTTCCAGCTAATGAAACTTTGCCAAACTGAGGAATAGCTATAGAACCATCTCTCTGAATCATAAGCTCATGCTCATCATTTACATTTCCAGTAAGAATTAATTTAAAAGAATCGCCTACATCCAATGTATAATCTGAACCCAAATTACCAATATTTATTGGCATAAAAGATGTCTGCATAGTATCAAAAAAATTTTCACCAAATTTTTTGAGAGAATTGTTATCTGTAGAAAATTCATTTGCTCTTTTTTCAATAATCTCAAGTTGATCTTTAATGTTTTGTAGAATCATCTTATTTGTTTCTACCGTTGTTTCAGCGCGGAATAGTTTTTCCAAGTCTTCCTTTTTATCCATTGAATTAGCTGATTCCATCTCACTTCTCAAGGATGGTGGCAAGCCAGCAAGAAATTCCTCATCTACACTTGAAGATGGAGTGAAAACCTGAGCATATAATTGAGAATTAAAAAATAAAATAGTAACAAAAATTTTTATAGATTGCTGAAATAACGGCTGTTTCATAACTCTGTCCAGATTTAATAATATCTATTTGATTATATAATATAATCATAGTGATTGGTTCAATTCTGCTAGTCAACTAGGAAAATATCTCTTGTAAAAACTTTATTTTTTACATCATCAAGCATGATGCTAAAACGATTTGCAATAATTAAATCAGACAACACTTTGAAATTATCTAAATTATTTAAAATCTTGTGTGAACACCATTCATCCTCTTTAAGAGTTGGTTCATATATAATAATTTCAACACCATTCTTATTTAAGCCATGAATAACATCTATGATTGAAGATTCTCTAAAATTATCTGCATCGGTTTTCATGGATAATCTGAATATGCCTACTCTTTTTGGGTTTTTATTAAGTATTTTTGAAATTACAAAATCTTTTCTTAATTTATTTGACCTGCTAATTGCGCTTATCAATGTCTCTGGGGTATTTCCAAAGCTTTGTTCAAGCTGCTTAGTATCTTTTGGAAGGCAATATCCTCCATATCCAAAGGATGGATTGTTATAATAATTACCTATTCTCAAATCCATTGAAACCCCCTCAATAACATTCAGCGCATCTAAATCACGGTTTAAGCAGAAACTATCTAACTCATTAAAAAAAGAAACTCTCATTGCGAGATAAGCATTAGAAAAAAGCTTTACAGCCTCTGCTTCATCAAGACTCATGTAGACAAGATTTACTTTCGTGCTTTTTGATGCTTTTTTTAATATCATACCAAAAGCCTCTCCTTCAAAAGCATTACTTCCTACAATGATTCTAGATGGGTAAAAATTATCTTCCAATGCTTTGCCCTCTCTAAGAAATTCTGGGCAGAAAATTATCTTTGAAGATGGATATTTTTTCTGCATATTTGAAGAAAATCCAATAGGGACAGTAGATTTAATTATGATAATTGGCTCATTAATTATCGACGAGAGTTTTTTTATTGCTTTTTCAATTTCATTAGTGTTGAAGGCATTTTTTTCTTCATCAAAATTTGTTGGTAAAGCAATCACAAAATAATTAGATTCAAGAAATTTTTTTGACCAATAGTTACAAGCAACTAAATTCAACTGAGGCGATTGAATAAAATTCTCTATTTCTTTATCTCTTATTGGAGAAATTTTACTGTTTATCTTGTCAACTTTTTTATTATCAATGTCATTTACTATTACATGATGATACCGAGCTAAAAGTATTGAAATTGATAGCCCAACATAACCTGCTCCAATAACAGAAATTTTAATGTTATTTTCAACATCTCTCATGCAAATTTTTTTATTCGTGCTTTGTAAAAATATAAAATTTTGATTCTATAGTTTCAGATTTAGAAAAATGATTATTTTTCTTCATAAATTCATGGTCAAGTGTTTCCAAAAGCTTCTTAACATCATCATAAGTTATATATTCTTCAGGGTTTTCCACTCTATCTACCATGAAATCATGGCATGAAATTGCAGTATCAATCTTGCCGGATAATAAATTTTTAGATCCTAAGAGAGCTTCATATTCCATGCCTTCAATATTCATTTTTAAAAAATTAACTCTATCAATTTTATTTTTACTTAATATATTATCAAGAGTTTGAGCTTGAATATTTGTAGAGCTTGAATTATCTTCATTTATTGATCGAACTGAATTAGCTAAATGATTCTCCTCATTGGATATAGCCAATTCTTCATCTTTGCTTGATAATGCTGTGTCAATTGGGATTATATTTTTGATACCATTTAATGAAATCGTCTTTTTTAAACATCTAAAAGTTGCAGGATGAGGTTCAAAGGCTAAAACTAGTCCGCTATCTTTTGCTAATCTAGAAAAATATACACTCTCATTTCCAATTCCTGCGCCTGCATCAACAATTACATCGCCTTCTTTGATTTTATAATGAGGAAGCCAGGTATTTTCCACTCTTATTTTAATTTCATCATATGACTCTACATTTAGATCTGGAGAAGCGATAATTATTTCTTTTCTTTTATTAATCCAGTCTCCTTCAAAGTCTCTAAATATCAAAACTACTGCTCGATGCTTCAATGATTGTTGAATTGTTCCGACAATTGCGACTAAAATCCATAATATTGGATAATATTGTAGTTTCTTAAAAAGATCCTTTATAGCTCTAAGCATTATTTCTCCTTCGAATAATTGCTACTCAATTTTTTTTCTATGTTCATAATACACTTATAAAGATTGATTATTTTTACAATAAAATTATTTCTAACTTATAAGACTGAGTCTACTAAATTTTTCAACCTGTCTGAGTAAGTCATCTCATCATGAAAATAGTAATATTGCCTTTGAGCATCAGTGGAATGAATGTCTAGCAAATTTCTATCTTTCCAAGCATCCTTTATTTGATTTTCAAGTTTCTCAAGTGAATTACATAAAATAATAGCGTCCATATCATTAATACCTTGAAAATGTTCATAGCTATTATAAACATTGTGCATACTAGTAAAGTGCTTTTTATCATCATGGATAAAACCAAGAAATATTTTATTAAAGATTAGAGCCTCAATCATCATTGAAGTTAAGCCTCCTAGAATAAACTCAGCGTTAGATAATAATGCCGGATAGTAATCAAGTGATGGCTGAATAGAAATGCTCCTATTATTTGCCAAAAAATTTGAAGCAACTTGTGAATCTATGACAACATGCTGAAGATTATCCGGAATTTTTCCTCCTGTGCTTTGTCTCCAGGGATGTGGTCTATAAACAAGTTTTGTTTCTCCAAATATACTCTTATTATTTTCAATTACCTGATTGATTTTTTCCAAGACAGTGAACTCATCAAATTCTAATGCTGTTCCTACAAATAACATATATGGAAATTTATATACTGATTCAAGATTAGCAGATCTAAGCTTAAAGTAATGATCATATCTTGGTGTACCAATTGCAGAAACATTTTTAGGATCAATGCCTTGAATTCTTTTTGCATGATCGATAGATTGATCTCCCCAAACTCCAAGTTTTGTGGGATATCTCCAGAAAATTGTTTTGCTTGATAAGTTGTCCCAATTATCAATCAAAAACAATGTTGGTATTTTAGATTGATTACAAATCTCTATTAAATCTATGCCTTCTGGATCATATGCTTGAGATGGAAAAATTACTAGGTCGGGAGATATTTTATTAATAGTATTTTCAAGATCCTGATTTGATCCTAAGATAAATTTGTTGAAGCAAAAATAAAGATGGAAAAGTGGGGAATCTACCAACAAGTAATTTTTAATTTTATAAAAAAAAGTTCGAAAAAACCTCCATATAATTTTTAAAAATCTAGTAAGCAAACTTGTGCTTTCAGGGAAAAATGCATTAAATCCAATGGTTCTTTGAATTCTAAATTGAAAAGTTTTAGATTTAAATCTATGTCTCCACATTAAGATATCAAAAATTTTAAAGTGTAGTTTAACTCTTTTATCATTCATGGAATATATGAGAAAAGTTTTTTGCTCAATAACTTTCATATTCTGCACTTTATCGGAAACGAGATAGCTAGTTTTATAATTTTCTTCGATGCTCCTGAATGCGTCGGATGAAATATAATTTCTTATATATAAATCACTGCACAGTACAACAAGCAATTTAGGCTTTATATTAATGGAAGGCATAGAAGTAGATATTATTTTTTTAAAAAATCCTGAAAAAGTTTAAATAATTTTTTTACAGTAAATCCATGGTGCTCCAGAACCTCTTCATTAGTGCCGCATGCGGGCATAGCATCAATTGCATGATTTTTAAATTTTATTTTCATACCATTTTCATAAAGAATATTTGAAATTCGGCCGCCTTGTCCTCCATCAGAATAATGATTATCTAGTGATAAAACAAAATCTGAATTTTTAATTTCCTCACAGAGCCAAGATGCATCAATATTATTTAACCAGGGAAGATTTAATACTTTAATTTGCAGACTATAATTTTCTTTGGCATATACCGAAACATCATATGCAAGGGATAGCATAATTGGTCCATATGCGATGATTGTTAAGCTATCGCCTTCAGTTAATCTTGCCCCTTGTCCAATTTTAAATTCTTGTTTTTTTGATGCATCAAAAGAAACTGGCCATGGAACACTAACAAGTCGTATGAATGTACTTTGATTATTTTCATTTATAGCCCAATTTAGCGCTTGCTCAACTTCAAATTCAGTTGATGGTTCAATAATGGTCATATTTGGTACAGACCCAAAAAGAGAGATATCTCTTAAGGATTGATGAGAGTGCCCTGGCCCTGCAGGCAAAATTCCAGATAAAGAACCCACATAAATGATTTTAGTTTGCTCCGTTGAGTTATTATAAATTTGCTCATTTGCTCTTGCAGACAAAAAGCAGGAGAAAGAATGCACTATAGGCAAATATCCTTTTAAAGCTAATCCTCCTGCCTGAGAAACCATGTCTTGCTCTGCAATTCCGCATTCAATAAAACGATTTGGAAATTCAGTTGAAAACTGTAATAACCCTGTATCTATCATCAAGTCTGCATCTAGGGCAACAATACTGTCATTTTTTTGCGCAGAACTCACTAATGAATTCGAATAAGATGAAATTAAGTTTTGTATATTCTCATTATCTTTATTAAAGCTTGGCTGGTTAATACTTTCTATCAATAGAGGAGGCAAATTGCTTTGACTAAATAATTTATCCGCTGAATCGACTAACTCTTGGACGGCTTCTCTATAAAGATTCGCCGAAGGTGCGCCACTGTGAAACTTGTAAAATTCAGTATCAGAATCTATTGATGTATGCTCCATAAAAGAGACACCTTTTCCTTTGATAGTATCTGCAATTATGATGTTTGGTTTTGCTGAGGATTTTTTTGCTTTAGCTAGAACTTCAGAGAGTTCATTTACATTATTACCATTACATCTAAAGACATTCCAGTGAAAAGATCTCAATTTAGATTCAAGATCACCAAGACTACTGACTTTTTCAAGCAAGGTATCTGATTGAAGTTTGTTATGATCAATTATTACAATTAACTCTTCTAAATTATTATTTGCTGCTGAAACCAATGATTCCCAAAATTGCCCTTCTTGTAACTCTCCATCTCCGGTTAAAACATATATAAAAGATTTTCTGTTTTTTTGTCTGTTTGCCGATATCATTCCTTTTGCTTTTGAAATCCCCATTCCTAAAGATCCGGTATTAGTAATAATATTTTTGGTAGAAATATCTGGATGTCCTGGCAAACCATTAATCCTCCGGAGTTTGTGTAATAAATCAAAATCTAATTTTTGTAGCCCAATTAGAGCTGAGTATATGCCTGGTGCATCATGACCTTTTGAAGAAAAAAATATATTTGAAGTATGTTTATCTTTTGAAAGAAATATTTCATTCATATAAATATATGAAATTATTTCCATGCTTGAAAAAGAACTACCGATATGACCCGAACCAGCTTTGGCAATCATGTATAAAGTATTAACTCTTGCCAGTGAGGCAAAAAGCTCGACTTTTTTATTTTGATTTATACCTGAATCTAAAATACATTCAAATTGATCCTTTCCTACAAAGTACATCTCACCTTCTAAAGCAACACCTATTTGATCACCCATATTTTTTCTCCGATTTATTCATATGCTGGAATTTTTATTTTTGGTAAAATACTTTTATCTTTGTTAATTAATATTTTTGCTAGATCTAAATCTTCCGGTAAATTTATATCAAACCCTTCATGATTATTTGTGAAGAACGGAGCTACAATCTCGCCTGAAATGGAGTGTAATGAAAAAACTGTTTTAGTCCATGCAATTTCTATGCTTGCATTTTGAACATAAACCTCCGGCAATGATGCATATTGGTGGCTATGCCAGGGTATGTTATCCTTTTTTAAGGGCAACAGTGGGGTCATAAATTTATCATTTTTAATCCACATCTTTCCAGGATGTTGACTACACTTTTCAACACCCCTTAATGAATCTATATTTTGATTTTTAAGAAATTCATTGAAAGCCCTTATAATAGTTTCAGGGCCACGGAAAGGGCTGGTTGGTCTCAAAATACTAAAAATATCATATTCTTTTTTATTGCTTCTTAACTTTTTAAGACAAAAAGATACCCATTCTATATCTGCTGAGTTGGAACCTGAGTTTTCTGAAGGTCTTAGAAAAGGAATCTCAGCTCCATAATATTTTGCAATTTTAGCATACCGCTCACAGTCGGTAGCGCAGATCACTCTATCAAATATATTAGAATCTATTGCAGATCTAATGGTGTATGCCAACAGAGGATGGCCATCTAAAATATGCACATTCTTATCTTTAATCCTTTCAGAACCCATCCGGGCAGGAATTAAGGCGATCGAACGGAACTTATTATTATCTTTCATTTAAAGATCCAATTTGACAGAATTCTTGTCAGACGATTATTAATTAATCTACGAGGAAGACCAATAACAAAAAATTTCAAACTAACATAAGTATACATATATGTTAAATAAAAAGATGGTAAAAATTTCCTTCCAAATAATGATCCCAATGCTTCAACGAATAGTAAATATATTGCATTAATAATTTTATAATTTATATATGAATAAAGTGGTCTTTTGTTTGGATAAATCGCTCTCAACTGCCTTGATATCATAGATCCGCTATACTCTGATCTTTCGTTTTGCTCTCTTCTTATATGAAGTATTTTATTTATCTGAACGATAGAGCCGAAGAGACATAGTCTTAGGATTAAAATTACATCAGGAACAATGAGTTTTGGCCACCCACCAATTTTTATAAGCGCTTCATATCTAAAAACTCCCCAAATTATATTGCCTGCTCCAGCCTCTAAGTTTGCAAAAGAAGAAATCCTTCTATAAACATTCATTGAATCATTCTCATAATAAGTGGGCTGTCTTTCATTAATTTGACCTCTACTATCGATTCCAGAAACTAATGGATATGAAATAATTGCAAATTTATTTTCATGTAATTTTTTGATATTTTCTTTAAGCCAGTCTTTATGGTAGAGATCGTGATCAGACACCCATGCAAAATAACTGGTATCTTCAGGGGCTTCATTTAATACAAATGAAGAAGCGGCACACATACCCAATCTGGATTTATTTCTAATATATTTTAATCTCTTATCTGATGCTAAAAAATCATTAATAATATCTGATGGATCTTCTGGGCTAAGATCATCATATATTAAAAGTGTAAAGTCATCATAAGACTGATCTAGAATTGACTGAATTGATTCTCTTAGATGCCCATGCCCCATCATCCATGTCATCATGGCAAGAAAAACTCTAGGCTGATTTTGTGAAATATAAGACACTATTTTATAAATTAGATAAGCGCTTTTCTTGTAACTATAGAGATATTCTTTAATTCTGAATAAACATCTAATGCTTCGAGCCCAGGCTCTCTACAGCCATTGCTTGAAAAACCAAAACCTCCAAACGGCATATGAGGCTCGCTTCCATAAGTTCCAAAATTTATATTAGCAAGACCAGATCTTACTCTTGTAGCAAACCACATTGCTGTGTCTATATTTTTTGTATGAATTGAAGATGTCAAACCGTACTCCGATGAATTTGAAACTTCTAATGCTTCAGAAATATTTTTAACTTTTATCAATGAAGCAATAGGTGCAAAAAGTTCTTTTGAGTTAAAATCAGAATTTTTGTTATAACATTCAATAATAGTTGGAGAGATATAATAACCATTTTTATTTGGCTTATTAGTTGATGACGGCCCTCCGCATAAGATCCTGCCATCACCTTTTTTAATATTGCTTAATATATCAATTACCGCGTCATAACTATGTTTATTAATTAATGGTCCTAAATCACAGTCATTATTTATACCTAGTTTCAATGACAATGTTTTTGATAGGAGCTTCTTTTTAAATGATTTATAAATATTCTCCATAACTATGATCCTGCTCCCTGAGGCGCAACGTTGTCCAGCATTGCTGAATGCAGATAAAACTGCCCAATTTACTGATTCATTAAGATCTGCGTCATCACAAACAACAAAAGGATTTTTTCCACCTAATTCCAAAGAGATTCTTTTCATATTTTGAGATGCTTGACTGGCTATTTTTATTCCTGTTTTGGTTGAACCAGTAAAGCTTATTAATTTCACTCTTTCATCTTGAACCAGTTGACTGCCTGCAAATGAATCACCGTGAATAACATTAAGGACTCCTTTCATGAGACCAGCATTATTGCAAATCTCGGCAAATAGATTTGCTGTATTTGGCGCATCTTCAGATGATTTCAATACGACGGAATTGCCACATATCAAAGCAGGGAAAACTTTCCATGCAATATTTGCTATGGGAGTATTTGCTGGAACAATTAACCCAACAACTCCATGTGGCTGTCTAACAGTAAAACTAGTTCTACCTTTTATGCCAGAAGTGAGTGATCGACCATATAACCTCATTCCCTCACCAGCAAAATATTCTCCCTGCAATATAGCTGCTTGAACTTCGCCTCTTGCATCGTTAATTTTTTTACCAGTTTCTTCAGCAACGCATCTTGCTAAACTGGATAAATTCTTCTTAAGATTTAAAACTATCTCTGATAAAATCTGGCCACGGTTAACCGGAGTAATATCTTTCCATGTATCGAATGCATTCTCTGCTGCCGATACTGCTTTATAGACAATTGAATAGTCTGAATTAACAAATTCAGACATTTTTTTTCCAGTATGAGGATTGTATTTGTCAAGCCAATTAAGTTTTTTAGATACTATTTCTCTTCCATTAATCCAATTATATATTTTTAACATGCCTATATAGCCGTCCAGCCCCCATCTATAATTAAATTAGAGCCCGTCATGTAGCTTGAAGAATCACTTGCAAGAAAAATTAAAGCTCCATTGTAATCGTTTTGAGAGGCCATTCTGCCAATAGGAATTCTACTGCAATAAGCATCTAAAAACTCTTTATCTTGATTATTAAATACACCTGCAAGTGTTAATGAGTTAACTCTAATATGTTTTTTTGCCCAATATACTCCTAGATACCGTGTTAAATTTAATAGGGCAGACTTTGAGGCAGAATATGGAGCAGGTTTAAAAAATACTTCTTTATTTTTTCTTCTATAGTCATACAAACTCTGATCAGGTGAAACTAGGCCGTATATTGAAGAAATATTTATTATCGAACCGCCATTGTTTTTTGCCATATTACCTCCAAAAATCTGACAGGTTAAAAAAACCCCCTTCAGATTTACATCTATGACTTTATCCCACAATGATTCTGGATATTCTTCAAACAGTCCATTTTCCTCTGGTGGAGAAGATGGGTTTGAGTCTATTGCAGCATTATTTACTAGTACTTCTGGTGATCCAATGTTATAAGAAATAAAATCCAATGCTTCACTTAATTGATTTTTGCTTGTTATATCAGTTTTAATAAAAGTAAAAAAATCTGAATAGAGGCTTTGAAGTTCGATAAGTGATTGAGATTCATTTATGTCCAGAGCAACCACCCTAGCGCCCTCCTCGAGAAAAACTCTTGAGTATTCTGACCCCATTTGCCCAGAGGCACCCGTGATGACGATAACTTTTTCGTCTACTGAAAAATAATTATTATTTTTTGTCATTTCTTTTAATTTTGAGCTTTATAAATCATGTCACAAATTTCCCTTACTGCTCCATGTCCACCGCTAGCCTTGGTCTTAAATAGAATATGGTTATCAATTTCACAGAATGAATCTGCAACACCAACCGGATACTTTACAAGATCAAGCGCATCAATATCATTTACATCATTTCCAACAAACATTGTATTATTTAGCTCTATTTTTAATTCATTGCAGACTGTAATTAAAGCATCATCTTTTTTTGAGACATCTTGCATAAATGGAATTTTGAGTTTTAATGCTCTTGCTTTAACGACTGGATTAGATTCTGTAGAAATGATATACGTTTTGATTCCAATGCTATTAAGCCTCTCTATCCCAATACCATCACTTCTAAGGCACTTAACTGATTCTATGCCAAGCTGATCTACGTACACAGAGTTATCTGTAAATACACCATCGAAATCAAAACAAACTAGTTGAATGTTTCTAAGATCATCTGAAGAAAGCATTGTGGAGTTAGTCTAATGATAATTGCTCATATGTAATTGGTGTACCGCTGGCAATATCTTCTTTAGCACTAGTACCAATGACTCTATTTGATTCTCTAACAGGGATATGAGTTTGATTGAAAATTTTTCCAGATAGATCATCTAACTTTATAACCTCCCCTCTTGCAATATCTTTAATTGCAATAATGGACTTTCCTAGTTTTTGAAAAACAAACTCTTTTCCAAGATCATCTTTGGGTTTAGGTGGAAGCATATGTCTAACTCTTTTAATATCTCGAACAAAACTTCTAAAACCAGCTGGTTCAAGAGCAAAGCTATGATCAGTTCCCTTCCATGCTCTATTTAGCGTAACATGTTTTTCAAAAACACGTGCGCCCAACATGTATGCAACAGGTCCAGATAATGTTCCATTGAAGTGATCGGAAGATCCTATAGTGCAATTAGGAAACAATGATTTAAGACTTTTTATGGAGTCTAATCCCAATCTATCAAACTCACATGGATATTCAGAAACGCAATGCAAAACTGCAACATCTGATCCAAATTGCGTAAGTATTTTTATGCTTGCATCAATTTGATCTTCATTGCCACCTCCTAAGCTAATGACAACAGGAATTTTTGTTTTAGCAATTTTATTTATAAATGGAAGATTTCCTAAATCAAAGGAAGCTATTTTAATTATATCTACACCTAGACCCTCGAGAACTTTTAAGCTTGGTTCATCAAATGGAGTGGACATAAATTTTACATTATTCTTAAGACAATCTTCCTTCAATATTGGGAGCCATTCGATTTTTAATTCTAATTTTTCTCTATGCTCACCATATGTTTCTGCAAAAGCATTTTCACTTTCATAAGATTTGAAATATGCCTCTTCTGCAAACAGATACTTATTATCTCTAGTCTGAAATTTAACAGCATCAGCGCCTGCATCTGCAAAGATTTTGATGTACTCTCTTGCACGATCTAGGTCTCCCTGATGATTTTGACCAATTTCTGCAATAATAAATGGTTCGCCGTTTTTAGTAATTTCTTTAAACATAATTCACAAAAAATTATTTATGTAATTTCATTATATCTATCTATTATAAGTAAACATATAAATTTCAATTTATTAATTTAAGATATTTAATCAAAATCTAGATCAATACTTGGTAATGAAATATCTTTTTCTGAAATAGTTATATTATTGCAATCGAATTTAGATTCAATAAAATTTGAATCATGAAAACCTGCATAACTTGGGGCGTTATATTCTTTATTCATTAAATATTGCAAGATTACATCCTCTGTTTTTGTATAGTATGCGTGAGCATAATTAGATGGAATTAATAATGCATCGCCCGCCTCTAAGTCAAACATTTGAACTTTTGGAGAAAGCTTATCATCTACAGGGAATACCATATCCTTAATTGATCCTTTGTGCACTAGAAGTATCTTAACCTGATCAAATGGTTTTTTTTGATAATGAAAGCCTCTGAAGACCCCAACTTTTTTATTATAAGAGAGCAATTGATATTTAAAGTTAAATTTTTGTATGTCTATTTCTTTGTATAGTAAGTGAATATTTAAGGGGTTTGTGAATCCTCTTTGGTCGTTGAAATTATCAAAAATATTCTTGAAAACTTTTGGAATCATTTTATGTATTTTTGATTTTACTAAGAATTGATTTTTGAAAATCCGAGTGAACAGCTGGAAAAATATTTAATGGCAATTCTTTGATTTGACTAATAAAGTTTTGACCATCGCCCTCTTTTAGAATTTCAACGTTCTTTTTCATTATATTCATTATTAATTTTGCTAGATCTTCTAATAAAAAGGTATTTGGACTAAAAATTGAATATTCACCAGGATCCATATCAATTGAATTAATGATGCTTGTACATACATCTTGAACATAAGAAAGATTAATTTCTACATCATGAGATGGAATAGTAATAGGCTGACCTCTGAGAATATTGTTAATAAAAACGTCAACTACCTTATTCCTCGTATCACCCTCTCCAAATGTATCAAATAAATAAAGATTTGATTGTTGAAATTCATTCTGTTCAAAATTTTTTTTTAATATTTCCTTAGAATGTGAATATTGATTTTGAGAAGCCATGGGTAAAAGCTGCATATAGCTTTGCGTTGAAATAACAAAAAGGTTATTTAAATTTTTTAGCCTTTCAATTAGTTGAGATGGAAAAATAACATTCGAATTTATCAGATCAGCCAATTCATCAGCAGACTTAGGATTAGGATTATATAGAGTTGCAAGATTAATTAAAATATTTGAACTCAAGTTGTTGGACTTTAAATCATCAATAGGATGAAAATCTGTGCCATTTTTATCAATTAATTGATATTGCTGATTTCTTTGAAAATTTATAACTTGATCATATCTTTGAAGAAGATGAGGCAAAAGGTTTCTTCCAATAAAGCCTGTTAAGCCAGTGCAATAGACTATTCTAGACAATACTTTTCTCTGCTTGAGAAACGACTTCAAGCATATAATTCATCTTTTCATCAGTCATTTGATTATGGCAGCCTAGAAGAACTCCGTTTCTCATAATGTTATCCGAAATATCAAATGATCCATAGGAATCCCATTTAAATTTCTTTGCCACAGGCTGTCTTAAAATATTTCCAGTAAAGATTGTTCTTGTTTGAACGCCAGATTTCTCTAGGTATAATTGAAATTCTTTTCTTTTGCCCTCAAGGCTGCCTGAAAGAAGTAATGGAAAAGCAAGCCACCCTGTTTCAACATTATCATAAGTACGGAAAGTTTGAAAATTGTGTTTATCAATAAGAGCTTCTTTCAGTTTTTTAAAATTTTTTGCTCTGTTATTTACATTTTCTTTGAGGTTGTCTAATTGCACTAATGCAAATGCAGCAGATATTTCAGAGGGAAGAAAATTGTAGCCCAAATCATCAAATACATATTTGTCGTCATAATCAAAGCCATCTATTACGCAATCAAACCTTCTATTATAATCCTCGGTCTCACCATATAATGAGGATCTCCTTCCCCATCCTCTTAGTGATTTAGCAAGAGAGTAATCATTTTCATCTTTGAAAGCTGCCATTCCGCCAAAGCCTGCGCCAGTTACTACGTGAGATGCATAAAAACTTGTTGTTGTGACATCTGACCATTCATTGATATGAGTCTTATATTTGTAGCCAATGGTATCTGCAGAATCTTCTATAACTTTTAAATTGTTTTCCTGTGCAAAAGTATATATATATTCCCAATTTGCAACATTACCAATTAAGTTTGGCACACATATTGCCGAAACTCCGTCAAGGTCTAATTTTTTTAATATGCTTGTATCTATCTGAAGTGTATCAAGCTCCACATCAACAAAAAGAGGAATTAGATTACTTTGAACAAGCGGGGCAACTGTAGTAGAAAAAGTTAAAGAAGGAGTAATAACCTTTGATCCCGCAGGAAGATTCAATCCTTTGATGGCTAACAAATTAGCAGAAGATCCGCTATTTGTCATTAATGCAAATTTTTTATTAAATATTTTCGCGACTCTATCCTCTAACTTAAGAACATTTTTGCCACACATTAATGCTAGGCGCTCTTCCTTTAAAATTTTAATGGCTGCATTAATCTCTTCTTCACCATAATTAGCTTCAGCATAAAATACTCTCATAACATTAACCTGATTTGTATCTCAAAAATTATCCTCATTATAAAGCTAAAAGGATGTTGTTGCTTTGATATATTTATTAAAAATTTATGAATTTTTTTCTAAGATGTTCTTTAAATATTGGCCATAATCAGACTCTCCATAATAGCTAATACTTTCAATAAAAGTAGTTTCATTGATCCACTTTTGCTGCAAGGCAATTTCTTCTAGACATGCAATTTTAAAACCTTGTCTCTTCTCGATTACATGCACGTATTGAGAGGCTTCAAGAAGTGACTCATGAGTTCCTGTATCAAGCCACGTAAAACCTCGGCCAAATAAAGATACTTTAAGCTTATTATTACTAAGATAAACATTATTTAATGCCGTAATTTCAAGCTCTCCTCTTTCAGACGGCACTATAGATTTGGCTATATCCACAACATCATTATCATAAAAATATAATCCTGTGACTGCAAAATTTGATTTTGGTTTTTTTGGTTTTTCTTCGATTGACAGGACATTTTTCTTTGAATCAAATTCAACTACTCCAAAATCTTTGGGATTTAATACTTGATATCCAAAAATTGTAGCTCCATCTGAATCCTTGGTTGCATCAGTTAAAAATGAAGAAAAGTTTTGACCGTAAAAAAAATTATCTCCCAAGATCAAAGAAACATTATCATCTTTAATAAACTTTTCTCCAATAATAAATGATTCTGCTAAGCCATTTGGTTTTTCCTGAATAGCATATGAGAAATTAACGCCGAAAGCAGAACCATTACCTAATAAATCTTTATATTGTTGCAAATCCCGGGGTGTAGAAATAACCATTATATCTCTTATACCAGATAACATAAGCACAGAAATTGGATAAAAGATCATCGGCTTATCATATATTGGGAGAAGTTGTTTAGAAATTGAGGTTGTTGAAGGCCTCAACCTAGTACCCATACCTCCTGCTAAGATAATTCCTTTGTATGTAGCTGCCATACGTTATTCTATTTTTCCAAGGCGATTGAGTTTATATTCACCATTCAGTATGTTTTGCCACCAACTTTCATTGTTTAGATACCAATCAATAGTATTGACTAATTTATCCTCAAAAATCCCTGATGGCTGCCAACCAAGTTCAGATTGAATTTTTGAAGAATCAACTGCATATCTTATATCATGTCCTGGTCTATCAGACACATAAGTGATTAAATCCTTAAAAGAGTTTAGTCCTATTGGTTTTTTTAGATCTAACTCATCTAGGTATGAACAAATTAATTGGACCACTTCAAAATTTTTCATCTCATTGTGTCCTCCTATATTATAACTTTTCATTGGATCAGACAGTTTAGCAATCTTAATTAAAGCATCTACATGATCATCTACAAAAAGCCAATCTCGGATCTGTAACCCATTACCGTAGATAGGAAGATTATTTCCTTGAATTGCATTGATGATTGTATGAGGTATAAATTTCTCTGGAAACTGATATGGACCATAGTTATTAGAGCAATTTGAAATTACGTAAGGTAAATCATATGTTCTTCCCCATGCTCTTACTAAATGATCAGAGGATGCTTTTGAAGCGGCATATGGTGAACTAGGATTATATGGAAAGTTCTCATCAAAAAGAGAATTGCTATCCCCCAAGTCTCCGTAAACCTCATCAGTAGATATATGAATTAAACGAAAAGATGCACTTGACTTATTTCTATTTTCTTTCCATAAATTAAGGGAAGCATTTAAAACATTTGCAGTACCAAGAATATTAGTTTGTAAAAACTGTTCAGGATTTTCTATGGATCTGTCTACATGACTTTCAGCTGCTAAATTAAAAACTATATTAGGTTGATACTTTTTAAAAATATTTGAAAGTTTTTCAGAATCACAGATATTACACTTCTCAAAATAGTGCCTCTTATTTTTTAATTCTGAGGTAAGAGAGTTTAGATTTCCTGAATATGTTAAAGCATCAATATTGATCACTTCGTAATCATCATAAGAAAGTAGTTTTCGAACTAATGCACTTCCTATGAAGCCCGCTCCGCCTGTAACCAAGAATCTCAACTCGAGAAAACTCCCTTGAAGAATGTAAAAATTTAGATCTGATTATATATTAAATTATTGATTTATACTTGATGAGTAATAGATAAAAAGATTATATATCTTAAAATAATTACTTATTTACTTTTCTGATAGACCATACTAAAAACCTTAAATGCAAAAGAAACAAAAAATAGTTTTCGTTATTAATGAGTATTCATTTTTTTTATCTCATAGAAAAAACCTGGTTATAGAGATATCCAAATATTTTGAAGTGACCATAATTACAGATCTAACTGGACATTTTCATGATCAGAATCTTGTAAATATGCCATATAACATTTTACATTTAGATAAACGAAGAAGCTCAAGCAATGTAGTTGAAATTTTAAAATTTTTCACTGAACTTGTTAAAAAAATTAATCAATCAAAAGCTGATATTGTGTTCTTTGTATCATTGGAAAATTGTGTGTTTGGATCAATGATTAAAAGCTTTATAAATGCAAAGAAATCCTTTTTTATAATTACAGGCTTGGAAAATGTTTTTAAAAAGTCTTCTGTAGTAAAAACGTTAGTTGTAAAAATATTCAAATTTTTTCTGAAACTTTCAGTTAATAAAAGTAATGCTGATTTTATTTTTCAAAATGACGCTGATAAAGATGAACTATCTACAAATATAAAAAAAGACATCAAAAATTTTTATATTATCAAAGGCAATGGAATTGATCTAAACAGATTTAAATTTAAACAAAGATTTTTAGATAAAAACCAAAATGTAATAAAAATCTTATTTGCATCACGCTTGTTGTATACAAAAGGTGTGATGATGATTATGGACATTTCTAAAAAAATAACTCACTCAAATGTAGAATATAGGTTTTCAATAGCAGGAAAACATGATCCAAATAATCCTTTGAGTATTAACAATGAAGATTTAATGTTGCTCAAAAATTCAAAAAATATTAATTTTTTAGGAGAAGTTTCTAATGATAAAATCCATGATTTATATTTTCAACATGATATATTTTTATTGCCCTCTATTAGAGAGGGCATTCCTGGAGCTGCATTAGAAGCTGCATCAACTGGGATGCCTCTTCTATTATCAAATGTTCCTGGTTGTAAAGAATGTATAAGCTTGACTAACTCAAACGGAGCCCTGTTTGAGGTAAATTCTTTGGATTCTCTGGAAAAGGCAATTGTTGCCCTTTGCAGAAAAAGAGAAAATTTAATTAAAAACTCATTTAATTCACGAAAGCACATTGAGGATCATTTCTCTGTTAAGAAAATTTCAAAGGAATACTTAAAAATTATTTATAAAAAATAGTATATAGCTATCTAGTAATTTTTGACTTCAAAAAAGCTAGTGCTTTTACGAAATCGATCGAAGCAGATAATATCGTTATTCTAATAAAATTAAGTGGGGCAAGAAAGCTCCATTCTACTCCTTTCTTTCTTGGAATATATATACCCCTTAAAAAAATATAAATTAATAAAATAATTAAAATGCTTATTTTAGTTATATTGGGTAAATAAAAAGTATCCTGCAACCTCCAATCCAACCAGAACCAATTCCAGTTGTAAGCTATCACTATTAAGATTGCAGATATTGAATAAAAATATAAGTCTTTGTGGGGACTAATATAAGGCAAAAAAGATGCGCTCAAATAATTTCTGTACCATTTTTTTAATACATCCAGATATGACATTCCAGCCAGTCCTGAATAATTGCATGATTCATTAGCATTTGCAAAGTTGATATCATAAAGCTCGCATCTTTTCATCCAATCAGCATCTTCGCCAGCCCTTACTTTTTCAATAAAATTTCCGCATTTAATAAAAACATCACGATGAATAATGGACCCAGGCAAAGTTTTAATTGGCAAGTTTCCAAAAGTAGCTGCTCTAATAATTTCCTCTTTTTTATTATTAGTCTCATAAAATGTGCTGCCCCAGACAATCAAAGAGTTGGTTTTATTTATTAATTTTAAACTTTCACTTAACCAAATATTTGAAGGAGTAGTCTTAACATCCAAAAATGCTATATATGCTGAATTGGCATGTGAGAGACCAATATTACGAGAATGGCCAGGATAAAAATTTTTTTTCTGAAAATATAAGTGATTAAAAACTATATTTCTTGTTTTACAAAAACTTATGAATATTTCAGGAATTTGTACTTGTGTTTCTGATGAGTCAATGATGATTATTTCAAAGGGGTGAGCTGTCCATGAGGTCATTGATTTCAATAACTTACATATGCCATCACTAGATTTTTCTTTGCATGGAATAATTAGAGAAACGCTTTTCATGTGATTGAATTTTGAGAGTCCAGAAATTTATATATCTCAATATGTTTTTTAGCTACCAAATTAACATCAAAGTTTTTCTCGGCATATTTTCTTCCATTTTGACCAAGCAATTTAGCTTTTTTATGATCATGCAAAAGCTCTATTATGGCAGAAGATAAAGCCTCGGAATCTCTTGCTGGAACAAGCAATCCAGTCTCATTTTGGATGATAGCATCCCTGCATCCAGGAACATCTGTAGTAATGACAGGCAGGGAGCTAGCTGAGGCTTCCTGCAAAATTTTTGGCATGCCCTCCCTGTAGGAGGGTAAAACAAAGATATCAGCTTTTTGTAGCATGTTCTCTATTCTATCTGAATAACCCCAATACTGAATTAATCCTGCTTGCTTCCATTCGTTTAGAAGATGATAGTCAATAGATGCTTTATTATCACTATCAACATCTCCAACAACTACAAAAGAAATTTTATTTAAATTATTTTCAAATTTTTTTTTAACTAATCTAGCTGCTTGAACGAATTCGAATATACCTTTATCTTTAAGTAATCTTGATGCAAACATCACTACAGGTTCATTTGGATTATCAAAAGCTGTTTTTTTACTAACATATCTATCTAAATTAACCCCAGAACCAGGAATCAAAATTGCCCTATCTGATCTATATTTACTTTTTTTAAGTACTAAATTTAAGTCAGTAGGATTTTGACATATGACTAGAGAATTTTTGTGCCTAAATATAAATCTATAAATTAATGAAACAATCT
>Ga0181601_10000986_pt1 | contig 24138 bp, 23 predicted proteins | sample 041ome_8_FD_133020 | JGI IMG/M metagenome (GOLD analysis project Ga0181601, IMG submission 133020) | Coastal salt marsh microbial communities from the Groves Creek Marsh, Skidaway Island, Georgia - 041407BS metaG (megahit assembly) | ecosystem: Environmental > Aquatic > Marine > Intertidal zone... | reverse complement strand
AGTCAGATCGAAAGACAGGTTCGCCATGGGCGTGAATTCAGAGATAGAAATTTCTTTCTCTAGCAGGGGCAAAATGCGTGAGCCGGCCTGCAAGAAAGGGGCATCTAACGCGGCAAGGGGGTTACCCGGGGGGACCACATTACTGATGCCCGCATAGTAGTTGTTGTAGATGATTTGATCGGGCGTGAAGGCCTTGTCTTCATCGGTATAGCGTCCACCCAGAGTCACGTGGAGTCGGTTGGTGATGTCGTAGGTTGCCTGAGCAAAGGCTGCCCAAGCCGTATTGTCGAACGCGCCACCCGAGCGGAAGTTAGAGACCGTAAAGTCGAGGGTGTTGACGTTGTCACCCTCCTCGGAGAAGTAGTAAAGGCCGAGAATCCAATCCAGCCGGTCGTGGCTGCCGATCAGTTGCAGCTCTTGTGTGAACTGTTCTTGGTCCAGTGTGTCGGCAAACTGAGAAATTCGGTGAGGTGAGTGATCACCGTCCCGCGCAAAATCTGACTCTAGCTCGCGGTATGCGGTAATCGATTTTAGCGCGAGGCTGTCAGACAACCTGAAGTTCAGCGTGGCTGATATGCCAAAGACATCCGTTTCTGAATACGCGGGGGCTGTACCTTCATTTTTACCATCAGCGCCAATGTAGCGATCGTCATAGCAGTTGGGTGACGCTGGGTTTGATGTCACGCCATTACCGGCTGGGTCCGTGGCCGCACACGGCTGCCCTGGGCCCATTGCCGCGGTGGTGACATTGTGAATAAACGCCATGGGGGGCGGGGGTGCTAGGACCACTCCTTGGAGCTGACTTAAGTCGGTGAAATCAATGCCGATCAGCTCCATCGCGGGGCCGTTTTCACGATCTCTCGTCATGTCGGCAGTAATCAGCGCGGCGAAGTCGTCATTGGGCTCAAACGCGAATGACACGCGGCCTGTGAAGGTGTCGTCATCTCCCAAGTCAGTGCCGTCAGTTCGGTCGACATAGCCATCCTGCGTCATGGAAGCAATGGTCGCCCGCATAGCAGCAGCTTCGCCGAGTGGAACCTGCACTGTGCCCCGCAGGTGCACCAGACTATCTGTCCCTGCGGCTGCGGCCAGGCTGCCCTCAAAATCACCGCCGGGCTGTGGCTTGCGGGTGGCAATCGAGATCGCGCCACCAATGGTGTTGCGGCCGAACAGGGTGCCCTGCGGGCCTCGCAGCACTTCGAGGCGATCGATATCGACGACATCGAGGATTGCGCCTACCGATCGAGCAACGTAGACCCCGTCAACATACAACCCGACGCCTGGCTCTGTGGTAGGGAGAAATTCTTTTTGCCCAACGCCTCTGAGATAAATGGCCGCTGAATTTGATGCGCCACCAAAGCTTGGGTTGTTATGTAAGGTCAGGCTCGGCACGAAGCGCTCTATCTGATCGAGACTGTCGACGCCGCGGTAGTCCAGCGTCTCCCCTGTGAAAGCAGAGACAGCGATCGGCGCATCCTGAAGACCTTCCTCTATACCGCGGGCGCTTACAACGATTTCTTCCATCAGGCGCGCCGTGGTGGATTCAGATTCCTGCGCCGTCGCCGAACCGGCCATGCCGGTAGCGGCAGTTGCCAGCGCAAGTGTCACAGCGCGATAAAGAGGTTGGGTTGTCATAATAGAGTCCGAATTAAATAAGTGAGCGACTGACAAAGCGATGACGTCAGGCGTTAATTACGGGTACCTGTTTCATCGCCTCGGCGATCAGGTCGTCAGAGAGATCCAAGTCAACCATCTCGCCAGCGAGGAATTTCTCATAGGCCGCTAGATCCAGATGACCATGGCCGCAAAGTGCGGTCAGAATCACTTTCTCTTCGCCTGACTCCTTGCAAGCCATGGCTTCACGCACCGCTGCGGCAATCGCGTGGGTGGGTTCCGGCGCCGGCACGATACCTTCGCTGCGCGCAAATTGCAGTGCGCCCTCGAAGCACTCGGTCTGTGGGATAGAGATCGCCTCGACCAGTCCCAGCTCGTATATGTGTGAGACCAATGGCGCCATACCGTGGTAGCGCAAGCCCCCCGCGTGAATGGGCTCGGGGATAAATGACGCGCCCAGCGTGTGCATCTTCATGAGCGGTGTGAGTCCCGCTGTATCACCAAAGTCATAGCGATACTCGCCCTTGGTCAACGTGGGGCAAGCGGCCGGCTCGACGCAGCGAATGGTTGGATTCATCTTGCCCGCGAGCTTCTCTCTCAGAAACGGAAACGCAAGGCCGCCAAAGTTGGAGCCACCGCCTGTGCAACCCACGAGCACGTCAGGCGTTTCATCAACCTTGGCCAACTGCAGCAGCGCTTCCTCACCGATAATTGTCTGGTGCAGTAGAACGTGGTTCAAAACACTACCCAGTGCGTAGCGAACCGTTGGATCCTGAACGGCTTCGCCCACCGCCTCTGAAATGGCAATGCCGAGCGAGCCCGGGTGATCGGGGTCCTGGGCTAGCAGTTGCTTGCCATACTCGGTGACATCCGAGGGGCTTGGGTGAACAGCGCCACCCCAAATTTCCATCATCGTACGGCGGTAGGGTTTGGCTTTGAAGGAAGCGGCCACCTGCCATATCTCACACTCAAGCCCAAACTGAGCACAGGCAAAAGCGAGAGAACTTCCCCACTGGCCGGCACCTGTTTCTGTTGTCAGTTTGCGGATGCCCTCTTGCGCGTTGTACCAAACTTGGGGCACCGCTGTGTTGGGTTTGTGGGATCCCGCGGGACTCACCCCTTCATACTTGTAGTAAATGCGAGCGGGTGTATCGAGCAGCTTTTCGAGGCGATGCGCCCTAAACAAGGGGCTGGGGCGCCACAATCGGTAGACATCCAGCACCTCGCCAGGAATATCGATATAACGCTCCGCCGACATTTCCTGCTCAATCAACGCTTTGGGGAACAACGCAGCGAAGTCTTCGCCCGTGGCTGGCTGGTGAGTACCCGGATGCAGCGGAGGTGGCGGGGGTGCGGGTAAGTCCGCAATCACGTTGTACCAGCGCGTCGGCATCTCCGACTCATCAAGATAGATTTTGGTGGGGGTACTCATAGTCTTGGTCCACAGGCCATGCGGGCTCGCCGCAGTGGTGCCCTAAATCAGTCAAAAGATCGCGCATGATAGTGGAGACAGCGCACAACGCAACTGCCGGAGAGGCCTAAAATCCGCCTTAAACAGGGGCTTGCCGGCTACTTGGGCTCGCTAGCGTGGAGCGGTGAGCAGCCTCATGACAGGGGTTTGGTGTCGACACCATTATCAGCAATGGGGCGCAATGCGTGAGTCACGAAATCCTGAGCGCCGCAAATCCATAAAGGCCGGTTCTGCCGTAGACACCGGCGAACTGAAATAACGATAAATTCGCGTGACGCGGTCATTTTGCAGGCGCTACACTCCGCCACCGCCCGGTTCACGCCTCAACGGTTTGTAGCTCATGTCTATCAGCACTTTTGACTTATTCAAGGTGGGCATTGGTCCCTCCAGCTCTCATACCGTCGGCCCTATGCATGCGGCTCGTATGTTCGCGCTGGCGCTCGATGAGGCGCAATTGCTCGCCCAATGCTGTCGGGTGACCACTGAGCTCTATGGCTCATTGGGCGCGACTGGGGCGGGACATGGTTCTCCGAAGGCCATCATTCTGGGGCTGGAAGGCGAATCACCGGATACTGTAGATATCGACCGGATTGAGGCGAGAGTGGCGGCCGCGCGTGAGCAGGGCAATCTGACGTTGCTGGGTAAGCATCAGGTCGCGTTCGATTATCGCGATGACCTCATCATGCATCGCACCGAGACCCTTCCCTTTCATGCCAATGGGATGCGCTTCTCCGCTCTCGACGAGCAGGGACAACTGCTGTCGACGCGGGTGTATTACTCCGTGGGGGGTGGGTTCGTGGTGGACGAGTCTGCCAGCGAGGGCGACGTGATCGTCGACGACCCCACGCCAGTGCGTTATCCCTTTTCGAGTGCCGAAGAGTTGCTCGAGCAGTGTAAAGAGCATGGTCTGTCCATTAGCTCGCTGATGCTGGCCAATGAGCAGGCCTGGCGTAGCGAAGCCGAAGTGCGCAGCGGCTTGTTAGCACTCTGGCATGTGATGCGGGCCTGCATCGATCGGGGTTGCCGCACTGAGGGCATTATGCCCGGGGGACTCAAGGTCAAACGACGGGCAGCGCAGCTATACCGTCAGCTCAAGAGTCAGGGCGACTCCTTGGGCGATGAATCGCTCAACACCATGGATTGGGTGACGCTTTATGCGCTTGCGGTCAACGAAGAGAACGCGGTCGGGGGTCGTATTGTTACGGCGCCGACTAACGGTGCGGCCGGCATCATCCCCGCAGTGCTCAAGTATTACTTGCACCACTGTAAAGGTGCTAGCGATGACGATGTCTGCCGCTTCCTGTTAACCGCCGGTGCGATAGGCATTTTGTACAAGATCAACGCGTCGATATCAGGAGCGGAGGTCGGCTGTCAGGGTGAGGTCGGCTCAGCGTGCTCGATGGCGGCGGGTGCCCTGGCGGATGCTTTGGGGGGCACGCCCGCGCAAGTCGAGAATGCCGCTGAAATCGCCATGGAACACAACCTTGGTCTGACCTGCGACCCCATCGGGGGGCTGGTGCAAGTCCCTTGCATTGAGCGGAACGCAATGGGTGCCGTGAAGGCGATCAGCGCGGCAAGGATGGCCCTTCGTGGTAGCGGCGAACACTTTGTCTCGCTCGATCAGGTGATCAAAACGATGCGCGACACAGGTCGTGACATGCAGGACAAATACAAAGAGACGGCGCGGGGCGGATTGGCGATCAACGTCCTTGAGGTGCCGGTCAGTTTGATCGAGTGCTAACGACTGTCATCGCCGCAGACCCAGCGCTGCCGTGCATATCGCCACCACGCATACTGCGGCGCCCAGCGCCATCAATGTCTCTGCCATGCTCAATCCAAATAGCATCTCTGGGGTGAATGAGCAGAGGTTACGGACTTCAAACAGCCAGGGTATCCACCGATCAACGGCAAACCAGTCAGGCATACCCAGTTGAAACTGGCAGCTACCGTCGCCGATGCCGTTTTCCAGCCGGTACAAGTACCGAGCACGCTCGAAAAGGCCCGCACCCGCGATAAGCACACCCAAGTTCCCTAAAGCACGCAGCGCGGCGCTCTGCGGTGCCATCAGCATAATCAGCGCGATCAGAGAGAAGGCCACCACCCAGAGCCGCGAGTGAACACAGACCTGACAAGGTTCGTCGCCCAGCGCGTACTGATAGTAGAGCGCCACAGCCAGCAACATAAAGCCGAACGCGGCGACCACGGCCCAATACCAGCGGGATTGCAGCAAGTTCGTCAACGATGACACTTGTTCACTTCTCTCTCCTAGCGAGTGCCCAATGCTAACCCAAGCTCAGCCCCGAGGGGTGGCGCCCAGAGCCGGGGTCGCGATGCCGTCACCCACCCATAAGTGCAGCGAATTCAATTTCTGTAGCGCGACGGCGAAGTCTCGGCACATTCCCGGCACCCCGTTGGCTTTTTGGTGCGCCGAGGCTAAATCCGATTTTAGAGAACGCTTCCGAGCGGCTGTCGATCCATGCATACTCCGGCGCCCTCGAATAGACCAATGCGGAGAGTCAGACAGTGACCCCGAAATTACAGTATCTCGAATGGTTCGGCGTGCTGACAGCAATCGCGTACTCACTGTTTGTGGCATCGAACATTGGGCTTGAGTTCCTGGGATTCATCCTGCTTTTTATATCGGCAATTTCAATTGGGCTATGGGCCTATTTTGGAGGGCATAGGGGGATTCTCCTTCTGCAGTTTTTCTACGCCGCAGCGGGACTGATCGGAATGGTGCGCTGGTTTTGAACCGCTGCGTCTGCAGAGTGCCAATGAGTGATTGAACCGTTTCTATCCGGACTGTTGCTGGGATGGTCTCTTATTTTGGCCATAGGGCCGCAAAACGCCTTTGTGCTGAGGCAGGGCCTGTTGGGTCAGCATGTGCTGGCGGTAGTCTTATTCTGTTCTTTATCCGACGCACTTCTGATCACTATCGGTATCGCGGGGTTGTCGTGGTTTTTCAGCGATTTTGCTGAGCAGCATTCGGGGCTGCTGTTCGGTCTCGCGGCGTTGTGGCTGGGCGTATATGGTCTGCAGCGGTTGCAAGACGCCTGGCGGGGCGAGTCAGGGATGCAAGCCGCAGAGGGGCGTGATCAAGGGTTGGGCGGTACCTTAGGCGTGGCTGCGCTGCTGACTTTTGGCAACCCTCACGTGTATTTGGACACCGTGGTGCTCTTAGGGACACTGTCACTCCAATATAACGGTGCTGAAAAGATTGCATTTGGCGTCGGTGCAGTCATGGCTAGCCTCACTTTTTTCTCGTTGTTGGCAGTTGGTGCACGCGCACTATCGCCTCTGATGGGTACCAATCGCTCGTGGCGTATTATCGATGCCGCCATTGCCTGTGTCATGTTTGTATTGGCTCTGGGGCTCCTGCGATCGGGTGGGCTACTGGGGGAGGGTTGAAGTTGGTGTTACGAGATATTGCGTTCGCGACGCATACCGCAGGGCGAGTGTTGTGAGGATTACCCTGTCGCCCATCAGAGGCGGAGAGGCTGATCATTTATTGGTGCTCTCCGATGAGTATATGGCGTCTTTGTATCCCGCAGAGAGCAATCACCTCGTCAGTAGCGCGAGCCTGAGGACCGGCGATGCCGCTTTCATCGGCGCTTTTTTGTCTACTGAGTTGTCTACCGAGTTGTCGACTGATGCATCCGATATCGGGCATCGCACCGCAGATGGCAGGGCCGACTCTCGGGTGGCCGACGAATGCGTTGGTTGCGTCGCTGCTCGATATTTCCGCGACGAGGCCTACGCCGAAATCAAGCGGCTTTACGTAGCCGAAACTCAGCGGGGGTCGGGTCTTGCCAAGCAACTGATGGCTGCCATCGAATCAGAAATTGTGGCTCAAGGTATTTTCTGTGCGCGCCTAGAAATGGGCATCTATCAACCCGAAGCCGACGCGCTCTATCGGTCATTGGGATATCGCGAAATTCAGCCCTTCGGCGACTACTTGCTTGATCCACTCAGCCAATTTCTTGAAAAGGCGCCCTTGGTCGAGGCTTGAGTTCATGAATACGCCCTGCACTTCGCGAGCCGTTCTTGTCCACTAGGTGATCCACTGGTGCACGCTTAAGCCATTCGCTCGAGGCTGTTCATGCCGGTGAACGCTCCTTTCAAAGGTGGCCAATCACCGGTGACCAAGACTTCGCATTACCAACAAATAGCCGCGCTTTCTTTCTCGAAACGAGGGGTCTATACTCGGGAAAACGGGGAGTTCTTTCAACGCCTGAAACAAGGCAACACGGCACAAAGAGGCCGGGTAGAAAGAACTGCTTCGACGGAAGACCCAAAGGGCGTCGTCGAGGACATAACGATAATAAATAGAAAAAGGAGGGCTCATGAAGCGCTTCTACTACATCAGTGACGATCTGGACGACTTAGAACAGATTGAGCACGACCTCGAAGCAGGCGGCATAGCCCGTCCCCAGATCTATTTGCTCAGCAATGATGACGTTGGTCTCGACAACCACGACGTGAATCGCGTTGCCAGTTTCCTGAGAACAGATGTCATCCACTCGGGTGAAATTGGCGCGGTTCTTGGCGCAGCGGTGGCGGGCTTGATCCTGCTGGTTGCCCATTTTTCAGGCATTGCGGCGCAAGTGGGCTGGACCCCCTTTATCTTCCTCGCGATTATTGGCTTCGGTTTTGCGACCTGGGAGGCCGGTTTTATCGGCATGCAGGCACCGAACGTTCACTTCACCCGATTTGAAAAAGCATTGGCGCAAGGCCGCCACGTGCTGTTTGTAGAAACCGATCGGGAAGACCAGAAAAAACTGAAAAAAGTTTTAAAACAACATCCCAAACTCGAGCGAGCCGGCACCGAGGTAACACATACCCGGGCGCTGATGTGGCTGCTTCGCAATTGGGAGAAGTTCAGGAACTGGGCGCTGATTTTTCAGGGCCGTCCGAACAAACAACAACAATAACGCGGCTGCAAAGTACAGCCACCAATAGGGAGTATCGGCACATCACGAGAAGAATGCGGTAAGCGGTAGTTTCTTACTCTGATGGTCGCGTACTGGGGGGGCGTTGGTGCCCATTTTTTGCACTGGGTGCGAGAGATAAACTATGTTTGCTGCAATCGTATTGCTCGTCTTGGTATTGGGGACCGTGGTATTCCACTTCCTCAGTCCGTGGTATTTCACACCAATAGCGTCTAACTGGTCCTCGATGGACGACACCGTCACGCTGACGTTTGTCGTCACGGGGCTGGGGTTCGTGCTGTGTAACGTCTTTATTGCTTACTGCATTATCAAGTTCAGAAACAAGGAAGGCAGGCGCGCGGAATATGAACCGGAAAGCGTCAAGATGGAGAGCTGGCTGACCATTTTGACCACGGTCGCTGTCGCCGCGATGCTGGCGCCCGGTCTCTTCGTCTGGAAAGACGTTGTCACGCCGCCGGACGATGCGATGGAGCTCGAAGTGCTGGCGCGCCAATGGAATTGGTCTTATCGGCTGCCTGGAGAAGATGGCCGGCTGGGAGCGGTGGCGGTGAGCCACACGACAGAAGATAACCCGCTGGGCATCGATCCGTCTGATCCCTTTGGGCAAGACGACGTGATCGTTTATGACCCCGTCTTGCACCTTAAAGTCGACCAGCCAGTGACCTTCCTACTCAGATCAACAGACGTGCTTCACAACTTCACCGTCCCCCAATTCCGCGTGAAGATGGACTTCGTTCCCGGTCAGGTGTCGTATATCTGGGCTGAGCCCACTGAGACGGGTAGCTATGACCTGCTGTGTGAGGAGTTATGCGGCGTAGGTCACTACGCTATGCGCGGTAGGGTCATCGTCGACAGCGACGAAAGTTATGCGGCTTGGCTCGCAGATCAGCCGACCTTTGCTGAAACTCAAGCTGAATTGAGTACAGATCTGGTGGCCGGGCAGGCGGGCTATGCAGTCTGCAGTTCTTGCCACGGTGCGAATGCCGAGGGCAATAAAGCATTGCATGCACCGCGGCTGGCGGGCATGGACAGTGAGTATATGAAGCGCCAGCTAAGGCACTTCAAGCGCGGCGTTCGCGGTACGCATGAGGACGACACTTGGGGGCGCACTATGGCACCCATGGCCATGATGCTGGCCGATGCGGCCGCTATCAACAACGTCGTCAGCTACATTGGCACGCTGTCAGGTCAAGCGGAGTTTGATGACACCGCCACGAGAAGCTTGACCGCCGCAGTAGAACGCTACGAGCCCAGCGCATCTGGCGACCCCAGCAAATCTATGGCGCTGTATGAGTCGACCTGTGCCCAGTGTCACGGAAAGTCCGGCGAGGGCGTCTGGACTGTCAATGCCCCTGCGCTGACGGGACTGGAGGACTGGTATCTGGCCTCACAAATTAAGAACTTCCGCGATGGTATTCGTGGCCGCCATGCCGATGATCTGTATGGCCTTCAAATGGGTCTGGTCTCTAACACCATGACGGACGATCAGGCTATCGAAGACATGGTGGCTTACATCAGCACTCTCGAGAATCCACAAGAGCCGGTCCAGCTGGCGCAACAGAGATAGTCCGGAGATTACGATGGAACATATTGCACACGACGAGACTAGTTTTGTTCGACCCGCTGAAGTGGGTGAGATGGAGTTGTATCACGCTAAAACGTGGCTGGGTAAATACGTGTTCTCGCAGGACGCGAAAACCATTGCCATCCAGTACGCTGCAACGGCGATTGCTATCGGCATGGTGGCGCTGGTCCTCAGCTGGTTCATGAGACTGCAGCTTGCCTGGCCGAACACTTTCACTTTTATTGATCCCGCCTATTACCTGCAGGCGGTAACCATGCACGGCATGATCATGGTGGTCTACCTTCTCACTGCGCTGTTTTTGGGCGGGTTTGGTAACTATCTGATACCACTGATGGTGGGCGCCCGCGACATGGTGTTCCCGTGGCTCAATATGATCAGCTTCTGGGTCTACTTCACGGCGGTGCTGTTGCTGGCGGCGAGCTTCTTTGTCGGAGGCGGCTCGACCGGTGCAGGGTGGACCCTGTATCCGCCGCAGGCGATTTTGCCGGGTACCCCGGGTTCTGAAGCGGGCATATTGCTGATGCTGGCTTCTCTTGCCGTCTTCATCATCGGTTTCACGATGGGCGGTCTGAATTACGTGGTCACCATCCTGCAGGCCAGAACGCGAGGCATGACGCTGATGCGGATGCCACTCACGGTGTGGGGCATTTTTGTCGCGACGGTGCTGGCGCTATTTGCCTTTCCGGCGCTCTTTGTGAGCGCCATCATGATGGCGCTGGATGTCTTGCTGGGCACCAGCTTCTTCATGCCCGCGATCATGACCATGGGTAACGAGGCGGATCACGTGGGTGGCAACCCCCTGTTGTTCCAGCACTTGTTCTGGTTCTTCGGTCATCCCGAGGTCTACATTGTAGCCTTGCCCGCATTCGGCATCGTGTCTGACCTGATCAGTATTCACGCCAGAAAAAATATTTTTGGCTATCGCATGATGGTGTGGGCAATCGTGATTATTGGCGCCCTGAGCTTCGTGGTTTGGGCTCACCACATGTATGTCAGTGGCATGAACCCTTACTTTGGTTTCTTCTTCGCCACGACCACGCTGATCATCGCGGTACCTACCGCACTGAAGGTTTACAACTGGGTGCTCACGCTATGGCAGGGGAACATCCATCTGACCATCCCGATGCTGTTTTCTATCGCCTTCCTGTTGTTCTTCATTAATGGCGGTATGACAGGACTGTTTTTAGGGAACGCCTCGGTCAGCATGCCGCTCTCGGACACTCTCTTTGTGGTGGCGCATTTCCATATGGTGATGGCGGTGGCACCGGTGATGGTGGTCTGTGGTGCGATTTACCACTGGTATCCCAAGATCACCGGACGCTGGTACCACGAGGGCATGGCCCGCTTCCATTTCTGGGTCACCTTTGTGGGCTCTTACCTAGTGTTCCTGCCCATGCACTATCTCGGCATTATGGGTGTGCCCCGGCGCTATTTTGAGATTACTGGTACCACGTTCCTGCCTGATTCGGCGCAGAGCGTAAATGCCAGCATTACCATCGCAGCGTTGGTCGTGGGGGCTGCGCAGATCGTGTTCCTTTACAACCTGATTGTCAGTGCTTTCAACGGAAAAAAGGCGCCGAGCAATCCATGGAACGCAACTTCGCTCGAGTGGCAAACCGAAACCACGCCGCCCGGGCACGGCAATTTCGGCAAGGAGCTGCCCTGCGTGTACCGCTGGGCCTATGACTACAGCGTGCCAGGTGTTGAGGAAGACTTCATTCCTCAGAACGTGCCGCCGCGTAACGCCCAGACTGAGGTTGCACAATGAGCAATATCTTTACAGAACAGCCTTGGATCGCGGATACAGGACCGATTGCGCCCGCACTATCGAGCACACAGATTGCGCTGAATTCACGGCGGTCCGCATTAAAAGTGCTGCTGAGCGTGGTGAGCATCTTCTTCATGCTGATGATCGTCGCCTACGGTGGCCGGATGCTGTATCAGGACTGGCGCCCAACGCCGCAGATTAACCTGCTATGGGCTAATACCGGCGTGTTGTTGTTGAGTAGTTTGTGCCTTCAGGCCGCTTTAATGTGGGCTCGGGCAGATAAGGTTCAGTGGGTACGCGGCGCGCTGGTGGGTGCAGGCGTATTGACGGTGCTATTCCTGATCGGGCAGCTTGCGGCGTGGCAACAGCTGACATCGATGGTGCTCGGTGACTTTAGCAATCCGTCGGTCGGCTTCTTTTTCATGATTTCAGGTATACACGGACTGCATATGGCAGGCGGCATGGTTGCGCTGACTCGAGCGGCGGGTCGCGCCTTTAACGAATCGAATGCGCGCGCCATGGAGCACAGCGTATCGAACTGCGCGCTCTACTGGCACTACCTGCTGGGTGTATGGCTATTGGTATTTGGCCTGCTGTTCACGGGTAACAATTTCGAGATCCTGCTCAGGATCTGCGGCTTTATTTAAACGGGGGAGGAGACCATGTCGACTGAGACGATGGCATCGGATTCACTGGAGTTGAAGCCAGGTTTAGCGGGCTTCTTTGATGACTGGAGTTCAGATCAACGCGCCTTCAAGGGGGTTCCTTGGGGCAAGGCAATGATGTGGATCTTCCTGGTCAGCGACACGTTTATTTTTGGGTGCTTTCTGGCGTCCTACATGACCGTGCGGATGTCTACGCTCGACCCCTGGCCCAGTGCCAGCGAGGTGTTCGCGCTGAGCTTCGGTGGTGCGCCCATCCCGCTCATTCTGATTGCGATTATGACCTTCGTACTCATCACATCGTCGGGCACGATGGCGCTTGCCGTGAATTATGGCTATCGCAAGAACAAGTGGGTGACGTTCTGGTTGCTCCTGGCGACAGCGGTGCTGGGCGCTACCTTCGTCGGTATGCAGGTGTTCGAGTGGAGCAAGCTAATTCTTGAAGAAGGGGTGCGGCCCTGGGGCAACCCGATGGGCGCCGCTCAGTTCGGATCAGTGTTTTTCATGGTAACGGGCTTCCATGGATTCCACGTTTCCATTGGCGTGATCTTCCTATTTATCTTTTGTTACAAAGTGGCGGCAGGACACCTTGATCACCAAACTCCGGGCTGGTTTACCAAGCGCGGCGGTAACTACGAGGAGATCGAGATTCTCGGGCTGTACTGGCACTTCGTCGACTTGGTTTGGGTCTTTATTTTCGCATTTTTCTATCTCTGGTAGGGGGTAACTCATGGATCATACTGCTGAGGGTCACGAACCCGTCATCCGTGAAGAAGAAGCCATCCAGCACCCGCTGGGGGTCTACTTCAAGATTTGGACGCTGCTCTTCGTATTAAGCGCGATGTCGTATGCGGTGGACTACTATCAAGTTCAAGGCTATCTGAGATGGTTCTTGATCCTATTCTTTATGGTGCTCAAAGCCGGACTCATTATTGCCGTGTTCATGCACATGGTGTGGGAGCGCTTGGCTATGGTGTATTTCATCCTCGTACCACCGGTGCTTCTTTTAACGTTGGTGGCGATTGGTTCGCTAGAAGCTGATTGGACCTTCTTTCAGCGGGGCGTTTACTTCCTGAAAGAATTGATCATTGCTGCACCGGCGTCACCGCACCACTGAGTGAGCCGGTAAGCACTTCTGACAAGGGGAATAGAAATGGGTGGTCAGAAAACCGAGGGTACCAACTACACGACCCATGTGATCGTGTTCTTGTTACTGACTGTGTTCATGTACGTGTTCGCTTATGTGCTGGTTGATCACAATAAGGACGTACCGGGCCGGGTCGATACGGTTCACGCCGATAAGAAAGAGTGATGCTCCGGGCGCCGTTGCGATCAGGCCTGAGAGCCGAGACGAGCGGCGCCTAACGGCTCAGATGTGGGATGGTTTGAGCTGTTCGACTGGTTTCAGGGTCAGTTTTTAACAGTGCTGAGAACTGACTGGCAACATCTTCAGCGACAAATGGGGGGCTGATGATGCCGGTGTACTGCACGAGCGGATCAACGATATAGACCGCACTGGAATGTGTGACTTCGTAAACGTTCTCTGCGGTCTCGGGCTCTGCTCTGAAAGGGGCCCCCAATTGACGAGTGAGATTTGTGAGTTGCCCGATGGAGCCGGTGGCGCTGAGGAAACTGGGGTCGAAGTACTGAACATAGCGTTGGATCTGAGCGGCTTTATCTCGCGCAGGATCAACTGAAATGAAAACGAATTGAATATCTCGCTCGCTCACTCCCTGAGCAATCATTTCGCGCTTGACCTGCGACAGGTCATAAAGAGTGGTAGGGCAGATGTCAGGGCAGTACATGAAGCCGAAGAAAATAAACGACCACTTTGCTTCGAGTGACTTCAGGTCGAAGACGCGTTTTTCGTCATCAACCAGAATGAACTCTGCGAGCGGCCGACGTTCAGGAAAGGTAACCAGAGCCGGTGGCATGTCGATATCGGCAGAGGCGGTTCGACCCTGCCACAGCGCCCAATACCCGGACCCCGCCAGCGCCAGCCCGACCGCTGCAGCGGTGACCAGCACCACAATCATTAATCTGTCCCGCGTGACTGTGCTCACAACGGACCCCGCCCTAGTGGTTTCGCTCGCTCAGTCTGACAACTGCACCCTCAGTCCGTCAATATTGCCGGCGCGGATAACGAAAGAGAGCGAGCAGCCAGAGGGCGCATCGAGTAAACTGGTCGAAGAGCGATATTTATCTGACACTGTGACGAGTTGTAGTAGCTAATGGAAACCAGCCTGACAGAGCGCGCCACTTGGCGAGATTACTACGAACTGTGTAAGCCGAACGTGGTCTGGTTGATGATCCTCACTGCCATCGTCGGCATGTGTATGGCCACGCCGGGTGTGGTGGCGATTGATACAGTGGTGTTCGCGAGTTTGGGCATCGCGCTTTGCGCCGGATCAGCTGCGGCGATCAATCACCTTGCCGACCAACATGTCGATGCCATTATGTCGCGCACCTCCGGCCGGCCTATTGTGAAAGGCAAGATTGACTCTCAGGGAGCCGCTATTTTTGCCTTCATTCTTGGGTCGTTGGGCATGGTGGTGTTGCTGACGTGGGTCAACGCCCTGACCGCTTGGCTGACCTTGGCTTCTCTGGTGGGTTACGCCTTCATCTACACGCTCTACCTTAAGCGGGCGACACCACAGAACATTGTGATTGGTGGGTTGGCGGGTGCGATGCCGCCGCTGTTGGGCTGGACGGCGGTCACCAATCAGGTCGATGGTCATGCGCTGTTGCTGGTGCTGATTATCTTTGCGTGGACGCCGCCCCATTTCTGGGCGCTGGCAATTGCACGCAAGGAAGAGTATGCCAAGGTGGAAATCCCCATGTTGCCGGTAACCCACGGCAGCCGTTACACAGCGGTGCACAGCTTGCTGTATACGCTGATGCTGTTTGTTGCCTCACTCCTGCCGGTTGCCACCGGACTCAGTAGTTGGATTTATTTGATCGCCGCGTCCGCACTTGGCGGTATTTTCATCTATCAAGCGGTAACGTTGCTGCGCACGATGAAAAACAGTGACGCCATGAAAATGTTTCGCTTCTCCATCATCTACCTCATGGCCATCTTCCCGATCATGTTGTTGGATCATTATTTGCTGCCTAAGCCTTTCTTCTCCTGACGACTCACCCCTCTTTAGAGATACAGGACAGCCTTGAGCTTAACTTTTAACGCCGTCACGGGCTTCGATGCCGGAACAGTAATAAGCCTCCATAAAAGAAGTCGAGAACCGAGGTAGCATGACCCCAACTTCACTCTGCCAGCTGTTCAGGCGCCTCGGTTTTGCCGGCCTGGTGGTGATCGGAACGTTATCGCTGATGGCTTGCAGTCAGCTGTCGGAATCCTATGAGGTTGCTATCAACGGCGGCAGAGTGATCGATCCAGAGAGTCAGTTGGATGCAGTGCGCTCTCTGGGAATCAGGGCCGGCAAAATCGTTGCAGTCAGTGAAGCGCCACTCCAGGCAGACAATGTGATTGACGCTACGGGACTGACCGTGGCCCCTGGCTTTATCAATCTTCATTCGCATAGCGTGGCAGAAGCGGGGTATCGCCTTGAGCTGCTCGATGGCGTGACCACAGTGTTGGAACTTGAAGCGGGCGGGTTTCCCATTGCGCGTTTTGGCCAACAGTTGGGTGAGTCACCCCTGGCGCACTATGGTGCGTCGGTAGGACACGCTTGGATTCGTATGCAAGTGGTAGACCCAGCAGCGCTGGCAGCGCTGGCTGCAACGGGCAAACTCGATATGTCCGGGCCGGCTTTTACTCAAACAGCCACGGACGCTCAACGTCAACAGATTGAACAGATGCTGGAGGTTGAGTTGGCCGCCGGCGGGCTCGGTATTGGTTTCCTGCTTGATTATATGACTCGTGCAGTCGATGCCGCGGAGCGCGACATGGTGTTTGCGGTCGCGGCGCGCCACGAGGTTCCCGTGTTTGTGCACGTGCGCCGCGGTATCGATGGCGATCCGGCGGGTTTACTCGAGGTGATTGAGGCGGCAGAACGATATGGGGCCTCGGCCCATATCTGTCATCTCAATGCGAGTGCGATGAGCGGTGTGGATGACTGGCTCGACGAAATTGATGCGGCACGAGCGCGTGGTGTCGACGTCACGACCGAAATGTTTCCCTGGACGGCGGGGTCGGCTGCGATTTCGTCGGACGTATTTTCCCGTAACTGGCGTGAGATTTTTGCTATCGACTACACCGATGTGCAGTGGGCCGAGACCGGAGAGTGGCTGACAGAGGATACTTTTCAGACCTACCGGGAAACCCGACCCGACGGACAAACCATGCACCACTACATCCGCGAGGATTGGAACCGTCGTGCCATCGAGCGACATCATACGATGGTGGCAAGCGACGCCATGCCGTTGCTCAGCTATGACCGCAAAGTGGTGCCCAATGGTGCGGGTACTTCAACCCGAATACTGGGTCAGTATGTCCGTGATGAGGGCCTTTTGACCCTGAGTGACGCGATCGCGCGCCTGAGTCTGTATCCAGCACAGCGACTGGAAGCCTTTGCGCCGGCTTTCGCCCGGAAAGGGCGGATAAAAGTGGGTGCTGATGCGGACATCGTGATTTTTGATCCCGCCACCGTTGCAGCGCAGGCCTCTTACGAGGCGCCTTTTGCGCCACCTTTGGGCATTCACAGCGTCTGGGTCGCCGGACAACTGTCTGTGCAGCACGGTCAGCTACTTGAAGGCGCTGGCGCAGGCCAGAAGCTGACCAGCTCAACTCCCTGACGGACTTAGAGAGGAGCGGCTCGATACACAGACCGCAACTTTTGGATATCGGTGATCTCAATCTCCCCGTATCGTTGTTTGACAGCGCCATGCTCCGTCAGGTTTTTGACCGCTTCAAACAGTGACTGTCTGGAGCAGTGCGCCATTTTCGCAAGTTGCTGTGACGTGAGCCGAATGATGTTGGACTGACGGCCTTCGCCACTCATCTCTAGCAGCATGAGTAGCAAGCCGGCCACTCGGCGGGGGCGTTCCCTCACCAGATTATGTTGCTGCAAATTGAGCGCCGCTCGAAAGCGATTCGCTTCAATCTTCAGTACAACGGGGTATAGCTCGGGGTGATCTTCCAGCAGCTGCAGGGCGACGTTGCGCGGTAGCCCCAAAATGTGACTCTGTGGGCTACCGATCAGGTTGCGCTCTGCCCGGGTATCGTGAAAGAGCGCGATCCAGCTAGACGTGCTGCCGGGACCAAAGATGGCCAGGGTCAGCTCGTCGCCGTCTTCGGAGTTGGCCACCATGGCAATTTCACCGGTGACGATGACCCAAAGGTGATGATGTGGATCACCTGCGGCCTGCATTACCTGTCGCTGTTCGAGCGAATGTAATCGGCACTGGTCAAGCAAAGCCGTCCGTTGCGCGGCATTGAGGCGCTCAAAGACGGGTAGCCTGCCCAGAAATTGAACCAGTTCCTTGGTCGGAAGATCCTGTGGCACGATGGATTGACCTCAGTTGAAAAGAATGTCCTATTTTAGACATTTATTCTCTGATGATGCTGGTAGATTGAAGGCCACATTGGGGGGCCTATGACAACGCAGGATTTTGACCAGACGGATCGCGCCGCCTCGCTAAAGGGGTTTTCTGAGCAATGCTTCGATCTGTTAGTGATCGGCGGCGGGATAACGGGCGCTGGCGTAGCGAGAGACGCTGCCATGCGGGGTTTGTCTGTCGCGTTGATTGAAGCGCAGGATCTGGCCAGCGGCACCTCGAGCCGCAGTTCTAAGATGATTCATGGCGGTCTACGCTATTTGGTCGCGGGTGACGTGGCGGTTGTCAAAGAGTCCGCCTCTGAGCGCGCCACGCTACATCGGATCGCACCCCATCTCGCGCAGAAAACCCCCTATGTGATTCCCACCGGCAGCGTGCGCAGCAAACTCATACTGAGAGCGGCACTGTGGGCCTATGAGCGACTGGGTGGTGTCGAGCGAGCTGATTATCACGAGGTGTGGTCACGAGACGAGCTCGCTGAAAAAGAGCCTCTTATAGAGCGATCGCGACTCAATGGTGCGGTGGTCTATCCGGAATTCTTGACCGATGATTCGCGACTAACTGTGGCCACGGTGCGCTCTGCGATTGATCACGGAGCGACAGTTGCAACCTATCTGAAGGCCACGAACATCGGAAAGGAACAGACATTCAGTATCGATGCAGTGTCAACACTACCGGGCGAGACGCGCGAGCTAAACATCAGTGCCCGTGCGGTGGTGAACGCCGCGGGGCCGTGGGTTGATCAGGTGTGCGATTTGGAGCAGCCCCAGCCACCCAGGCTGGCCCTAAGCAGGGGCGTGCATTTGGTGTTTGACCACGCCGATCTGCCCGTACGCAACACCGTGGTCATGCGCACACCGGACGCCCGCCGAATCTTTGCCGTGCCGCTGGGGCAGTACACCTATATCGGCACCACCGACGACTACCACCCGGAAAACGAGTACTGGCCACCGGTGACGGACCAGGATGTCAGCTATTTATTGGCTACCACTCAGAGGGCGATGCCCGAGGCGACGCTGTCCCCAGATCGCATCGTCTCGGTGTGGTCGGGTATTCGTCCGTTGGTGGGTGATGGTTCCGGACGTGCCTCAAAAGAGCTATCGCGCAAGGACGAGGTATGGACCTCGCCCAGCGGCTTGCTCTCTGTGGGTGGCGGCAAATTGTCGGCCTACCGCGCCATGGCCGAGCGCATCGTCGATACAGTTATCGAGAATCATGACTTCACCGCGAAGCCTTGTACCACGGCTGAGGTTCCATTGCCCGGGGGCGGTGGAACCGTGCTAGCCAGCGATCTCACAGGCATTGGTGATATTCAGGCGGAACGGCTCGCGCGTTTGTACGGCGCGGAAGCGCCCGGCCTTGCCGGCAGTGCTGGCGACAATGAGCTGGTGGAAGCCGAGGTGCGGCAGGCGGTGCAAAAAGAGGGCGCGTTGCGACTCGAGGATTATTGGGCGCGTCGCAGTAGTCGCGCGTGGTTTGACGAAGGCGCCGGTTTACCCGTCCTGAATCAGGCAGCCACCGCAATGGCTGAACTATTGGGTTGGGATGACAGACGTAAAGCAATGGAGGTGGAGAACTGCGGTGAGATCGATCGCGCCAGTCGGGAAGGATTTCAAGTGAGCACGACATGGCAAGGAGCAGGGGATGATTGCCGCGCAGCTGGCTGAACTGATCGGCGCCGAGCAAGTGTCGGCTGATGCCGAGGCCCTTGCTGCGCATCGTTTTGATCGTTGGTGCCTGAAGCACTGGCAGGATTGGCAGGGGGACGCGCTGGACGCACCCGCTTGCGTCGTGCGCCCGCGCGATTCGGCAGACGTGCAGTCAGTGGTTCGCTTTGCCGCCGCCAAGGGCATTCCCATTGTGCCCTGGGGTTTGGGCAGTGGTGTCTGTGGTGGCATAGAGCCGCGACCCGATCAAATTTTGATCGATATGAGCGCTATGAATCGGGTGCTGTCGATCGACGAGGAGAACATGCTCCTTACTGTTGAGGCGGGTATTAATGGACTCGTTGCAGAAGAGGCTGTCGCAGAACGAGGGCTGACCATCGGTCACTGGCCACAATCGATCGGGATCAGTTCGGTAGGTGGGTGGATTTCGACACGTGCCTCCGGGCAATTTTCCACCGCGTACGGCAACATCGAAGACATTGTCTACACCATTGAAATGGTGCTGCCCGATGGCGAGCTCGTGACATTGGGAAAGGCGCCTCGTGCCGCAGCCGGTCCTGACCTCCGGCATCTGGCGTTGGGTGCAGAAGGTATTCACGGGGTGGTGACGTCAGTCACGTTGTCATTGCGTCGCCAACCGGAAGCGAGGCGCTTCAGTGCCTGGTACTGCGCCGATATGGCATTGGGATTTCGCGCCCAGCGCGAGGTTGTGCAGCAGGATTGGCGACCACCGGTAATGCGGCAGTACGACGCCTCTGAAGTAGCGCGACTTTTTCCGGATTACGTGCAAGACGAGCAGTGCCTGATTTTGCTCGTACATGAAGGGCCCGCTCCGCGAGTGGACGCCGAAATCCACGCAGTGCAGTCGATCATGGCCGAGTTGGGCCTCAATCCCGCCGATGCGGCGGCCGTCGAGGGATGGATGGGTCATCGCAATACTGTGCCCGAGTGGCGAGACCTACTGGAGCAGGGTTTGATCGCCGACACCATTGAAGTGTCGGGCACGTGGAGCCAGATTGATGCGATTTATGATGAGGTGGTTTCCGCACTCAAGACGGTACAGGACTGCGTGAATGCCTCGGCACATAGTTCCCACGTTTACCGCTCGGGCATCAACCTTTACTTCACTTTTGCCTGCATGCCAGCGGATGCCTCGGCAATGGGAGATCGGTATCTTGAGAGCTGGGATCGGGCCCTCACTGCCACGGCGGCGGCAGGGGGTGGCATCGCACATCATCATGGGTCCGGTCGCCTCAGGCGTGACTACCTCCATCATGACCTCGGAGAGAATGGACTCGCGCTGCTACGCAAGCTTAAGCAGGCCATTGACCCGCAAGGCATCCTTAACCCCGGCAACCTTCTCCCACCCGCAGACGCCGATTGAGAGCGCCTGACTTGTGAACGAGTCGTCAGCCAGTGAATCCTCTTTGATTCTGGCGATCGATTTTGGTACCCAGAGCGTCCGCGCGTTGGCCTACACACAATCTGGCGAATGCCGCGCAAAACATCAGTTACCGATTGATCAATACCAGCATCCCGAGCCGGGTTGGACCGAGCACGATGTGGAAGGCTTCTGGACTCTGCTGACCGCCAGTTGCCAAGGCTTGTGGGGGAAGGGTGTAGACCCTTCTGAAATCGCAGCGGTCGTGGTCACGACCCAGCGCGCCACAGTGATCAATCTCGATGAGATGGGACGACCATTGCGCCCTGCCATCATCTGGACAGACCAGCGCCGGGCGCCACCGCGCGGGCGGCTGCCCTGGTTATGGCGAATCGTGTTCGGAGTACTGCGTATCCGGCCGATTGTCGAGAACCTCGAGGCAGAAGCCGAAGCCAACTGGCTTGAGCGATATCAGCCCGAGTTACTGGCACAAACCGCACACTTTTTGCTGCTTTCCGGGTACTTGAATTACCGGCTGACCGGCGAATTCAAAGACAGCGCGGGCAGTCAGGTAGGGTACGTGCCCTTTGATTTCAAAAAACAGGAGTGGTGCGTCGATTCGGATTGGAAATGGCACAGCATGGCGATCAAACGCTACATGCTTCCCAGTCTTCGTGCAGTAGGAGAGACATTGGGCGCCGTCACGGCCGAGGCAGCCGAGGCGACGGGTCTGCCTATGGGCGTACCGGTTATCGCAGGCGCTGCGGACAAGGCTTGCGAGGTGCTGGGTGTGGGCGCTCTTGAGTCGGGCGTGGCCAGCGTGTCCTGCGGCACCACCGCGACGATCAACACCACGCGTTCGCAATACGTCGAGGTGGTGCCCTTTATGCCCGCATACCCAGCGGCACTGCCTGAGCATTTCAATAGTGAAGTTCAGGTATTTAGAGGTTTCTGGATGGTCAGCTGGTTTCTCGAGCAATTTGGCGACATCGAGCGACGGCAGGCAGCAGAGCGCGGTGTCCCGGCGGAAACGCTGCTCGACGAGCTATTGGCACAGACTGAACCCGGCGCGGGTGGACTGGTGCTTCAGCCTTTCTGGAACCCGGTTTTAGGTGAAACCGGCCCCGAAGGGCGCGGCAGCATTATCGGATTCAAGGATTTTCATACCCGCGCACACGTTTATCGTGCGCTGGTCGAGGGATTGGCCTTTGCTTTGCGCTCGGGCAAGGAGCGTATTGAGCGCCGAACCAAAACATCTATCTCGTGTATTCGCCTCTCTGGCGGTGGCGCACAGAGTGACCAGATCGTGCAGATTGTGGCGGATGTCTTGAACTTGCCCGTGGAGCGCTTTGATGACTGCGAAGCCAGCGGTCGCGGTGCCGCGATGGTGGGTGCTGCGGCAATGAGTTGGTATCCCTCTATCAGGGCGGCGGGTGAGGCGATGGTGGGTGAGGCGCACCGCATCGCTCCCGATCCTCGAGCGGCCAAGCGCTACGAGGCGCTCTACGAAGGTCAATATCGCCCCCTCTATGGCAAGTTGAAGTCGTTGTTCGAACGACAACTGACAGTCCAGTAGCGCTTGCCAGATAATCCTGAATCGCCAAATGCTGTGAGCCCAGAGTACCCGGCGCTCGTCACGCGCGCCGGATCGATATCGCCTATCATGCGATGCTCAAAAGCAAATGGATACCCGGGGCATGAAGCTTCATCAATACCTGTCAGTTGTCATTGTGAGCTTCTGCCTGCTGGGGTGTGCGGGTCACTCAATGAATGCGAACGATGACAACGCTGAAGCGAGTGTGACACTCGGCGGCGGCGGTCGCCCGGATGCCGTGAACTGGAGCCGCAGCGCGGTCTACGGCCGTAATGGCATGGCGGCCACAGCGCATCCCCTCGCCTCGCAAATTGCCATCGACATCCTCAAGCAGGGCGGGTCAGCCCTCGATGGGGCGATTGCGGCCAATGCGGCGCTTGGCCTGATGGAACCCACCGGTAATGGCATCGGCGGCGATATCTTTTTCATTATCTGGGACCCGACATCTGAGCGGCTCTATGGCTACAACGGCTCCGGTCGGGCGCCGCTGGGTCGATCCCTCGCTGAACTGAAAACTCAGATTGCGGCGTTGCGCGAAAGCGGCGCGATGCCCGAGGACATGATCGGCATGCCCGAGCGTGGGTCGTTACCGGTGACAGTGCCTGGCACGGTAGACGGCTGGTTCGCTGCCCATGAGCGGTTCGGCAAGCTGCCCATGTCGGATGTGTTGGCGCCAACGGTGCGCTACGCCCGGGAGGGTTTTCCGATTACACCGGTCATTGCCTACTACTTTGGGCGCAACCTTGCTGCCTTTAGAAAGCAGGAGGCGTTGATCGAAGAGCTCGATAACGCCGCCGCCATTTGGTTCCCCAACGGCACCACTCCACAGACGGGTGATGTCTTTCGCAATCCAGATCTTGCCAACACGATGGAGTTGCTGGGCGAGAAGGGCCGCGCGGCGTTCTACGAGGGAGAGCTTGCCCAGGTGATGGACGCCTACTTCAAGCGCATCGGCGCAGACATGCGTCTTGAAGACTTAGTAGCCCACAAGGGCGAATGGGTCACACCGGGCAGCGTTCATTACCACGGCTACGACGTGTACGAATTACCCCCCAATGGTCAGGGATTTGCCGCGCTGCAGATGCTCAACATCCTGAAGCAGATTGATTTACGCGACTACCCTCGCGGCTCGGCGGAGGCCTTACATTACATGGTGGAGGCCAAGCGTTTGGCCTTTGAAGACGTCGCGCGCTATTACGCCGACCCGGCCTTCGCGGAGATCCCTTTTGAGTCGCTGCTGTCAGAGGCTTACGGTAAGGAGCGGTTTGCCTTAATTGACCCCGCGCGCGCGACCCCCGAGTTTGGCCCAGGAGAACCCAAGTTAGAGGGGGAGGGTGACACGACGTATCTGACCGTCGCGGATGCCGACGGCATGATGGTGTCACTGATTCAGTCGAACTATCGCGGTATGGGCACAGGGCTCGTACCCGACGGCCTCGGCTTTATGCTTCAAAACCGGGGCGAGCTGTTTTCATTGGATGAAGACCACCCCAATGTGTATGCCCCGGGCAAGCGGCCGTTTCACACCATCATTCCGGCGTTTGTCATGAAAGACGGTGAGCCGTTCATGAGCTTCGGCTTGATGGGCGGCGCCATGCAGCCGCAGGGGCATGTGCAGGTGCTGGTGAATATCATCGACTTCGGGATGGACGTGCAGACCGCGGGTGACGCAGCGCGGTTTAACCATGATGGCGGGCGCCAGCCCACCGGTGTGGATGAAGATCTGCTGGGCACGCTACTCGTTGAGCCCGGTGTACCTGCTGAGACGATCGAGGCGCTCAGGGCCATGGGACATCGTGTCGAGGTGGATGGCACTGGCGCGCCCTTTGGCGGTTATCAAGCGATTATGCGGCTACCCGATGGCGTCTATGTGGGCGCTACCGAGATGCGCAAGGATGGGACGGTGGTGGCGTGGTAACGCTAGCTTTGCGGT
>Ga0181601_10000985_pt1 | contig 24150 bp, 21 predicted proteins | sample 041ome_8_FD_133020 | JGI IMG/M metagenome (GOLD analysis project Ga0181601, IMG submission 133020) | Coastal salt marsh microbial communities from the Groves Creek Marsh, Skidaway Island, Georgia - 041407BS metaG (megahit assembly) | ecosystem: Environmental > Aquatic > Marine > Intertidal zone... | reverse complement strand
TAGTGTTGAGAAACCTGAAATCGGACTGAGTGAACTCAGTCGTTTGTCTGGTTTCAACAAGGCGACAGTCTATCGAATGATGACAGAACTTCAGGATAGCAGATTTGTTGAACAGGTTAATAACGACCGAACCTATCGTATTGGCACAGCTGTCTTGCGTTTATCCGCTCTGCGCGAGGCCGTTGTCCCTTTGCGTGAAACGGTTAAAAACACGGTTAGAGAATTGGCAGATAAAACCGGCGAGACAGCACATTTCTCGATCTTGGATGGTGGCGAGTTGTCGACATTAAGTTATGCTTACAGTTCAGATCACGGCACACGGGTTATGATGGATGATGCGGCAATCCTACCCATTCATGCCACAAGTTCCGGTCTAGCAGTCTTGGCGTATTCGTCATCTGATTTTGTCGATTTAGTTTTGTCTAAACCCTTAAAAGGGCGGACACCGTTCACCGTCATTGATCCATGGAAATTGCGTCAAATGATTGAACAAACCCAAAAAGATGGAATTGCGGAATATGTGTCTGGCTTTGAAAGTGACGTACATAGTTTTGCGTCGCCGGTGTTTAATGCATCACGTCGTGTTTTTGGTGCGATTGCGGTTGCTGCACCTGTCAATCGGGTTGGAACACGAAATTCAGACTTTATTCGTCTCTCTGTTTTTGAAGCAGCGCGCAGTTTGACACAGTTAACAGGCGGGTTTGATCCCTTGGGCCTAACCACCAGCGATACAAGGATTTAGCATAGATGAAAGATTCAAATTATCTTAAAGAGCGTAATGCCAAATCTATTTGGCATCCCATGGCCCATCCTGCCGACAGCTTATCCAACCCGCCAACGATTGTTACCGAAGGTCGGGGCACACGAATCGTAGATGTTGATGGACATGAAGTCGTTGATGCTGTTGGTGGGTTATGGAATGTAAATCTTGGATACTCCTGTGCTACTGTCAAAGCAGCGATTGCGGAACAACTAGATAAATTACCTTATTATTCAATCTTTCGCGGCACATCCAATGATTGCGTCATCGAGCTTGGTGATAAGTTACAAGAATTTTTCGAACCAGACGGTCTGACGCGGGCATTTTATACGTCAGGCGGATCAGACTCAGTCGAAACGGCGTTACGTCTTGCACGTCAATATCATAAGGTGCGTGGCGAACCTGGGCGCACAAAATATTTGTCGCTAAAAAAGGGTTATCACGGCACGCATTTTGGGGGGGCGTCTGTTAATGGAAACGCAAATTTCCGAACAGCCTATGAACCACTGATGCCTGGGTGTTTTCACATTCCCGCACCCTACACTTATCGCAACCCATTTAACGAAACCGACCCCGAGAAATTGGCGCAGCTATGCCTTCAGGCATTAGAAGATGAAATCGCGTTTCAGGGCGCAAATACAATTGCAGCCATGATCATGGAACCGGTCTTGGGGGCTGGGGGTGTTATTCCCCCACATAAAAGCTTTATGCCGGCAGTCCGCGATATCTGCACTCGCAACGGCATCTTGCTGATCGCAGACGAGGTGATCACAGCCTTTGGTCGCACTGGTAGCTGGTCTGGTTCACGTCACTGGGGCGTTCAACCAGATTTCATGTGCACTGCAAAAGCGATAACAAACGGCTATTTTCCATTTGGCGCCGTGATGATCGCTGAACATGTCGTGGAAACTTTTGAAACTGATGTGACGGGGCGCGCTGCAATAGGACATGGCTATACTTATTCAGGGCATCCAGTTGGCGCCGCGGCTGCAATTGCCTGTTTGAATGAAACGATAAGGTTGAATGTAAAGGACAACGCAGCGGTACGAGGGCACGAATTATTTACTGGATTAACTGCTCTATATGATGATTTTGAATGTATCGGCGACGTCCGTGGGGGGCATGGGCTTATGTGTGCTGTTGAGTTGGTGTCAGATCGAACAGACAAGTCCGGACCTGATAAATCGGTACCGGCAAAGATACAAAAGGCAGCCTATGAAGCTGGCGCAATGATACGTGTGTCTGGTCCAAACATCATACTTTCGCCCCCACTGATTTTAACGGCCGATGATGTTCGAACGATTTTGGAAGCGCTACGTGTTGGATTGTCTGCTGTCTAGGTTAGGGCTTAGGTCCGCTGTTTCTAATAGTCGCAAGAGATCAAGGAGCGTATCAAATTTTTCCGCACCAAGCGCGCGCGAAAATGAATCCGCAATGACTTTTGCTTGCGCTTGATTGTCATCAATAATTGCTTGGCCAAGTGCTGTGATTTCCACAGTATGGCGACGTTTATCGATATTATGAGGCCGGCGAAAAACCAGCCCACGTTTTTCCATTGATTGAACAATACGTGTCTGGCTGGGCAACAAAAGCGCAGCGCGGTTTGCCAAAATCGTCGCCTCTAAAGGACCGCTTTCGGATAATACGCGTAAAAGCCGCCATTGTTGTTCTGTCAAACCTGATGCTGACAACATTGCCCGGATGGGGGCCATAACGTTTTCACGAGCGCGCAACAAGGCCATAGGTAACGACCGTTGGGTCGGTGGTAAGTGCGATTGCGAAAACTCTTTGCTGGGCATCAAGAACTCCTAATAATGCGAATTAAATTGACAGATGGGCCACAAAAGGTCTAGCTGTTAAAATACTTGCGATGTTAAGGAATTGCTATGCCGCATTTCATGATAGACTATTCTGCAAATCTAGAAGACGCGATTGATATCCAAGCTCTTTGTGACGCGCTTTGTAAAACCGCGGCTCAGATAGATTGTTTTCCAATGGCGGGCGTCCGCGTTCGTGCGACACGCGTCGATTACTATTCAATTGCAGATGGTAATCCAAAACATGGATTTATTGATATATCTGTGCGCCTTCGCGCCGGCCGCCCCGATGCTGTAAAACAGTTTGCCGTCAATAAATTGTTTGACGCTGTGCATATGCTTGTCGCGCCCGCGATGGAAACACGATCAATCGCACTATCGATGGAAATGCGCAATATCGATCCCGAACTGTCACCAAAAGTTGGGACAATTCGCAAATACCTAAAGGAAACCGAATGACTGACCTAGCACAAAATCTGGCGAAACTGCATGACTATTTGGCGCGGTACCGTGAACATGGGATAAAAAACATCATTAATGGTCAGGATTGTGATGCCCATTCGGGTGCAACTTTTGAAACATTTTCCCCAACTGATGAAAGTTTGATCTGCTCTGTCGCAAAAGGTGAGCAAGCGGATATCGACGCAGCAGCAGTAGCGGCAAAAGATGCGTTCCCCGCGTGGCGAGATATGCCGGCAAATGATCGTAGAAAGATCCTCCACAAAATCGCGGACGCAATTGTTGCTCGAGCTGACGAGATTGCGCTATGTGAAAGCTGGGATACGGGTCAACCGCTGCGCTTTATGTCCAAGGCGGCTATACGTGGCGCAGAGAACTTTCGTTTTTTCGCGGATATGGCCGAGCGTGCGCGCGACGGACAATCCTTACCTTCGCTAACACTCATGAACGTTACCACGCGCGTACCGATTGGCCCGGTTGGAATCATAACACCATGGAACACGCCGTTTATGCTCTCTACGTGGAAAATTGCGCCAGCGCTGGCGGCCGGTTGCACAATTGTTCATAAACCTGCTGAATTTAGTCCATTAACCGCAAGGTTGCTGGCTGAAATCGCGCGCGATGCAGGCTTGCCGCAAGGTGTTTGGAATTTGGTCAATGGATTTGGCGAAGGTGCCGGAAAAGCACTGACGGAACACCGTGACATCAAAGCAATTGCATTTGTCGGAGAAAGCGCAACTGGCAGCATGATTATGGCCCAAGGCGCACCGACGCTAAAGCGCTTACATTTTGAACTTGGCGGTAAAAACCCCGTGATCGTTTTTGATGATGCTGATCTAGATCGCGCATTGGACGCAGCGATTTTCATGATCTATTCACTTAATGGCGAACGTTGTACATCGTCATCACGCTTATTAATTCATGAAGACGTTGCTGACGCGTTCGAGGCTAAGTTAATTGAGCGCGTCAATAAAATTCGTGTTGGACATCCGCTGGACCCAGACACCGAAGTAGGGCCGCTCATCCATAAGGTTCATTTTGACAAGGTCGCCAGCTATTTTGACATTGCAAAAAATGATGGTGCGACGGTCGCCGCGGGGGGCACGCGGGTGGGTTCCCAGGGATGGTTCGTTCGCCCAACCCTGTTTATCAATGCCAAAAATGATATGCGCATCGCACAAGAAGAAATCTTTGGTCCTGTGCTTACGTCTATCCGTTTTTCGACCGAAGAAGAAGCGTTGAACATCGCAAATGACGTGCAATACGGACTGACCGCTTATGTCTGGACAAATGACATTACCCGCGCATTGCGGTTCACGAACCAGCTTGAGGCGGGCATGATATGGGTCAATTCCGAAAACGTTCGTCATCTGCCAACGCCGTTTGGTGGCGTGAAAGCATCGGGGATCGGTCGTGATGGTGGTGATTGGTCTTTTGAATTTTATATGGAACAAAAACACATTGGTTTGGCCACAGGCCATCACAAAATTCCAAGATTAGGAGCATAAGATGCCAGTACCCGCACCAAACCTTGCCCCGGGCTTTAATATCGTCCGACTTAGCCATGTTGAATACAAGGTCACTGATCTTGCGGCATCGCGCGCATTTTACGTCGATACACTTGGTCTTCAAGTCAGCACTGAAACCAGTGATGCGATCTATCTACGTGCTATGGAAGAACGCGGTCACCATTCGATTCACTTGGTCAAATCTGACAAAGCCAGCGTTGGCGTGTTGGGTTTCAAGGTTTGGGACGATGCCGATTTGGATCGGCTAGAGATATTTTTTCAATCCAAAGGTTTGCCAACGGAATGGACCGAGAAACCATATTTTGGTCGTTTGCTAAAAGCGCGTGATCCATGGGGAATTCCATTGGAATTCTATTCCAAAATGGATCGGCTGCCCCCCATTCATCAGAAATACAAACTATATAATGGTGTCAAACCGCTTCGGATTGATCATTTCAATATGTTTTCTTCAAATGTTGATGCCTCTGTCGTGTTTTACAATGAAATGGGGTTTCGCGTGACGGAATACACTGAGGATCCCGAGACAGGCAAACTCTGGGCGGCGTGGATGCATCGTAAAGGCGGTGTACATGATGTGGCCTTTACGAATGGCTTCGGTCCGCGTCTGCACCATAGTGCGTTTTGGGTTCCGACCCCTCTGAACATCATTGATTTATTAGATTTGATGGCAACAACTGGCTATGTCTCAAACATTGAACGCGGCCCTGGTCGCCATGGTATTTCTAATGCGTTTTTCCTGTATGTTCGTGATCCCGACGGCCACCGCATCGAAATTTACTGCAGCGATTATCAAACGGTTGACCCCGATTTGGAACCCATCAAGTGGGATCTAAAGGATCCACAGCGTCAAACCCTTTGGGGCGCGGCTGCGCCAAAGTCTTGGTTTGAAGAGGGCAGTGTATTTGATGGTGCAGAGCCCGTGGATGCCGTGTTAAAGGCGCAACCAATTATTGCGCCATAGGGGAAAATTATGAACTGGGATGATTATGCAAAATGGGCCGCAGATATTGCCGAATGGGGCCGAGATTATCACAAATCCATCCGCAATTTGCCTGTTCGCGCCCAAACCAAACCGGGTGAGATTGCCGCGCAGCTGATGACATCTGCGCCTGAAACTGGACATTCAATGCAAGACATCTGGGATGATTTCCAACGTGTCGTGATGCCAGGGATGACCCATTGGCAACATCCTAGGTTTTTTGCCTATTTCCCAGCAAATGCAACGCCGCCATCGATGCTGGCCGAGCAAGTCGCATCTATCATGGCGGCACAGTGTATGCTGTGGCAAACATCGCCCGCCGCCACGGAAATGGAAACCAAGGTTCTGGATTGGCTGCGCAAATCCGTGGGGCTGCCGGATGGATTCATGGGCGTTATCCAAGACAGCGCGTCGGGTGCCACCTTGGCCGCTGTTTTAACAATGCGCGAACGTGCGTTGGATTGGTCAGGCAATTCAGCTGGGTTAACGGGACAACCGCGCCTGCGTATTTATTGCAGTGATCAAGTTCACACCTCTATTGATCGCGCTGTTTGGATTGCGGGAATTGGTGGAGATAATATCGTGCGTATTCCGACGGCCGGCAATATGAAGGCCATGGATACCACGGCACTGCGAGCGGCGATTTTATCCGATATTGCCGCAGGTTTTATCCCAGCGGGTATCATCGCAAGCGTGGGGGGCACGGGGATGGGTGCCACTGACAACGTGGCAGATGTTGTTAAGGTCGCCAACGAATTTGATTTGTATACCCACGTTGATGCCGCTTGGGCGGGATCCGCGATGATATGTCCCGAATTTCAACATTTGTGGGCGGGGGTCGATGGTGTTGATAGCGTTGTATTCAACCCACATAAATGGATGGGTGTTCAATTTGATTGCTCGGCGCACTTCTTAAAGAACCCCGCAGATTTGGTAAGGACTTTGGCGATCCAGCCTGAATATTTGAAAACACATGGTCAGGGTGGGTTTATCAATTATTCAGAATGGTCCGTGCCTTTGGGGCGCAGGTTCCGTGCGTTAAAGCTTTGGTTTTTGTTGCGTGTTTACGGAATGGAAGACCTACGCAGTCGCGTTCGCAATCACGTCTCGTGGGCGACGTCTTTGGCAAAACGTCTAAACGACACCGCCGATTTTGAAATTATCACGCAGCCGATTTTGTCTTTGTTTACATTTCGCTACGCCCCGGAAACAGCGACTGATCTGAATGATCTAAACCAACGTTTGGTTGACGCAATTAACGACGATGGTCGCATCTATATAACTCAAACATTTGTGGATGGCGCTAAGGTTATTCGTTTCCAAGTGGGTCAGTTTGATTGCACGCAAACCGATATCGACATCGCTTATGACGTGATCTGTCAAATTGCAAAGGATTTGAAACGATGACAAAGTTTGTGACCTATACCGCTGACGGCATACAGCATTTTGGGGTGTTGGTCCAAGATGGGTGTATCGCGTTGGACGCAGATTTTCCGGACTGTCGCACGATGCGTGATGTCGTTGCCGCAGGAAGGTTGAAAGATTTATCAAAAGCCTCGATTGGCCGAGACGTGACACATCCAAACGGCAGCTTTGTTTTTGATATTCCTGTGCCCAATCCAGAAAAAATCATCTGTGTTGGTGTGAATTTCCCTGATCGCAATGCGGAATACAAAGATGGGCAAGAAGCCCCGCCCAACATGTCATTGTTTCCGCGGTTCCCCAGATCTTTTACTGGCAATGGTCAGCCCTTGGTCCGTCCGCCCGAGTCGCCTCAGTTGGACTATGAAGGCGAAATCGTAGTGATCATTGGTAAGGGGGGGCGCCGCATTTCCCAAGATGATGCATATACACACATTGCTGCCATTAGCTTGGCGAACGAAGGCACAATCCGTGATTGGGTGCGCCATGCGAAATTTAATGTGACCCAAGGTAAAAACTGGGACAATTCGGGATCTATTGGCCCATGGATGATTCCATTTACACATCCATCGCAATTGGACGACATCCGTCTCACGACACGCGTAAACGGCGAATTACGTCAAGACGATCGCACAAGTCGTATGTTGTTTCCGATCAAGCGGCAGATTGAATATATCTCGACGTTTACGACTTTGGTTCCTGGTGACATCATAATAACTGGTACGCCCACTGGTGCGGGTGCGCGATTCACCCCACCGCGATTCTTGGTACCAGGTGACGAAATAGTGGTTGAGGCAGAAGGAATTGGACGCTTGGTGAACGGAGTTGTCGACGAATGCTAACACCGGATCAATTAAACTCCGCTGCAGCTGACCTGTACACAGCCGAAAAAACGGGTGTGCAAATAGGTCTTTTGTCGCAGCGTTTTGACGGTATGGATATGGACGATGCCTATGCGATCCAAGATGCCTTTGTGCAACAAAAATTGGCCGCAGGTGAAAACATTATTGGCTGGAAGATCGGTTTGACCTCTAAGGCGATGCAGGCTGCGCTAAACATTGATATCCCTGACAGTGGGGTGCTCTTTGATAAGATGGTTTTTGAACATGGCGCAACGGTTCCCAAGGGACGATTTATTCAGCCTAGAGTTGAGGCAGAGATCGCCTTTGTCATGAAATTCGGCGTATCGGGAGCAAATGTTACGGGGGCAGATATTATTGCAGCTACGGATTATGTCGCCCCAAGTTTAGAGATTTTGGATACGCGCATCATGCGCAAGGATCCGGTGACGGGCAGTGCGCGTATTATTGTCGACACAATTTCAGATAACGCGGCAAATGCAGGTGTCGTGTTGGGTATTGAACGGCACCGCATCACGGACCATGATTTGCGTTGGGTTGGTGCGATTGTATCGCGCAATGAAGAAGTTGAAGAGACAGGATTAGGCGCGGGCGTCTTGAACGATCCAGTTCAAAGTATGGTTTGGTTGGTACAACGCTTGGCAAAATACGGCCAAGGCATTCGCGCGGGCGATATCGTGTTATCAGGATCTTTTATTCGTCCTGTGGAATGTCCTGGTGGCACAAATATCCAAGCAGATTTTGGTGAATTTGGTTCGGTTTCGATCAAGTTTGCGTAAGGGCACCGCCCCGCTTGGCGGTCAGCTAATCTATGCCAGAGTATTTGTTGGACAGATAAATGTGCTATTTTTCTATCGCAGCCGTCAATGATAAGCGCTATGTGGGGTCATGAACAGATTTGAGATTTTCTTAGTCGCCACACCTTCCATGGAACCCCTATTGTGCCAAGAGGCAATAGAAAAGGGTTTTTCTGGTGCGCAGGTTGTTGATGGTGGGGTTACCTTTGAAGGCGGTTGGCCTGACGTTTGGCGTGCAAATTTGGTTTTGCGTGGTGCGACACGTGTCTTAGCCCGATTTGCATCATTTCGTGCGATGCATTTGGCACAGTTAGATAAGCGATCGCGCAAAGTAGATTGGGCATCGGTTTTGCGCGCTGATGTCCCAGTTCGGGTAGACGTTACAAGTCGTAAATCAAAGATTTACCATGCGGGTGCCGCGCAGCAACGTATTGAAACAGCGATCAAAGAAACGATCGGCGCACAAATTACCAAAGATGCGGATATTGTCGTCAAAGTGCGTATTTTCGATGATTTGGTTTCAATTTCTTTGGATACGTCAGGTGAATCCCTCCATAAACGTGGACATAAAGAAGCGGTGAACAAAGCGCCGATGCGTGAAACGCTTGCGGCTTTGTTTCTGCGTCAGTGCGGATATGATGGAACGTTTCCTGTTTACGATCCAATGTGTGGGTCAGGGACGTTTGTTATTGAGGCGGCGGAGTGGGCCATGGGCTTGAACCCCGGTCGCAGCCGAGCCTTTGCATTTGAAAAGCTGGCTAGCTTTGATGCGGATGCATGGTCGAACATGAAAAAAACAGGCTCTGTTGCGGCAATACCTCTTCATTTTTATGGATCTGATCGGGATATGGGTGCAATCCGCATGTCACATGCAAATGCTGCACGCGCGGGTGTGTCCTCCATAACAAAATTTGAACAAGCCGCGATTAGTGATGCAAAAGCACCAGATGGTCCAAAGGGGCTGATTATGATTAATCCGCCCTATGGTGGCCGAATTGGCGAACGACAGTTATTGTTTTCACTTTATGGGGCCATGGGTCAGGCACTGCGCCAGAACTTTAGGGGATGGCGTTTGGGGTTGGTCACCAACGATGCTGGACTTGCAAAGGCAACTGGTTTGTCCTTTTTGCCGACAACGCGACCTATTTCACATGGTGGAATAAAGGTGACGCTGTATCAGACAGACGTTCTTTAATAAGCAAGTGTTGCGTTTACGGCGCGTTTCCAATCACCATATTTGCTTTGGCGGGTTTCATCGCTCATTTTGGGCGCAAAGGTTTGATCCAGATCCCATGCGGCGGCAAATTCGGCTTGCTCTGGATAAAACCCTGTTGCTTGGCCTGCCAACCATGCTGCGCCGATTGCCGTAGTCTCCAAAACCTTTGGGCGATCGACTGGCGCGTTAATGATGTCTGATAAAAACTGCATTGCCCAATTTGACGCGGTCATCCCGCCATCAACACGTAGGGTTGTTTTGCCAGATGATCCCCCGTCTGATTGCATCGCCTCAAGAAGATCACGGGTTTGATACCCAACACTTTCTAACGCCGCGCGCGATAATTCAGCTGACGTTGTCCCGCGGGTCACGCCAAAAATTGCACCACGACAATCCGCATTCCAATAAGGGGCGCCCAAACCGGTAAAGGCGGGGACAATCACGACATTTTGGTTGGGATCAGATTGAACTGCAAGACTGCCCGTTTCACCCGCATTCGAAACGATTTTCAATCCGTCGCGCAACCATTGAACAACGGCACCTGCGATGAAAATTGATCCCTCTAGTGCGTAAGTGGTTTTGCCATTTAATCGATAAGCGATGGTGGTCAACATGCGGTTTTGTGATGTGACCATTGTATCGCCCGTGTTCAGGAGTGCAAAACAGCCTGTGCCATAGGTCGATTTCATCATCCCAGGTTCAAAACAGGCCTGTCCAATAGTTGCTGCCTGTTGGTCACCCGCCACCCCAAGAATTGGAATATTTGCGCCGAATAGGTCGGTGGAACCAAAGTCGTCTGCACAATTCAACACATCAGGCAGCATATTGGTGGGAATGTTTAGAATGTTACAGATGTCACTGCTCCACTCGCCGTGGCGAATGTCGTACAACATTGTCCGAGCCGCATTTGTGGCGTCGGTAACATGACGTTTTCCACCGGTCAGGTTCCAGATGAGCCAGCTGTCGACAGTTCCAAACGCCAGATCGCCGGCAAGGGCGCGGTCTTTTGCGCCGTCAACATTTTCAAGGATCCATTTGACCTTGGTTCCGCTGAAGTAGGGATCTAACAAAAGCCCTGTTTGATCGGTCACTAATGTTTCATGGCCTACGTCTTTTAGACTTTGACAGATCAAAGATGTCCTGCGATCTTGCCAGACGATTGCGTTGTGAATGGGTTTGCCGGTCTTGCGATCCCACACAAGCGTTGTTTCACGTTGGTTTGTGATACCGATCGACACGATATCGCTGGCCGTCACGGCCGCCGTGTGCATGACATCACGACAGGTGTCCAATGTGGTATTCCACAGGTCCATAGGGTCGTGTTCGACCCATCCTGAACTGGGGAAATGTTGTGTAAATTCACGCTGTGACATCGCGTGAATGCCCATGTTTTTGTCAAACAAAATTGCTCTGGTCGATGTGGTTCCTTGATCGATAGCTAACACAAATCGTGACATTTGATCCCCATAGAATTTGTTAATGATTAGCCCATGGGCCATGTTGGCCTTTACGTCCATCAAAGCGTTCAAAACCGTGTAGGCCAAAATAATCCCGTTGGCCCTGAATCATATCTGCCGACCCGCGTGCAGTGCGCATGGCATCAAAATAAGCTAGCCCTGACGCTAATGCGGGCATTGCAATGCCGTGTAATGTTGCCTTTGCAACGACTTGACGTAGGGCTGTGTGGCTGCCTTTGATAAGCTCGGCAAAAAACGGTGCAAACATGAGATTGCGATCATCAGATTCCGCCAGCGCCGTCGCCATGTCATCTAACATGCGTGACCGAATGATACATCCCTGACGCCATGTGCGCGCAATTGTCGGCAAATCAAGATCCCAGCCAAATTCACGGGATGCAGCGGCGATCATTGTGAAACCTTGTGCGTAACAAAGGATCTTGCCACAGATCAGCGCCTTTTCTAAATCGCTGTCGCTTGGTGCGTCCGATCCCATTGGGACGGGGGCCGCGCCAAACAGATCTTGACCGATTGCACGTTCATCGCGGCGCGACGAAAGATTGCGCGCTACGACAGCTGCTTCGATACAGGGAATAGGCGCCGCCAGTTGTTGTGCTTCGATCACGGTCCAACGGCCAGTGCCTTTTTGACCAGCGGCATCAACGATAATGTCCAAAAGGGGTTGACCCGTTTCAGCATCAATTGATCCTGCAACTTTCCCCGATATTTCGATTAGATAAGATTGCAACGTGCCTTCGTTCCAGCGATCAAAGACTGATGCGATATCTGCGCTGCTTTGGCCCATGCCATCGCGCATGATTTGATAGATCTCAGCGATCATTTGCATGTCCGCATATTCGATCCCGTTATGTACTGCTTTTACAAAATGGCCGGCACCCTCGTCACCCATCCATGCCGCGCAGGGTTCGCCATTGTGTTTTGCTGATATCGCTTCAAGTACAGGCGCAACACGATCCCAATAGGCGCGTTTCCCACCGCCCATGATTGCGGGACCGTGGCGTGCGCCTTCTTCGCCGCCTGACACACCAATGCCCATAAATGGCAAATCACCCGCTTCTGCAGCGCGGCGATTTGTGTCGTGAAAATTTGCGTTTCCTGCATCAATGATTAGGTCGTCGTCACCCAATAGCGGACGCAAAGCCGCGATTTGATCGTCGACGGGTTGTCCCGCTGGCACCATCAAGATTATTGCGCGGGGAACTTGGATTGCGTCAACAAAATCAGCTAGACTTTCGGTTGGGGTAATCATACCGGCCAGTTCGGCCGCATTGGCGTGAAAATCACGCGTCACCTGGGTTGTGCGGTTCCAAACTGCGATTGGAAATCCTTTTTCAGCGATGTTTGATGCCAGCGCTGCGCCCATTGTGCCCAAGCCAATCAGACCGATCTGTGATTTCGCCATAGGGTCCCCCGAAAAAATGACTGTAATGTTAGCGGTATACATGGGTATTCCAAGTGGTTCAATTTTTAATTCGAGCCTGTTTCAAACGCATGTAATTTACATTCCTCAAATATAGATTGATAGTACATCAAAGTGTTTATGGGGTGTCATGTGAGACGCAAATCGATGTTAATAAATAGGTATTTATTTGCCCTTTTTTGCATACTGTGCCCTGTTTCAGCCGTATCGGATACGATCACGATTTTTGCGGCTTCCAGCATTGGCACCGTTATTAAAGATATTGCCAAAGAATTTGAGATTGCGACGCAAAACACGGTGACGGTTGTTACCGCAGGGTCATCAACATTGGCGCGACAAATTGAAAACGGCGCGCCCGCTGATTTTTTTCTATCTGCAAACGTTGCATGGGCAGATTACATTGAAAAGCAGGTTCCAGCAACGATTATCGCGCGAAAGGACATTGCAGAAAATAGCCTGGTTCTGGTCACTAGCGATATCGACATTTTACCTTTTGATGATATCGCCAAATTGACCGAGAACATGAATTTTCCTGACACCATTGCGATGGCCATGTTATCATCAGTGCCTGCAGGAATTTATGGAAAGGCGTCATTGACATTTTTAGGCATGTGGCCAACCGTCGAACCTTATGTTGTTCAGGCTGATAATGTGCGCACAGCATTGCAATTTGTCGCCTTGGGCGAAGCAAAGTTCGGGGTTGTTTACGCAACGGACGCCTTGTTAGACGATCGCGTCCGCGTGGTGTATAGATTTCCAAATGAAAGCCATGACCGCATAGTTTATCCTCTTATCCAATTGACTAAAAATAAGATATCACAGGAGTTTTATAACTTTGTGATATCTCGCACCGCGCTTGAGATCTTTGAAAAATACGGCTTTATCGTACCGATGGCAAAAAATTAGCTATCATGTTTGCGGGACGAAAATGCCAAATGCTTTTGATGCTTGGAAACGAAGGATTGCATATGGAACACATGAAAAAATTGTCCCATCTAAGCGTTATTTTGATCACAGCGCAGGTTTTGGTCTCCGCTACTTCTATGGTTGTTGAAGTGGTCGCAGGCAGGGTGATCGCACCCTATGTTGGAATGTCCCTCTACACTTGGACGTCTATAATAGCGGTCGTGTTGGCAGGATTTTCATTGGGTCACTGGATAGGGGGGCATGTCGCGGCCAAATCGTCCCAGCGCGCTCTGGCGGAAACGGCCATTTGGATGCTGGGCGCCGCGCTTTCGAGTGCGCTTATTATTTGGATATTGCGCGCGGTTTCAGGTTATGCGCTTGCCACTTTTGATGGTCAGGTCGGTGCCATTTTGGTTTTAAGCATGGCCGCATTTTTTGTGCCGTCGTTGTGTGCCGGGATACCTGCGCCTGTGCTGACCCAGATTATTATGGATATCAATCCAGAAAAAGCAGCGCACAGATTGGGAATAATGTATGCGGCTGGTGCCATTGGGGCAATTGTTGGCACCTTGGCGTCCGGTTTTATATTCATAGCTTGGCTGGGATCATCCCTGACATTGGCGTTGATCGTATGCGTGTATTCCGTTCTTGCGGTTATGTTTTGGGTGATTGCCTACGGATGGTGGACCAAATCGACTTTGGCGGTGATAGGGGGTGGTGTGGCGACCATACTGCTGGCTGGTGGACTTCAGGCGATGCCTGCTGTCTGTACGGACGAGACAGATTATTTTTGCATACGCGTGGTAGATATTTCGGATGGCCGTCGTGGGATGGTTCTGGATCACCTTGTTCACGGTATAGCGGCACAAAATGATCTAATGACGATGTACACAGACCATGCCGCCGCGCTGGATCATATTGCGTTAAAGCTGGTTTCTGATAGTGCTTTTTCAGCATTTTTCATCGGTGGTGGAACCTATTCCATTCCACGCAAGTGGCAGAGTTTGTTTCCAAAGGCCCAAGTCACCATTGCTGAAATTGACCCAAGCGTGACAAAAGCTGCCCAAGATCATTTTTGGTATGATCCTAGTCAAGATCACATCGTTCACCAAGACGCGCGCCGATACCTAGGGGTGACCGCGCGGACCTATGACGTCATTATCGGCGATGCATTCACGGACATCGCAGTACCCGAGCATTTGATCACACGTGAATTTTTCGAACTGGTTCAAAGCAAGTTGAGCCCGAATGGTCATTATTTGATGAATGTCATTGATTATAGCGATAGCATGCTGGTCATTGGTTCTGTCGCTAAAACATTGGCCGCCGTTTTTCCAAATGTCGAGATATGGACACAAGCAAAACGTCCCGAACCAGGAGAGCGTCTAGTATTCATCGTTGTGGCCGGTGCGCAGCCGCTTGATTTTGACACAATCACCTTTAATTCACCGGATTTGATGCAGTTTTCTGCGTTCGATCCTCTTTTTACCCAGCAGCTGGCTATGATTGATGGCGCAGTCCTCTTTGAGGATGATTATACGCCTATCAATCGAATGCTGGGTGGTCGGTTTGATTGAACATTCATGATCAAAGCTCTCGCCAGATCACAGAACAAGCCGTTTTTGCGTAATTGGAATCGCCCGTGCATTTTCCAAGTGGGGGCGCCTGTCGCGCCTTTCTAGGTTTAATGCAACGGATTTGCCTGTCGCTGCTGCCCGTTCAACGGCAATCATGATTTCCATGTCCAACAAGCCTTCTTGGCCATTAGATTCTGGTTCTATTTTGGAAATAATGCAGTCGGAAAAATAGTCAACTTGGCCACCAAAATGATCAACCTGATCAAACGGGGTTTCAACGATGTCCCTGCCGACCCTATGCTTTATGCTGTAGCCATATTGAAACTGATAACCTGGTGACATCTCTAGCGCGCCTTTTGTCCCAACGACTGTCATTACATCAGTTTGGTCTGCGCCAAAGCTTGCAATGAATTGTGCGATGCGCCCGCGCGGAAATGTTAATGTGACGGCATAGGTTTCCTCTATTTCGGTAAACCTAGTGTCTTGATCGCCTTGTGATTTGACGGCGGTGACAGCGATTGGTTCGTCTTGAAACACATGCCGCGCTGCATTGATGCAATAAACCCCCAAATCTTGTAGCGGGCCACCCCAATGTTCGGCCTTAAGGCGATGGTTTCCCTGGTCTGCGTTAAAGGAAAAAACCGATGAAAAAAACCGAACATCGCCAATGTCACCGCGCCATATGCGGCCATAAAACGTCAGCGTCGCCGGATCAAGAGGCAAGCGGTATGCCGTCATCAGATAAACGTTGTTGGTCTTGGCATCTGCGATCCTCGCTTTTGATTCTTCGATTGTTACTGCCAATGGCTTTTCAACCAAAATGTGTTTGCCAGCGTTTGCACATAATAAATCTTAAACGCCTTAAATAGCCTTATTATATTTTGGCCCCTCAATTAAATTTATGACACCTGGTTTTAGATTCTACCTAGAATTCAACGCCATTCACTAGAATTATTTTTATGAGTGATGGAATTAAAAACCTCCGCTTACCTCGGCCAAACCCAAAGCAGTTTCGCCACCGCCCGCATAAGCCAAATAAACATGGCCGTCATCTAGGAATAGATAGGGATCCCGTAACGCGTGTTCACGCACAGTCAGACCGCCAATTTCGGATGGGCTGATTGGGACGTCGACGCCTTCCCACCCATATTGGGGGACCATCAGGGTCGTCGCGTTTACAGCACGCCAATTCAACCAGTCACCCGACAGATCAATGGTGGAATGCAAAATGTGTTCAGGGGCATCACCAATTCTTGTCCAGACGACGTGCAAGACGCTATCCCGCACCATGACACCCGCATGGCGAAGGCTAATGTGGCCAAATGACCATGGACCCAAATCAAAGCCACCGTCTGTACGGTGTTTCAATATTTGCCCGCCCCACCCCATCGCATAAATGGTGTCACAATACCGAAACGCCCTCAGATAGGTTTGCTCAATTCGTACCAAATCGACACACCATTTCACCCCATCACGCGATGTTGCCCTAAGGCTGCGCTGCTCACCGTCATGGTCCAAACCGTGTAAATACATGTTCAATAAATGTTGCTGTGCATCCACGTGAACATCTGGTGATGCAATATGTGGGTAAAGCCCGTCCACACCCCACGCCACTGCCCATTGTGGTTGTGGAACGTTGGGGCGTTCGGTCGGCAACGGTGTCTGTGCCAAATGCAAGATACCCCCTTCATAAATCCGCCATGGACCTCGCAAATCATCCGCGTAAGCCATACGAATATGATCGCCAAAATGGTGCCCAAAATACAGGTAATAGCGCCCCAAAGGCTGCACCACCCAATCAGGCACCTTGATCAAAGATGGGCCGTTGATGTTTCCTCCAACGCCCGCTTGATGGGTCGTTAGAATTGGATGATCCAGTATCCGATGTGCGCTGATGGTCATGATTTAATCAGCCCGCGCGCACCATTCACGCCAGCGTAAGAACACGTTTGCCCCAATGTCACGAACGGGCTGCGGTGCGATAGGCTTTGGGTCGGGCTCTTGGGCGAAAAACTGGGCCGTTGGTGTGATGGTCCCCGTGGCCATGTCTGCGGCGGCGATGCCTGTTAAGGTGCCGCGTGCTGTCCCCAGACCATTTTGCACACAGGCCGAAAACACACCATCGTCAATCTGGCGGGTGACGGACACCACATTTTTGGTCATACACAAATGCCCCGCCCAAGTGTATTGCATGGACATGCCCGCCAATTGGGGAAAGCGGCTGTCAAATTTGCGCTGCATCACAGCGGCGGCGCGTTTTAGGTCGGCAGGCGTTGCCACCATCCCCGATCGCAGCGCCGCGCAGGTGCGCGTGATAATGCGATTGCCGCCCTGCCCCGTATCAATACGGCGCATCGTGGTGCCCATAGGGTCAGAAGGCGTGATCCCCCAACGCGATCGCCCCCCCAATTTGGCCAGCGCTTGCGTGTCCAATTCAGGGGTCATCGTGGCAAACAAAAACAAATGCATCAATGTGCCACGGGCAATGCCAAAGCTTTCCAGATGCCCATTGACCCCCAAGATCACGGTATCGGTGGTCACAGATCCATGGGTGGTATTCACCTGCCAACCGGGGCCACGACGCAGGAAACCCGTGACCGCGCTATTTTCATAAATCTGCACCCCGTCACGGCGTAACCCATCGGCAAGTCCACGGATATATCCCGCGGGCTGCAACATCACCGTGCCGGGTGTGTAAAGGCCAGACAGATAATGACCGCTGCCCGTGATATCCTGCATCGCGCGGGCGTCCAACATTTCCGATGGCTCGCCCAAGGACGCCAAATGTCTGGCATAGGTTTCGTTATGCCCATGCGCCACCGCGCTGGCCGCGCCGTTGATTTTGCCCGCGCGGTCAAAGAAATTGGGATCAATCCCATACTCTGCCACGGCCTTGGCCGCGAATTCTTGGGCAAAGCGGTTCAGCGTGATCACCGCCCGATCGTCCCCCGCGCCCGCGTAATCATCCGACGCCAAATCATGCGGCAAATCGATCATAAAGCCTGAATTGCGCCCCGCCGTGCTGTGCGCGATTTGGCCCGCTTCTAACACCACGATGCGCGATGCTGGGGACAGCTCACTCAACCGTCGCGCGGCGGACAGGCCCGCAAACCCCGCGCCAACAACCACAAAATCGGCGGTAAGTGCGTCATCCAACCGCGGCCCTGCGGCTCGGGGGGGCAAAATCGCCTCCCACCCTGCGGGGCCGCGATGCATGGGTGTTCGTTCGGCGCGATAGTGCGACATCTAATAGTCCTGATTTAGGGCATCCGCCACGGGAATTTCACGTTCGCGCCGTGCGATATAATCGCGCAAAGCCTCATCCACGTCCTGAGGTAATGTGGGTTCTTGGTACTGCGATAACAACAGACCTGCGTGTTCCAATGCACGGGTGTTCACATCACGCGACCCTTCGGCGATCCATTGTTCGATAGAATTGTTGTCAAAGCGCTCTGGCATAAAAAACGCGCGTTCAAAATTTTCCTGCGTATGGGGATGACCCAAATAATGACCGCCCGGACCAATATCCGCCACAGCCGCAAGCCCTACGTCAAAATCATCCCAACGCACCCCTTCGGCCATGCGATAGGCCATGGCGCATTGTTCCGCATCGACGACAAATTTTGCCATGGAACAATGCATGCCTGCCTCGTTCCATCCTGCCGAATGCCAAATGTAATTTGCCCCGGACATCATCACCGCCATGAGCGTTGTGGCGCTTTCGTAACCGGCCTGTGCATCAAATGTTTTTGCCCCACCCAAGGTATTCGATGTGCGCGACGGCACACGGTAATATCGCGCCATTTGGCCGATCATCATGTTCATCATGCTAATCTCGGGCGTGCCGGCCATGGGCGCCCCCGATTTCATCGACACCGTCGACAGGTAATGGCCGTAAATTGCGGGCGCGCCGCGGCGAATGACCTGCGTATAGGCCAAAGCGCTTAACGCTTCTGCATTTAATTGCGCCACGGTTGGGGCCACGCTGGCGGGTGTATTTGCCCCACCCAAAACAAAGGGCGAACACAACACAGGTTGATTGCGCCGTGAAAAGGCACGCAAAGCCCCCAACATCGTTTCATCCCAAACCAAGGGCGAATTTCCATTACAATTGCCCGTCACAACAGGGCGTGTTTCCATGAAATCGGCGCCAAACAAAAGAGCGCACATATCCAACACATCCTCGGCGTTTTTGGGCGATGTGGTCATGCCCATAAACGTTTTATCACTGTGTTTCATCGACGAATAGGTGATCCGCAAATGGCGGTGTGAAATCGGATGATCATAGGGTTCCACAATATGATGCGCGCTGGAATGTAGGGCCGGCATCATATGCGACAGCTTATGAAAATCCGCCAAATCCGCCAACGTTGGATTGCGCCGCACATCATCCAAACCGCGCATAAACGGCGCGCCTGTCATCGGGACGAAAATGGAATAATCCTGCCCAAAGGGCAGGTTTTTCTGTGGATCGCGCGCATGATAGGTAAAGGTTTCCGGGATCGTTTTGATCAGATCGCGCACCAACCCACGATCCAGATACACGCGATCCCCGTCGATCTTGGCGCCCGCCCTTTGCCAATCGTCCAATGCGATGGGGTCTCGAAACACAACGCCCACATTTTCCAAAATATCCATGGATGCGCCGTCAATACGCGCCACCTGTTCGGCGTCCATCAATTCCGTATGTGGCAGTTTACGCCGCAACGCGGGCAGCATTTCGAAATTCGGACGCGACCGTAAATTTTTACGCGCAGCGCGCCCGCCAGAACGACCAATCGTCATCATGTGCCTCCTTTATATAACCGCCTCGTCCGCATCATCGGCCAAGTCAATCCAGATGGTTTTTAGCTGGGTGTATTGATCATGGGCGTGAATGCCATTGTCGCGCCCGCCAAAGCCCGATTGTTTGAACCCACCAAACGGGGTCGATATATCCCCTTCGCCAAAGCTGTTGACGGTCACCGTCCCCGCCCGCAAGGCCCGCGCCCCGCGCAGAGCGCGTTTCACGTTCGCGGTAAAGATCGACGCGCAGAGCCCGTATTGGGTGTCATTGGCGGTCGCGATGGCTTGGTCAAAACTGGTGACGTCGATCACGGCCAACACAGGGCCAAAGATTTCGTCGCGCGCCAGTGTCGCATCATTATTCGGCACGGAAACGATGGTTGGTTCCACAAACCCGTTTTCCGCCGTGCCGCCCATCAAAATGCTATCCGCTTGGGCCAGATAACCGCGCACCTTGTCAAAATGCGCCTGTGACACCAAGGCCCCAACGCGGGCTTCAGGATCCAATGGATCACCAACAGGCCAGTGTTGCGCATGATGCATGATGCGCGCCAACAGGTCGTCTTTGACCGCTGTGTGCACAATCAATCGCGATGACGCAGAACAATTTTCTCCCATGTTCCAAAACGCCCCGTTGACGATATGCTGGGCCACGCGGTCCAGATTTTCGGCGTCCTCCATCACGATGGCGGGGTTTTTGCCGCCCATTTCCAACGTGACCTCTTTGGCATTCGACTCGGCCGCATAGGTCAGAAACCGTTTGCCCGTGACCGTTGATCCGGTAAAGGACACCGCATCAATATCCATGTGCCGACCGATGGGTTCGCCCACCTCGGCTCCACCGCCGGGAACCACGTTAAACACACCACGGGGAACGCCCGCCTCGACCGCCAATTCCGCCATGCGCAGCGTGGTCAGCGTGGTTTCCATCGCGGGTTTCACCACCACCGAACACCCCGCCGCAAGGGCAGGACCGATTTTCCACGCCAACATCAGCATCGGGAAGTTCCACGGCAAAACCAATCCCACAACACCCACAGGTTCGCGCACGACCATCGCGATATGATCGTCGGATGCAGGCGAGACCTGATCATAAATCTTGTCAATCAGCTCAGCATGCCATTTCAACGTATTGATCGTTTCGGGCACATCAATCGTTTCGCAATCATAGATCGTCTTGCCACTATCAAGGCTTTCCATCACCGCCAAATCACGGGCATTGCGGGTAACCAGCTTGGCAAAGCGGATCAACACCGCCTTGCGGTCACTGGGGTGCAGGCGCGACCAACGCCCATCCTCAAACGCGGCGCGCGCCTTTTCCACCGCCACGTCAACGTCCGCCGCATCACAGGCGGCAATATGGGCCAAGGTATCCCCCGTTGCGGGATTAACCGAGGCAAAGGTTTTGCCCGAAATCGCAGGGCGATAGCCGCCGTCGATAAAGGCACCAGTGGGGAAATCCAGCCCATGGGCAATTGCGGTGTATTCGTCCTTTGTCAGCAAACCCATATCCATCACTCCTCTGCCACAATAGCGGCGATTGTTGTTTTTAGAACGCGAACCACCTGTTCCAATTCGCGCTTGTCATCTTTGTTCAACCCGTGCAGCGGCGCGCGCATGACGCCCGCATCGATGCCTGCAATCGTCACCCCATGTTTGATCGTCTGGACAAATTTGCCACCTTGTTCCAACACCCGCATCAATGGCAACAGCGCCGACATGATGCGACGGCCTTTGGTGAATTTGCCCTCGACTACACAAGCCTGATACAGCGCGACATGTTCCTGCGGCAGGAAATTGGACCCACCACACACCCAGAACGGCGCGCCCCATGCGAAAAATTCCAACGCTTGGTCGTCCATCCCACAGCCAAGCGCGATATGCGGATAATCGCGGGCCAACATCTGCACGCGGTTGATATCGCCCGAGCTTTCTTTGATGCCACAGAAATTGCGCGACCGACCGACGCGGTCCAAGAATTCTTCGCCCATCATCGTGCCAGTGCGATGGGGATAATTATACAGCATCACAGGCAGGTTCGCGGCCTTATCAATCGCCAATGCGTTCAAGGCGTTTTCCCGATCTGTCGGCACCGCATAGGGAGGCGAGGCCAGCAAAATCGCATCAGCCCCCATGTCGCGTGCGGCACTGGCCAAAGCGATTGAATCATTGGTCAACATCGTACCTGTGCCCACCACAAACGGCACCCGCCCCGCGATGCGGTCGCGCGAAAACTGGGCAATCTGAACCCGTTCGGCCACCGTCTGGGCATAGTTTTCGCCCGTTGATCCGCCAGAAATTAACCCATGCACGCCCGCGTCGATCAAAAATTCGATAACGTCAGACAGCGCATCCCAATTCACGCTGCTATCTGGGTGATAAGGCGTGACAAGCGGGGTATAGATACCCTGAAATTGAAAAATCGGTGTCATAGGTGTCCTTTTCCTTGGGCGGTCATGTGGTTGATCCCATCGGCACATCCAGCGCCGCAGGCATGACAAAGCTTTGAATTTGGTTGCGCGATAGCTGCCAATGATCATCGGCGAGCGCGGCGGCAGCATTTGCATCGCGGGCTTCGATCGCGTCGATCATGGCGTCGTGTTGGTCACGCGCTTTGATCAAGGTGGCCGACATCCCCGCAGGATGGGGGCGGTAAAATGTCATCGAAATCCGCGCATGATCAATCAGCAGGCGTTGGAACGATGGCAAAAGATAAATATTACCCGCCATTTCGCCCGTCACCTGATGAAATCGGTTATTGGCCAAGGACCGCGCCGTGGGATCATTGGTGTCTAACGCCGTGACAAAGGCGCGCTGCGCGTCCTTTAGTCGGTCGATTTGCGCCAATGTCGCGTTTTCCGCCGCCAAGCGTTGGATCGCGCCATAGATCATCGGCGCGGCCAAGAAAAAATCATGCAAGGTTTTGTACGACAAATCGGCCACCCGTGCGCCGCGCCCTGCCCGCAATTCAACATACCCCTGCCCCGCCAATTCGCGAAACACCTCGCGCAGCGGCGTGCGCGACAAACCAAAGGCGTCGGACAAAGCCGCTTCGTCCAGATCTTCGCCGGGCTTAAACGCCATGGTCAGGATCTGCGTGATTAAATGATCACTTAGTATTGATTTACGATCTTTTGCAGCGTTGGTCATTGGGTAATCCTATTTGAATATAGTTTGTATACAAGTTGTATACAATTTTATCAAGACTATATTTTCTCTATGGGATATCACCAACAAAGGGATTAAAAATCGCGGAAATAAACGGCGATATATTTGGCTTGTTGATCGGAACAATTGTCCAACTTGGACCGCGCTGGCACCAGTTCACCGTCATGCAAACGGTATATCACATCTTGGGATTGATCGCCGTGCCGAACCCATTTCGTAAAAACCGACAGTTCGCCAGAGCAATGTGCGTCGCTGTCATACCCGTCATCAGGCGGATCCAAATACCCCCAAACTTCGATATCATGCCCCATCGGAATTTTGGGGCCGTCCAAAATCGACAAACCACAGGTGGTACGCCTTTCGTCAAACAACGGAATGCGCCAAGGAATGATAGACACATCCGCACCCCTGATCGAAAAGATCATATAGTTCACGTTATAGGCCGCGCCCGATCCTGAGACGATCAGCATCTGAACGGAACGCCGCGTCCCAAAATCATAACCCTGCGCCAATAAAACCTCGATCGCGTCAAAGGGGGATTCAAGGTAATTGGCCGACAGAGCCGCCGCCAACCAAGCGCGGTACCGATCATACAAACAAACCCCATCCGCGCCACACGCGTCGCGCAAAACCAACCACTGCCTTTGATCAAGGCGCGCAGTATCAGAGTGTGTGTGACCTTTCCATATAAAGTTGATGACTGCATCCATAGCGCTAAGATCAGGATCTGCACAGATGGCAATTTCAGATGGCGTTAATGCGCGATTACAATCGTATCCCGCCGCTGCGAGCGGCAGCGCAAATCCTGCACCGAACAACAAATACCATCCAAATATCAAACCGATCAAACGCATCAAACACCAAAACCAAAGGATGTATCAATACGGTCAAACCAACGCAAATAGGCCGATCCGACAATCCGCCCTATCCAAATCGATTATCTAATATAGTTATACCTTGATTTTGCCAGCCAAGGC
>Ga0181601_10000978_pt1 | contig 24197 bp, 36 predicted proteins | sample 041ome_8_FD_133020 | JGI IMG/M metagenome (GOLD analysis project Ga0181601, IMG submission 133020) | Coastal salt marsh microbial communities from the Groves Creek Marsh, Skidaway Island, Georgia - 041407BS metaG (megahit assembly) | ecosystem: Environmental > Aquatic > Marine > Intertidal zone... | reverse complement strand
TAAAATTGTCGTTGCGACACTCACGGCATTCTCAATAGCACAGCGTGTAACCTTGGCCGGGTCCACAATGCCTTGTACTACCATATCAACAAAATCTTCAGTCACCGGATTGAATCCTACTCCATCCTCATCAAACCTCTTACACACGTCCTCGATTAGGTCCATGTCAAAGCCAGCGTTCTCAAGGATCATATAAAACGGCGCCGTTATAGCAGCCGTCATTACATTCTTCTCGTCCATACTCTCACTTATTTTCAGCAGCGCATATCCACCACCAGGTAATATGCCCTCCTCTATCGCGGCCTTCGTTGCACACACCGCGTCATCAACGCGGTCGAATTTTTCTTTTTGCTCGATGTCTGTATTGGCCCCAACGTATATCACAGCCACGCTTCCGTTCAACGTAGCAATACGCTCCTCCTGGAACTTCTTGTCTTGCTCGTCCTCTACCTCCATCTCTCGTACCGCCTCGATACGCTCCTTGGCTAGTGCGTCGTCCTCTCTGACCAAAATCGTAGAGTCCTTACCCACAATCGCCTTGTCAACACGCCCAAGGTCAGCAATGTTAATCAATCCAAAGTCATCACCCACGTCGTCACTAATATACTTAGCACCCGTAGCGGCAGCAATGTCTTGCATCAATTGTTTTCTCTTGTAACCAAACTGTGGTGGCAGTATATTAGCCGCCTTAATCGTACCCTTGGCTACGTTCATGTTCAACGCATTCGTCGCCTGCATGTTCATCTCGCCAATAATTAATACGCTCTTGCCGTCTCTTAATACTGGACCAAGTATGTGCTCAATGCTCTGTAAGCTCTGAATCTCTCTGTCCGTAACCAATACGTATGGGTTGTCTAGTATAGCCTCTCGCTTCTTTTGGTCTGTGATGTAGTACGGACTCTGCCATCCACGACTGATACGCATACCATTAGACATCTCGCTGTATGTCTTGCTGGTATTTGAACGCTCTACCGTTACCACTCCGTCTCGACCTACCTTAGTGTATACGTCGTGTACTAACTCACCAATCTCTTTATCGCTATTTGCCGATATAGTGGCTACGTCTAATAAGGTCTCGTCTGTCACAGGAATAGCCATCTCCTTGATTTTGTCAATCACATACTCGGCGTCTTCCTTGATTTTTCTTAGGTTATACGCAGTAGGCTGTATTCCAAGGGCGATAAACATGTCAATAATGGCATGTGTCAGCACAATTGACGTGGTCGTACCGTCTCCAGCAACCGTAGCCGTTCTGTCAGCCGCCTGCTTCATCAGTGTTACCGCTAAATTCTCAATTGGATCTTCTAATGTAATGCCCCTAGCTACCGTGACGCCGTCTTTTGTTACCGTTACGCCACCAATATGGTTCTCTGACTCCATTAACACCGTTCGACCCATCGGTCCCATGGTGCTGCTTACCGCATCGTTGAGCTTTGCTAGCCCTACCAACAGTTTCTCCCTGTTGAATTCAATGTTTTTTACAATCATATTAAATTTAATTTGTTACAAATGTACAAAATGTTAGCCAAACAACTAAACAACGACTTATTGTCAGTCTTCGTACAGTTTATACACGTCTAAAACCTTCTGTACCACCTCGTGTCGGTGATTTTGCTTCAAACTGACAAACTTAAAGCCATCTACCTCCTCCTCAACCCTCCGCAAGAACGATAGTCCGCTCATTTTTTTATTTTTTAAGTCAATCTGGGCAACGTCTCCGCACAGTACCATCTTTGAGCCGCTTCCCAAACGCCCCAATAACGCTTCTGTCTGTTTATGGGTTAAATTCTGCACTTCGTCGGCTATTATGAACGCGTCCGTAAATGTCAGTCCACGAATGAAGCCAAGTGGTAGTATCTGAATGGCGCCCTCTTGAATTTTTGCGTCAATCTTGTCTTTTCCGTACAAATTGTAGAAGTTTTGGTAGATTGGCTGCAACCACGGGTCCATTTTTTCTGAAATATCCCCTGGTAAGTACCCCAAGTCCTCTCCGGCAACCACCGCAGGCCTGGTTATAATCAATTTCTCCACCTCTCGGCGAAATAATAGGTCCAATCCAACCGCAGTAGCCAATAATGTCTTTCCAGATCCCGCCGCACCCGTCACTACCGTAATGTGGCTCTCTAAAATGGTCGATTTGGCTAACTTTTGCTCCTCGTTGAGCTGTATTTTGAATTTAATTGGCGTTTTTGGTTTTCTTTTAGCCTTGAACACCTCTTCGTTGTGATCCGTCACGCTGCAAATATACAAAAAAAGGGAGCCATCTCTAGCTCCCCTTTATATTGGTTAATCCCTAGTTTATTTATTCTTTTTTTTCATTCTCTCTGGAGCGTTCTTAGCAAACCACGCTTTCTTAGCTGCTTCGCTAGCAAAACTTTTAGGTGCTCGTACGGGTTCATTTGCACTTTTTGGTACATACTTTTTACCAGTCTGAGACTCGTATGCGTCTTTTCTAGCCTTTGCTTCCTTAACCGTCATTACACCAACTGTTCTCTTCTTGAACATTGGATCGCTACTCGGTAGCGGTGTATCTCTGTTATACTTTGCCATAATTTATTTTGTTGGGTCTTTTGAATATCTTGGATTACTTCTGTCACCTCTTGATGACATGATACTATCGTAAATAATTCCACCTACAACAGCAGCACCAGCCGCAACTTTTGCAGCAGTAGCCTTTCGTTTCTGTTTTTTAGCAGCTTTATTCTTCTTCTTCAACTTTGTATTGCTCTCAGCAGCAATTTCAGTAACCTTACCAGCCATCTTTTTTGTGATTGGCCCAGGTCCTCCGTATGTAGGGGCTAGCGGAGTGCTTAAATCCCTTCCGTGTTTGTTTTTCATATTTAAAATTTACCTCCTAATGTTTTATTTTTCTTAGGGTTACAAGAACCCGCTTTTACCTGAACTGGAGTACACTTGCCGTTCTTTCCAGCACCAGCGGTAGTACTTCCTCTCATTTTCTCAGTTGTCCTCTTTACCTTAGACTTAATAACCTCACGAGTCGTAGTTAAACTAGATCTCTTTTTTCTAAGATTAGCCATCTGCTTATTTATCTTGTCTCTTTGAGCTTTTTGCTCTGCTGAAGACAATTTCTTACCAGGTCCCATTGTAGTAGCCTTACCAGACTTACTAAGTCCTCTCTTCTTTTCGTTCAGAGCCTTCATCTGCTCACCTAATCTCTTTATCTCAGCACGACGCTCAGTTGCACTGCTTTTTTTAGTTACAGGTGCTTTTGCTTTTGGCATAGGCGCAACCTTGAACATACTAGATGGAGACTTCTTACTAGAACTCCCACTTCCAGGTCCACCCTTTCCAGGTCCACCCTTCTTTGCTGTTGTTTTCTTTTTATAAGTTGGCATAACTATTTGTATTTTTTACGTCCAATTTTGGTAACCTTGTAGTCACCGCCCATGATATATCCATCTGTCATTGGCTTATTCCCAACAACAATTGTATCTCCCTTCATTAAACCACTCATGGTAGGCTCTTGCACCAACGCATAGCGGCCAAACTTAGCCTTCTTCACCTTGCCAGTGTTCTCTCCAGCTAACTTCTTTGGTTTCTTTGGTCCGTTCATGTCAACAAAGATACTAAAACTTTTAAAACACAAAAAATGGGGCCCGAAGACCCCATCTAATGATGCAAAACTATAAACTTTTATCGTTTGTTGAATAACAAGACAAATATACAACTTATAACCCCTTCAGCATAGCCACTAACTTCGGATTTGGATAAACGTCCGTTTTGTCGGGACGAACGCTGTTGTGTGTGAACACTCCGTTCTCTCCAGCTAACGCCCGCTTGCTTATGTCCCATATGTCATCGTTGTAACTAATATCAATACCGTAACGATCCTTCCACAACAATAACAACTTGCGAACACTCTCAACCTGCTCGTCCGTGTAGTCCTCCCAGTACTGATGTCCGCGATACGGTTGGTTTAACTTCATCACTCTATGACTCGGCAACTCACTGCCAACATACGTATAAAACTTGCCGTTCTTCTCCGTTAACCAGCCCCAGCTACATATCTCTATACCAATACTGCCCATGTCAAGGTTCTTGTACGGTAACCCATGTGTCGCAAAATGTGTTCCCCTCATGCCCAAGTGATATGCCCAGTACTTACTACTGAAACCCTGGACCACCTCGCCGTTACGACTTACACATACACACGTAGCTACCTTAATCGGATCGCCTTGCCAAAAACCAAACTGCCTCTCGCCCTCAGCAGAACCAGCAGTGTGATGCAAGTATATCTGGTTTTTTGTCTTCGTCGACGCATAGTAGTCATCAAAGACCACACTCTTTAAATTGATTTCACTTATATCCATACCGCAAAGTTAAACCATTTCAATTATGTAGGATTGCTCCAAAATGACGTTTCCTTACTCTCTACGTAACGTAAGTTTTCAAAAAATAACTCCTTACGTACACGGAAGCTTTTTATAACATATCAACATAAATCCAATGTTTACGCCAATCCGCACAACATTACTTTAACATATTTCAACATAATTCAACATATTTACGTCAGAAATGAGTAGTATTTGGGTTATATATACAAATTACAGCAGCCGGCCCGATACGAAAACCGATTTAAATTCGATAGGGGGGGTGTCAAAATGGAAATTTTCATGCAGATATTTTGACTTTTTTGGTGTGCTTAATCGGATAACATCGATAAACTCCGCTATCTCTATCGCTATCTGCCGATGAACTACGCAACAACATGCTTCATCGGAAATAAACAATAAAGGTGTGCAACTCTATCGCTTAACTACGATACAAGAGAAAGTATTACATGGATTTTGTACATGGTTTATCTCACCCAGAAGAGCGGTTTCGACTGTGAATGTCATCTGAATGTCATAAAATAAACCGAACACTTGCATATGTCGGCCGGATTACTTACACGCACACGCTATTCCATTTATCGATAAAGGAAAGATTTACACGTCAGAAGACAGAGTGTAACCCATGCCCCCCATCAAGAAAAAAAATTTAACTACGTCAGTGTAACTCAAGTTAATGAATATCAACAACTTGCAACTCACTCACGAGCAATCAACTAAATAAATCGCAAAAAAAATGCATATTTTTCGCATCAAAATTAGGATATGTCAATTCTGTTTTTGAATATTTGTTCATCGTTCTGTTACATACTTACCACCGACCATCCCCGACTCAACGGATTGGCCACGTGTAAGCCCTACTAGTCTTGTACCACCAAATGGTAGGCTGAGAACCTAAGCAAGACCATGATGTAGAAATCGAAATCCCGAGCCTTCAAGGTGTGCATGAGGTTTACCGCCTCAGACCTACGCAAGACGTAGTTAACAAATTAAAAGTAGTATATGCATGGTGCGAAGGGGGTCTAAATTCTTACGCTTGGTGCTGTCCCTCCGACAGCGTAACATGTAACGGACACTACATACCAACGGCGTAACATCGGCAGACACTCAGACTGCGATTGGGCTCGCGACCCTTACTGCCGACCAACCATTATGAAAGTAACTAAAATTGATGCCGGACGATACCATGTAACGTATCGCGGCGAGACGTTCCAAGTTGAAGACATGAGGTACTACAACCTATTCGATGTAGGCAATTGCCCATGGGAGATTAAGCACATCGAGACCAATGCTTACACTGACCCACAACGCACCAAGAAAGAGGCTCAGCATCGCATCGAGCAACTATTTGACGAGTTCATCACCGAGAGGGCTGAAGGCTTCGACGGGATGGGCTACTGGACACAACAAATACTATAACCCTTTAAAATATACTATTATGAATTACGACAAATTAATGAGTTACAACCCGTTTGAGTTAGACTCAATGACCAACCACAAGCAGCAAAGAATCACGTTTTATGAGCACCCAATCTATGGTGACGAAGAGCAAATTATCTGTGTATGTCACGACCTAAAGTTGGCTGACTATTCGGGATTCTATGACACCCACGACATGACGTCTGAAACGTCTGACGAGTATTACCCATGGTTTGATACCGATGGGAAGTTGAACATAGGCGATGACTAGGTTAACTGACGAGACTTCAATAGTCGAAACGCCCTACGGGGCGTCTTAACCAATTAAATTTATTATCATGCATTTATCAGCAGAAAAAAACCAAGAACTCAATCAGTTAGAAGACAAGATTGAGAAATTAACAGCATTCCTAGATGCTTATTGCGACGTCCAAGATTGGGTAGATTACAATGGTCTAGTTTACGACATACACACCAAGGTTATGTCACTTGAAGAGCAACGTGACGAAATATTGGGTATATCATGACACACGGACAATTTCAACTATTCATGGGCTTATTCATAGCCTTGTTTTTCTTGGCAACTTGTGGGGTTGTCGCATTGTTAGACCTTAAAAAACCAAAGAAATGATAGAATTTCAACACGAAGACGGAAACTTTTACAACGTATGGGCAACATACGAGGATTATCAACTGAGCGATAACAGAGTTATTACGCTTGAGGTATCGGGAATGATACACTGCGAAGATGTAGAGGACTTGCACTTATCATCTGACAAAGTACACTCAATCGACGATTGGATATACCAAGACGTCATTGATGAGTTTTATCAGTGGTACGAAGACGAATTAGAACAAAGCAAACACGACATTTACGACCAATTTTACGACAGATAATTATGGATAAGAAAGAAAGAAACGAGCGTATCGATCGAATTACGCATAGAGACCTACCGAGAGCATTCTACTCGGTAATTGACGAACTGCTAGACCAAGGGTATGAATGGTCAGACATACAGAAGTATTTGCAGAGCAGATACTCAGAGGCTCTGACTTATTTACATGACGAGGCTAAAGGCGGCGAGGGTACTAGGCAACACTACTTACGAGAGGTTAACTGATGAGGATTGAGTATCCGAAACGTGGGCTAAGGCTCACGTCTTAACCAATTAAAATTATTATTATGTTACAACCAATTAAAAAAGAGGATTTAGACTATGACAATGACTCAATCAAGTACTTGTACACTTACAAAAACGTAAGTAGAAAGGAACTTGAATCAGAGGCAAAAAGACTAACCTATAGATCGCATTGCGGATGCCCACACGATTGCTGTGGTTGTTTTGTTCAGCAATGGGCAGAAGTTAAATCAGACAATACCATTGAGGTAGTCGAATGTTACAACTTTTAAAACTATGAATTTAATAGACAGAGTAGACCAAGCATTTGACTACTTCAAAAGTTTCAGACTTGAAGAGTTAAAAGAAGACGATGTATACTACATCGATGCCTTGATGAATTACATTGAGAGATTAGAAGCACAAGTATCAACACTTAAAAAAGAAACAAAATGAAATACGAAATCACACAAACAATCACGCAAACAATCACTAGAGTGGTTGAAGCAGATGACAGAGAACACGCACTTTCTATGATTCAAGATGCGGACTTCATACAAAGTATTGAAGAACAACGTATGGAGCAATTCGAAAAGGATGAAGAGGAGTGGGAAGTAAAACTAGTTAGAGACAACCCTTCTGAACGCATATACCATGCCCGTAGATGTGACGTAACGGGAGAAGGCATGGACGAAGGATGGTTATGCGGTGACGACTACTACATCAAATATGAAAGAGATTTAATTGATTATTTGAAGATTGTTTATAACCAAGACTATGGAAACTACAAAAAAGATAAAATGGATGGCATCATTGACAAAGACAAACTCAGAGAGTTATTGTACGAAGATGGATGTTTTTTATACACCGAATGGTACGAAGAAGATGATATTATGTACGTTGAGGTTGACGGAAAGGTAAGACTAATGACAGACGCTGACTATAAGGTTAAACAATTTGATGAACTAAATAAATAAAACTATGAAGAAAGTAACAATCACAACGAGACAAGTCTATCATAAGATAGCATCAGTAACTATTGACGTTCCATCGGACGTAGGACTCCACGACATACAAGTATGGTTGTGGGAGAATCAAGACTTATATCAAGAAGAGATTGATAATGAGTTAGGCCAAACACCCGTATCGCTTGGGCTTGGGCTGGGCAATGGTATGGAGGATTCGCTAATGGAATCAGAGCATCGATTTGACTTTTTTGAAGACGACGAAAACACATACGGAGGACACCTATAAATAAATAAAACTATGCCAAACTATTGTTCAAATTGGGTTTCTTTTTCTGGAAAGAAAGAAGACCTACAAAAACTACACGACGCACTCAGACATGCTGAGTCTCTTAACGCTGAAAACGATGGGCTCATTTGGTATGAGACGTTCTATGCGGCACTTGGGCTAGACGTTCCATCAGAACCAACGGACGTATACGACATGTTCGGCTCTAAGTGGCTTGACATAGACGACATAGATGTATACGATACTGAACTTAATTTGATAGGTTCTTCGGCTTGGTCTCCCGTAGTTCCATTCGTGGCGCTACTATGCGAGAAGTTCAACCTAACGGCTAAAGGCGAGTACGACGAGAGTGGGTGTGACTTTGGCGGGTTCTATAGCGTGGATGAGGACAACAACCTAAAAGATGATATGTACAACTACCTATCCTACAGATACCTTAGCGAAGGGATTGAGGGAGTGTTATCAGAACTTTCTTATTATGAAAGTTTCGATGACAAGAAAGAAAGACTAAACGACGTCAAGGGATATATATCGATGTATGAATTGGAAATAATACTTGAAGAAATAAAAGACAAATAAAACTTGCATTGATAAACTAACTAAATTAAATTTGAATATTATGAATACAACAACATTATTTAGAAAATTATCAGAGAAGGGCTATGTATATAACTCGGCTCTCACTTGGAACAGAATCGATTTGGACTGCGTATTAGAGGAAGTTGGTTATGATACGTTCGAGAGGGCGGCTATAGATAACCTTGATAAGGATATACTCCTTAACGATTTCTTTTACAAAGTAGAAGACCACTTAATTGAGGTAATCAATGAGTTAATGATTGACCACTTCTCAAATATGAAGGAGAACAAAGAACCCCTTAACGCATCACAAAAAGAATTTTAATTATGACACTAAAAGAATTATTAGCAGAAAAAGGACAGGTATACCGAGGTGGTGTACTTTTGGACACAGAAGACGTAAGGCACTTAGCCAACTACAACGGCGAGACACACGGCGAAATGCTACGTGTATTGGAGGAGTTCTACGACGAATACCATCAGCAGATTTACGAGTGTCAAATTGATATGTTTGAAGAATTTTTAGAAGCAAAAAAAAATGAAAGCAACGGACTTAATTAAATTACAAAAAGCAAGAGGCGTTCACAAGATGCAGAGAATGATTGATGACGGCTCAGTATGGAAAATGGAAGGTAGCATGGGTAGAAAGGCGATGTTATTAATTCGCTCGGGCGAGTGCTACCTGCCGGACAAGGAACATCGTGATGCGTATGGAAATAGAATTCCATCCAGAGATGAGCTAGAGAAAGGTACGAGAGGAACTATCGAGAACTCCATTGATTTTTACAAAGAAAAAGATGAGTACGATAAAGAAATCGAAAAGACCGAACAACTATTTAATGCGTTAAAAAAACTTTAAACGACATGTTGTATATACCAAAGAAAGACAGAGGTATCATTAAAGTTATTGAGCGTTGTATCAATGAGGTTACGGGTCAAGACACAGACTCGTACCTCGATACGCGACGCATGAACAGAACCAACCGAGTGTTAAGATATACTTGGATTTACGAAGTGTACAATTTAACTTTGCTTGGAGTGGAAGACATAGCAGAAATGATTGATCGAAACCAATCTAATGTAACCAGAGCCATACAGGAAGTAAACAGATGGAAGAGAAAGAAAGCAAAAGAGTACACATACTTTATAGAAATACACAATAAAATAAAAGATGAAAGTAAGAAACAAAGCATTTAGTAATTACCTACTGAAAGAAGTAGAAGACATCACAACTTCAATTGAGAACGCGTGTGGATTAAACAGGGTACATTGGTTTGCAAAGAACAGCAGACAAAGAGAATGCGTGGTCTGTAGGGCTATATTCTCAAAGATGATGAGAGACAAAACAAACATCAGTCTAACCGAGATAGGCTCGTTGTTGGATAGAGACCATACAACTGTCCTATACTCGATCAGAAACTTGGAGATGTGGGCAGAGATGAAAGGTTTTTATAAAGACGAGGCAGAGATGCTCACCAAATCAGAATTAAACTATGAGTCAATTCATAACAAGGAGTCGGACTCATACATTGACATGAACGGAAACACTTGGATAAAGAAAGAATATGCTTAAAGTAAACAAGAAGACCCTTGAGGTCGAAAACGCATTCAATTACAAGGCTCCATTTTATGTGATGCTTGCATTGAACGTATTTGCTTTCTCGTACATAGCGAACAAGGAAGTACAGGTAATACGCAAGACTCGTATCATTCATAAAACAGACACGATGATAGTGGAACGAAAAGATATTGCTCTGAATGATTCAGCGATTTGTGCTGAGTTGGTTAGGCTTGGTTGCGTGTTGCCGAACGTAGCGGTTGCCCAGTTTCGCATAGAGACGGGCAACTATACGTCGGCTATATGTCGCGAGAATAAGAACTTAGCCGGAATACGCAATAGTTCCAGCCCACTAAGCATTGGCAAGAACAGAGGTCACAACGCCTACAAGACGTACAGAGACTGCTTAAAGGATTATGTGAGGGTACAGAACAAGTACCTCAAGAACATAGACGGAAGGTACGCAGAAGCAAAAGGTTACGTAAGATTAATTAAATCAATGAGAAAATGAAATACTATTTAGAAGATTTATGGGAGCAAGCCAAGGACTATGGCTGTATTTTTAAAGGTCTAAACCACAAGTATACAATCGTTAACGGATGTAAAATTGAGAGATACAAGGACGGAACAGTTCAGTTGTATAATTGTATGGTAGGTGGTTATTGGTATAAGGAACTAACACAGATGGAGGTTCTTAATTTTGCAGAGAAGGGATTCTACAAAGCTTCATTGGAGTTGGCGATTAAGACCTTAGACAAGATAATAGCATCACAAGATGAGGTTAGGCACAAGAAGAGAATAGCTGAGTTGTCTAGGCTAAAGAAGTTGTATACTAAAAAGCTTAACAATGAAGGTTAACGACATTGTTGCGGTGTCTACCATGAACGGAACCAAGTTCGGTAGAGTAGTTACAAAGAACAAGAAAAGAGTAACCGTGAATGTAGGAGGTAATATAATAACCGCTGAAGTCCGGCACATCACTAGAGTTTATGAAAATCACTTATTAAAAAAATTAAATAAAACATTATGAAGCAAACGGCAAGTGTAATAAAAAGCACAATATTAAACCTTTTTTCACCTTAAAAGACACATTATGAAGACATTAACATTAATCATTCTATCAATTATGGCTGGCAACATGGATAGCACCACATGCACGGCTGTAAATGTAGATACAAAAGACACGGGCACACTGGTTGTATTTAATACTTGTGTGCTAGAAGGAGACACAATTAAATTTAACAAATGAAAGACAACATCAATCCAAACCACTACAAGAACGGAAAGGTCGAAGCGATCGACGCTATTGAAGCCGCAACTGTGAATAAGTTGGGGATAGAAGCAGTTTGCGTAGCGAATGTTATTAAGTATCTTTGGAGATACGAAGAAAAGAATGGGCTAGAGGATATAGAAAAAGCCCACTGGTATTTACAAAAACTAATTACACACTATAATGAGAACATCAGAAAAAACAACGAACTTGAACAAAGCGATGTTCGAGTTCCAACAGAAAGTCCAGAAAATCAAAAAGGACTCAAAAAATCCACATTTCAAAAGCTCGTACGCGAGTCTAGCCAACATTTTGGACAGCGTAATGCCAGTCCTTACGGAGGTTGGTATTGTAGTAACACAAGCGCCTATGGGGGATGTCTTGATTACGAGATTGACTCATAGCGAGTCTGGAGAGCACCTAGAGTGCGAGCACGACCTAGTCATGAAAGACCCTAACAATCCACAGGCGATTGGGTCAGCCATGAGTTACGCTCGTCGTTACAGCTTGACTAGTTTATTAGTCTTGAACATTGATGACGACGACGCACACGCTGCTTCACAGCCAGCAGCCACACCTGTTCTACAGAAGTTAACGATGAAGAGCAAGGCTTGGAAGGCGGCAGAACCTAAGATTATCGAATGGATAGGAATGGGTTATGGCGTAGAGGAAATCAAGAAAGAGGTAGCTAAAAAGTACACGCTCGGTAATGACGTAATCAAGTTTATCAACGATCAAAAATGATTGACAAGCTAAGAGATGATGAGCATTATTACGGAGAGTATGGCAAGAAATACCTATCTAATTCTGATATTGGTACTCTGCTTAGCAATCCTCAGTCCTATGGTGTTCAACGAGAGAAAACTCCAGAAATGGTTAAGGGCAGTTATTTACATACCCTTGTCCTTGAGCCTGGTAAGGCTTTCAATTTCAGAACCATATCTGCGAGTAGTCGCAACACTAACAAGTACAAAGAGGAATCTGAAGGCGAGGTTATATTACTTGATTCGGAAGCTGAAGAGATTCGGCGGATGGCCAAGAAGATAGAGGATAACTTTGAATTATACGATCTCATTCATGTTGGAACGAATGCCTACGAGGAGCCAGCCGTTGGAGAAATCTTCGGCGCTCCTTGGAAGGGTAAGGCCGACGTGTTAAAGGACGATGTAATCATAGACCTCAAGACCACGTCAAGGATTGACGACTTCAAGTATTCAGCTAGGAAATACAACTACGACTCACAAGCATATGTATACCAACAGTTGTTTGGAGTACCCGTTGTGTTCTTGGTTATGGAGAAAGGAACACTAAGAACTGCTGTCGTTGAATGCTCACAAAGATTCCTACAAGGAGGAGAGCAGAAGGCAATAGCAGCCGTGAATGTATGGGCGACGTACTTCGGCCCAGATGCAACAGAAGACGTAAACAATTTTGTAAACCATTTAACATTATAATAATTATGGCACATTTAATTTCATTATCAATTGACGCGACTAAAATTACTAAGGGTCGCATGAAGAACGGTAAGTATGTAAACCTTACCATTAACGTAGCTGACGAAACCGATCAGTATGGAAACTCTGTATCTGCGTGGGAGGCGCAGTCAAAGGACGAGCGTGACTCTAAAGCCAAGCGTAACTACTTGGGTAACGGACGTGTACTATTCACTGAGGGTGGCGTACACAAGACAGAGAAACCAGGGGAGACGAACTCTGAACCAGTACAAGACGAAATGCCTTTCTAGTTTTTATATCTTCCATTGAGAGGGGGCTTCGGTCCCCTTTTTTTACCACTACACATTGACGCAAAATGCTATTCCCTTACTCTTTACGTAACGAGGTTTTGATAAACAAAACTCCTTATACGCGTAGGGGATTAATTCAACATATCAACATAAACTGAGGTTTTATGCGGTTCTTCGCAACATAACTTCAACATATTATAACATAAACCAACATTATGAGTGAAATAACCATATTTAAAAGCATCAAGGACACCTCTACTCCGTTTTACAGAGAGATTGGTTTAATCCTTGATAGAATCAAGAACGGCAAAAGCAAGGAAGTTGTTAATGCTATTCGCAACGAGAAAGACAAAGAGAAGATGAACAAGCTGAAGTCTACGCTTCCGGCCATCTGCTTCTCTGGAACATTTAACAAGCGTAACGATAGTTCGCTGATAGACCATAGTGGTTTTATCTGCTTGGACTTCGATGGTTACGCAAACAAGAAGGAGGTAATGGAGGCTCGTAATCGCATCATATCTGACCAATACGTATACTCTTGCTTTATCTCTCCGTCTGGTAATGGTCTTAAGGTAATCGTGAAGATTCCTAAAGACTCCATGAACCACAAGCACTACTTCAACTCCCTACAAGACCACTTCAACGACGATCATTTTGACACCACGTCTAAAAATATATCTAGGGTTTGTTACGAGTCGTACGATCCGTTGCTGTATGTAAATGAAAAATCTCTCACATGGACCGATATGGCGCAAGAGATTAAACAATACAGCGTCGATGATACTCTACTACCAAAAATCAGATTAACTCGCTCAGATGAGATTATACGACGTCTGAAGCTATGGTGGGAACGTCAGTATGGAATCGTAGAGGGAGAGAGAAACAACAATGTGTATGTATTAGCTGCTGCATTCAATGACTTTGGTATAGCACAAGACATAGCAGCTTCAGAGTGTATGCAGTTTGAGCATGAGGGATTTTCTGGAAAGGAGATACTAACCACGGTAAATAGTGCATACTCTAAGAAGGAGAACTTCAACACCAAGTTCTTTGAGGACGTGGAGAAGTACGACGAAGTGCGCAACAGATTTAAGCATGGCGTGCCAAAAAAGGACTTGCGTCTAGACTTGAGAGAGTCGGGGGTCGAAGACGAGGTAATAGACTCAGTGCTAGAGGAGGTGGAGAAGGACTTAGCCATACCGAAGTTCTGGACGGTATCGGAAAGGGGAGCGGTTAGCTTACTTCACTATGAGTTCAAGGAGTTCTTGGAGGACAATGGATACTACAAGTATTCTCCAGAGGGAACCAAATCGTATGTGTTCGTAAAGGTAAAAAACAACCTTATAGACGATACGTCTGAGGAAGAGATAAAAGACTTCGTACTCGGATACGTAAGGGAAAATGCAGAGATTAATATCTATAACTTCTTTGCTGAGAAGACCAAGTACTTCAAGGAAGAGTTCTTAAACTTGCTAGACCCTGTGGACGTATACTTCGTTAGCGACACAAAGGATACGGCTTATCTGTACTACAGAAACTGCGCCGTGTGTGTGAAGCGAGACAGCATTGAGACCATAGACTATATGGACCTTGGTGGTTACGTGTGGAAGAAGCAAGTTATTCAGAGGGATTTCAAGGTACAACCAGTAGCAGATTGTGACTACAAGCAGTTTGTATTTAATGTCTCTGGAGGTGACGATGCTAGAGCACGTACGCTTGAGAGTACAATCGGATACATGCTACACGGATACAAGAACTTAGGCTACTGTCCGGCAGTGATTGTAAACGACGAGGTCATAACTCAGAACCCAGAAGGCGGAACGGGGAAGGGTATATTCGTTTCTGCTATCGGCAAGATGAAGAACCTAGTAATCTTAGACGGTAAGGCGTTTAGCTTTGAGAAGTCATTCCCGTATCAGTTGCTGTCTACGGACACACAAGTGCTGACATTTGATGACGTACGCAAAAAGTTTGACTTTGAGCGTTTGTTCAGTATTGTAACTGAGGGTATCACGGTGGAAAAGAAAAACAGAGACGCGATTAAGATACCATTTGAGAATGCCCCGAAGGTTATCATAACCACAAACTATGCCATAAAGGGAAAGGGTAATTCATTTGAGAGACGTAAGTGGGAGGTTGAGTTCTCTGCTTACTATAGCAAGGAGTTCACTCCAGAGCATGAGTTTGGACGTTTGTTGTTCTCTGATTGGGACGAGGAGGAGTGGTTGTTATTTGATAACTACATGATATCTTGCTTGCAAGTTTACTTGAATGAGGGCTTTATCAAGAGTAAGTTTACTAACCTTGAGATTCGTAGGTTGATTGCTGAGACTGTTGAGGAGTTTGTGGAGTGGGCTACTGACCAGCAGAATGAAGAGTTCTTTAAGATTAACGAAAGGATATATGGTCAAGACTTGCATAACGCATTTGTTAGTGACAATAGTGACTTTCAGAAGCTAAGCAACAGAGTGTTCTACCGTTGGATAGATGCATACATAAACTACAAGTTTAAGACTTCTGCCAAGTGGGCTAGAGACATGAGGGGTAAATATTTTATGATTGAAGGAAAATGATTGTATTAAGAGATTATCAAGAGAAGATAGCTAGCGACGCTAGCGACATAATTAGTAAGCGTGGATATGTTTACTTGGCCATGGAGGTTAGGACGGGGAAAACTCTTACCGCTTTACAGGTGGTAAAGAACCGTAACAAAAAGAGTGTATTATTTGTAACAAAGAAGAAGGCCATAGACAGCATACTGGAGGACTACATGAAGTTTGACTGCAAGTTTGCTATGGACGTGGTAAACTACGAGAGCGTTCACAAATATTCGGTTCACCAGTACGACATGGTCATCCTTGACGAGGCTCATGGCATGGGTGCGTTTCCTAAGCCAAGTGGAAGGACAAAGGCTGTTAATGCCATATTGTTCAAGAACAACTACCCAGACGTTGTGTACCTTTCTGGTACGCCGTCTCCAGAGTCTTACTCACAGATGTATCACCAGTTCTGGGTTCTTGGACATAGGAGTCCTTTTGCTCAGTACAAGAATTTCTACAAATGGGCGCATGAATTCGTTAACATAAAGCAACGTAAGATTGGATCCATGATGGTTAATGATTACAGCGACGCGTCGCAGAAGTTAGTTGAGGGGGTTACCCGTGAGTTCATGATTTCGTGGACGCAAGGCGAGTCGGGCTTCAAGTCTCATATAGACGAAGAGGTATTGACGGCGAGTGCTCCTCCTGTAGTTATTGATATAGCCAAGAAGTTGAAGAAGGATTCTGTTGTGGAGGGAAAGGAGGAGGTCATACTTGCTGATACTGGAGCTAAGATGATGCAGAAGCTTCATCAGATATACTCTGGCACTGTCAAGTTTGAGTCCGGCAACTCCATGGTCATTAGTCCATACAAGGCTGAGTTCATCAAGAAAAAGTTTGAAGGTAAGAAGATCGGAATATTTTACAAATTCGTCGAAGAGCTAAACGCACTCAAAGAAGTGTTCGGAGATTGTTTAACAACTGAACTTAAAAAGTTCGACGAAGAGGGATATCAGGTTATAGCCTTACAAATTGTAAGTGGTCGTGAGGGTATATCCTTACGAAATGCGGAGTACTTGGTGTTCTATAATATCGACTTTAGTGCCACTTCTTATTGGCAGGCAAGGGACCGAATGACTACTAAAGACAGGGGATACAACAAGGTCTACTGGATTTTTTCTGACTGCGGAATAGAGCGTGATATATACAAAACTGTGAATAACAAAAAGAACTATACCCTCTCACATTTCAAGAAGGATTTGCTATCTTTGTAGGCTCATGCTGAGCGAACAGAAGGTACAAACAAAGAGAATAAAAGAATTAGAAGCCGATGGTTATTATGTCATTAAGCTTATAAAGACAAACAAGAATGGCATACCGGATCTTATCGCTATTCATCCCGAAAAAGGAGTGCTCTTCTCCGAAGTAAAAAGAGCAAATGGTAAACTGTCACCATTACAGAAGTACAGAATTGAAGAACTAAAAAAACTAGGATTTAACGTAGAAGTACATTATGGAAAAACTGATTAAAAGCGCACACGGTGTTGCAAAACAAAAAGGATTTTGGGACGAAGAAAGAAACGTACCCGAAATGTTAATGCTCGTAGTGAGCGAATTATCCGAAGCTCTAGAGGCTTTGAGAAAAAACCATTACTGCGATCAATTCCAGGCTAAGGAGCTTTACAAGTATGTCGAAAATGATAGGATAAATGGCGAAATGGTTGCCGCTTGGAAGAGAAAATTTGAGTCAAATGTCAAGTCTTCTTTTGAGGACGAACTAGCAGATGTTGCTATTCGCTTATTTGATATGTGCGGAGGTTTAAAGATTGACCTTGAAAAGCACATCGAGATGAAAATGAAATACAACAGCTTACGCCCTTACAAACACGGAAAGAAATTTTAACATGAGACAAGAACAACAAATATTATCAGACATCACAACTTGGATGAAGTATTCCAAGTTCATCCCCGAGAAAAACAGAAGAGAGACTTGGGAAGAGTTAGTAACTAGAAACAAGAACATGCACATCGAGAAGTTCCCAAATTTGGAGCCGTTGATTGAGCAAGTTTACGAAGCTGTGTACGACAAGAAAGTATTGCCTTCTATGCGTTCGTTGCAGTTTGGTGGTAAGGCCATCGAAGTAAACCCAGTTCGTTTGTTTAACTGTTCCTACTTACCTATCGATCACTTCAAAGCGTTTAGTGAGACTATGTTCTTGTTGTTGTCTGGAACAGGCGTTGGATACTCTGTGCGTAATGCAGACATCGAAAAGCTTCCAGCTATTGCTAAGCAAGAGAAGGCCAAGAAGTATTTGGTTGGTGACTCCATTGAGGGATGGGCTGATGCTATCAAGGTTCTAATGAAATCTTACTTTGGTTTGATTTCTTGGAAGCCTCGTTTTGACTTCCGTTCTATCAGAGCAAAGGGTGAGCGTTTAATCACTAGCGGTGGTGTTGCTCCAGGCCCAGAACCTTTGAAGGTTTGCTTATCTCAGATTGAGGCCATACTGTCTACCAAGAAGGATGGAGAAAAGCTAACGTCTTTAGAGTGTCATGATATTTTGTGTCATATTGCAGACGCTGTTTTATCCGGCGGAATTCGTCGTTCGGCTATGATTAGCTTATTTGACCTAGACGACCAAGACATGCTTACGTGTAAGTTTGGTAATTGGTGGGAAGTTAACCCACAGCGTGGACGTGCTAACAATAGCGCAGTAATGAAGCGTGGTGAGGTAACTAAGGAGCAGTTCTTGGATTTATGGAAGAAGGTTGAGCTGTCTAACAGCGGAGAGCCTGGCATTTTCTTTACTAACGATGATGATAGTGGAATAAATCCTTGCGCTGAGATTGCGTTGCGTCCAAACCAGTTCTGTAATTTGGTTGAGATAAACGCGTCTGATGTTGAGGACCAAGACGATTTAAACCATCGTGCTCATTGTGCGGCGGTAATCGGAACGCTTCAAGCTTCTTACACTGACTTTCATTACTTGCGTTCTGTTTGGAAGAACACCACTGAGAAGGAGGCGTTGTTGGGAATTGGTATGACAGGTATCGCTAGCGGCAAGGTTCAAAAGCTTGACCTAAAAAGAGCTGCAAGTGTAGCTAATTTGGCAAATCAATTGATAGCTGAGCAGATAGGAGTCAACGAAGCCTACCGGATTACATGCGTAAAGCCAAGTGGTACGTCTTCATTGGTGTTGGGTACCTCTAGCGGAATCCATGCATGGCACGATCAACACTACATACGTCGTATCCGTGTGGGTAAGAACGAGGCTATGTACACATACTTATCTGTAAGGCATCCAGAGCTCCTTGAGGACGATGTATTCAAGCCAGATACCCAAGCTGTTATCTCTGTCCCTCAAATGGCTCCAGAGGGCTCCGTATTGCGTTCTGAGGAGAATGCCATTGAATTTTTAGAGCGAGTGAAAGATATACACGATAGATGGGTTAAGCCAGGTCACGTTAAAGGTAATAACACACATAACGTATCTGCGACTGTAACCATCAAGCAAGACGAGTGGTCAACTGTTGGTGAGTGGTTGTGGGAGAATCAAGACAGCTATGCTGGTTTGTCGTTCCTTCCAGAGGATTTAGGCACCTACGTACAGACTCCTTTTGAAACCATTACGAAGGAGAAATACGACGAGTTGGTTGGTAAAATCCACGACATTGACGTTAAAGATATCGTTGAAATGGAGGACAATACAACCCTCAAAGAGAACCTAGCATGCGCTGGAGGTAACTGCGAGATTTAATCAACAATCTATCAACAAATGGCCCATTGTTAACTCAGTGGGCTATTTTTGTTTGACGTGGGAATACTGGAACACATAGAATACACGAATAGAGTGTCTGAGCAAGCAGCTGACTTGATAGCTGAGATGTACGAAGCAATGATTGAAAAGGACAATGACGAAGTTGTTCGCATATGCGATGAGATACTAGAAATACTAAATACAATCAAAGAATACCATACAGATGAAACCTTATTATGAAAGAGCTGTCGAGTTGCTTAGAGATGAAAGTCTAAGTCACACCAAGATAGCCAAGAAGATTAAAAAAGAGTTTGAACTAAAAGAGGATCAAGACTCAATCAGAAGAAACATTAGCAATTGGTCCAAAGAAGGCCCACATAAGGCGCTAGAAGCGTACTGCGAAGAGTTTGGAATACCCGTCAGTCAAGTTGGTCACTATTGGTATAAAGGAAAGCATATATCTATACATGCTAAAACTGAAAACCAAAAGACATACGAGGACCTTAGAGACGAGATTATTGCGGAGATGGAGCAACACGCTCCAGAGTATCCAAAGATTTATTATACGCCTCAAGAGAACCCTCATTTGCTCGTTATCGATCCTGCTGACGTTCACATTGGAAAGTTATGCTCTGCATTTGAGACTGGAGAAGATTACGACTGCGAGATAGCCGTGAATCGTGTGCGTGAAGGAGTTGAGGGAATACTCAGAAAGGCAAGTGGTTTTAAAGTGGACCAAATCCTTTTTGTTGCGGGTAACGACATACTGCACGTAGACAGCCCTAAAAGAACTACTACGTCTGGTACACCACAGGACACCGACGGCATGTGGTATGATAACTTCTTAAAGGCAAAGCGTTTATATGTTGACATCATTCAAAGGCTGCTTCACTTTGCTCCAGTACACTTCGTATACAATCCATCAAACCACGATTACATGAATGGATTCTTTTTGGCGGATGTTATACAGACATGGTTCAAAACGTGCAGTGCGGTCACGTTCGACTGCTCTATAGCGCATAGAAAATATTACAAGTATGGTAATAATTTGATTGGTACAACTCATGGGGATGGGGCTAAGAATAATGACTTGCCCCTCCTTATGGCTCAAGAGTCATCTGCTGACTGGTCAAATACCAAACACAGATACGTGTATACACACCACGTACACCACAAGAACGCTAAGGATTATATTGGTGTTACTGTAGAGAGCTTACGTTCGCCTTCTGGGACTGACGGATGGCACCACAGAAACGGATATCAGCATAACCCTAAAGCCATCGAGGGATTCTTGCACTGCAAGGACAATGGTCAAGTAGCACGACTAACACATTTATTTTGAGTAAGCACGCAAACTTACCATATCACTTCTACGTAAACGTAGACAATAAATTTCTAGGACCTAACATGCCCGAGGGTGTCACACCAGCCATATGGCACGCCGTGTATGGAAGGCCTTATCAACTTCTTCTTTGTCATGTCGTATTAGAGAGTGGAGCTCATTGGAGTGGGCTCCCTCTTCATGCGATTTCTATGGAGAAGGATTTTTCTTTGGACCACGAAGAATTGATGCCCTGGAAGTGCATGGGTGAAGACATGGACGTTGTACAGCTAGAATACTTAGAAGGATTAATTGTAGAGACTAGGGCTGGCATAGGACGCCATACAGGCATTATCGTTGATTGGCATGATGGATTTAGCAGGTACCAACACGAACATAAGCCTTTGAGCCTCGTAGAGCTTAAGACGGGACAATTTGCACTACAGCCTAATAATTATTGTAGGTACAAAGACAATCACTTCACAAGTGACAAGTATAACGAACAAACAAAACTTTATCGCCGAGGCGAAGATTTATATTGGGAGAATAAATTATGAGTGAATATTTAACAGCAGACGGATTTGACAAAGCGATCATTGGTATCGAAATGTACAGTCAAAGAGTTATTTACGACAAGTACCTAATGTGCGAAGTACTAATGGAGGAAGATGAAATGTCCGAAGAGGATGCAATCGACTTTTTGTCTTATAATGTATGGGGAGCGTACGTTGGTGAGCATACGCCGATATACGTAGATGTAATGGATGCTGATTATTTTAAAGAATTTATTGGTAAAGATGATTGACATAGTAGAGGGTTACACCAACGGTAAAAAAGAGTGGCGTGTATACGTCAACCAAAAATGGGTAGAGCAGTTTGAGAATTACGACGAAGCCATGGTTTTTAAGATGCGCCTACTACAGATGAACAAAGAGAAGGCGTCTATTGCCACCGACGAACAACCACATTGGATTGACGAAGATGGCAATATTCACTTCAAGCACGAGAAAAGTTAATTAATCTCCAAGCACTATAGGCTTTGGTTTTCCAGTAGAGCTCCCTTTTTGGGAGCTTTTTGCTTTTTTCATATCCTTGTACAACTCGTGCATCATAATTCTTCTTACGTCCTTGTATAGAGGTATGTATCCAGTGTTTCCTAGTATTTCTAATGGAGTTCTGGTGGTAAGCTCTTTCATTCTTCTTTCTACGGCATCTGGAGTCTTTGGTGATCTAGCTGCTACCTCAATAGTTCTAGCGGCTGTTGATATAGCTGGTCCAAATGCTCCAGAGAACCCTTTGATGTATTCAATTGCCTGACCCTTCTTTCTTTCGTCTTTAGGTATTATTGTGTACTGCAATGAGTTTTTGTAAGGATCGTAATCACCTTCTCTTAAAAAGTCTAAGAAGTTTTCGTTAACGTACTCAGTACCTATATTTATTGGAGCCTTAATAAGATTACCAAAGTTTCTACCTAGTAATAGCCCTGTTAAGGCAGAACCAGTTGCCTGTCCAACCTTTTGCAATAAAGTATCTTCGTCTTCTTCGTCGTCATCAAATCCAAGTAGGCTCATAAATACGTCTATCATCTCGGTTGACAAGAAGCTATACGTAATCATTCTAGCCATTGTAGCTCCTAGGATTGCTCCTCCCTGTTTTTTTGATATACTTCCATTACCCATAAGTGCATAAACTCCAGTTCTGGCGGTTGAGTATTCATATATTAAGAATCTGGTCATGAAGTTGTTGAACTTATTAAAGAACTGCTTCATTGCAGACTGATTAGGTGTAGAAGCTCCCTTTAGTATTCCCGTGAATGGGTTATCTGAAGCACCTACCCTTACGCTTGACTCGTCTGCTTTAGCGGTTGCAGCTTCTAATGCTTTTTTATACTTGGTCATATACACCTCGTCATTTTTAGACAGCTTGCCAAAGTCTACATCCTGACCGGTTTGCTTTTTAAACTCACTAGCAAAAGCTCCAAACCACAAAGGCTTCATGATCATTTTATCTGGAGTAGATATCAAAAAGTCGGCAGTGGTTTCTGCAAAGTTTTTTACTTGCTTTCCGCTGTAGTTATATATTATACTTGCGGCGTTAGTCACTGCATTAAGAGACTTACCGGACTTGATCCCGGCTGCTTGAGACATCACTTGACTGTCAATGAGTCTTCCAGATAATTGACTGGCCGGGTATAGTCTTTCAATTTGCTGAGACCTTAAGTTCTTCATTACGTCCAGACCATCTTCAGACATCATCACGCCCTTGTAGTTATTTATACCACTAAAGAATGACTTTGGATCATATAGCGCAACATATGCTAAGTTTGAGCTTAATTCCGCTATAGCCCTTGGTATGCTAGCCAGCATAGCTCTGTATCCCGTCTTTTCAACGTAAGATATTGCGTCTTCAAGCGCAGTAGTGTCGGTATACGTATTTACTAGCGTGTTTGATAAGGCTTGTTCTAGCGCTCCTTCTATGGCTTTAATTACTCTTTTCTTCTTCCCCTTAACCTGGTTTTCTGCGTGCTTTAGGCTCCTTCTTGCAGTCCTAATTGGCTCTGTCAAGTAGTAGTCCATTAACAAGTATCTAGCTCCCCTCTGTGTTGAAGAGAAGGGATCGAACACCAATGGTGTTACCTTTCCAGTTCTTTCCTCTAAGCTCTTTGCTTTTGTAGACGGCATCATTGAACGGTTGAATACATCAGCAACGTTCAAGTCTGTAACCTTATCGGCAGTTGACTTTTCTACAAGCGCGTTGTGGTGAACGTACTGGTTAATAGCCCCTACCTTGCGACCTCTGATGATAGTGGAGGTAAAGGAAACTTTAGGAGATAGCTCGCTGTTTATTTGGTCAATAACATTGATGGCTTTCTTTTCTGCGCTATTGAACGTATCAAATATTGCGCCCAAGTCTACCTGGTCAGTAGAGAACAGGGTGTCTCTTAGTTCTTTTAGATTTTCAAGGTCCCTTTCAGAGTAGTTGTTTTGTTCCTCGCTTTCCTCTATGTATTTGATGGTTTCATCTAGGAATGCCTTTGCGCTATTTACTTCTTTGCTGTTTGGGTTTGCTTGAAACTCCTTCTGAAGCAAGTATGCCATTATCTTTTGTTTTGACTTCTGCACCTTGTTAGGATTTCTGCCATAAGATTTGGATATAGCTTTAAGAGCTACGTCCATCTTGTCGTTGATGGTGTTGATTTCTGACTGATAAACACTAAACGCCCTAGAAACCGGCTCAAATATAGACTTGAATATTGGTGTGCTTTTAAAGTTTCCAAACAATTC
>Ga0181601_10000968_pt1 | contig 24281 bp, 8 predicted proteins | sample 041ome_8_FD_133020 | JGI IMG/M metagenome (GOLD analysis project Ga0181601, IMG submission 133020) | Coastal salt marsh microbial communities from the Groves Creek Marsh, Skidaway Island, Georgia - 041407BS metaG (megahit assembly) | ecosystem: Environmental > Aquatic > Marine > Intertidal zone... | reverse complement strand
GGCGGTCGCGTCGATCGGATCCTACTTTAGGGTGTAAGAAACCCATTAGATAGCTCTAGTAGATAGTCTAGTACGATGGTTTGCAACTGTAGTCGGTTGTTTAGATGGTATGGTTTATTACTGGATAGGCTTTTCATACACTATAGTACGATACATGTAGGCCCTAGGGTTTATGCATAAAAACAGTGAGTGGTTTGCACGCAGTCAGTCGCGCTCGGCGGCAATCACCGACGCTGACCTCGCGTCGACGACGACGACGACGACGACGACGCGCTCGAGAACGGCGAAGGATGAAGATCGATGAAGTGCCGAGCTTGGCGAGGAAAGCCCGGATCGCGACGCACACGCACATCAAGGTTCGTCTCGCGTTCGGTGCGAACGGCGCGGGAAACTTGGGCGCTTCGGCGGCGTTGACTGGATTGGATTGGATTGGATCGACGCTCGTGGGTTCGGTGACGACGCGCGTGGGTTCGGTGACGACGCGATGACTGACGCGATGATGATGACGCGCGCGAATCGACGCAGGGACTCGGACTGAAGGATGACGGAACGGCGGCCGAAACGGCGGCGGGATGGATCGGGCAGGAAAACGCGCGCGAAGCGTGCGGCGTCGTGGTGGACATGATCAGAGAGAAGAAAATGGCGGGTCGGGCGTTGTTGATGACGGGAGCGCCGGGAACGGGGAAGACGGCGATGGCGCTCGGGATCGCGCAGGAACTCGGGACGAGGGTTCCGTTTTGTCCAATGGTTGGGAGCGAGGTGTACAGCTCGGAGATCAAAAAGACAGAGGTGCTCATGGAGAATTTCAGAAGAGCGATTGGTTTACGTATCAAAGAGGTCAAGGAGGTTTACGAGGGTGAGGTGACCGAGATGACGCCTGAGGAAACCGAGAGCACGAGTGGGGGTTACGGTAAGGTTATCTCCCACGTTGTCGTTGGATTGAAGTCGGTCAAGGGTACGAAGCAACTCAAGTTGGACCCGGCGATTTACGAGGCGCTGCAACAGGAAAAGGTTCAGACTGGGGACGTCATTTACATTGAAGCAAACAGTGGAAGCGTCAAGCGCGTCGGTAGATGCGACGCGTACGCGACCGAGTTTGACCTCGAGGCGGAAGAGTACGTTCCGCTACCAAAGGGTGACGTGCACAAGCGCAAGGAGATTGTGCAAGACGTGACGTTACACGACTTGGACGCCGCCAACGCGAAACCCGTTGGAGGCCACGACCTCGTCGCCGTCATGAACCAGCTGAACAAGTCGAAGAAGACGGAAATCACGGAAAAGTTGCGACAAGAAATCAACAAGGTGGTCAATGGGTACATCGACCAAGGCATCGCGGAGCTCGTCCCGGGTGTCTTGTTCATCGACGAGGTGCACATGCTCGACATCGAGTGCTTCACCTACTTGAACAAGGCTTTGGAGTCTTCCCTCGCCCCAATTGTAATTTTGGCCACAAACAGAGGTATCTGTACCGTCAAGGGTACCGATATCCAGGCACCGCACGGCGTACCGACGGATTTGTTGGACAGGCTCATGATTGTCAGAACAATGACGTACACGGTTGAGGAGATGGTTCGCATTCTCGCTGTGAGAGCCCAGATTGAAGAGCTCGATATCGACGAGGAATCGCTCGCGCACTTGGCTGATGTCGGTGACAAAACATCATTGAGACACGCGATGCAATTGTTGTCGCCAGCCTTCATCGTGGCCAAGACGAATGGTCGCGAAAAGGTGGCGCTCGCCGACTTGCAAGAGTGCGAGGACCTCTTCTTGGACGCCAAGGCGAGCGCGAGAATGCTACAAGAGCAGGCGGACAAGTATTTAGCTTGATGGATGATTTTGTGTAAGGGAGAATTCTAACAACCATAGTATATATAACATACAAGAAGCACCGCCGCGGCAAGCACTAGTCAAGTACATGTACAACGTCACTACCACGCGCAATTTTTGAGACGTGTACGTCGCTCACTTGTTACTTCCGCCGCCGCTCGCACCACCCTGGGTGCTGTCGCTCGCGTGCGCGGTGTGCGCTTCCGAACGTGAACTATTGGTGATACCCATCGCTCTGGCGTCATCTTTGTCGAGGAAAGAGTCAGAACCAGTGGAGAGGAGATCAAGTTGTTGTCTCCACATTTGCTTGGAGCACAAATTGCCGCGAACATTCTTCATGACGGAGACGGTCGTCTGCCGATTCACTGGATGCATCTCGCGTAAAAGTGCAGTTTCCTCTTGTTCGGTGAGCTTGACCCGAAAGAGTCCAGCCAGAAAGTTGTACACGACGCGAAAATCGGGCGAGATGAGCTCCATGTTTGCCCTGGCTCTCGCCGCGGCTTCCGCCGCTGACTGCTTCGTCGGAAAGTCGTCGTACAAATCGCTCTCCGGGTTATCCTTCATCCTGGCTTTCGCGGCGCGTTTTTCCTCTCGCAAGCGCATGGCTAACGCCTTTCGCGCCGCAGCCGTACCATTTTTCGACTTGTGTCTCGGCGGCGGCACGTGTTCGCCCGTTCCATTCTTCAACACCTTTAGAAAATACTTTTGCGCGTGCGAACGAATCTGAATCACCGTCTTCGTCCCCACGTACGCCTCGATCTTCTTCCAATCTCGATCGTAAAGCTCCAAAGCCTTGACAAACCTCGCGTGTTCCTTCGGGGTCCACGATACCCGCGCCCGCGTCTGCGTGTACTTCTTTCTCGTCTTCTTCTCGCCGACGTCTGGCGACGCGTCCGCCCCGTCGCCGCCGCCACCCTCCGCGTCCATCATCGCTCGCGCGTTCGCCGCCATCTCCGCGAGCGTTTCTTCACCCTCGTTTCCTTCTTCCCCTCGACGCGCGTTCGCCCCGTCCGCCATCGTCGTCGGTCGATCGGGATCGCTTCGTCTCCTCGGATCGTTCACGTCTTGGTCGCAATTATTCAATCGTGTTCCTTCGATCCCGAACGCCAACCGTCGGGCGTCCTTAAGCGCCCGTCCGTCGGTTCACTCCGTCGAAATTCGAGAGACGACGCGCGAAGACGCCCTTCGGTTTTCCACGCTCCGCTTCGCGCGAGATCTCGACGCGTCAGGGTCTCCAGTCGCGCGCGGCACCCATGCATGGGATCGCGGCACCCGTGCATGGTTTCGTGTATGAGCATACAGTAATATGAACATAAAAAAATCTTGTCTCGACATGGATCAAAATCTCAACTGAAAATCCATCCATCCATCCATCCATCCTCAGACGCCGACGACGACGACGAGTTCCGACGATGTCGACGGTGGCGATCGAGAACGAGCCGACGCAGAAACACCCCGTCGCGCTCGCGGCGACGCTCGTCCTGAAAGCGACGCCCGTCGTCGCGTACTGCGTGTGTGAAATCTTCAACTCGGATTTCGTCCAAAACTTCATCGCGTGCGTCTTGCTCCTCGCCGTGGATTTCTGGACGACGAAGAACGTGTCGGGACGCCTGCTCGTCGGGTTGCGGTTTTGGAACGAGATCGACGAACGCGGGGAGTCGCGGTGGAGGTTCGAGTCGAGGGACGAGGACGGGATGGCGCGGGTGGATAAACGGGAGTCGCGGGCGTTTTGGTTTTCGTTGTACGCGTTCGCGCTCGGGTGGCTCGGGTTGCTCGTCGGAGCGGTCGCGGCGTTGGAGTTTAATTACGCGTTGATCCCGCTCATCGCCGTGATTCTCGCGTCGAGCAACGCGGTGGGGTATTATAAGTGTTCGAAGGATCAACAGGAACAGTTGAAATCGGGGTTGACGTCGTTCGCGACTCGACGGGCCGCGAGCGCCGTCTTTGGCGGCGGGCGATAGATTTGACGACGAACGAACCGCGTCGAGCGCGGCGCGTTTCGCTCCACTAGCCGGCGCGAGAGAGGGCATTCGCGCGTGTAATTAGAAGAGAAGAAGATTTTTTTCATTCGTTTCGCCTCGTTTTTCTCCGTCGCGTCTGTCGTCCCGCGTCGTCGGTCCGCTTCGGCGGCGTCGGTCTGAGTCAAATTTCAGAGCGGTCGTTGCGCGTCGCGCTGTAAAGTCTAATCGTGATTCACGCGTCGCGCTCCTCACACCGGTCCTCTCGGCGGTGACTCGGCGAGCGGTGCGCGCGCGAGGACGCAGGAGACGAGATGGAGGGCGGGGACGGCGCGGGGACGAATAAACCGTCGTCGTCGTCGCCGTCGTCGTCGTCGCACGTGGTAATCCAGTCGTGGTTGACGAAACGAGGAGGAAAAGATTTGTATGGGAAATCAACCTGGCGGTTGCGGTTCTTCGCGCTGAGACGGGCGAGACACGCGCGGGAACGGTCGTGCGTGCGGTACTTTGCGAGTGAACCCGCGGACGCGGGCGAGAGCGGGGCAAAGGGTGAGTTTGCGATCAACGGGAGGAGCGAAGTGAAAATCTTGGACTCGGATGAGTCGTTGAGCGAGTTTGGATTGAAACCGCACAAGTACGGTGGGAAGAAGTTGTTTGCGTTTCAGACGATGCCGAATGAAAAGTCAAACACGGCGCTCGTGGTTGAGGCGGAGGATTTGGCGACGATGCAGAGATGGGTGACGGCGATTCGAGAAGCCATCTCCGCGGCGAGAGCGTTGGAGAACGAAGCGGCAAACAAGTCGGGCTCGGCGATGAAAGACGGTCTCATGGCTGAGGAGCAAGACGCGTTGAGTGGAAAAAGTTTCCGGGGTACGCTTGAGCTCGCGGGGTTGTGTGGCCCGCTCGGTGGCGGCGCGTTGCCCGTGCACTTGGACGCGTGTTGGGAAAATTTAGCCTTTGTGGACCTCATGGCTGACTCGTGCTTAAACGCCCGGCTCGGTCGCGCGCGCAAGTCAAAGTACGTGCGAGAGACGCTGACTGCGTTGGTTGATAGCGCCGTCACCGTCGGTCGTTGTCTAGGCGCGTCTGTCATGCCGATGAGCGCCGCGGAGCAAAACGCGACGGGCACTGTCAGACGCGCGTTGGAAGACATGCTTTCGCTGGCGCGAGTGATGCCCGTGGGAACGAAAGACAACAACCTATTCGTCTCGTTTCTTTCGGCGCTTTTAGACCGCATTCGAACCCTCCGAGCGGGAGAACTGATGATGATTCCCGGAGGTTGGGCGAACGACGACGGCGGCGCCGCGGTGATTTTCACCATTCATCGTCTACCAGCGAATTTCGTCGTCAGCATCACAAACTGCGGTGATGGAATCGAGTATCACCCGGTGCAAGCCGATCCCGCGAAGGACGCCTTCACTCACATGCACACGGTGCAGCTCATGGAGGTACCGATAGCGACAGCGTTAGATTCATCCGCTTGGGCGCTGTTGTTCCGTCCTCTCATTTTCCCCACAGAGGCGAGCAAAGCGAAGGATATGATTTACAACAAAATCCTACCAATGATGAACACTAGACCGTTGTTAGCGTCAGTGACACCGAAACCTTTGCGTACGGTGAAGTTTGCCAAGCAGACGAGAGGTGGCGATCCGAGCGGTGCGTTCACGGCTTTGGAAGCCGCGAGGTGCGCGCTCGCGAGTTTGGGTTGCCCGCCCGCTCGCGCCGACGTCTTGGTGAACCTCGGCGTGAGGTTTGTCATGTTGGAAGAAGCGAGACGCGACTTGGAACGAGTAGATATGATTGGAGCGAGTGCATTGGTCACCTTGCAAGCGGCTTGCAAGACTGTTTCCCAGTGTGCGGCGGAGCACGCCGACATGTGCGTCGCTGCAGAGGAGGCGGCTACAGAAGGCGAAGCTCCGAAGAAGACCACCATCACGCGGGAAACGCTCGCGCAGGTGCTCCGCTCTGTGGAGGCTGTCATGATGCGAACGAAGACTCTTCACGGCGTCACTACGATTCCTCCGTCTCTTCAACCGCCGAAGATTCCACTGATGGCTGGTGCGGTGCCTCTATTCAATCGACTCGCCGTGGAAGGAAACGTAGACGCGTTGGCTGGTAAGGCGAAAACACCGCCCATCGTGCGCCCGGTGGAGCTCACTTCGGTCCCAGATGCTGTGTCAAAACTTGAAGAAGTTCCAAAGGCGCTTCGTAACGCCTTGAATTGTTGCATCATTCTCGCCAACCAGGCTGATTTGATGCCCAACTCGTACGCGCTGCGGGTGAGTTTAATTGTACACTTATTTGTGCACGTGTTGCCGGCGCCGATGCCGCTGACGCACCCGGAGCGGGCGACGAAATGCTTCTGGGCGTCCACGGCGACAACCTATGAAATTCAGGCGGAAATTCTGCGTACGCTGAACTTGTTGCTCAGACATTTTTCTGCTGCGGCGCTTTCCATTAGCGTGACGCAAACATTTGACGCCGCCCGTTTGCTAACCATTGCAAACTTTGCGGCGATTGCGGATGCGGTATTGAGATTGCGAGTGGACGACGCGCCTTCAGCGTTCATGCAACACTACGCGGGATACGCAGAAGGTCCGGTGACGGCGTTTGGCTTCGACATCGGGCCGTTCGCAGTGGAGGCTGAGTACCTTCGCTTCCATTGCCCAGAGCGTACGAGTAGATTAACGCAGACGCTCGACTATTTCCATAGCCTGAAGAAGACCATCGACAAGGATCACATGATTTACCGATGGGAAGATGAATTAGCAGGTGGTATGGTGTTCGGCATTGGTGAGGCTAGGCTCATCGATCAAGTGTGCTTACAATTAGGTATGAACAGAGAAGATCCTGAATACTTGGCCAAGTACCACAGCGGCGAGCATCGCGAGTTCGCTGATTACTTCCCCGAAATGGAAGCTTTGCGGGACATTATTTTCATGTTCAAGCTTCTAATGACGCCGACGTCGGATGATTTACCCGAACTCGCTCGATGGCGTCCGATCGATGCGGCATTGGGTTGGACGATCACCAGGGGGGACGGATTTTTCGGTATTCACGTCAGAGCTTTCAATCGGGATCTCGTCATTCCTCCTTGGAAAGCTCCCGTCATCGACGACACCAGAGCCGTCGCGCCGACGACTGGTTGGCGCAACATCTTTGGTGGTGGGTTCTTTGCCAGAATGCAAGATCGTCGACCTCGCTGCCCACCATCCGGTGCTAACCCGAGCAACTTGGCTGGCCAACGTATCGATACGGAGGAGGATGTTTTACACTTGCCGGAAGTCCCTACGTTTGATGATTTGTTGAAACCGAGCGAGTCAGAGTTGCTCTTGACGTATTTGACAGCGCCCATGATTCGTTTGCCGCTCGTCATGAAGTTGTTCGCGGAGCCTCAGCGCGTTCGTGGTTTAACACACTTAGACATTCAGAGCATTCTAGACGCGGTTTTGTTCGAGCCAGGTCCTTGGGCACCACCTGAAATGGTGGAATTGCCGAAGGAAATTCCAGCACCGACGCGCGCGCACATGGCGACGCCTGTCGGTCTGTTGGCGCACGAGTTGATCAACTGCCCTGCGCCGCTCGCTGACAGCGCGGAAGAATTACTCGCTTTGAGTTTAGAATTAGATACCGGGCGTCACGACGCTCCGAGCGCTCAAGGTGTACTTTTCGCCACACGCATGCTCACTCGCATTTTGGGTTTTGTGGACCATATCATCAAGGCTAACTCCCTGGATGCAGAGTTCACGACTTCTACCGGCATGACGAGAGGCTTGAACTGTCCAACGTCCGCGATGACGGCACTGAAGGATGTCAAGGCTCGCATTAAGCGCGCGTTGCTTGAACGCAGCCGACCCGTCATTCAGCGCTGGTTGAGACACGCTGTGAAGAAGAATGCGATCCGTCCAGCTTGTGCGCTTCATGCGCATCTAGCGTACATGTACTATTGGACGCCGCGAGCAGAAATAGACAAGTCAGCGGCGCAGATTATTCTCACGGCGCAACAATACATCTTCGTGAACTACGCGTTTACAGATACGCCGGATGGAAGCGAAACAACTTCGCGCAAGTTGGCGGACACCGGAAGCATGAGTGGGGCTGATACTGGTCTTGGCTTTGTGCCCACTGAAATATTTGATTTATTCCAAAGAAAGCGGCGCTCCGTTTTAGAGTGGGCTGCCGCCAACCCGCAAGATGCGAATGATATCCTTGAGTCCATCGTCGAGACTCTCACGACGAAGAAGAGCGACGGATCCCAGTCTCCCACGAACGTCTTGGACTCCGAGGATACATTCAAGGCGAAGAGAGCTTGGAGACGGGCACCGGGCACGGGTGGTGCAGGGAGATTCGTCAGCTACGTCTCCGATATACCGTACGCCGACCTCGTCGCCCGGGACAAACAGAATGCGGAGATGTTGTTGCGCAACCATCAACATTACGGCGAGTGGTTGCTAGAGACAACTCTACAAACCTTCGATATGGAGATTAATACGCAGCTAGGCGAGTTCACCGTTCGGAAGAATCGACTGCGCCATCTCGACGCGCGCATTCGAGAAATGCCAGACTTCATTGCAGCCATTGGTCCTGTTCTGGAAAAGCGAGGCATCGCGCCTTCGCATTTCCAACGAGAACTGTACGGCGTAGACAAAATCAATATTGGGGATTCAGGCGATGTAGTCCACTGCGCCGAGGTTCAGAACACGGAGCACAGAACGTGGATGCGGCTCGTTGGTCTCAGCCATGACGTTCAATTGTGGGATCAAGATCCTCGACCGCCTGTGAACGAATTCACGCGTTCCCTGGTACCTCGAGTGCAGACAAACGTGCAAGCTCTCGAAGCACTGGGACGTACGGTTGGTAGTGGTGGCCTCGATCCGTGCGAACAATGGATCCCTCTGTTACTGGATCCAATAGTCAGGGGTCCTGGTGCAGGTTACCTGCACGGTGTCGAGCTCTTCTTACCCAACCATACCATTCACGGACCTGTGGCAAGACTAGCAGGCACGGGCGCACCAGACAACGCGACGACCGAATCGTGGAGTATGTGGAAAAAGAAGAAGACGCAGAACGAAGAAGACGATGCGAGGCGTTTGGAAGAAGCGAAGCAACTTCTCACTGAAGTTGTGGTAGTCAAAGAGCCACCACTCGTCCAGGTGTTCCGGGTTGAATCGTATGGTCGCAGATGGCGAAGATCACTCGTCTTTGCCTCGAATGCGTCATTCTGTCTTGCAGATATTGACCCGGACGGACAGCCCATATTACCAGATGAAAACGAACGGTTCTTGCTCTCTGCGGCTCGTCTTGGGTCTCGAGCGCCGAGCTTGGTGATCACTAGATTGCTCAACGGCGCGATTGGACGCGAATCCTTCGTTCCAGCCAGACATCTGAGAGGTCTCATCCCGCAAGCATTATTGTCGGAGTACCAATTTTGGAGAAGCGAAACAAATGGAGATTTGTATGGTACCGCACAGGACGGCGCGACTCATTCGAATACGCTGATACACGTCCGTCTTGGATATCCAAATAACCAATTATTGGATGCCGGTCACATCACCGATACTCGTGCCATCATACGCAGATTACCGACCACTTTGTCTGACGGTACGTACCAGCTGCCGCTTCTCGATGGTTCCTACGTCGAAGGACAGCTGACCCTCGTCGACCTATTATACGCACCCGCCATGGCGGGAGCCAACGGTGACTCTCTCATGGCGCTCACCAAGTCGTTGGCCGCCGTTGAAGGATTGGCTCATTCTCTAGTCTGGACGTCAAGGCGTGGTCTGGAAAGCGGTCAGTACGCGGCGATGGACATTTGCGACGTTTCTCGCATCGAACTCCCTCGATTGGGTGTGTCTTTCAACGCTGTAGAATCTGGAGGCTCCATCCGACTGGAATGCGAGGAGCACGCAGGATTGTTCTTGGCGCAACGTAGAAACCAAGCTCTCGAAAGATTGCTCGCTGGCGTTCCGCACGCGTTGCTGTTGGAAGCTCGAGATGGAGCGCTCTCTATCTTGATTCCAGCTGGCGCGATCCCACGTCCTGCGGCTTACTCTGTCGATCAAGCACACGCAGCCAGCACTGGACTTGGTTCAGATTTAATCGTCGACAGGTGGAACACGCAGTGGATTGAGAATCTGGATGGAAAGAAACACTACATGTATCCGGTACATCCTTCGCACTCCACGCTCAGCGCTACGTCATTGCCGGCAGCTTTATATCTCGCAATTTTACGATTGATTGGTCGAGACTACCTCGGTGTTTTACGTCTGACGGAACTTTGCGTTTCAGAGGCTGCTCCGTCGCCTGAAGAAGCGCAGCTCTGGGACGCGCTCGCACACGCTGGTTCCCTGGATCCAAGTCCGGATGCCATCGCGGTGAGAGTGAAAATCATGTTGATGGTAAAAGACACGCCGATTGAACCGCGTCTGGCGGTGAAATGGGCTGGCGTCGCTGACGTTTTGGCGTACATCAATGTTTGGTCCTTCATCAGCGCAAACTGCCGCTTGACTGGACAAGAAGAGTTGTCAGCAATCGAAAGTTTGCCTTCGGCGAGTCTCGCCAAAAAGAAACGCTCGAAGTTCAAAAAGCTTCTTCAATTCATGTTCCCCGGATCTCAAAGCGTATCGGCCAGCGACATGGACATGGACCCAAGTAAGACTCCGGCGCTTGTCAACCGAGCCGCTTACTTGCGACAGCTCGTGAGCGGCATCGCGCGAATGAGTGCTGGCTCGACACCTACGAGTTCTGGGTTTCCATTGGTGTATCCACCGCCGCCCGAGTATAATAAGTTTGATACTCTCGATGATTTAACTTGTCTCAGCGATAAGGTCACGGGCGAAGGTCCTCTCGGAAAGTTGGCAGGTTTGATTCAAACGTACAATCGTCCCGACGACGTCAGCGTCAACGGTAGCCAAGCCCTCGCCCTGATTGGCGCGTGGATCGACAAAGAGAAGTTCAACCTCGACGGTAGTCTCGGTTTCCCTCTCTTGTTCGAACTGCTGACTGGTACTTTACCGATGCGCATTCTTCCCGGCGATACGCCTCACAGATGGGGCAACGTTTTGTTACGATTTGTTCCTAGCGAGCAGTCAATGAAGCAGGGCACATTGATGAGTACTCTCCGAGTCTTGGCATCAAGTGCCGAACTCGCGCGTGACTGTCCCAGGATGGAAGAGCAGAGCGTTGGGCAACGGTTTAGTGCGATGTTCACGTCTGACGGCGCCATTGGTCAATTGCTTAAGAAAGTGAGACCGTACTTACAACATCGCAAGGAGATGTTCCCGATTCGCGTGACTTGGGTGGGCAAGGATTTCATCTCGTCAGCCATCTACGAGTCTGACGTTAAAACATGGGCGCGTACGATCGCCACGGGCGGTCGCTGGGCGCTAACTCGCTTCAGAAACACGGCGTGCTCGGAACGTGAATTCTCACTCGTGCATCAAGCGAGAGAAGAGATGGCTGGTACGACGTGGAGCGGTCAATCGCTGCAGCATGTCGATCTTGAAATGCTCGTGAAGCGTCCGCTCGGTATACTCGACCTAAACAAGTATGTGGTCCCTCTCACCGAGGACAGAGCCGATGAACTTGCTGAGTCTGTCGCGCTCGGTGGATTCGGCGGCTTGCCCTTTGACGTAAGCCAGCATCCCGCGGCAACGACCTCTGTGGCGAGACAAATGCTCGGGAGGTTACGCACCGATATCACCGGTGCGGCGGAGAAGGCGAAGACTCGCAAGATGAAGAGTGAATTCAACGCCGTCACACTTCGTGGGTTCTCATTGAGTGACACCGCTGCGATTGCGTCGGAGGCGAGCGCCGGACGTGCTGGTGCGGCTGCTGGAAACGCACGCGCAGTTTTGCGCGAGCTTCTCGAGAGCATTCGTCGCGTCACTTCTGATGACAAGTTGGCTGCTGCAGAAGCGATGTCCGCCGCTCTCGCTACCGCCAACGGGTTGCGAAAGGATGTGGGCTCTGGTATGAAGATGCTCCGCCTAGGATTGCAAAGACGAGCAGGCGCGTGGGCAGAAGTTACCTTTGAGGATTTGGTGGAATGCCTCACGTGCGATGGTGGAGAACATATTCTTTCGCGCCTGTCGCCCGATGTGAAAGCGCACCAAATCGTGGATGCGCTCCATTTGACGTCGCAAGCTCTCCTTCTCACGCTGCGCGCGACGCTTGCTGCTCGCGCCGCAGCCATGGTGGCTGATACTCTCATCGCTCTCACGAATTGCGCAAAGACTGCCGCTACGGATGGCGCGCAAGCAGTTGATCGTGATCTCCGCCTGCGTGCGCACGCAATTGCGGAATTGATTTCTGTGGAAAGACACTACTTCCACGCGGACACCACCAATCCGTTCAACAAGAATACTTGCATGATTTTCGATCCGCGACTGCTCGTGTACGAGTACAGTCAAAGCATTGTTTTGCGCAAACGACAAGTCGAGTTAACGAGAGACTTTGTCAGCACCGCTGAAAACGGTGGTGGCCAATGCGCACAGATGTTGATGGGTGAGGGTAAAACTACGGTTGTCTGTCCATTGCTTGGGTTCATCCTCGCGAAGAGCAGCTCGCTCGTCGTGCAGGTGGTACCGCACGCTTTGCTAGAATTTTCGCGCGACACGTTGCGCAAATCGTACTCTGGAATTATTCGTCGCTCTGTGGTTACTCTCGAGTTCAATAGATACACTTCGTTATCGGATGGTTCTGTGTTAGGAGCGTTGCGAAAGGCAAAGGAGAACCGCGCGATTGTGATCGCTTCGCCGACGAGCATCAAGTCGCTCGCGCTGAAGTTCTTGGAAGTCTGTCACTTGTTAGATCAATCCTACATAGCCGAGCGCGATCACAAGGCTGGTGGAGGTATATTGGCACAAGGAGCGGACGCGATCAATCGTGTGTTCACTCGCGCTAAGAGTCGTAGCGAACGTGTGGCTGACGCGGGCGGTTTGACGATTGAAGAGACCAATGCGCTTCGCGAAGAGGCGCTCGCAGCGGCTGAAATTTTCGAGCTCTTCCAAACTGGAACGTTGATTCTGGATGAGGTAGACTTGATTCTTCATCCTCTTAAGTCTGAACTCAACTGGCCTATGGGTCGTCGCGTGCCACTTGACTTTAGCAAATCTGCTTCAGGTGACGGTTTACGTTGGAAGCTTCCTTACTTCATTCTCGACGCCATTTTCGCTGTTAGCTTCGGACGCTCGACGTCGTCTGAAGCGGAAGGTTCTCAGGAAGCGGCGGATGTCTTGGATAGCATTCGCGATGTCATCAAGGGCGCTATCACGACCAAGCAACTACAGACATCCCCTCACATCGCACTCCTCGACAAGGCGTGGTATCACGATATTCTGCGTCCGTTGCTAGCGCAATGGACGAGTATCTGGTTGCGCGCTCACGGAGCGTTGCGCGGCATGTCTGAAGCGCTCGTCATGGCTTACCTTTTGAATGGACCTGGATACCAAGACGCGAAAGCGCAGCTTGATAGAGAAAGCGATGACGAGGCAATCAAGATGACTAATCTTGCTCGCGACTGGCTTTGCTCCCTGCTGCCGCATCTCCTCTCAAAGGTGGATCGCGTCACCTTTGGTTTGCTTCAACCGGCTGATATCACAATGTTAGAGAGGGTGACCGGATCCAAGCTTCCGAGAACGAGAAAACTACTCGCGGTGCCGTTCATTGGTAAAGATATTCCAAGTAGAACAAACGAGTTCTCTCATCCCGATGTTGTGCTTGGTCTGACGATTGCTGCGTACCGACTTGAAGGCCTCAGACGTACCGATTTCATGCAAGTGCTTCGATTGATGCTTGAGGAGTATGATAACGAAGCAGGACCTCCATCAAAGCGCCCGGCGGCGAGAAAATGGGCTGACTGGGTGAGACTGACTGGAAAGCGTGTACGCGGCGAAGCTCGCGCCGAAGCAGCCCTCAACGCTCGTAGACGCGGTGCCCAACAGCAAGCTGGCTTGACGAGCGCCGGAGAGGCACGCGGCTTGGCCTGGTTGGAAGAGGACGGTACTGCGAACGATGACGAAATCTGGCCCATACAGCTCATTGATTTACGTGACCACGATCAAATTGAAGAGCTCTATCAGCTTCTCGGAAAGATTCCATTGGTCATTGAGTATTATCTCAATGAATTCGTCTTTCCCGAGACGGCGCAACATCAAAACTTGAAGCTCAGCGCCACAGGTCAAGAGCTCGGGGGTGACGTCCTCTTCCCCAACAGACTTGGATTTAGTGGAACACCGAGTGATTTGCTTCCGCTCGAACTAGGAGCGCCGCGTTACGAACCGGGCTCTGACGCCAAGATGTTGGCGTATCTCACGGATCCGCAGACTGCGAGCATCATGCCTCTGGATAAAGACTGGGACGTAAAGTCGTTGCTTACATGCGTTGCAACGGCCGATCCGCCGATTCGCGCGCTGATTGACACCGGTGCGCTCGTGACGGGTATGTCGAATATGGAAGTCGCGATCTTCTTGCTGAAGAACGGCTTGAAGTGGGCAGACGGCTGCGTTTTCTTGGATGAAAATGACAAGCAGATGATTGTCATGCGTAAAGGATGGGAAGTCATCCCGCTTCAAAGAGTTGCCGCGATGCCATTGGCGAAACGTTTCACTTTCTATGACCAAGTACACACAACTGGTATGGACATTAAACAGTCAGCAGCGGCACAAGCAGCCATCACTCTGGGCAAAGACATGTGCTTGAGAGATTACGCGCAAGGCGCATGGCGCATGCGTGGCTTGGGCAAGGGACAAACTCTTAGAGTGCTCGTCATTCCTGAGGTTGCTCGTCTGGTGTCGCACGAGGTTGCCAAGGGCGGTGGGAAGGTTCCATCAGCTCGCGAGTCAGAGCTCGTCGGCATGAATCCTGATGAAGCCGAGAAGCGAAAGCTTCGAGATGTCGTCGCGTGGCTCGTGGTGAACAGCATGCGCGGCGAAAATATTCAAGCCGGTTTGTTGGCGGAGCAACGAGCAGCAAACATTTGGAGAAAGCATTCTTACAGAAAGCTCATAGCCGCGCCTACGGTACCGGGGACGCCGAAAGCAGAGGGCAACATCCAGGCGTGCTTGGATGTTTTCCGCGATCGAGTGTCCTACGTCGTCGCCAACGTCATCCCGACTGTCATGTCGCCTTCACAGAAGCTCGAAATGAGCGTGCAACAGTTTGGCCACTTGTTGGACGACAACGTGCGCGCTAAAGAGCAACTCAATTCGATTCTTTCGGATGTAAAGCAGATGGAGGTCGCCACCAAGGCGGCGCTGCGACAAATTCGTACCGGCGTGCACTCATCTCCCGGAGCCGTTGAATCTGGTGATCAAGGAATGGCTGGAGCGTTGGAGCACGTACTCGACCTCGAACAAGTTCAGGAAAACGAAGAGGAACAGGAAAACGAACAGGAGCAAGAGCAAGAGAAAGAAGAGGAGCGAGTCGAGGAAATCATCGAAGAGGCTCCAGAGCGCCTCAAGTACGTACGAGACGAGGAGAAACAACTCGGATGGGATTACGAAACACTGAGTAAGCTTCCGAGCGAGAGTGAACAGGGCTTCTACAAACTCAACAAGTTTAAAATTCACAAGGGCGTTGGTAAATCGACTGCGCCACTCGCGTTCCCTGAGTACTTGTACCTCTCTCGCAACTACTTCCGTCAAGGTTGGGCGCTCAACGGTCACCGTCGTCTGAAGAATCTCACCATCGTTCTCGATTGGATTCCCGACAGCGCATCGTTGACGAACGAATCGGCTACAAACGTGGGTTCTTTCACAGCTGCTCAAGAACACGCATTGAGAACTGCGTTTGAAATGTTTGACACGTCTGGTAAAGGTCGTCTGCAGGAGGCTGACCTGCGAGAGGTTTTGCGTGAAATCGACGCAGTCGTCGAAGATGATGAGCTCCGTTTGCATCAACTCGCTCGAGAAGTTGCTGAGGAGTCTCGCACTTTCAACACGGATATGCCATCGTCTGGCACGTCGTTCGAAGAGCTCAAACGTGTTTTGCGCACGAAGAACATCTACGCTCTACAAAAGGGCCGTTACTACGTCGGCTTGTCACTCGCCGAGGCAGAATCGCTTCGTGTGGTGATGCATCTCACTAGATCAAACTCGGGTGGCGATGGAAAACTCGTTCCTTTCAAGCTCACAGAAGCTGCTTTGAGAATCGGAGGCGGCGTGCTCGTCGACAGCACCTCTGGCTTCACTCCAGCGCAAGTCTTCCAAGGCGCGACTGCTGAGCAGTGCTACAGATTTTTGGACAGCCAGCTCGATTTCGAAGACAGAGAAGTCTCGTTGCTTCTTCGCGCTTTGCAAGCTTCGGAATGCCCCAAACGTGCAGACTTCTTCGAGTCTGTGCGCGCGTGCCGAAGACGCGCCAAGATCCCGTGGGCTTCGGCACCGTTGGCCAAGGTGCTCACAACGCCGGATGAGTTCCACCTTCTCGCCACTCGAGCGCTCGTGGCTCGAGTTCGCACGGCTCTCAAGTCGAAGCGCATGCGCCTGCTCGACGCTTTCCGAGCCTTTGACAGTGAAAACATGGGCCGTCTCACGTATGAAGGGCTCTACGGCGGTCTGTCGTGGTTGGGATTGTCGTTGTCGTCCTCTCAGATGCTCGAACTCGCGGGTAGAGTGGATACCACAAACGACGGTTTCATCACAAGGGAAGAATTCGAAAACGCCTTTGGCCCAGACGACGATTGGGTGCTCGATGGTGACGCTCCGGCGATGATGAACGCTCTTCCTGTCCCGGCGGCTGTGCCGCAAGTCTCCCAGCAGATGAGCTTGATGGATCTACTCGGGGACACGGTGCAGGGATCGAGCGCACCCGTGGCGACGCCAGCGCCCGCGGCCACTGCAGCCCCGGAGACTCCACCGAAGGCACTCAGTACTGCGAATCTCAGCATTGACGATGGAACCGGTCTCGGCGACTGGGGTGCGCTGGGCATGGCGGCGACGCTGCCTACCGCGAAAAAGCCTGTGCAGCAGTCGCTGTCGGCAGCGCCGAAACCGACGGCGGACGATCCATTCGGCCTTGGGCCACCCGCGGGCGCTTCGTCCTCAGCGTTCGACGAATGGCTCGCCGGCGGCAGCGGTACGACGGTGGGTGGTGGTTCGCTCAATGACCCGCTCGGGTCGCGGTCGGTGTCCGCATCCGACGGTTGGGAAGGAAACGACATACTCCAACTCGATACTTCAGCTGGTACCATCGCCGCACCCACGAGGGAAAAAATTCAAGCGCGGGCGCTCGTCAACCCTATCAAGGAGGAGGAAGAGCGAAGAAATCAAAAGATTGATTCAAAATTGACCAACACGGTGCTCAACGGATTTCAAGTCACGGTTGTCCATCAGAAATCGTTCAACAAGGTTTGGACGAGCGACGGAACGGGAAGTCGCGTGACTGGCAGCGTTTGGGACGCCGCGTTGGGAAAATCTAATTTAAGAAAGAAGACGGAGCGCGTAAGCCTCGGGCACTACGCATCGCCGCACTTTTCGCAACCCAAGCCAGCACCGTTCGTGGTGGAGGTGACGGACGTCAACGCGTACGCTTTGGCGGGTTCAAATTACATGCCTCGTGTGCTCGATCGCTTGTTCCCACATCCGAGCAGATTTAGGCAAGTTTGGGGACAAGAGTGGAAGGGAACCGCACTGTACGCCTGGACCCCGGTGCCGCCACCGGGCTTCATCGCCTTGGGTATGGTTCTCACCACCAAGCCTCAGGCGCCGAGCGTTACTTCCGTGCGATGCATATCGCAGAAATGGGCAGAGAAGCCATCCGTGGCGCCGCAGCTCGTGTGGACAAACGAAGGAAGCGGCGGACGTCCGGCAAGCATTTGGTTGGTGAACTCTCTCGGTTTACTTTACGTCAACCTTGGTCACAACCCTCCGGCTTCGAGAGATCTTTGGGATATCAAACGCGGTCAACTCACCGCGGATCAAGTTTTAAACTATCGTCCAAGCTCTGCCATGAGTACGACGTATGGAGGAACGGGGATTTCTAGCGACAACTTTGTCACAAGTTATCACCCGCCGCCGAAACCACCGAGCCAAGGCGGATCTCTCGCGCCCGGGCTCGGATCGTTGATTTAGAATTATGAAATGAAATGTACATAGCACATCTTGTATTACAAGCGCTTTGTTATCACGGAGCGTTCCTTTGAGATTTGACATAAATATCGACGCATCGACGCAAACAGATTTTCGTCTCCTAGTTGTTGTAGGGAGAAAGCGGGGCACGATCTCGGCTTCTACCGACGGCGGAGCGACCTGGAGACGGTTCGTACATCTTGGAACCGCGCATCGGTCGCGGCGAGTGGTGCGCGAACTGCGCCTTGGCCTCAGCAATACCTTCGCTGAGGTCGTGGCTGGCTCTAAGAATTTCGTCTTGGGCAGCCATTTCCCGAGCGGCGGCGCTGTGGAAGGTGGAGCCGTTCACAGCCGCCTTGGCGGCTGCTTGAGTTGCCGGCGAGTTGCCGGTAGAGGCTTCCAGTTGCGAATGAATCGACGCGAATTTGGATTGAATGTGTTCCATTTGTTCGAGCTCAGTCTCGAGCTTGTGTCTTCTCGTTTCGAGCGCTTGGCGAACACTCTTGACGTCAAACACAGAATCCAAGCTAATGTCAAACGCATCCTCCATCTCCGTGCGCAAGAAGGTTTGGAACTCGTTCAACAATGGCATAAGGAAAAAGCAGTTGAACTTGAGCTCGACAGACTGGACGATGTGCGCCCGAATGCCGCTGAAAATTTGTCGAACCAACATGTCCACAATATCGACGGTGACAGACTTCATCGATCTGTTCCAGAGCGTGTTCTCAACTAAATCCGTGAGGCCACAGCGCTTCAAATCCTTCTCTGTGGTGACAAGTTCGCCGTTACCGCGCTTCTTGTCGTCGCGAGCATCAACATCGTGTTCATGGGGCGCCAAAACAGTGCGCAAACCACTCTTGTTGCCGGCGTGCAACGACCACGTGACAAACGCCGTAGTCGACTTCAAATCTTCGTGGCACTTTTCTTGGCACTCCTTGACGCGCTCGTCAACAAATCTCGCGAAAGTAGCTCCAATCTTCTTCAAAAACACTTCGTGACCCGTCAAAATTCTACCTTCCTTTTGCAAGAGGTACATGGCCACCGGCAAGAGACGACGAGCGATATGAGACAATCTGAAGCCGAGTTGGTGCACAAACGGCTCAAACGTATCCTTGGCTCGCGCAATGGCGATGACGCAAGCAGTGCGAGTGTAGTTGACACCGTTATGGATTTCATCCACCCCGCAAGAGTTGATGATGTCCTCGCGAGACACTTGCGGACATTCGACAGCGTTGACAATCATGCGGAATTCCTCCATGGCACGATGGTACTGGGCGCCACCAAAGAGGCGCATCTCCGAGTTGGGAACCATTTCCGGAGCAATGCAAGGTCGGCCGTCGGCGTTGACGAACGCACCGCCTCGAATGTGTTCGTGTGCCAACGTTTCGCCGAAAATACGCGGCGGTGCCGCGAGAGTACCGCGAATGATTTCCGGAATCTTTTCCAAAAAGTGCTGGTAAAAGGATCTGCCCTTCTCCTTGAGTTGGTCTTGGTTCAAGTCATTGAGCTCCTTGACAGTCTCAGACAGCTTGCTCGACGCGATGCGATGCTCGCGTTCAAGCACTGGGACGATGGTCGGCACATTTTCCAAGTAGCGCTGTTGGAGAAGGCGCTCAAGGAAGAATCGCAACTGGCTGACGCCAACGCGGCCTCGCTCATGAGAGGAGAGGCGTCGATCCAAGCGACGCTCGAGCTCGACAATGTCGTTTTGCTCTCGCTCGAGGACAGCTTCGCGATAGTGATCGTTCGATCGGTACTGCGAATCACGAGAGAGTCCGACACGGCCAGAAGGGACCGAAGAGAAGAACGGACCACCGCCCAAGACGGTCGGCTCGAGGAGACGAGCCGGTGGATGCATAAACATCTCGACGTCTTGCGCTCTGGAGAACTGCGGAATGCGCGTATCAAACTTAGTGCTTACCATGACGGTTCGGCGAAGCTCCGGGTCGGCTTCGAGCACCATGCGTCGCGTCGTCGAGTTGGACCAGTCAGAGTTATCCTCGAGACAGAGGATGATGTAGTCTCGCTGCTGCATCTTGCTCTTGACTAAGTCCTCGACGAGTCGCGAGGACTGTTGCAAACCTTGAAACTTGCGTCCCGGGGCGGCAGAGATCAAGCCCGGGGTATCGATGATGGTCAAGTTCGGACAGTACTTGTACTCAATCTTGACGACGATATCCTTGGCCCAAAAGCCGTTTTCGTTTTCAAGACGTCTGTTTTCGCTCTCAATGTGCGCTTGAAGCTCTGGAAGCGAAAGTTCCTCCTCGCGTCCGAGAGCGTCGTCCTTGACCAAGAAGCATCGCGGCTCCACAGCCGTTGGGTTGTACTTCATGTTGATCGCGATCGGTCTTCTCGTCTTCGTACCGCCACCGACGTGGTTAAACTGGAAACCCATGAGCGCTTCGACGAGCGCGGATTTACCATCCGTCTGGTGACCGACGACGAGAATCGCCGGCGAGTCGAACGGCTTGTCAAACTCTTGCGCCATCGTGTGCAACTGAGAGTACGCCTCATACAAACGCTCGTTCGCCTTGTTGAAGAACCTCTTCGGCGAAGCCGGACCACCATCCGCGCTCTGTTGGCCGTGCGCCCAGTACGGAGGCTTTTGCTCGGTGCGCGTTTCCTCGCGTCGTCTCTCCGCCGCCGGCGCCGGCATCGCCGCCTCGTATCGTTCGTACTCGCGTTCCTGCGTCGATAAAACGATGTGTGTTTCATTACGTCGTCAGTACCTCATCTCTCGTCGTCCCCGTCGTCGTCGTCGTCGTCGTCAAAAGCCAAAACCAATCTCAAATACGCGTAGTCGTTCAAAAGTGACCGTTGAGCAGCGCACCGCGGACGCCACCGAAGACCCAAATTTCGTACGCACCTCGCTTCGCACGCTCGTCCGCGAATCCCGAACGCCGCCCTCGCGGCGACCGACGGAGATTGAGCTCTCCCCGAACGCCTTGGCGAGCCAACGATCCGCGGACGCGCCGCTTCCCGTCGGCGAACCGCTCATCTTCACTCGCGTCTCACGCGTCTCGCGTCTGTTTGCGCGTTTCGAACCGACGCGATTGTTGAACCGTTCGGGACGCGTGCGATCGTCTGCGCGCGGTGTTCGCGCCGCCGGTCGACGAGATTAAATTGTTTGCAACGCCTTCTCGCGAAGCGTGCGTCGCGCGTGCTGTGCGCGCGTCGTCGTCGGCGTGCGAGTGCGTCGCAGACTGCGGTCGGTCGAGCGACAGGGTGTGCTGTCGGTGCTTTTTCAAAAATGTCGTACTTTGTGTTTTCAAAGTCTATCCGTTTGGTTTCCTGAGTAACTTGTATAGGTGATATGTTTGTATAATATGCGCATGGTCCTTTTTGGATAACGCGCGTGCCGCGTCGGCCTGCAGAACTCGCCGACGTCGACGACGACGACGACGACGACGACGAGGGAATACATCGAGTAACCATGTCCATGACGACCACGGCCCCAACGCGCATGTTCGCGCGAAGCGCCTCGGCGCGCGCGCTCGGTCGCGGTGCGCGTAAGAGGTACGAACGAGTGAAGAGGTGATCCGGCGGGATCGAGGTTTATACGCGACTTTGGTCGTGCTGCGACCGCGTTGACGATGGACGCTGGATGCCGCGAGATGGAACGGGAGATTCGGGCGCGACGATGACTGACGAGTGTTCTTTTTCGGTTTCGTTTCTTAAAACGTAGCGGCGTTTCGGCGCGACCTGGTGCTCGATCTCGCGCGGCGACGGTGCGCGTCGCGGCGGAGTACGACTACGACTTGTTGATCATTGGCGCCGGTGTCGGTGGTCACGGTGCCGCCGTGCACGCCGTGTCTCGTGGTTTGAAGACGGCCATCATGGAGGGTGATGTCATCGGGGGTACGTGCGTGAACCGCGGTTGCGTGCCGTCCAAGGCTTTGCTCGCGGCGTCTGGTCGCGTGCGCGAGATGCGCAACGCCGAGCACTTGAGAAGCATGGGTATTGAAGTGCAAGGTGAGGTTACCTACGACCGCGAAGGCATCGCAGGCCACGCTGAACAACTCGCGACGACGATTCGCGGTAACTTGGAGCGCTCCCTCGTCGGTCTCGGTGTTGAAGTGCTCACCGGCGCGGCGAAGATTGAAGACAACCACACCGTGTCTTACGGCGCCCCAGGTACCGTGACTGGCGGCAAGGTGACGGCGAAGAACATCATCATTGCGACGGGTTCCACGCCTTTCGTGCCGCCGGGCATCGAGGTTGACCACAAGACTGTCTTCACCTCTGATGCCGGCCTCAAGCTTGACTGGGTTCCGGAATGGGTCGCCATCATCGGCTCTGGTTACATCGGCCTTGAATTCTCCGACGTCTACACCGCGCTCGGCTCTGATGTCACTTTCATCGAAGCCATGCCGAACATTATGCCGGGTTTCGACAAGGAAATCGCCAAGATGGCTGAGCGCGTGCTCATCTCGCCGCGCAACATTGACTACGTCACCAACGTCTTGGCGACTAAGGTCACTCCGGGTATCCCGGGCGAAAAGCCGGTGACCATTGAGCTCACCGATTTCAACACCAAGGAAGTCGTCGACACGATGGAAGTCGATGCTGTCTTGGTCGCGACCGGTCGCTCTCCGTACACTGATGGCCTCAACTTGCCGGCCATCAACGTCGAGACTCAGCGTGGTTTCGTCCCGGTGAACGAAAAGATGCAAGTCCTCGACAAGGATGGTAAGGTTGTTGAAGGCATGTGGTGCATCGGTGATGCCAACGGTAAGATGATGTTGGCGCACGCGGCGAGCGCCCAAGGTATTAGCGCCATTGAAAACATGTGTGGCAACGACAACACGCTCAACCACCTCTCCGTTCCGGCGGCGTGCTTCACGCACCCTGAGGTGTCCTTCGTCGGTCTGACTGAGGAGCAAGCTCGGGCGAAGGGTGAAGAGCAAGGCTTCGAAGTTGCGGTCAGAAAGACCGCATTCAAGGCTAACTCTAAGGCGCTCGCGGAGAAGGAGGGTGACGGTATGGCGAAGTTGATCTACAACCCGAAGACGGGCGAAATCTTGGGTATGTGGATCTTCGGTTTGCACGCGGCTGATTTGATTCACGAAGCTTCCAACGCTATCAGCACTGGCATGACTTTGGACGAACTCAAGTTCACCGTCCACGCGCACCCGACGTTGTCTGAAGTTATTGAATCCCTCCTCCGTGGCTCTGATGGTCACTAAATTTTTACGCCTTGAGCGCGAGAGGAGGCTCTCGTCTAGAGACTTTCGCAAGATGCGATGTCAAAAACAATTCGTATTAATACAACAAAATGGTACAAACATGCACACCGTTGCCCTCGTTCCCGTAACTAGTAAAACCCCTTCAGTTTTTCGCGCAGCTTTTCTATGTCACCGTCGAGGTCGATTTCGTCCGAGTCAAACGCGACGCTAATGGTGCGATCCGGAACGAGAGTTCCCGGAGCCCCAGGCTGGTGCGCCTTGGTCGGATCTCCAAAGTGAATGTGCCAAAGAGCCTGACCGGCGTCGCTCTCAGAGAGCCAAGACGAAATCGTCTTGACTCTATCCTTCTGAGCGCTATTCATGAAAGGCTCGGCGTCCTGCGACGACGACGGAAAAAAAATGTCGTCACGTTCCGTCAGTACTAAATCCCACGAGTCGACTCGTTCGATTATAAAAAAAAAAAAAAGCAAGAAAACTTCGTCTCATACAATGGAATTCATTTCTCTTCAATGACTTTCAGATCCGAAAGATGGTGTTTTTGAAGGTGTATAATCATCGACGAACGGGGATGGATGGATGGACGCGTTCTCGCGCGCTCGTTTCCAAACAAGCATCACTCACCGTCAACTTTGCAAAGACTTCGATCGTCTCCCCAGACGGCACAGAACCGAATTCCTTCATGTAATCGAACACATCACACACCGCATCGTACGCCTTTTCCTCCAACCGTCTCGTCGCCAACGCCATGAACCAATTACTCGTCAACACTTCGTCTCCTCGTTCCCGTCCTTCCGACTTTACGTAATCGATCACCTCTCGAGCCAGCTCCCACTGCTCCATCCTCCCGATCCCAACCAAAACGCTCTTGTACCCGTCCAGCTCCATGTTCGATTTAACTTTGTTCAAAATAGCCTCCGCCCGGATCCCTCGCCGGTGGTTTCGAAGCAGCGCCAGCATGAGCTCGCTCAAAAACTTTTCATCCAGCCGTCGCTTCCCAACCACGTACGACCCGCCCTCGGGCTTGGACTCGGCGTAGTTTTTCCACGCCGCGCTCTCGGGCGCGCGCTGCCATTTCGCGTAATCGTCCTCGTCCGCGGTTTCCGCGGCGATGTCTATGTCGTCGAACCCGCGCGGGGCGGTCGTCGCGCGTCCGCGCGCGATGCGCGTCGTTCGACGAGCCGCCGCCACCCGAGACGCGACGAGTGAAGAAGAATTCGACGACGACGACGACGACGACGACG
>Ga0181601_10000956_pt1 | contig 24418 bp, 22 predicted proteins | sample 041ome_8_FD_133020 | JGI IMG/M metagenome (GOLD analysis project Ga0181601, IMG submission 133020) | Coastal salt marsh microbial communities from the Groves Creek Marsh, Skidaway Island, Georgia - 041407BS metaG (megahit assembly) | ecosystem: Environmental > Aquatic > Marine > Intertidal zone... | reverse complement strand
TGACTGCATACTTAATAATAAAGAAAGTACCAAATTAAGCACACATGACGCCATTCATCAGGCAGCGACAATGGAGGCAGTCTATCATTCTATTCAAAACAGTCAGTGGGTTTCTGTTTGACGCAAGCCTTCATCTTTGACCTTGATGGGACGCTGGTGGATTCTGAACAAGCCATCTATCAATGCTTTCAATCTATCACTAAACAACTTGCACCGAATAGAGTTGAGTATGCAAAAAATATTCTTATCGGTCCTCCCTTAAGAGATACCGCCTCAGAAATACTTGGCCCTGAGCATCAAGACTCACTGGATGAATTTGTACAATTATTTATTGAAATGCACGACGAGCAAGTCATCCAGCACACGCAACCCTACCCTGATGTGATTCAAATATTGGAACAACTTCATACTCAAAATATACCGATGGCTGTAGCCACCAATAAAAGGTTGGCACCCACACAAAAACTGATGGATCACTTTGGTTGGAATAATTATTTTCAATTTATTGAATGCTGCGACAGTCAGTCTGAGATAAGAAACAAGGATGTCATGATTCAAGATATTATCAAACAGAATGAAATTTTTCAATGCAGTTACTTTGTCGGAGATACTGTAGCTGATGGATTATCCGCCAATCTCAATAAGCTAGATTTTATAAAAGTAAATTACGGATACGGACGAAATCAGGACTGGTCAAGAGTAAAAATTTATAAATCCCTTGAAAAATTCTTTGAATTACTTCAAATCTAATTTTAGCCACTTAAGGTGAATAAATACAAGAATAGATAGTAGAAATAATAAATAAATAGATATTGAAATATAAATAGTTCCCATTGAACACCTAAGTAAAATCAAACATAAAATAGATGAGAGCATCATAGAAAAAGCATAATACAAGCTAATAATATTCTTAGTGAACCCCAAATCGATTAGTTTATGAAAAAAATAAGTTCTATGGGCTACAAAAGGATTTTTTTTATAAATTATTCTAAGAATGACGGTTAAGGTCGCATCAGCACCAAAAATAGAAAATAGTATAGTGGGAAACCAAATAGGCCAAAAACCATTCCTCCATCCATAAAGACCAACTGCACCAACAATAAAACCAGTAGTAACAGATCCCGCATCGCCTAAAAAGATTTTATTTTTTAGAAAATTGAAATACAAAAATGGAAAAAATAAAAAAACTAATAAAAAGAGATGGTTCGAAAGATCAAAATTTCCGTAAATATATGCAACATATGCCATTGGAGTTAAACCAAAAATTAACATAAAAGCAGATAATCCATTTATACCATCCATAAAATTATATAGATTTGTAATCCAAACGAGACTTATTAAAAAGAAAAAGCTAATAAGTAAATGATCAAAATTTAATAAATAAATTAATATGCCAGAAATAACAAAGTGAATTAACAGTCTTAAATAAATAGGAATATCGAAGAAGTCATCAAAAAGAGAAACTAAAAAAATAAAAATAGATAAGAAAAGTATATGTTTAATAGAGCTATTTTCAATAAAAAAAAAGGATAAAAAATAAAAATTTAAAAAAATTATTAACCCACCAATTTTTAAAATATTAGTTGAATGTGAAGAACGAGAATTAGGAATATCATAAAATATTATGGGGAATTTAATTTTGGTAATTATAAAAAGAAATTGAAAAAAAATTAAAATGGAAAACAAAATAAAAAAAAAATAATTAAGCGCCATTAGAAAATAAACCTTTAAAATAAAAAGTTAAGGGTTTTAAATTTTTATTTCTTAAGCAATAATATAATGACTCAAGAAAAAAACCAATAAAAAGCCAAACAGTACATAATAAATTAAGAAAATTTTTTCTTTTCCTATAAAAAATTTTATATTCATACACTTTTTTTTCTATTAACTCAAAATTTAAAAGTCTAGTAGATTTATTTTGATTAATATTATGATAAAGCTTTGCACTAAGATTTATAAATAATGTTGAAGGATATTTATCGTAAACTCTAGTTGAAAAATCAATATCTTCAGTAAAGTGTATGTTATTTAAATCATCAAAAGAAAATTCATTAAAAATCCACGACTTCCACATAGTTAATCCTCCTGAAATTTTATTTGACAATATTAAACCAAAATTTTTTGTTTTTGAATTTGCGTAAATATTTACTCTATTGTCCTTAAATATACCTATATGAAAGAAATTAAAAAAAAATTTATAAACAAAAGAGTTTATTGGATGATTCACAATAGTTCCAGATGATCCAATCATATTGCAATTATCTTTAAAACCTTGGTATAAATTTTTAATAAAGTTTTCGAATAAAACTTCATCATCTTCTAGAAAACAAATATACCTTGAATCACTATTTTTAATTATGAAGTTCTTTGCCTGAGTTAAACTATTTATGGATGTTTTATGGATATATTCAATTTTATTGAAAAAATTTAAATTATGGATAAATTCTTTTTTTAAAACGTTAATTGCAGAATTTTTACTTTGATCAACTATTAATACTGTGAAATCCTGAAATGACTGTTTAGATAAAGAATTCAGTAATTCTAGAAGTTGTAATTCACGATTCTTTGTTGGAATACCAATTGTAATTAAACTAGATTTCACTAATAAATTTTCTCAATCAATGCAACATGTTTTCTTTGCTTTGGATATGAGTTATTAAGCTTATCAATACGTTTATAAAATAATGTTAGTTTAATTAAACCTGATTTTTTTAATATTTGTAGGGTATCAAATGTAGCATCAGACTCATAAATATTTGGATCAGCTATATGTTCAGTATAAACATCATCACAAACAATAAATCCATTTTTATTAATAAGCTTTAATGAATTAATTATATCAATACAAGCTATTGGATAATTATGATCACCATCTAACCAAATCAAATCGTATTTGTCTTTTTCTTGAGTAAGATGAACAGAGGAAATTTGACTAAAAATTAAATTTGGTATTTTAGATAAAACTAAATTTCTATCATCAATAAATTTTTTCCTTGCATCAACATTATCTCTTCTGTAAAAATTTTTAAAAGATTCATGGTTATCAGGGAGGTCTATTGTACGAATTTGAGTGTAATTTTTAAAAATTTTTGACATTAAAAATATATTTTTACCATCAAAAGTTCCAATTTCAAGAATTTTATTTATTTTTGTTTGCGATAATGCTAAAAAAATTAAAAGATGGTCTGAAGCCATTCTATTAAAATAATTGGGATAGCTTTTCTTTAGTGCAAGTAGCCTCTTATTTAAATGATGATAATTACAATTAAAACATTTAATAAATAAGTTATTCTGTAAATTTAAGTGAAAGTCTAAATTATAAGAAGGAAAATAATAAAAACGTTTAATAAAAAAAATGTAGGCTCTAAGCAAAAATTTAAAGATCATAAATTATTCCAAAAATCTTTTTTGCCAGTATAAATTGTTTGTTTTTTCATAAAATTTTTAAAATTTGATCTATCTACTTTAGTGAGATATCGTGTTATTGAGTCTATTGAATTAAACATTTTTACCCCGTAATCAAGGAAATAATTTGGAGACGATTTCTCATCATTAATAGTTATAACAGGTATATTATATTCTAAACAATCAAAAATTATTGATGTTTTCTGACTAGCTATAACTAGAGAATTATTCTTTATAAATGCTAAATCATCATCAAAAAAATTGATGTCTTTTTTATAATTTTCTTTAAGATAGATTTTATTTGATGGGTGAGGCTTAAAGAAAACATCTTTAAAATAAAGACTGAGTGATTTATAAAGATTTAAAAATAATTGGTTGTTATTTAAATTAAAATCCCCAAAAATATATATATTTTTAAGCTGTTCATACCTATAGTCATTTTGATTCACAAAACGTAAAGATTTCACAGTTAAAATTGATTTATTTCTTTGAAAAGCTTCTTGAACAGAAATTAATAGATAATTAGGTTTTATATCAGGAAATTTTTCTTTAATAGTATTAAATGACATATAACGGTAATCAAATTTATGAAATGGGATATGTGCATAAGCATATTTATTAGATAAATTTTGTGTTAAATGATTCAAAATTGATTCCCATGGTTGATTTTCAGAGACATAAATTATCTTGCTTATATTATCAAAATTAATATTAGTTTTTTTAAATAAATTCTTGAATGAATAATAATAAATAAAAAAATTTATAGTTCTTTTCGTTGAAAATTTATTAATGAATAGATTATAAAAAAATAATTTAAAACTTAAAGAAATATTATTATTAAATAAAATTTTTAAAATTAAAAATAAAGTAAATACATATATCAAAACATAGTTAAAAAAAATTTTCCATGCATCAGAAAGACTAAAAAAACTTTCTAATAAGAGATGTTTTTCATTTTTTTTTGAAATTGAGATTAGCTTATTTAATATTCTTTTTTGCTTAAAAGGGGTATAAATCTTATAACCCAAGTGAATATTGATAAAGTTTTTATTTTTTTTTCTTAATACTGGCAATAAATACCCCCAGTATTGACTGGAAAAAGTATTATTTTTAATTTTAAAATGTGTAAAAATATCAACAAAAATTATTGAATTTGAAAAATTGAAATTTTGCTTTTTAATGAAATAACAAGGGAATAATATTATTATCTTTATTAAAAAAAATAATAAAAATTTAAATGGATTAATAAGAACAAAAAGAATTAATTTTAAAAATATATCCCAAAATAAGGGATTTTTATTTTTAAAAATAAAACTATTTAGATAAGTACTGTTTATATTATCTAATTCTAGTATGTTAGATTTTATATATAAATTTACTAATTCTGATTTTGTCTTACTAAAGCTTTGTACAATTTGTGAAAGGACCTTAAGATGTATTTTTATTTTATTTTCATTTTTTTTACTCATTTGTTAATTAATACTTGTGGTGTTCGCAATCATAAATAATTTTTTTATCTGATCCAAGCATGAGCTCAACATTGCGGATTGTATCAACAAATTCACTAAATTCAGTATTTACATCCATTGCAGTATCATCAAAATGAACCCAATCAGTTATACCTATTTTTATATGTTTTTCTATCATTTTTGCCCCTAGTGCAACTGCCAACATAGATGCAATACTGCCTATATCATGTGAAGAATATCCAGGAATTAAGTTAAAATCATTTTTTTTACTTAGTAGATTAAAACTTTTAATTATATTTAAATTAGTATTTTTATAGTATGTTGGATATGAGGAAATACAATGAAGTAAATATAATTTATTTACTTTTTTAAAATTTTCTATTATAAAGTTAATATAATTTTGATCTGTCATACCTGTAGAAATAACAATTTCATCTACAACATTATTTGATACATAAAGTAAATACTCTTTCTTATTTGAAATTGTTGATGGTAGCTTTACCCTTTTAAAACCAAAATTAATAATTTTTTTATAACTATTAAGATCTAATACCGAAAAAAATAAATTAATATTTAATGATTTACAAAGCACAATTGCGTTATTAATTTGCTCATTAGTCAGTTCAAGCCCAAGTCTATAATCTCTAAATAATTTACCGAAAGGAGATTTGTAGGGCTTATTTAATGTTTCAAAATCATAGAAGCTATCTACATCTCTCATTTGTAATTTTATAGAATCTGCACCCGCTTTAGCTGCTCCAATAATTAATTTAGTTAAACGCTCAGTATCACCAAAATGATTTGTTGTAATTTCCGCAACAATTTCAACTTTATTATTATTTGTAGATTTATTCGTATCAGAACTTCCTTGTCTGGGATCAAAATCACAATTGATCTCAAAACCGTATCTTTTAATAACTAAATTATCTAAATCCTTAATTAAATTTGTTAGGGCTGTTCTTTGTGATTCAATATCCAAGCGTCTTTGTAATAAACTTATATTTTTATTATCTTGATAAATCATCTCATCCATTGAAAAAAATCTAAAATCAAATCCATAAAGATTTACATTTAATTTCTTAGTTGATAAGTTATTAATCGCAATTAATAAATAACCTAACTCAAACTCAATTGAACCAGTATAGATTTTTTTATTAATAATATTTTTAATTGATTCTAATGTTATAAGGTTTTTTACAGTGCTGATATTTTCTGTTTGAGAGAAATAGCAAGCATCAAAATTTATATCATTAATTGTTTTAATATTAAAACCGATAGAAAAACTATTTATTTTTTTATTGTAAAATCTTGATGATTGACCTTTGCCGATAATATCAATTTGACTAATACGATTTAATTTTAATAGTTCAATAAAATTCATATTACCAATTTACTCTAAATGAGGTTAAAAAAGATGGTTTTTTAAGCCAGGATTTAATATCAGTTCCTTCTATAAAAATTTTTGCATTCAACATATTTGAAAGATACAAGCCAGTATAGCAATCCCATAATTTAGCATTGCTGGAATATGTAAATGCAGATAGTCTTCCCATAAGAAATAATGAAAAAGCATAGGATGCAGAACCAAATATTCTAGTAGAATCAATATTATCAAAATGTAGAGTGTTTAAGGATTTTGTTGAGTAAGCATGTAAAGAGTTATCATTTATTAATACTGGTGTTGAAATTGAATCTGTCAAAAGATATCCGCAAGATGGTATGTACAAAAAATTTAAAAATTTATTATTAATCCTTAAAGTAAAAACAGAACCCCACTCATTTAGACCAAAGGCAAAATTTTCAGTACCATCAATTGGATCCACTATTAAAAAATTATCATTAAAATCAAAATGCTTATAAATATTATTATTGAAAGTTTCCTCAGCTATAATTTGATTTTCTTTAATTCCAATAGTTTTAAAATATTCGATTATTTTATTTTCCAATTTAAGGTCATAATTTGTAACTATTGATTTATCCGACTTAAATTCAATTGATTTTGAATTAATTTGAGAATCAACAAATATACTATCTATAATTGCTTTAATATCCGTGTATATATTTTCTATAATCATCATTATTTTTTAAAATAAATTCTAAATAATTGAAGTCTTCAAGAGAATCGATGTCAAATGAGCATATTTTAGGCTGCTCAATAAATAAAAGATCATTTCCTAGAAATTTTTTATTATAAGTAGTGGGAAATGAAAAAAATTCACCCGAAAAAATTTTGTAAAATTTTTTACAATCTTGTCTCCTTACCATTGATTTTTTTTTAAAAGAATTCATAATAGGAATTAAGCATTTATCAACTTCATAAAAAATTCTCCCATCCGTTTCAGTCACAACACATACTGATTTTTTATTCTTACAGAAGATTTTATAGGCGTTTTCAAATACATTAAGTGATCTTAAAGGGTGCGTAGGTCTTAACCACAAAATACTTTTAGGGATTTTTATATTATTTAATACACATTTATTGTATATATCTAATAAAATATCTTCTTCCATAGCTTCCGATGATGACGAACAATCTGATCGTAAGAATGGTGTTTCAACTCCATATTGATTAGCAATATCAGCATAATACTGAGAATCAGTGGATAAGAAGATTTTGTCAATAAAGCTTAATTTTTTTGCAAATTCAATAGTGTAATAGATAAGTGGCTTGCCATTAAGGTTTTTGATATTCTTATTCTTTAACCCTACTGAGCCAGATCTTGCAGGAATTATGGCCCAAATTTCATCTTTTAACATATAAGAATGATAATAAAATTTAACGTTTTGATTTACTAATTATAACCTTTTCCAGTAACTTATAAAGTTGCTTTTTATTATTAGTGAAATGAATATATGGGTCATTTGGAAATAATGGTAAAACTGAACCGGAAGAATCATAAAAAAAATTAGTTTTCTTTAAAAATTCTCCATAATAAGCTGTAGTTGAATATGGGACTGATAAATATGTTATTGAGTTTTTTATTAAATACTCATTGTCAACATAAGGGCTTATAATTTTAAAAAACTTATATTTTTTTGAAAAAGAACTTATAAAAGATGAATAATTTGTATCATGATATTTATTAAAATTTCTTTTGTGTTTTAAAATAACATTAATATTTAAATTATATTTAATATTTAATTCATTGATTATATTTACTGAATCCTCTATAAATTTTGTAATTGTTGCATAAGAATAATAATTTCTCTTTGAATAAAAAAGATTTGTTTCTATATTTAGAGGTATCACATCAAATAAAACAATATAGTCTTCATTAATGTTAATTTTTTTTTGTGGATATAGCCATTGAAATGGACCAATTTCTTTAAATTTACCTTTAATACCATTATTTATTAAAATAGTTTTAAATTCCTTGGTCCATACATAATGTTGATCAATATTTAAATTTCTAAAATTAAGAAATACAAAAAAAAGTTTTTTATCACGATCATAAATTTTGGGGAAAATATTTTGAGAGTACCAAATACAATGATTTGTGAAGTTTTTATTATTTTTATAAGTCCATAGAGGCGGATCAAATAAATTAGAATTTGTCATAAACACTTTATTAATAATATTCTTGTTATCAAGAAAATTTATTAAAAAAATATCAATAAGCTCTCTTCTTAAAAGAATTAGTACAGGGTTCTTTATCAAATAATAAAAAATAAGATGAATATTTAATAAAATATCTTTTAAAATTAAAAGCCTATTAGAAAATGATAAAAAATTGCTTGCTAAATAGAGTAAAGGAAACCTTGAAAAAAATACCTTATTCTTATATTTTGAAAATACAGGATATTTAGAGATAACAACACATGATTTAAAACTATTTATTTTTGATAATTTACCTGATGATATGAATGATCCTAATGAATAATTATTATTTGAACTAGGATTATCTAGAAAAATAATAAATTTTTTTTTTGAATATTTTTTTTTATTTAAATTTGAAAAACTAAAAATTAGTAAAAAAGAATATATAAAAAAAAGGATTGATAATTCTAAAAAATATAAAATATAAAATATAAAATTTATTTTAATTTTAGTCTTGCTTATCTTAATGAATTTGTTACTAATAACTTTATTATTTGAAAAATCATTTATTGTTAAATTTATAATTTTATTTAAAATTGACTTTTCAAAATTAATAAAAAGATTATTTTTAAACTTAATGCTCTCTATAGATTTTGAAATTTTTTTAATAAAAAATTTTTCATATTTGATTTGTTGCTCTAGGGGTGAGGGATCATTCATAAATATTTAATTAATCTATTCATCTCAAGAATTTTTAAATTATTTCTTACATTTTTTAAACTAAGGGAAGTTATAGAGGCGATTTGACTATCGGTATTATTTCCATCACAGTAGTTAAGTATATCCATCAAATTTTTTGTTGATTTTCCACTCCCTACCTGACTTAAAGTATTTCGAAGGTTACGCTTAGATAAAAAAGGTTCGCATTTCGTAGTTATTAAAGGTATTCTGCTTTTATCAATCAACATTATAAGAGATTTATAGTAATTGAAAGATTCTTCAAATCCTTTGCTTGATATAAAACTTAAATTATCATTTGATGTGTGATACTCCTTATAAGTATTATATTTTGACCTCGTTACAGAACAAAATGGAAGATCAATTGATGGAAAGCAATACTGTCTTTCATCAGATCCTCTTTCAAGATAACTATATTTTTTATAATCTATAGATAGTTTCTTAAAACATTTTATTGCAAAATGGTCACATAACTTATTTTCATATCTTGAAGTTACTAAAGACCAGTTTTTGTCATCTCCTACACAAGTAATAACAAAACCTGCAATAACATTTTTTTTTAATTTTTCAATATTTTTATGAATATAAGCAATACTTCCAATTGTTTCAGGAATAAAAATAAACCTATAAGTGTAATGTGGATTCAAAATATTTTTTTGAGCCCACTGGATCAAAAAAGTTGCTAAACAAGGCCCTGAAAGTTCATTGTTTGCTAAAGAGGGATGACATATATATGTACTAAAAATTATTTCTTTCTTACTCTTTCCTTTAATTACAAATTCTCCATAATTCATAACTCCATTTTTTTTAAAACTAGTATCTATAACTACCTGATAAAAACTTCTATTGTTTAATTTTAAAAAATCATTATAACTTATGCAAAAACCCCAAATTTTATTATAGTAAGAGGTAATGTAAGGTATGGCGTCAGGAAATTCTTTTAAATAATATAAATTCTTTTTAAGTTCATTAAAATGAATTCTTTTCCTTATACTGTATGAATAACCGATTAAATGTAAATTATTTTTCTTAAAGTCAATAATTTTCTTCCCATAATCATCAGATATATATGCATCATTGACAAACCATTCGGGAGGTATAGTCCAATCGAAAACTTTAGTTCCAGATTTAAAAAATTTAATCTTCAAATCTGGGATAATTTCTTTTATATAAGCCAATGTTTTTCTTACACCCGGTCCAGTTATACTTCTATCAATTGGCCATAACTTTTCTGCAAGAGAATAAATCTTAGATCCTGTGATATATTTATTTAATTGCATAAATTTCCATACTAGATTTCCAAAAAGGGTATTTTTTTTTAATTCCAAAAAAATTTAAAAAATATAAAATATGGTCAAAAATAAAATTAGCATACGGTGTATTTGCATAAGGATAATGAACATTATGTATTTTAAGATTATTATTTTTTAAATAATTAATTAACATTAAATCACTGGGAATAAGGATATTAATATGCTCAGATAAGAAAGGAAGAGTTTTATTAATATGGTAGTAAGGCGAGTTTGAGTTGGGTGTTGCTAAAAAAACTAATAATCCATTTTTTTTTAAAAGCCTGATACATAATTTAATTTTTACAAATGGATCCTCAATATGCTGTATTGAACCACGAAAAACGATAACATCAAATGAGTTTGGAGTGTAACTGTATGCCTTTTTTTTTGTTTTAATATAAATGCCTTTTGATTTTGCAATTTTTATTGCATAGTCAGAAACATCTATTCCGTACTTTTTCCAATCCTTTGAATTAAATTTATCTAAGAAATTTCCTACTCCGCATCCAACATCAAGAATTTTACCTCTTTTTTTTAATTTTAGTATTCTATCAACTTCTTGTGTATACATTAAATCTCTTTTTGCATCAAATGCAACATAATGTTTATGATAATCTTTATTAAAATGTAAGTTTCGATTATTCATGATAAATTAATACATCTTTAAGTAAACTTTCAAAAGTGTCAAAATTAAAAGGGCTTCTAAAAACCAGAAAAGAGGTATTTCTAAAGTTATTTTTGTTATATCTGATTTCTTGTTTTGTATTTAAATCAATTATATTGCCACCTAATGCTTTAAGAATAGGGTGACAAGCTGCAATATCCCACTCAGAAGAACCCTGTGTTCTAATACAAAAATCGTAGTCAGCTTTTGCAATTCTTACATACTTCAATGAAGATCCAAGTGTAAATAATTTAAAATCAGAAGGTAAAGTAAAATTTTCTTTGTGTAATTTACTAGAAACATGTGTTTTTATTTTTTTTTTATTTGAACTAATTAATGAAGTTAATTTACCTTTATTTATATATAATACTTCACCGTTTAACAATGGACCATAGTATAACTCATCAAAAAATGGCGCATAAACCATTCCAAAGATTGGTTTCATATTTCTCATTAAAGCAATATTTATTGTGCATTGGCCATCACCATTAATAAAATTTTTTGTTCCGTCTAAAGGATCAATAAGCCAAAAATCGTTATTTGGATATTTAATAAATTTCCGTTCTTCAGATAAGATTGGTATATTAAAGTATGATAATTTAGATTCAAGAAATGAATTAATTTGAATATCAATATTTGTAACTGGTGAAAGATCCTGCTTATAACTTAAGGTATTCACTTTAGCATCAATCAAAAAACTACCAGCATCAAATATAACACTACGTAAAAAATTAATATTTTCTTCACTTAGCATGAGAATTTTTTTAATAAATTAAATATTAATTTGGCATTCTCATCTGGTGTTACTGAATAGTTATCAAGATATAGATCTGCATTTAATGGCTTGTCGTACTTTAAATCTAAACCATAAACATTTTTAATCTTTCCCTCACTATAATTTTTATAAATATTTTTTGTATCTCTTCTTTTTAATATATCAATAGGTACATCTAAAAAAATTTCATAATAATTTCTAATAATACTTTTTGAATAATTTCTTATCTCGTTATAAAGTCCAATTGTTGAAATGATTACATTTATATCCTGATCATACAATAACTTGCACAAATTAGCGTATTGTTTACCTAAATTTATTCTATCTTTTTTTGAATATGTTTTTTTTGAATTAGAACAAAAAATATTCCTGAGGATGTCTCCATCAAGATGGATTACACTTATATTATTGTCTTTTAAGATTCTTAAAAGTTTTTTAGAAACTGTTGTTTTTCCAGAGTCGGTAAGACCACTTATTTTAATAACAAAATTCATAAAGTTTTTATTGTTTTAAAAAAAATTGATTAAGATTTTCAATATTTAAATTATCCTGGAACAAATTACATAATCTAACTGTTTCAGGATCATGAAAGTTTAATAAATCAACAGAAGATCTAAAACTTTCAAAACCAAAATCTAGAATTGGTTTACCTAAATCTGTTCTCCATTTTACTTTTAGTGAAAAATCATGATCAAATAAAGAATTAAAAATATTTGTTAATTCATCTTTATTTAATGGGAATTTATTTATAAGCTCATAATTCATTGCAATCATTTCTTCGTAACATAAATATTCAATTGACTTAATTTCATTTGAAGTTAGTGTTTTTTTCCATCTTATATTTCTGTTAGGATCATAATTTTTAACCTTTTTTTCAAAGGCACTGTTACCATTCCAGATAGATTTTGTTGCATAGTCATAATATAAAGATGGATCTAATAAATTCTCATTAAAATCTAAATTTAAAAATTGACATATTTTACTTATTACAAATCTTGGATTATTTAAGGTATCTTCATGTTTTATCACTAAAAGTTTATTATTAAAGCGCCTATCACTCATAAAACGATTTATTAACCTAACATATTTTCTAAAGTGGCGGCAAAAGGATATTATTTGAGCACGGGTATCTGGTCTATTTTTTGCAAAACCTAGTGAAGAATTTATAGTAGCTCTTGGATCTCTCATAATTACAATAAATTTAGCCATAGGAAAAGATTTTGCTAGTGCTGGAAAAGAATCAATGTTCCAGCTTTCATGAATACCTACATATCCATCATTTGAAATTTTTTTTCTTGTAATTTGTATATGTTGTGCTAAATTTTTTATTATTTCTGAAAAAGATTCGCCTTTAATAGATTCAATGTTTTCAAGCAGATCCTTAGAATCATGATCAACTCTATTTTTAATAGCTAAGAAAAAATTATTATTTAAGCTTTGATCAAAAATTTCATCAAATGATGATTCTAAAATTATATCTAAAAAATTTATTAGGTGATCGTTGCCAAAGTAGGCAAGTATTGGATCAGTTGGTTTTACAAAATTTTGCAATTCAAAAGAACCATATTTTTTAAGAATATGATTTCGATGGTATCGATATATTTCAATCGCTGGTCCACAAGCATAAATTATTTTCTCGTGAACAGATAATGCTTTAGTAATTAAATTTGTTCCAGACCTTGGGAGGCCTGAAGAAAAAAGTAGGTTCATAGCTAGATCTCAAAAAATTTTCTTGAATAACTTGGATCAACAATAACACTTGTTATCAAGTTATTTTTAATTAAATTATTATAAAAATCTAAACAATATCTAAAATTAATTTTTAATTTATAAGATATATCAAAAACAGATAAGCCAGAATATAAATGATCTAATAGTTGTTGAGTAGTGTCATAATTTTTTCTATCATGAACCCAATCCTTGTATATATTAAAACGACTTAAATAAATTGGTACTCTATTAATTGGTTTAGGTATATAGTCATCTTCAATAATATCAATAAAATTAGTAATTATTTGAACAACTTCAAATGCTTTTGATTCACTGAAATTTTCAAGATTATCATGATTCGTGTGATAAAACTTAAAAGGAAAACGATCGATTGAAATAGATGGTACATTTACTCCTGGTGAGTCAAATATTAATTCGTCATTACCCCACCCTTCTCTAAAATTTTGTATTTTAAATTTTTTATCTGATAAGAGATAAAGGAAGATTCTATCCACATATGTACATTTATTTCTTGATAAGGTTAATTGTAAATCTGAATAAGCTCCACCCATTTCACTAAATATTGAACATAAATTATTATCAATTTCGGGTAGGTTATTATTAACATATATTGCAGACCCTATTGTTTCCGGAAATAAGAATGTAGCGTATGTATATTTTGGTTTTTTATATTTGTTTTTAATATATTTCAAAACTTCCAACATTATTAAACATCCCGCCAAACCATCATTGATTTGATCTGTATGACAATAATGAGATAAAAAAGAAATTCTAAATTTGGAATTTCCCTTAATTTCAGATTTTCCAATTAAAAGATTTCCTTTACGAACTTCAGAATTTATTTCTAAATAATATTGTTTATTATTTTTTAATTGTTTAAATAATTTTAATGGAAGAGATATTCTCCAATCAGAATTTCTTAAATTATAGTTATATGCATAACGATATTCATAAGAAAAACAATCAGGATTATTTTCATCAACAAACAAATGATCCTTGATAATACTTTTTGTTACAAATCCTTTAAAAGATTTTGAATATCTTGCAACAAATAATGGGGAGTCCTTAGTCGAAGCAAGGGTAATATCGCCATCTAATAAAAAGGAATAATTACAATTCCATTCAAGAGGAACTTGCCATGAAGCGTATTCACTTCCTGACGGATATTTCAATATCTTTAATTCATAATTTTTTTTTATTTCATTAAGACATGTAGTGTTGTCTTTTGAAACAATTGTTCTATTAAGTTTATAAATTTTTTTTAGCAAACTTTTCATTTAATTTAATCTTTTAAAACCAGAATGAGCTATGTCATCTTTTAATAATTTTTTCGGATCATCCCCGCTTTTCATATACTTTGAAATTTCATAAAAAATTTGATCTAGCTTAGCAAGATAATCAAGAATAATTTTTTCATTGTGTGCAATACAAAAATAAGACGCATTAGAACCAAGATATTTGAACTCTAGCATTTTTTGGGTTAAATATGTCTTGTATATTTGATGAAATTCATTATCGAAAGTAAAAGAAGATAAAGCTGGTATAGATTTATTAATTAATAAATTAACATTATTTTTTTTCGCTACTTTTTCAAGATTGCATAAAAAGAAATTACCAAGATCTGTAATAATTTCCCATGATTTAATTCTCTCCATTTCTTTTAATGTTGAAATTGCAGCAGTTGGTCCAATTCTTTCTGTCCAAAATGTACTGCTAATAAAAGTAGATTGAGCAGATTCCATGACTGATTGTTTTCCAAGTATCGCATTAATAGCATATCCATTTCCTAGAGCTTTACCAAATATTGCCATATCAGGATAAACATTAAATTTTTTGTGAAGTCCGCCAAATGTTTCTCTAAAACCAGAGGTACATTCATCGAATATAAGTACTATATTTTTTTTTGTAGCTAAATCTCTAATTTTTTTTAAAAAATTATTTTTTGGGAATTGGTTTCTTTGAACCTCCATTTTAATAACACCAATTTTTTTTGTTTCTACCAAATGCTCAAGTTGTTTAAAATTATTATACTCAAATGGAAAAACTGTATTTTTTAATGATTTTGGAACGCCTGTAGATGATAATCCAGAAAGAAGATGATCAGAAAGACCATCTTTTGTTGACAAATTTACTGACAAGTACCAATCATGCCATCCATGATAACCACATATTGCAACATTATCTTTTCCTGATGCTGCTCGGGCAATTCTAATAGCTACAGCATTTGCCTCTCCACCAGTTCGGACAAGCCTACCCATCTGAAACCATGGGTGCATATCAAGTAACTTTTCAATTAACTGAACTTCTTCAGGGCAATTTAATGATGACATATTTCCTTTTTTAATAGCCCTCATTACACTTTCATCTACAATTTTGTTTGAGTATCCCAAGATATTAGTGCCAACACCCATTAAAGCTAAGTCTAAGTACTTTACATTATCCAAATCCCAAACATTACATCCTTTTGTTTTTTCAAAATAGGAAGGCCATAAATTTGGTAAAAACATCTCTGATCTTTTTGATAAAAGCATATTTCCACCCGGGATGATTTTTTTTGCTTTTTTCCATAATTTTTGACCAGTTCCCATAGATGCACCTTCATTTCGTGTTATATGACTATTAATAAAGATTATTGGATTTTTTTTATAGCACTCAATTATATCATTCGAGTTCAGAAAAAAATTATTGTTATGATAATTGAAGACATCAATAAGTACTTTAAGATCTTCATATTCATCTAAGGTGACCCTAATATTTGAATTATCATGTTTTGCATAATAATTTTCCTTATTAATACCCCTAGCTTTTCTCATAAATGGAGTTACATGTTCCTTATCGTAATTAAGTTTGACAGATTTATATGTCTTAGCTAATAATCGATTTGTAAAAATTTCAAGATCAATTCCGTCTGGAAAAGTTGGTGGATCAATGTTAGATATATAATCTAAATTTTTTTTTATAAAAATAGAAAACATATGATCTAAAATATTAACATCCACAAAAGGACAATCCCCGGTAACTCTTACAATCAAATCCGGTTTATATTTTAAAGATGCTTTGTAAAAGCGATCTAAAACATTATTTTCATCTCCTTGAAAATATTCGAAATTATTAGATCGAAGATATTTTTTGAGAGGGCTATTCTTAATATTTTCTGGTATTAGAAAAACAATTTTATTTAAATATTTTGATTTAGTTAATCTTAAATAAATAAGTTCTAAAATAGTTTTATCGCCAATTTTACTTAATACTTTATTTGGAAATCTAACAGACCCAAGCCTGGCTTGTATAAAGCAAAAAATTTTTAAATTTTCCATTTTGATGGATTTATAAAATTTTCATCAATAATATTGAAATTTGGCATATCTTTAATGTTAATTTTTTTATGGTTCAAAATTTGATCTAATTGTTTTTCTGAATTAAATCCAAAAATTACAACATCGATATCATCAAAATTTTGTACATAGGACATACAAACATCTACAGGATCCAGGTTATTAAGTTTTAACCATTGAAACCAGTTATTAAGTTGGGTTTTCCATTTGAGAAAATAAGAATTAGTATATGTACTATTAAGTGCTAAGCCTTGGAGAAAAATTGATCTAACATGCACTTCAATATTACATTTTTTCATATATTTCATTAGATTATTTTCATATAATCTATTATCAAAAATATTAAATGGAACCTGAACAATATCAATATAATCAGAATATTTATCAAGTATTCTGTTTAAGATTTGAAATGAGTAAATTGAAACTCCAATTTTATTAACTTTTTTATTTTCTTTGTACTCATTTAAATTCATTAAATAAGTATTTGAATTTTTAGAGGTTAAATCATTTTCATTATGAAACAAAACACCATAAATATTTTCTTGGCCAAGTCCATTAAAAACTCTTTCTAAAGATTCATCAATATTTGAAATTTCAAACGCAGGAATTTTTGTTATTATTTTGAAGTTATTTAAATCTAAAGCTCTTAATCTTTGATGAGCATTTCCATATGACAAAGCAGTATCAATAAACTCTATATTGTATAATGCAACTTTCTTGAAAATATTAGTAATATTGAGTTTATCAGACTCATAATTGTTAAAAAGACCATAATTATAGCCAAACTGAGCCGTTCCTATTGACAATCTAGCCATTGATTATATTGGAAATTGAGTCAACTACATATTTTACTTGCTCGTCTTTTAATTCGTAGAAAATTGGTAATGAAAGTGCTTGCTTATAATAGCTATCACAAATATGAAAATTATTTTTTTTGAACTGATTAAAATAATATGGATGTCTGTACACAGGTATATAATGTACCTGGGTAACAATCTTATATATTGTTTTTAATTGATTCATAAAATAATTTTTTGTTATGCCAATTTTGTCGAAATCGATAAGAACTACAAATAAATGATAACTACTTAAATTGTTAAATGGACATAGAGGTTCTATATTGCAAATATTTTTTAAATATTTCTCATATAATTTAGCGATTTCACGTCTTCTATTTATAAATAAATTTAATTTTTTTATTTGAGATATACCTAATACAGATTGAATATCGGTTAAACGATAGTTAAATCCGAGAGTTTGCATTTCGTAATACCAAGGGTTCACAGTGTTTTCTGTAAATGCTTGTGACTTGTATTCAAAATTATCATCTAATTTATTTATTCCATGGCTTCTGAGTTTAATTAATTTTTTATAAACTTCATAGGAATTTGTTGTAACAGCTCCGCCTTCTCCAGTTGTAATAGATTTAACTGGATGAAATGAAAAAGTTGTTAAATCTGAATACTTACAAGATCCAACTTTTGAGCCACATTGAAAAGATGCCCCTAAGGCATGAGAGGCGTCTTCAACTATTGAGAAATTGTATTTTGTAGAAAGATTTTTTAATCTTTGCATATCACAAGGAGCGCCAGAAAAATGAACAGGAACAACAATTATGTTTTTATTTTTTATTAAATTGTGACTATTTATAAAAAAATCTGTAAGCTTTTCAATTGATATATTTCCAGTGTTTATATCAATATCAATTAATTGAACGGATGCGTTTTGAAAAATACCTGCGTTTACTGTTGAAACAAAAGTGTTTGCTGAGGTAATTAATAATAAATCATTGTTTGTTTCAAATAGGGATAAATATGCAATATGAAGAGCTGCTGTTCCGCTATTTGTTACAACAGCATATTTAGACCCAACATAAGAAGCAATTTTTTCTTCAAATTCTTCAACAAAACTTCCTTGAGTAAGATTGTAATTTTTTAATACATTTATTACTGAATCAATATCTTCTTGATCAATGTAATGCTTTCCATAATTTATATAATCCATAATATTTATTTTATTAATTTAGAGTTATTTATCATTCTTAATATATCCATCTCTAGGGTTGGTAACTTAATATTTGTAACTTTTTCTATATTTCTAGAATCGAGTGCCATATTAATTGGCTTTTTTACGATATCTGAACTAATTTTTTTAATAATATAACTAGAATCTAGATTGTTAATTTTACAAAAAAGTAAACCAAATTGATATTTAGTTAATTTTTTTTTACCCCCAACATGAAAAAGTCCATTTATATTATTACGGATTAAGAATATTAAATAATTGAAAAGAGTTTCTAAATAGATAGGGGTAAATTTTATTTTATTAGATAAATATACAAATTCATTTTTAAAAGCTTTATTATAAATAAAATCAGTAATTGAATTTCTATAACTAGGGCCAATTCCAAAAAAGTTTGTTCTTATAATCAAAAAATTTTTATAATTTTTTAAGATATATTTTTCAGCATTTCTTTTTGACTTTCCATAATTATTTATAGGTCTTACTACTGTATCCTCTTTCATTGAATTACCTGAAAATGTATAGTGATCAGTTGATATTTGTATAAATAATATATGATTCAGTGAATTTGCAATTAACTCAAGTATTATTTCCTTTACTAGCTCAAAATTAACTCCGTTTGCAAGAGACCAATTTTTTTCACATATATTTATATCAGTAACAGCAGCAGCATTCAATATGTAATCATAATTATCCGATAAAATAATTTTCTTTAAATCATTTTTAGTAGAGTACTTTACTTTTTTGATTTGAGATACATCTATATTTTTATTATGTATTACAGCAGTAATTGAATAAAATTTTTTATACTTTTCTATAAAATTTATACCAAATAAACCAGAAGCTCCAAAAAGTAATAATTTTTTTTTCATCAAAAAAATTTAGATATTAATAAAACTACTTTTATGTTGTAGAATCCAATTTTTTAAAAAATCAATTGACATATTTTCAGTGTTTTTATCTGAAGAATAAGTAAAATTTGCTTGAACTTTTTTTCCATTTTTAATTCTTTTTTTATCATTTGCTGAATCATATATCATTGGCAAAATTTTGTAATACTCTTTGTACTCATATGTATAGGCTGCATCCTCGCTACCAATCATTTGTTCATGTAATTTTTCACCTGGCCTAATTCCAATAAATTTAATCTTTGCTTTTAATGATACAGCTTTAGCAATGTCCATAATATTCATTGATGGAATTTTTTTAACATATATTTCACCACCGAGCATATCCTGAAAAGCATTAAAAACAAGACCAACTGCTTCATCTAAATTAATCATAAACCTAGTCATACTTTTATCAGTTATCGTTATGAATCCATTTTCATGTGACTGTTTAATAAAATAAGGTATGACAGAGCCTCTAGAGCCCATAACATTTCCATATCTTACTACAGAGAATTTTGTATCATTATGATTAGTGAAATTATTAGATGCAATAAATAATTTATCAGATGCTAATTTAGTTGCTCCATATAAATTTATTGGATTTGATGCCTTATCTGTAGAAAGAGCTACTACTTTTTTTATTTTATTTAAGTATGCTGCCTCAATTACGTTCATGGCGCCATTTATATTTGTTTTAATACATTCAAACGGGTTGTATTCAGCAGTTGGAACAATTTTAGTTGCTGCAGCATGAACAACAAAATCAACACCTCTCATTGCAAAATTTAATCTATCTTTATCTCTCACATCACCAATTATGAATTGAGTACGAGAGTTATTTAATTTATTTGCCATGTCCCATTGCTTCATCTCATCACGGGAATAAATTATAATTTTTGAAGATTTATATTTACATAATGCATGTTTTACAAATGAATTTCCGAAGGAACCAGTACCACCAGTAATTAAAATTGTTTTGTTATTAAACATTTAATTTTCCTAAATCTATAATTTTATTACACATATCTAATATTTCTGATTTGTGTGAAATTATTATAATTGTTTTATTTAATGAAATAATTGACTTTATTACTTTTTTTTCAGTTTCAATATCGAGTGCACTTGTAGCCTCATCAAAAATAAAAATTTCTTTTTCTAAATAAAGAGATCTAGCAATTGCTAACCTCTGCTTTTGGCCACCTGATAATTTTGAACCCTTGTCATTAATATTGTAATTATATTTTTTTGGTAATTTGTTAATGTATTCAGAAATGTCTGCCTTTACTGAAGATTCAAAAACTTTACCATGATTAACATCATTAATGTCAATTCCAAGGGCAATATTTTCAGAAATGGTTCCATTAATTAAAAAAACATCTTGTGGAACAATGGAGAATTTATTTCTCCATTGTGTAAGATTTCTTTTAGTAATTTTAATTCCATCAACAGATATATATCCGTTAATTGGAGTCAGAAGACCTAATAAAATATCAGATAAGGTTGTTTTACCAGAACCTGATTTACCTTTAATTCCAATTATTTGATTTTTTTTAATAGTAAAATTAATGTTTTTTAGAATAAAATTTGATAATGGATAGGCAAAAGATACATTGTGAAATTTAATTTGATTTTTAAATAATAATTTTTTGGAATTTTTTGGATATTTATTAGTATTTATATTCAAATAATCAAATAATTCAATAGATGACTTGTAATTTCCATAAATTGAAGAAATTGAGTAATAAATAGTCTGCATTTGAGGTATAAGTTTCTGCGCAGAAAATGCCAAAACGGCAATATACGGTAAATCAGTTTTTATATTTTCAAAAGAAGTAACATAAAAAAAAGAGGTCAATACAATAGATATTAAAACAATACTTTCAATAGTTACTTTTGGAAACATACCTATAAAGTTATTTTTAGCATAAGCACCAAAAAGTGCTGATGAGCATTTGTTTATTTCTCTAGTATAAAAATTTGCAATATTTGAAACGAGAACGTATTTAATATTTGAAAACATTTCATTAACTAAACGAATAATCATATTAGTATTAGTAGATATTAATATAGAATTTTTGACCTTCATGGTTCTTACAAAAATACTAGTTAATAAATAAAACACCAAAAGACCAAAAAAAAGAATTGAGCTCACTTTAAAGTTTATAAACAATAAAGCTAACAAAATAAAAGTAACCATAATCAATGTTGAAAATAATGTGATTATGGGCTGAAATACACCTCGAATTAATAAATCAATTTTAACAGAAAATATACTAAGTAAATCATCACTTTTAAGTTTAGAAATTCTAATAAATGGAAATGTTGTAATATTTAAAAGAATCTTCTCTAAAAAAAATGTTCCTATTGAATAAGAATATGTATTGGTTATATATAAGAAAAATAATCTAAGAAAAAAAGTGATACCTATAAGAGCTGCATACATTAGAGAGAAATAATACAATGTATCTTTACCAATATAATTTAAAACAAATTGTATTGAAGTTCCAATACTGCCAGAAGGTAATTCTGAATTCAAAAGCAAAGATAAATAAGGAAAAAGCAAATAAATTGTTAAAACTTCAAAACAATTTACCAAGAATGTATAAATAATTAAAAAAATAAACTTAGTTTTATTATTATAATCAAGAATTGAAAAAATATTATAAATTATACTTGTAAGCATTTATTTATTGGTAATTGAACATTTATATTAAACATAGAATATTTATCCTTGTTGATGAAGATATTGATAAAAGGAATATGTTTATATTATATCTGAAAGGGGTTTAATAAAAATATTAATAAATAATTGAATTTCAAAAGAACTAAACCTTTTCATTTAAAGAGCTAAAAAATATAAAAAAAATTTTACAGAGTATATATATTTGGGATATATAAATAGACTGTATAAATATAATTTTTTCAATGACAAAAATTATTGACAATTATTTATTTTTTCAATGAACCGATATTTTTTTGAAATTAATGAATCCTTATGAATTATATAATTATCAAGGTATTCAATATCAAAAAAATCATAATCTTTAATAAGGAAATATTTAAAATCTGAATAACAAAAAATATTTCTAGTAAATTTTCTAGAATTTATATCAAGAATACCATAATAGTATGCCAACCTATTATCCTCAAAAAATATAGTATTCAACGATAAATTATTTTTTTCAATATAGGTTTTTATGTCAATAATATCTGTATTTTTATAATGGTAATTTTTATTTAAATTTATAGAAATAAATAAAAAAACTAAAGTGTAAAAAATTAATTTCACAAAAAAGTTTTTATTATTAATCAAATCTACAAAAATACAGACAAATAATGGCATAAAAATTAATAGAATTGGAATAAAGTACCTTGCAGAACTAATCTGAATATTAAGATAGTATAAATAATTAATTAAAAACAATGTGGTAGAAAAAATAAAAGCTAGTAAAAAAAATGACTTTGATAAATACATTTTAATATTTCCAGATATTAAATAAAAAATTATAAATGGAAGAAATAATGAAACTATCTTATTAAATAATATAAATACTGAATTAATATAAAACAATATTGAAAATTTACTAGATATTGTCTTAAATAAATTAACTAAGTGTAAAGTTATTTCATTTGATCTTGGAGTAATAAAAATGAATATAAGTAATAAGAATAAAAATATAAATAAATAAAAAATATTATTACTAAATTTTTTTTTAAGCTTAATTGATTTGTTATTGAAAAAAATAAATAAAAATACTGGAATAAGAATAAAAATATACTCGATTCTAAATAAGCATGAAAAAAAAATACATATAACAAATTTTAATAAATCTGTAGTTTTATTAAAATTAATATATAAATAAATATGGTAAAAAGATATTATCAAAAATGCCCAACCAATATAGTCTCTAATAGTTAAACCTATATAATCAGACATTAGTTTTGAAATAGAAAATACTAATAAACTTGCTATATACTTATCATGAATAGGAGAAGAATGAATAAGTGTAGAAATTTTTGAAATATATAAAATTAAAATAGTGTATGAAATGAAATTAATCGCATAACTAGAGAATGAATAATTATCAAAAATAAAATTGAAGTAATAAAGAACTATCGAATAAAAAGGTAAGCCATATAAATCAAAAAAAATGGAAAAATTACCTGAAAAATCTAATGCATTTTGTATATATAAGAGACCATCTCTATTTATGTGAGGATATTTTAATGAGATATTTATTAAAAAAAATAAACTTCCAAATAATAAAAAATATAAATTTTTATACTTTCTAATCATACTTAATCAATTTTTTATTTGTAATAAAATCTTTTATATCAGGTATTTCTAACTCATAATTATTTGCCCTGCCAGAGAATTTAATGTTATCAAAAAGTAACGTCATTTCTTTTTTATTTAGATATTTATTCATCCTCTCTTCTAATTTAAGATTTTGCAAAAGACTTAGTACTTCAGTCATAATTATTTTAAAACTAGTATCGGGTTTTTGTTGTAAATAATAAGAAATTAAATTGATAAGAAAATAGCTTGATGCTAATCC